>Ga0209107_10001998_pt1 | contig 11386 bp, 8 predicted proteins | sample LakErihyJuly2011_2_FD_187460 | JGI IMG/M metagenome (GOLD analysis project Ga0209107, IMG submission 187460) | Freshwater microbial communities from dead zone in Lake Erie, Canada - CCB hypolimnion July 2011 (SPAdes) (version 2) | ecosystem: Environmental > Aquatic > Freshwater > Lentic >... | reverse complement strand
GTGGGTTCGGTTCTTCCGGCGATTAGCGCATCTTTGAGCTTCTTGGCATCCCTGTGTTGCTGGTAGGTTAGGAATCGAGGGTCATTCCAGTAGGTCCCAAATTCGGCTTCGAAGGCCCTGAGTATGTTGGGGAGGTCGGTTTGGGTGGCCTTGAGATTCCATTCCAGACCCCCTGTCATTGCAGGATTGGACATGTTGGAGGAACCAACATACGCGGCAGAGAAGCCGCTGGCTCGCTCGAAGTAGTAGGCCTTAGCGTGGAGCCGGGTGCTGTTAGTGTCGTAAGACACCTTGACTTCCACGTTGGGGTATCCGGAGAGACGCTCGATCGCTTCGGCATCGGTGGCTCCCATGTAGGTCGTAGTTATGATTCTGACTGGAATATTGCGATTCCTGAGGTCTTTGAATCCCTCCTCGAGGATCCTTAGGCCGGAATTTTTGATAAAAGAGACCAGGATGTCGACGCGGTCTGCGGAGCGCATCTCGGCAAGGAGTTCATTGCTTAGCTGGGGCTTGGCCGGCGCGCCGGTGAATAGGGCGCTTTGACTTAGCGGGGTAGACGGGGGCGTCGGTAGTGCGTTACGACCTAAGGCACGTACCCCTTGTAGGAATTCGCTGCTAAGCTCGACCTTGTCGCCTGCAAGTCCAGGATTGAAGCGTTCAAGGGTGGCTAAGATGGCGTTAACCACCTCAAGTTGCTTGGTGCGGGCATCGTCCTCGTCGACGGACTCAAGTGTCTGAAGAGTGAGTGCGTTGAGGAATTGCGCGAGTAGGGCGGGGGCGTCGCCTTTGCCGAGCTTGGCTCGTTCATGCTCCAGGCCTGATGCCTTAAGGGCATCACTAAGCCTCTGGGTGATGATCGCCTCGTAGAGCCCCGGCTTGATCTCGTTCATGGGCCTAAGCTTTGAGCTGCCCGATCTTAGATCCAGGACATTATTAGACGCGGCTTATTATTTAACTTTTGCACTTTATGGGTATTTTACGCGGGCTCCTGCCACGGTTTCTCCGGGCTCGCTGCGTCATGTCCCGCGCCAAGTACTCCCTCTACGTTTTAGGTCAGACAGAGGCCCTTATCCTGTGCGCAGGATGGTCACTCGTGCACTTCATGTAATGACTGAATTAGCCAGGTTAGGCGATGTTCTCTTCCTCGGTCTTCAGGTCAGGGAAAATCACTAGGGTCAGGGCGCCTAGGACTTCTGTGCGCGACTGGATATCCTCTTTCTTCCACTCATTTGAAGGAGTGTTACCAAGTGCGTTGGTCAGGATGTAAGGCGACATTGCGAGCAGGGGCTTCTTTTCTGCGAACAGCTTATTACCGAGTGATGGGTTCACCTTCGTAAGCGCGAGGTTTCCGATCAGGCCGATATGTTCCTCATGCATGACTTTGAGGTCATTCCTAGGCAGATTCAGGTAGGTGACCCATGATTCCGAAAGAGTCTGGGGCATTACGTGCTCGATTGTGCAATCCGCGACCTCGCCTGGGTACTCGTTCCCCATCTTATGTTCGTTCAGCCGCAGCAAGAGATATTTGGTCACGCTCGTATTCTTGTCGTAAAGGTTGGTCGTCCGGAGGCTCCGTAGGACGTCAGTATCGGTCGGGTACTTGTAGGTCTGATCTTTGGGCTCCAAGTCCCGGTCGTTTAACAATTCGCCTTTGAGCCACTCGTGGACATCCATACCCGCCGGGAAGTTGTCATTATACTCCTTGCAGAGTTTGATGAATATCTTCGGAAGCAGCTGGACTTTATCGCCGCAAATTGAGCGTCGGATGAAGTAGCTCTCGAGCAGCCTGATTGCCGATTCTAACTGACGGTTGTCTACGTCGTCCTCAAGGAACCTGAGCAAGAGAGGATTGGCCGCCTGGAAGTCCAGGCTCTGGAGTCTCCTGATCTCCTTGAGCAGGGACGCAGGTAACGTGCGATTGACGAGGGGTGAGTCGGGGTGCGTAAGAGAGACGTACTTGGAGCAGAGCGCCTTCAGGGATCGTAGGAAGCTCAGTTTTTCCGTTGAGGAGTTATAGTTTTCCCTGAAGAAGTGATGGACCCGCTTCTTCTCAAGGTAGTCTCCGTTCCGCATCAGCAGGCATCTCACGTAGTCATAAAGAATCGGCTCGGCCGCCTGTGTGGCGTCTTCAACAGCTAGTGCGCCGGATAGGGCATGGAAGTTTCTCTCGACCGGCTCCCAGTAGTCGCGATGGAATGATACCGCTTCGTCTTCATCTTTGAACACCTGGTTACGGATTAGATCTACCGGCGAAAGGGGTTTTCCGCGGTCGTTGATAGTCTCGAAAATCTTCTGAGGGTCGTCGCTGGAGGTGAGTTCGAGCTGGACTACCTTGAGGCTTTGCATCGCTGCTATGAAGGAAAGGAACTTCTCCTTTGCGACGATCCTGCCTTCTGTCTGTAGGTGGCTCCTTAATTCTTTGACTATCGTAAGGTATGCGACCTTGAGGGTGTCTTCATCAGTGACGCCGCTAAGATCTTCCTGCGTATAGATCTTCTTGAAGGTATCCCTATTCACGCTTTGAGGGACAAACTTAAGCTTATCAACGAAAAGATCTGACTGATCCCATCTGTTTTCAAGGTACTTGTGGCCAAGCTCCTTGATCTGTTCGCGGTAGAACTCTGCAAGGTCCTCGAGGGCGGAGCGTTTTCCAGCGGTCAGCGAGGGCGCTTCGCAGGCTTTCGTGATGAGTGCGACCTGTTCGTCCGCAATCTTACGTGAGGCGATCAGAATCAGCGAAAAAGTAGTGAGTCGTTGTTGGCCATCGATCACGTTGTATTTCCTGATCTGTAGGTCGCCTCCGTTTGAGGCGGGCTCGGTCACCATGAATCCGATGAAGTTGGTCTCGTTGCTAGGCCTCGCATCGGCGAGCTCGCAGGCGTATTTGAGGAAGAGATCGACGCGTTTTTTCTCCCAGGCGTAGTTTCTCTGGAAGAGCGGAATCCGATATTGGATTCGCTCGGCGCCTAAAAGTTCTGCTATGGGGCGGAGTTGCGGGTTCATGGTTTATCTGTTCGAGGTGATTCTAATGAGGTGATTGAGTGTTGAGATGGCTTCGTTTAGGTTCTGGAGGTCTTTTTCGGTCGGTTTAAGGCTCCTGAAGTGCAAGATGTTGTTACGGGAAGAGGTCGCAGCGTTGAGGTACTTTATGCCCGTGGTGACCATTTCTTTCGTCACCGCGTCGCATGATAGCGCGGCAAGCTTTCCTTTGCTGAGGAGCTTCACTTTTTCGCCCATCGTCAGAATATGCGGTCCGGGCCGTCCTCCCTTCAGCCTGGCCTCACGTTGTTCTCCTTCGATGGATTCGAGGTAGTCATCGTCACCGTAGCCCAATTGGAGGAGCACCTCGGTGAGCATGCCTTCTATCTTCGATATCATGAAGAAAGGCCGGGAGATGGGGTAGAATTCGCGGAAGATTCCGTGGAGGTCCGTGAAGCCGACGATGTGTCCCTCGTCGTTGGTGATGATCAGGTGCAGTTTGTCCTCCTTGATCATCTTGTCTATCGTCTCGATCAGACTGTCGGTGCTGTTGGCGCAAAAGAAGATCGGTCGGATAAGCTGTTCAAGGCTGCTTCTTGCGTCGTTCGATTCGATATGTCTGGCGAATGATAATGCATCGATGACTCCTTTCGGCTTTCCTGTCTCATCTTCTATCAGCAAGAGGGCGCTTTCATTCCGCTCGATCATGAGCGACGCCATCTTGTTCAGGGTCCACTCTGAAGACGTGACGATGGGTAGGTTCTCCCTGCCCATGTGAGCGCAGGGAAGGGCCAGCAACTGCAGCTTCTCCTGCGCCTCGTTCCTGTTGTAATCGGAAGGCTTTGGCTTGATGGAAATGACCGCGTTCGGAGGCGAAGCCGAGATCTCCGGCTCCACGACGACCTTACGCGAGAAAAGCCAATTTTGAATGCGCTCGATGTCCTCTACGGTCTTCTCTTTAGGATCTACGCTGAAATGCTGCAAAAATTGTTCTATCTCCATCGAAATAGGCATGCCGGACTTTTTGACGTTCTGTACGATGTCATGAATCGCAAAACTGATCCCTTTTGCTGCCATTATCGGTTTAGTATCTTCTTTTATTTTTAGTTTCAACTGCTTTATCCTTGGACATGTCCCTTAGCTCTTATGTCGCGACGATCAGCCTGATCAAAGACCGTCTTAAGTCTGTTTCGGTCGAGTCATATCAGCGTCCTTATAGCTGGGGCGAGGCTCAGATAGAGCGCCTCTTCGTCGACCATTTCATGCCCCTCGTGGACGGAACGGACCTTGCCTTTCGTGGCGATCCGTTCGTCGGGACGGTGGTTCTGCTGCCTAAGTCAGGACGCGATAAGGCGGCCGAGATCATCGACGGTCAGCAGCGTGCCGCTACCTTGACCATGACGTTGGCCCATGCTCTTCGGCTTATGAGTGGGCACGGAAGTCCCAGTCTGCGCTTCTCTTTCGAGGGTATCCTCACTGGCCCGGGCAACGAGCCTTGGCTTTCGCTGCGCGATCAGGATCAAGTCAGCTATTCGGCGATCATGAATCCCCAGCTCACCGTCGACCAGGTCCATAAGAAGATCTCAGCCGATCGTCATGCCGCCATGGTGGCCTCCGACGGAACCCCGGGTCGCAAGCCTGCCGTCATAAGGCGTGCCATCTACGATGTCTTGGACCTGATCGACGATCAGATCCAAGATTATCTCGAAGTCGCCGCCAGCAAGGGCGGGCTGAGTAAGGATGCCGCTTTGGTTCGCTTGGTCGAGTTCATCCGGGATGGCCTCAGGGTTGTCGTCGTCGAGGTGGATAGCCCCGGCCAGGGTCTGGCCGTATTCGAGGCTCTGAACACCGCCGGCCTCCCTCTGACTTTGGAACAGCTTCTAAAGAACTGCCTGATGCGGGTGTTCAACAGTCCTGATCAGCATGAGCGCATCGATGCCCGCTGGGGGAGCTTCGAGAAGGCGATCAAGGACGGGGCGCGGCGTACGCGCTTCCTGCTTCACTACTATATCGCCCACCATGGCCCCGTGACCGCCAAGTCGGCGTACGGTTGCTTTCGAACGCTTGCAGAGGACGTCAAGAAGGGCCGACTGCACGCCGGGCTGGATGGCTTCCTGGATCACCTAGAGGATGGCTGGGACTTCTATCGCTCCATCAAGGGGCCGATCAAGACCTTGGGAGGAGACGTTTGCCTTCCAGGCCTGCTTGCGGCGCGCGATGTGCTTCCAGCCAATCACAAGGAGGCCGGGGTATGCCGGGCGAGCTATGCCCTGGAGTCCGCTCTTATCCGCTTCCAGGTATGCCGCAGGGGTCTTAGCTCGCTACGCTCGGCCGTCACCATGCTCTGTGGCGTGATCCGGCGGGCATACGCCAAAGGCGGCGACGCCAAGGGGCTGGAAGAACTGATCCGACGCGAACTTGGCCGTATCGTGCCTAAGGACGAGAATTTTGCCGAAGCGGTAGCGTCTTGGTCCAAGATCAAGTCCGGCAACCGGCGCGCCATTTTGTTCCTTCGGCGCATCAATCACTTTCTCCGCGCCGGCGGCAGGGAGTCTCTGGTGGACATGGAGGAGTTCAACGTCGGCGAGCTCGATCCTATCTGGGCGATCCCACAACAGCGTCATATCTCGGACGATAAGCTCTCCTCCTTGGGATTCCGTGGGATCGAGGAGTTCGATGTGATGACATCCTCCATCGGGAACCTCATCCTGAAGCCCAGGCAGGGCAGGGAGGCATCCGTTCGGGCGAACAAAGGGGTCACGCGGACAAAAGCCAATTCTAGGGCCTTGAGAGCCCGTGGGAAATGGCTTGGGACTACCGCGTGCCGCGTTTGGTATTTCTGATCAGATCAGGCCTTCTAGGACGATGGAACCTGAGGTTTCCTTGCCGTCATCGATGAGGGCAAGGATCGCCTCGATGGGCGAGCTGGCAGAATCGACCCTCTCGGAGATGATCTCCATGCCTGCGTTGGCGTACTCCTCGAAGATCAATACCTGCGCGTCGTGGTTGCCGTCCTTCGATCTCAGGATCTCGTTTCCTTCGGTCGCATGGATGCCGAGCAGGGAGAGGAAGCCGGGGCCGCAAGACGGCTGGAGGTAATTGAGGGGTATGGCCTTCCCTGATTCGAAATCCTTGATGGGGTAGCGTTTCTGGTTCTTAGCTCCGACGAAAGCGGCGAATATGAGCACGTGCCATATGTCGGAGAACACGCTTTCCTCGCCTTTGGTGAGACGCTCGATGAGCGCATCGTGTTTCTTGTCCCTTCGGATTCGGCTCATGTTAGGAAATCTCGATTATCTGGGTGTGTTCGAAGGTGTCTTCCTTGAACAGCTGCAGGTTCTTTCCGTCGATCTTCATGCTCCTGCTGGCTCTTTCGACGCTGAACTCCGTGTTGTGGTAGCGAAGATAGTATCGCTTCCCGATCTTGTGGGTCTGCTTGAAGACTTCGTCGACTCCTCCCTCGTATTGGCTGGAAGAGATCATCGCTACGACCTGATTCGCAAGTTCAGGCATGATCCTGGCGGTCGCCTTTCGGGTCTCGGTGTCCATCGCACCGAAGGGTGAATCCATGACGACAGGGTACACGGTCCCGGCGAGGCCTTGGAGGATGGTGGGAACTTCAGCCCGTCTCCTGGACAGCTCGATGAGGCTTCCGATGAAGCACAGCGACAGCGCCTGTCTGAGCGCCTGATTGCGTGCCACGACTTCTCCGCTCGTCTTCACGACGTTGATGCGGAAATCCTCGTCGATCTTGGCCTGGTAGCCTACCTGGTTGATCGACTGGGAGAAATGCTTATTGATTTCTGCCTCCAATGCAGGGATGAGTTCGGCAGTCTCTGCGGTCAGGATCTGCTTTAATGTCTCGATGCAGTCGTCGATTACTTTCACCTGCCGCTGGGCCGTCCGGGCGGCTTCCTCGTCGTCGGTGAGCGCCTCGATTTGCGTCTGCAGGTCGGAAATCTTCTTTTCGATCAGCGGCTGTCTTTCCTTGAATTTACCGATCTGGACGAGGTATTCGTCGCGGGAGATGTTCAGGGTGTTTCTGCGGTCTTCCAGTCCACGTACGGTATCATCGTTCTGATTGCCGAGGGTCTGCCTGATTTCCTCGATCTGCTCTCGCGTTCGCTTGAGCGCGGTCAACGAATCCGCCCGCTGAGCCCTGATTTCGTTCAGCGTGGTCCGTGCCTTTCCGGAACCGGCGTCGATATGCCCAATGGACTGGTCCAGCGCCCCCACGGCTGTGTTGAAGGTCTGGTCGCCGGCGATCTGAAGAAGGCTTTCCACGGCGTTCCGATGCGTAGACCCTGGTTTCAGTTCTCTCTGGCAGATGCACTTCTCTGCATGAAGCAAGTCTTTGAGGAATGTGTCCAGGACCTGGGCGGGGATCTGGCCGTCCATGCGCCATTGGTCCATCATCTTCCGTGCGGGCGCGATGAGCGAGCTTCCTACGATCGAGTAGCCGTCTTCGTTGATCAGCTTTTCGAGGGAGTCCGTGAGCCCCTCGATCTTCTCCTTTAGGGATTCCTCTTGCGATTCCAGCTCGGATCTCTGTTTCTGCATGTTGGCGACGCTTAGGTTCGCCTCAAGCTTGGCGTTGATCGCCCTAATCTCGTTCTCACAGGCGGTGATCTCCTTCTGCGCGTTGTTGATCTCATCCGATGTTTTCCTTCTGAGACCAAGTTGTTCTTCCCGCTGGCGGACGAGCTCGGCCTTCTCCTCGGATGCGTTGTCGCTCAGGTCCTTCACGAGTTTACCGCGAACGTTCTGGTGCTCCAGGTCGTCGATGGTTCGCTGTATCAGCTCGAGTCCCATCATGTTCCTGATGGCTGCTGATACCGATTCCGCAGAGCCCTCAGTGGCATATTTGTCGATATTCTCGCCGTTGAAGAAAAGGAAGTTAGCGATTCCGGGGGGGACTAACGAGCGGATTTCCTGAAGCTCATTCGCCGGCTGGGTGAACGCGCCGAGCGAATTCTTCACCCTCACCGACAGGTCTCCTTCTTGGTTGGCGTTCTGCTGCGCGAGGGTGACCGACCTGGTGACAATCACTTTCTTGTCCTGGCTCGTGAAGATGAGTTCAATCTTGGCGAGGGTGGTGTTGGGGTTCTTTGAGTCGCGTACGACCTTCTCGTTGATGAGGCTGTCCTTTTTCTCGAAGTCTCCGGTGAGGAATTTGTTTCCGTGAAGGACCCAGAGAAAAGCGTTGAGCAAGGTTGTCTTTCCGAATCCGTTTTCGGCATGGATTATCGTGACGTTCCTGTCCTCGATGCCACTGAAGACGATCTCCTGCTTGCCGTAGAACTGGCGGAAGTTCTCCAATGTGAGCTTTTCGAGGATCATGTCAGTTGGTATTGGTGTGGGCCTTGACGATGTTGACGAGTTTGACGTGGATCGAGTCGCGCCGGATCATATTCATCACCTGACGTTCCTCCTTAAGGCATTCCTTGACGACTCTCTGGACGACAGGGTTTGCGTTCAGGAAGATCTTCATCGACTGCGTCCGGTTGAGTGGACGTGGGGCTGGGGATTCGGGCATAAGTATAGTATTAACTACCTAAAAGGTTGTACCTAGTCCGCAAGCCCAGAACGACCGCTCCAGCGGTATGTGGATTGAGCGCCGTGTCGCAGAATTCCTTGATTCGCTTCAGCTCGGATTTGAACATGTTCCTTTCCGTGTTGAAGTTCTCGTCGTTGGGGTCGGTTTCCGGCGGGGCTACCACGAAGTCGTAGATCACCGCTTTCTCCTTGTTGTCCGCCTTGCGGAGGAGGCGGCCTCGTCTCTGGACGAACTGGCGAGGATTCGAAGAACTGGCCAGTATGAAGCCGCATTCGAGCGCGGGCAGGTCGATGCCTTCGTCCAGGCATCGAATCGCCACGATCCCGTCCAGCTCATCTGCTTTCATCATCCTGAGGATCTGCTCACGTTGCTCTTTGTCTTCCTCGTAGGTGAAGGACGCGATGCGCATGTCATGGGTCCTGCCCAGCAGGGCGCACACGGATTCGATCTGTCTTTCGGCATGTTCGCGGTCCTGCGCGTCTTCAAGCGCACGCCCGTCGCCGCAGTAGAACAAGGCGCGATTCGGCTTTGTTTCCATGCCCCTGATGAGCCTGTCGAGCTCGACCAGTTTGTTCCTGGCGGCGCCGATCAGCCGGGCTCTCTTGATCAGCAGGTGTTTTGCGTTTTCGCTCAGTTCGTCTCTTGCTCCGGCCATGGCTTTCCCGATTTGCCTGGAGATATCCATGTAGGCGATGGACTCTTCATGAGTCAGATTGACCAAGATGGGGTGATACTCGTATCGGGTCAGGAAGCCTTCACTGATGGCGCGCGCTAGTGGGAATTCATAGACAATCTTACCGAAGTAATCGAACAGGACCTTGGTGCCGTTCTCGTCTCCGTGTCTCTCAGGCGTGGCCGAAAGCCCGAGACGGATCTTGACTGATTCCGGCAGCATCGACTGCATCCGCTCGCTTCCAAGGTTGTGCATCTCGTCCGCGATGAGCATGTGCGTGAAGTCGTTCGATACGGCGGCTAAATTGAAACGACGTTGGAACTTCTCCGTGATGAAGGTGCCGTTGCTTACGACGATGACGACATCCTTGGCCATCCCCAGACTCAGCCTGGAATAGGCCAGGTCCAGATCCTGCGCCCAGCTGCCATATCCGTCGTAGCATGAGACTGGCTCGATGCCGAAGTTCCGGATTTCCTTTTCCCACTGTTCGCAGAGGTTCACGTACGGACACATGACGATCACAGCCATCTTCCCGGTCGACTTTCCTGAGATGAGCGAGGCCGTCGTAAGGGCGGTGAGTGTCTTACCTGTTCCGGTTGCCATGGCCAGGATGCCTCGCGTGATGCCTTCTTTGTTGTTCGCTGACCAGCTCCTGATGGCGTCTTTCTGGTATTCTCGGATGGTCAGCCAGCTCGGAATCTTCAGCGCGTCAGGGACAGGACCTGCGGTCCTGCGGACAGTGGGTCTGTACGGACGCTCTTTTCGGAGTTCGAGGATCTTTGCCTTGGCCGCGGCCGGGAGGGTGTAGACCTCGACGTTAGGATCATTGTTATCCCAGATTCGGTTGAATTTCCGATGCGTATCCTGGGACATCGCCTTCAGCGCGCCGCCATCCCATTCGCAGAATACCGTGATGGACTCGAAATTTCGATTACCTTGGATGGAATCGTTGTATGATCCGTTGAAGGACGCGATGTCGCCATTCTCGTCGATAAAAGTGCCGAACTTGTCATGGAAGTCACCGCCTTCCAGCTGGGCTTTTGGGAGCGCGAGTTTGAAATCGATGACTCCGTCCGCGATTAGCCAGGCCAATGCATTGAGAGTATCGGTCTCCATCGATGCCTGCAGGTCGTTGATGTTCTTGAGGATGGCGGATTTGAGCGCATCGTCGTTCCGTGCGGTGATCCCTTTCATTAGCGCATCCCAGTCCGCCTGGGTGAGCTTGGGGCTGGCGATCCAGCGCGCCTTACCGCCTTTCTCGGCGAATTTCTTCATACCCCTCGCGGCGTCCTTCAGCCAGCCGGAGGAGAAGAAGCCCACGCCCCGGTCGTAGGTCACGCTCTGCTCTAGGCACAGCTCCAGGATATGGTCGTTGAGGATTGTCGACGAGGAGTCGTATACTCCGCTCTTCACGGTCTCTTTAAGGGCCATTTACTCGCCATTTCTAGGTGGGTTCACCCAGCGGATCAACCCATACCTTGGGGAGAGGTATTATATCTATCTTTCCAGGGCGATCTCCAGCAAGGCCATGTGGCTGCCCTTGGCTTTGATCGTGGCCTCAAGGATGTTGAGGCCACGCTGGAGGTGCCGTTTAAAATACTCCGAAGGGTCGATGGGCCCGGATTTCGCGATCTCTTGGCGGTGCCTGATCCAGAAGGTCGCGGCGATCTCGTCGGAGTAGTCGCCTGCGAAGATATGCCAGTTGACCGAAACGACCTCGTCGGCCTTGAGCCTCTTGGCGGTGTTCCCGGTGGATTCCTGGTGGTCGTTGGAGGCTTCCTTGGCGTCTTTCCCGAAGGGGGGAGGGGTTGATTCCTCCCTGAGCGATGCGCAGACGGCCCAGCGCATGAGCGTGTTCCAGTTCTTGATGCCGGTGAGCGCCTTGAGCGACTTCATCTGGGCGCTGCCAAGTGGCGTGGCGACGATGGTCTGGATTGGGGCTTTCATATCAGGTAAAATATCCCTCGATTACTTGGGTTGATTTGGTGTTTTCGTCGAATTCAAGCGAATACATCTTCCCAATACCTGGTTTCATCGCGTCCAAGAACTTCCCGTGAATCTCGGTATCGGTCGAAAGAATGACGACTTGGTGTGATGCTTGGTGGAAGTAATTTTGTGCTAGGTTCATCCGGTGCTTCACGTCCAATCGCCCCATAGGCGTATCGATGACAGTG
>Ga0209107_10001997_pt1 | contig 11387 bp, 10 predicted proteins | sample LakErihyJuly2011_2_FD_187460 | JGI IMG/M metagenome (GOLD analysis project Ga0209107, IMG submission 187460) | Freshwater microbial communities from dead zone in Lake Erie, Canada - CCB hypolimnion July 2011 (SPAdes) (version 2) | ecosystem: Environmental > Aquatic > Freshwater > Lentic >... | reverse complement strand
GGATATGGCATGTACGCGAAGTACGATCTGCCAAAAAATACAATGTTATTTAAAGGGGAGGAAAAAGCGCAACGTATTGTTACCAAAAAATATGTTGATGAAAATTGGGATGAACGCGAAAAATTGAATTTTAGACGTTACGCTTATCCGATTGGCAAGGAAGTATATATTTTATGGGACCTACAACCTGAAGCATGGTCGCCACAAAATCACCATTGCGAGGCCAACTGTACCTATGTTGGATTAAACGTTATCACGAATATGGAGGTTAAAAAAGGGGAAGAGCTTACTTTAGATTATGCACAATTTTTAGACCACACCATGGAACCGTTTAATTGTAATTGCGGTGCAAGTACTTGTAGAGGCTTAATTGAAGGGAATGTGAAATTTTCAAAGTAATAGTTAAACCTTTTCCTTAAATTGAGATATCAAATAATTAGATGCTATATGAAAAAAATTAGTTTTGGCCTATTCGCCTTTTGTATTTTTTGTTTTAATGCAAATGCGCAAAGTCCACTCAAAAAAAATAATGGCGGTATTACACCTGAAAAATTAGAATCCTGGGTGCCTGTTCCTATTATTACTGCAGGTACTAATAACTCAGATGCGCCATCGGATGCAATCGTTTTATTTAATGGTAAAGATTTATCCGCTTTTCAAAGAAAAGATGGTAGTCCAGCCAAATGGCGATTGGATCCAGAAGGAACGGTTACTGATATTAAAGGAGCCGGTGATTTAATTACCAAAAAGGCATTTGGTAACTGTCAATTACATGTAGAATTTAGAACACCAGCAGAAGTAAAAAACAGTGGTCAAGCAAGAGGGAATAGTGGTGTGTATTTTATGGGTAAGTATGAAGTGCAAGTTTTGGACTCCTATGATAATGTCACCTACTCTAATGGTCAAGCTGCTGCAGTTTATAAGCAATATGCACCTTTAGTGAATGCAAGTCGGAAACCAGGTGAGTGGCAAACCTACGATATCATTTTTACAGCACCCATCTTTAAAGAAAATGGGGATATGGAATCACCAGGTCGTTTAACTGTTATACATAATGGCGTGCTTGTTCAAAACAATGTTGCTATTTTGGGGCCTACAGATTATGCAACGGTACCAGTTTATAAAAAGCATGATCCTAAACTTCCTTTATTATTCCAAGACCATGGTGATAATGGTAACCCAATTAGTTATCGAAATATTTGGATCAGAGAATTATAAAAATAGATCAACAGGCTTTTATTATCGCCTATTCGCCAAGCCCTGAATTTAGTCAATGAATTCAGGGCTTTTTATTTAAGTGCTTTAACTAAAGGGTAAAAGTTATAGCGTTTGTAAAAAATAATGTAATTTAAGGTTAATGATCACTTTAGGTAAATATCATCCGCCTGCTATTATGGAACCATTCACTCCTTTTTGGTGGGAATGTATGGTCATGATTATTTTAATCATCACTATTGTGGTTCGCGTGCCATTTCATTTTAAAAAAGTGAATCCAAAAACCTACGGTAGTTTTATTGCCTTATTTTTTTCAATCAATTTTATTGTTGAAAATTATAATGTCTATCAACAAGGTTATTGGAACTTACAGCAAAATCTGCCGGTACACTTATGTAGTATCAGTTATTTTTTATGTATTGCACTTTTAATCAATTACAAACAATGGTTGGCAGAATGCGTTTATTATTGGGGTTTGGCAGGTGGTATTCACGCTTTGCTAACGCCAGAATTCACCGTAGGGATGGATGGCTATAATTTTTACGCCTACTTTATTAACCATGCAGGCATGTTATTAGTCATCGCATATATGATTTTACATTTAAATTTTAGGCCGCGCCCAAAATCCTGGATCTGGATTTTTGGCTACACACAACTAGTAGCCATTGGCGTTGGCATGGTGAACTATTTAGTAGGCGCAAATTATATGTACCTATCTGCAAAACCGATAGTAGAAAACCCGTTTTTAATGGGTGAATGGCCTTATTATATAATCGTTTTAGAGGCTGTTGGTCTTTTGCATTTTTGGGTGTTTTATCTTCCATATGCAAAAAAGAATAAACAGATAGCTGTTAAGCAATCCTTATAATTCTTCTATCCTTTTTGCTTTATCATCAATCACCAAATCAAAATTAGGCTTAGTGGGTCCCCCATTGGGACAATACCCTGTAATTAGTTCATTAAATTGACAACCCCATTCATTGAGTTGTGCAAGCGTGAGTGCACGCAAATCCCGTTTTGAACTTTCACCCCTTCCAGTCCAATAAGTAATATGCCAACCCTGCTCAAACAGTTGATTAATTTTTGCAATATTCTCAAAATTTGGCTCCGCTAATTCATATACACGCTTGTCACTATAAAAGCATATCGTTTCATCAATATCAACCAAGGCTTTTTTAGAGCCGAACCTTTTGGACTCAATCATTGTTAATAGTTTAATTCATATAATAAGTTGCACAAATTTAGATAGTTTTTATAAATTACACCATTCATTTTAAATGAAAGGCATTCCTATTCATATCGAAAAAATAATTATTCATAATACATATATGAAACTCATCTTACTTTCCTTGTCATTATTGCTTATGCAATCAACCCATGCACAAAAAACTGCCGACCCCATTTTAAGAACAGATAAAATAAACATTGCTAGAGATAGTTTTGGTGTGCCGCATATATTTGCACCCACTGACCCTGAAGTGGCATATGGCTTGGCTTGGGCACATGCGGAAGATGATTTTAATACCATTCAAACGTTGATTTTAACGGGTAAGGGCAAATTAGCTACCTACCTTGGGAAAAAAGGCGCTTCTGTAGATTATGTAGTGGGCTTACTAAATACAAAAGCAACCGTTAAGGCCCAAATAGGTCAAATGGATCCGGCATTCATCGATTTAATCAAAGGCTATTTGGCAGGATTACACGCATATGCAAAAGCACACCCTTCGGAATTACTCAACAAACATGTTTTTCCAGTTACCGTGGAGGATTATTTATCTGCAGGTGTTTTTTCAGTAGCCGTATTTTGTGGCGTTGATAAAGCATTACCAAAAATTTTAAATGGTTCTGTTCCAGCACTTCCCATATTTACAGGGGAAGGCAGTAATGCATTTGCTGTCAATGCTAGCAAATCTGCTTCTGGTGAAAATATGTTGGTGATCAATGCGCACCAACCCATTGAGGGCGCAACCGCTTTTTATGAAGCACATTTGCAAAGTGAAACGGGTTGGAATATTTTAGGTGGTTTGTTTCCAGGAGCCCCATTAATTTTTCATGGTGCTACGCCAAACATTGCTTGGGCGCATACCGTAAACATGCAAGATAAAATTGACATGTACCAATTGCAAACTGATAAGCAACATCCAGGAAAATATAAAGTTGATGGAAACTGGTTAAAGTTAGAAAAGAGAAGAATTAAATTAAGTATCAAAGGAGTACCCATTCCGATTTACAAAACAGCGTACACTTCCATATATGGTCCCACAGCTGCTACACCATCAGGACAATATTTTTCAATGCGATTGCCTTCCTTAATGGATGCGGGTGCATTGCAACAATGGTATGCTATGAATAAAGCGCAAAACTTTACACAGTTCAAAGCTGCATTAAATCAGAATCATTTGGCCATGTTTAATATTGTGTATGCGGATAAAAATGATACTATATTTTACATTTCAAATAGTAAGATGCCTTACCGTAATCCGGATACCAGCTATCATTGGAATTCGACTGTTCCAGGGAATACCATGGCAACACTTTGGACTAAGTTTAAACCGCTTGCTGAATTACCGCAATATTTAAATCCTACAAGTGGTTACTTATACAATACTAATCATTCGCCATTTTTAGCTACCGCCGAAAATGAAAACTTAAATCGTGCAAAGTTTGATGTGAACGATGGTTATGAACTTACGCATAATAACAGAAGCCGACGCGCCAAGGATTTAATTGATCAACTAGATAAAATTAGTTACGCCGATTTAAAGAGAATCAAATTTGATCGTCAATTACCCAATCCAATTTTATACCCTTATGGATATACTTCAGATACTTTATTTATGGTAGATGAATCAAAGTACCCTCAACTAGCACCATTGATTGTGAGTTTAAAAAAATGGGACCATAATGCGGTTGCTGAAAGTAACGGCGCTTTGATATATAATTTAGCTTATTATTCCATACCTAAATTAATGGGTGGACGTAAAAATAGTGATGAGGCTAAAAGTGACAAATTAAGTATGGAAGAAGCGGTTACTACTTTTCAGTATGCTTATGATTATTTAATGAAAAATTTTAAACGTTTAGATGTTACTTTAGGTGACATGCAAAAATTAGTACGTGGTGACGAAGAATGGCCTCAAGGAGGCATGCCCGATGTATTAGCTGCTGTGCAAGGACAAGCTTATGGCACAGAAGGCAAGCGTAAAATGGTGAGTGGTGATGCTTATATAGGATTTGTAAAATTTCCTAAAAATGGCGGATTGCCTTTAATTGAAACAGTTAACACCTTTGGTGCAAGTTCGATTAAAGGGAATAAGCATTTTGCTGATCAACGCCCATTGTACCAAGCGCAACAATTGAAAAAAATGACCTTGGATAAAAATGAAGTATTGAAAAATGCAGAAAGCGTTTATCACCCGCAATAAAATTTTATAAACGAGCTGTGACAATACTTTTATCCAGTATTGCTTTTGTGTCATAAATCACTGCATTTGTATTTGTCTTTAAGTTTGCATAATTTAATGACTTGAAAAAATCATGTGCTACAGTTAAAACAATAGCGTCATAGGTTTCAAGGGAGGTAACTAAATTAATTTGATGGTTGTCCAATACTTCTTTAGCATTAGCAAATGGGTCAAAAGCAAACACATCCACTCCGAGTTTTTTTAGCGCAGTATAAATTTCAAAGGTTTGGGAGTTGCGAATATCAGGACAGTTTTCTTTAAAAGTCACCCCTAATAACAAAACTTTGGCACCTTGTACTTTAAAATTATTTTTAATTAATAACTTGATTACTTTTTCTGTAACAAACGAGCTCATCTGATCATTCACATGCCTGCCTGATAATATCACTTGCGGATGATAGCCTAAACTACTTGCTTTATGTGCTAAGTAATAAGGATCAACACCAATACAATGCCCGCCCACCAAGCCTGGCTTGAATGGTAAAAAATTCCATTTAGTAGCTGCAGCAGCAAGTACTTCATTTGTATCAATATCCATTTTATCAAAGATCAAGGCCAATTCATTTACAAATGAAATATTAATATCTCTCTGTGCATTTTCGATGGACTTTGATGCTTCCGCCACTTTAATACTTGACGCTTTATGGGTGCCTGCAGTAATAATACTTGCATATAAATTATCAACGATGGTTGCTACTTCAGGCGTTGAACCGGAAGTCACTTTTATAATTTTTGTAAGGGTGTGTACTTTATCGCCTGGATTGATTCGCTCGGGCGAATAGCCACAATAAAAATCTTGGTTATATTTTAACCTGCTAAATTCTTCCAATACAGGAACGCAATCCTCTTCGGTACAACCAGGATATACCGTGCTTTCATAAATAACGATATCCCCTTTTTTTAATACGCCTCCAACCATCTTTGAAGCGGTGCGTAATAAATGTAAATCGGGTTGTTTGTCTTTTGTAACGGGTGTGGGCACAGTGACAATGAAAATAGTACAATCCCTAATTTGGCTTAAGTCATGGGTAAAAACGAGCTGATGGGCATTGGCTATTTCCTGGGAGGTACATTGCATTGTAGTATCTACCCCTTTATTCAAATTAGTAATACGTTCTTCATTGATATCAAATCCAACCACTGAGTACTTTTCACCAAAAGCAGCTGCCAAAGGCAAACCCACATAACCCAAGCCAATGATTGCAATTTTATAGTTGATTAATGGTATTGGACTATTCATAATATTTCAAAGTTAATGGACTGATTAGTGATGTCCATAATTTTTTTCGCCTGCAGTAATTGCAAAAGGCAGCATATTTTGTGGGGGTGGCAACGGGCATGTCGCAAATTTGGTAAATGCACAAGGCGGATTAAAGGCTTGATTAAAATCAATAAAAGTATTTCCATTGGCATCTGGCTTGCTGATATAAATAAAGCGGCCTGCACCATAAGTGGTTGCACCCGAAGTTGCATCCCCAAAAGTAATAAAAAGTTGCTCCTCTCCTTCGTCAATTACATCCAAGCTATAGGGTTTCCCTTGATAAGTAAATTGAAGCTTACCTGCGTTTTTAGATGCCACTTGTTGACCCAAAACATTTGATATCATTAAAAATGATACAACAGGTGGCTGAAGTACCCCTTTTATTTTGAATTTTTCATTGATTGGGAAATGGGTAATACCCTTAAATGTTAAAACATTGTCGGATTTCAAATTCCGAAATCGCACACCTATCTTATCCTCCCTTTTAATGATGGACCATGAAAATGAAGCGCTTGACATTATCCAGCTAATGTCTGAACTAAGGCCCTTCGAATTAAAAACACAAACCTTTGATTTTAGGGGCATGTTTTGATTATTTACCTTAACCTCATATTTATCAAGGCTCTCCCACATAACACTATCACCTTCGAAAATAAAATTCCCCAAATAATCAGGGAAAAATACATCCGATGGATTGGGGTTTTCATAGACACAGTCATTATTCTTGCTGGCACCAAAGGTATTCACCCCTTTTTGCAACCAAAACAACCCTTCTAAATTCAACCAACCCTTGGGGGATTTTAAAAAATCCTCCCTGAGCTTATGCCATTCATTGATAGATTCAGTATAAGTAGCAGTATTCAATTTTTGTCCCTTTACATTTAAATAGGATAAAAACATAATAAGCGACATGAGGATTAGTAATAATTGGGAAGAGCTTCTTGGATTGGGCATATGCTAGGTAAATTAAAAACAAAATTAAGTTAAAATGTGCTGCCCCAAACATGAAAACAAAAAGGATGATATTTGTGTCCTTAAATTATTTAAATTTACTACTGCTAAAGTGTTTTGATTATGAAAAAAATATTAGTCCCATTTGTGTTTATATTTCTGTTAATGGCATGTAAAAAAGATGTGACTGTTAGCAATTCCGGCACCGCATCTGAAGATGTGAATACATGGATTTATAATTCAATGAGTTACTATTATTTATGGAACACCAATATGCCCAAAATTTCAGCAACGAATATAAAAGATAATCCAATGAAATATTTTTATAGTATTTTATATGACTATGGAAATTCAGATCGCTTTTCATGGATTGATAGTAGTGCAACTAATTTGGCAAATCAATTAAATGGAATTAATACAGTGCTAGGAATTAAATATTCTATTTTTTATACCGATAATACACAGGCCAATATTGCTTTTGTTATTGCCTATGTTTTAAAAGGTAGCCCTGCAGAAAAAGCAGGATTAAAAAGAGGTGATATAATTTTAAAAGTGGATGATAAAACGATTACGCCAAGTAATTATGCTTCTATATTACAAAATGAAACTTTAAAATTAGGACTTGGGTCCTATGCGGGTGGGGTATTTACAAGCACAGGGACGAGTGCGTCTTTGACAAAAGTAGAACTGCAAACAAATCCAATTTTAAAAGATACCATTATTAAATGGGGTGGTAAAAAAGTAGGCTATATCGCATACATACAATTTTTATCCAGCTTTGACGATAGCTTAAGAAATGTTTTTGGAAGATTCAAATCAGGTGGCGTAAACGAACTAGTCGTTGATTTAAGATATAATGGTGGTGGTTATGTTAGCTCCTCTGACTTAATGTCGAATTTAATTGTAAAAGATTTGGCAGCAAGAGTAGGGACGGTCATGAATAAAAAAGTGTACAATGCGACTTATACGGAGGAATTAAATAAGTCAAGCGGAAGCAGTGCGTTTAATACCAACTTTAAATTTGAAAATAATAATTTAGGTACATTAACAAGGGTGTTTTTTCTAGTATCCAACAGCTCAGCATCTGCTAGTGAATTAGTGATTAATAACTTAAAGCCATTTATGGATGTCATATTGGTGGGAGAACATACTTATGGAAAAAATGTAGGCTCATTTACATTAACGGATAGCAAAAACAGATGGAATTATGGCTTGCAACCGATTACCTTTAAAATTGCTAATGCAAAAGACGAATCCAATTATGGCACCAAGGATGGATTCTTACCCAATATTGCCATTACGGATAATGTATTACCATTTAAACAGCTCGGTGACCCTTATGAAACTGTTTTAAATAAAGCTTTGTTGTTCATTAGCCCAACCGCATTTAAACCATTTAGTGCAAGCGGAAATACACCCCAAACGAGGGCAACTTTATTTCAAAATAAAGCAGTCTCGGATAATATCAAAATGGACCGTCAGGATATGTGGATGAAACCAAACTTATAGTGTACATTTATTTTCATGGTAGTATATGAATCATAGATTAAGTTTGTACATTATACTTAATAAATAATAATTGACTGCTTTATGCCTATTCAAGTTTTTATCACCGGTGGCACTTTTGACAAAGAATATAATGAGCTCAATGGGAGCTTATATTTCAAGGAAACACATTTGCACGAAATGCTACAATTAGGCCGTAGTAAACTTGACTTAGCCATCACCACCTTAATGATGAAGGATAGTTTAGAATTTACAAATGATGACCGACAGCTAATTGCGGAAGCATGTTTAAAAACAAGCGCAGATAAAATTTTTATTACCCATGGCACAGATACCATGACTTTAACGGCAAGCTACCTTGCGGAACACTGCAACAATAAAACGATAGTATTAACGGGTGCAATGGTGCCGTATAAATTTGGCAGCTCTGATGGATTATTTAATCTTGGGAGTGCATTGGCATTTGTACAAGTATTACCAACGGGGGTTTATATTGCAATGAATGGAAAAATATTTGAGGCAGATAAAGTACAGAAAAACAAGGACAAGGGCGAATTTGAAGCAATATAATTATCATCTACTTTAATCACTTTTTATGAGATCATTCTATATCATCGCTATTTTTTTAATTTCAATACAATCCACTATGTCGCAAAAACAAACTCAAATCATTGCGCATAGAGGTGCGTGGAAGGAATTTGAATTGCCCGAAAATTCAATTGCCTCCTTGCAAAAAGCAATTGCATTAAAATGTTATGGCAGTGAATTTGACGTTCGACGCACCAAGGATGGTATATTAGTAGTGAATCATGATCCTGTATATTATGGCGATACTATCGAACTTCGTAATTACGCTGATTTAAATAAAAATAAATTAAGTAATGGCGAAAATTTACCCACGCTTGAAAACTATTTTATTACTGGAACACGCAACAACCCGTCTACTTTAATGATTTGCGAAATTAAAGAGGCATTAACAGGCGCTGATATTTCACAAAAAACAACGATAGAGACCCTTGCCCTTGCTGAAAAATTGGGCATATCAGAAAAAATAATTTACATCAGTTTTGGATTTGAGGTAGTTAAAACCATCAAAAGAATACAACCCAATGCGATTGTACTTTATCTTGAAAACAATAAAAGCATTAGTGAAATTGTAAACGAAAAATTTAATGGGATCAATTTTCATTTCAGTAATTTTATTAGTGATCCGCAAATAAGTGCGGCTGCAAAGCAAAATAATTTATTAATTGGAAGTTGGACCGTAAATCAAGTAGAAGACCTTAATAAATTAATAGAACAAGGCGTGGAATTTATCACGACCAATGTGCCAGCACAATTTTCAGCACTGCTTTCAAAAAAATAGACGCCTAATCTCTATTTCGATTGCGTCTAATAATAATGATGATGATGGCAATGACGCCAAAAATAATAGGTAAGCTCATTTTATATATTTACAAGTAATTTATTTTGTAGCGGGTAAGGAAGCTATTAATTTTTTTAAGAACGCATCAATCGAATCACCCTCAATCCATCTTACTACCACTACTAAATCATTCACTTCGTCCACATAAATGATATTAGTTCCATTACCCAAATGCGCATAGGCAGCAGCGGGTGCTGATGGATATAATTTTTTATCCGTGTTTAAAAAATAATTCATAAACCCATATGCTGGATTCACCGAAGTCGGTGTGGTCGCTTTTTTAAACCAGTTAGAAGACAATAACTGTTTGCCTTGCCAATTACCCTTATGTAAAGTCAACAACCCAAACCTTGCCATATCATAGGCATTGATAAACATACCGCCGCCAAAGTGACCGCCGCCACTCACCGACTGAACAGGCTTGCCATCTAACACTATCCAGGAAGTTTCATAGCCGGCCCAAGACCAAGTATTACTTGCGCCAATTGGTTGCATGATATTTTCTCTAAGCACTTCAGGAAGTGGTTTATGCCATACTGCTGTCATGGCAAGTGCTAACGCATTAACGCGGGTATCATTATATTTATAACTGGTGCCTGGCTCATTTCTTTTTCGTGTTAACCATTCCGCAGAATTCTCACTAGGCCGATCAGCCCAATCTGGCTTGCCCCACAATTCCCCCTCCCAGTCACTGGTTTGTCGAAGTAAGTGATCCCAAGTAATTTTTTTATTATGTGTTGTAGCAAAAGGATAAATAAAATCTTTAACTGCAATTGGATTTTGATTCGTATTCATCAAAGCAGCATAAGGTTGAATCGGAGGCATATAATTATTGACCTTGTCATCTAAGGATGAAATTAACCCCTTATCAAGGGCAAGTCCAACAATGCTTGATACCCAACTTTTAGTGACACTATTGCAGGTTTCAACAATAGTAGGATCCCCCCACTCAGCAATAATATATCCCTTATATATGATCAACCCGCTCAATCCGCCTCGATCAATCATTGGGCCTACAGGGTCGCCAAATGGCTCTTTAGCATACTGCATTGCTTGGGTAATTCTCGCATTCCTCGGGAACTTAGACTCATGCTGCGTTGAGAATTCAATAGCCTCTTTAATTTTATTGGAATCAATTTTAAAAAATGCAGGAGTTTTTTTCTCCCAATTATTTGCAGCTGGAAAATAAGATACATCCTGTGCATTCGTAAAAATGGCAGTGAAAATAAAAATAACAAATAAATTTATTCCTTTTTTTAATGCTCTCATATTTAAAATATTTTGGATCTGGGAATTTAAATTTATTGATTTGCTAGTTTAAATATTATTGATCAACATGGTCAAACTAAAAATTCATATTTTATTTTCAACTGGTCCTGTAAATATTATTTTAATTGTGTGATATCCACTCTTGTTGGCGTGTCCTTCCCTGAAATGATAGATTGCGCACTTTTAGCAATGGCTTTTATAATTTGTGTCATATTTGCAATATCCAAAGTTGAAAATTCATCACTTGGTTTATGATAATTAGGTTCATTATCCATTTTGGAAGTACTGATGGTAT
>Ga0209107_10001996_pt1 | contig 11388 bp, 15 predicted proteins | sample LakErihyJuly2011_2_FD_187460 | JGI IMG/M metagenome (GOLD analysis project Ga0209107, IMG submission 187460) | Freshwater microbial communities from dead zone in Lake Erie, Canada - CCB hypolimnion July 2011 (SPAdes) (version 2) | ecosystem: Environmental > Aquatic > Freshwater > Lentic >... | reverse complement strand
GGATAGAAATTGAATAAGATAATTGGGGCAAAATTTGTAAAAATTATTATATATTAAAAAATACAAAAAAAGCCCCAAAATAATAAATCTATCTATATAATATATATGGCAAAAAAACAAACAATTGTAAAAAAACCAGCTGGAAATGGTAATATTTCAATTACTATAGAAAACAATTTAAAAAACACTAATCCACCACCACCACAAGTAAAGAAAAGAAGAAGACGACGACAGCCAATTAGTGATCCTAATGATATCGAAAACGCCATGATTGACAATATGTTAAGAGGGGGCGGAGCAGGTGGATCTGGAGGAGGTGGAGGAGGTGGTGGATCTGGAGGAGGTAGAGGAGGTGGAGGAGGAGGAGGAGGAGGTGGTGGCAGATTACCACCATTTAGAGATGTAAGTTACATAAGACCTCCAACCAATAATTTTACAGTATGGAGGAATCACATGTTGGCACCACCACCAGAACCACTAGCATTACCAGCACCACCGATAATACCACAGGCAGCACCACCAGCAGCACCACCACCATTAGCACTACCAGCACCACCTCCACAACTAGCATTACCAGCACCTCCTCCTCCAGATCCTCCTCAAGGGTTTGATCAACCTATTACAATACGTGATTTTATGATGGTTATGATGGGACAAAGAGCAGGAAATGTTGGTTATAATAACTTACACGAAGATCCTTATCAACAAGACGAACCAATAAGAAATAGATTTGCTCAAAACAACAATCAACCAATCTTTGGAAGAGACCCACCCAACGAAGAACCAGACGAAGCACCAGACGAAGCACCAGTTGAAGTACCAGCAGAACAATTTGCACAGGAAATATTTGATGCAGTATTAGAAGATAAACCAAATGCGAGAGTCATTGACGCTTTAGAATTATTAAAAGAACAAGGAGCATCAAACGATGAACTAAAAGAGTTTCACAAAGGGAAAAAACAAATATATATAACAGCTAAACGACTAGGCACACAACATGCTAATCTTGGTCTTGAAATGCATGGAGATTATGATCATTTTACAGAATATCAAGACAGTTTTAAGAAAGCAAAAGGAAAGTATGATGCTAAAAATGATAGGGCAATGGATGATCGATATAAAGACGATGCATTGTATAAAAAAGGTTACAATGATGGAACGAATGAGAAGAAAATAGACAGTGACAGTATAGCAACTACAAGAGGAAGAAGAGGAAGAAGAAGAAGTCCAACGCCAGGACCAAGACCGAGAGCACCATCTGAAGACATAATGGCTGGAACAGGATTGCTTCCTACTGAAATAGAAGAAGTAGATCGTTTAACACGAGACGGAGAAAAAAAATTGATGCAAATTCAAAAAGAAATAGAAACCGCTAAAAAACAACAGGAAATAATGGGCGCAAAAACTAAGACCCCGAAAAAGAAAAAGAAAAAATAAGCAAAGCGAATTATAAAAATTAAATTTTTATAATTTCAAAAATGATTTAATTATTTAATAAAATATATATTAAATTTTTTTTTATCTAAGTATAAAATATATATAGAAAGATGTCTGATTCAATGGGACCCATGGAACTACCCACACGAATGCAATATCGCTTCCGCGAAATTAATAAAATATTAAAACAAACCGTTTATTTAGTACCAAATAATGGACAAGCGAATGTAAGTGCTGGTGATACTATTATTGTAGAACTTCCACAAAATTCAGTGGTTGATTTCACCACATTTGTTATGGACTATACAGGTGAAACTACGAACGCAGGAAAAGCAGCTGGTGGAGCTGGTGGATATCGTCAAACACGATTCTTCCCTCGTAATAGTGCTTCAATCATTGAACAATTAGATGTAGAAATTAATGGTCAAACACGCTTTACCTTAAACAATTATGGATTCATATATAATACTTTATTTGATCTCACTGCTGCACAAGATAGTTTAAATCGTCGAAAAGTTGGAGAAAATGCGGATCCATCTTCTAAATACTCTGGAGATCCTACCGCCGGTCCTAATATTGAACGACGTGGTTATTCTATTGCTTTAAACGGTACTGATGCGGCTGCTGACAAAGAAAATTATGTAATCCGTTCATGGTTAGGTCTTCTCAATCCCTCAACATCAATCCTCGATACAAATATTTTAGGTTCAGTAGTTATTAAAATACGTCTTGCACCTCCTTCTTGTTTAATACTTGGTGCTGCTAATGACGCCGCAATTACTGCTGTACTTCAACCCGCTTCAGAAACTAATGTAGCAATTGCTGGTGTCGTTACTGATAATACTGCAGTTGCAGCAACTACCGCAAATTATACATTAAGCAACGTAAAATTTACTATTGTACGTTATGACCTTCCCTCAGAGTTTTACATGACTGAAGCGAGCCGATTAGCGAGTGGGGCAGTATTCAAAATATGGTTCCCTAACTATTCAGTACAATCTTGTCCAGCAGTAACAGCGGTTAATAAACAAGGTGTAAATAGAACCAGTATTAGTTGCCGCTCTCTTGACTGGGTCATGGGTACATTCCGATTACCAACCTTTACCAATATTGAAGCACCATTAAATACTTTAGTACCATCGCCTGCTACAACTGGTCTAGTAGGACAAAGTATTTATACATTCGATTCTCAAGTGCGAGCAGGAATGAGACGCTTATTTAATAACTCAAGATATTTTGCTAGAAATGGTACTTCAATTAAAGATTGTCAGTGGCAGATTGGAATGTCTCAATATCCTACAAGAAATCTAATGCAACAATATGAAGGAGTACTACAACACTTCAACATTCAAAACGATCAAGGAAGTGGTGGTATGTATCCTGGTATTCAATCTCTTAACCATTTCAGAGAAACATTTTACTGTGATATAATTAGTTTGAATTGTAATCAATCAGAAACAGACTACGTTATTAGTGGCTTAAACACTCAAGAAACACCCCTCCAAATTACTTGGAATGTAAACGCAACTGCTTCTCTTGCTGTAGATACTCTAATTCCTAATGTAAATGATACATGCATACCTTATTTAATATGTGGTTATACCTCATGCCTTGAAGTAAGAGGTGGTCGACAAATTAGTGTAATTAATTAAATTTTTTTAATTTCAATAAATATATTATGTATTATATATATAATATATATAAATGACAAAATCAACTGTAAGCGTTCGCAAGCCTTTTTCTTACAACTTTGATAATACGAGTATGTTCAATATCCCAGAAAAACTAGAAGTACATTTAGTCACACAAAAATTTAATAGGTCTCTTAGACCAATACCAACTAATGCAAAACCCAGACCAATCCCAAAACCAACTGTAGATGTTTTAACAATCAACCATCCAGGGGCTGAAGTAGTTCGCAGTGATATTAATAAATATAAAAACACACCGCATAAAGATTATATCCCTGTTTATGTACCACCATATTATACACCTAAAGAAACAGGATTTACTAATGTAAGACATGAAAATATATTCCGCAGCACAGCGAATTAAGAAGCACAGCTTCTTAATTTCAAGAATAATTATAGATTTTACCCATATTATGAATAAATATTATTCATAATATTCAAATTTTTTTCTAATTAATATATATAGAATGCCCAGAAAAATTAGTGAACCAATTGATGGATTATCAACACCAACACCTAAACCTAAACGAGAAATAACTGAAGCTCAACGCGAACACCTTAATAAAATAAGAGAGCTAGCAATGGCTAAGAAAGCAGAACTAAAGGAGATCACATTGAAGTCAAAACTTGCTAAAACAGTACCGAAGCAAGAGCTAGCTAAACAATACGATGAATATGTAGCCCAAAAAGCGATACAACAACAGCCACGACCTAAACCAAGGATAGATCCCGAACCTGAAGAATCTGATGAAGAGGAAACCGTAATAATAAAGAAACCGAAAAAGAAAATCAAAAAGAAAATCATATTTGAATCAGAATCAGATGACGAAGAAGCAGTAGTTGTACATAAAAAGAAACCACCGAAACCACTTGAAAAGTTAGTTTATGAAAACACAAAAGATCAGCTATATCAGCGTATGATTGAAGAACGAGTTAAAAATAGCATAATTGGATACAGTCATTCATTAGGTGTATAAAATATAAATTTGCATGCGATAAGTGGGGCAAAATTTGTAATAAATTTATAATAATTTGAAATACAAAAAATGCCCCAAAAAAATAAATATATTCTCGGTAAATATAAAACTGAATGTGATAAGTGGGGCAAAATTTGTAATAAATTTATTATATATTGAAATACAAAAAATGCCCCAAAAAATTAATTATATTCCAGTAACTTGTCAAAGTTCTTTTTAAAAACTATTTTTCTCCCTGTTCCATCAATCACTAATGCGTCGTGTGGTTCTGCAGTAGCGTACTCATATAGCTCCGTCAATTCTTCTTCTGTTACGTAAGCTGAAACAACTGGATGGATATCCTCCATTACACTCTTTTTATTTGCAAACTTAAACATAACAATTAAATTTGCATTTAGCCGTATAGTCTTTGGTATTTGCATTATAGATTGCGTCGCTATGATGATATTACCAGGTATTATGTGCCTGTTTCTTATGACTAGATTTGTGAAAGCAGATCGACCATTTTTAAATATATTTGAACCAATCATATCGTCAACGATCCAATGTACTAAAAACCCATCTGGATATTTAGGTGGCGTTATGGTTTCAATATCTTCAAAATTATACTTCATCAGTAGCTCACATTCATCGTCCGTTAGTTTTTTTACACTTTCTTTCTTAAACTTCGCCCATACTCGTTTATATTCCTTGTATTCTTTGCTTTGTAATAACTCTGTCTTCACTTCTTCCATTTTGTCCTTTAATACGATATCTGAATATTCTGTAATCACATCTACATCCCAGTCAAGATTCTTCAAACTTTTAAATATCATGTTACTGTCACTATGTGCTGTAGGGCTGACTAGAATGATTCTTTGTGGCACTTCTGTACCATCCTTATAACATTTCTTTTCTTCGAACGTTTTCAATAGTTTGGTAAGCAAGTAAGTTTTCCCACTACCACGAGCCCCTACGAATAAAGCGACGAAATAGTTTCTTGGTGCTCCGTCGTCGTTACATTGTGGATATATGACTTTTGAATGTGAAACCACTCTATTATCCCATCCTTTGATAGCAATTTCATTAATCATTATTATATAATATATATTATATAAAAAATAAAATATTTAGTTATATTATAGAATGGAAATTTTAAGTTTAACGGAAGAAAAACCACTTTTTGAAATTGATGAGAATAGATTAAACGAATTGATACAATTATGTAAACAATATTATCCACACGTTTCAGATTACTTTATACATAGTATATGTAACGAACAATGTATGATTGAACAAGGGTATGAACCCGACCCAGAAGTAGCAGATAAATTATATAGAACTGCTCAAGAAGAATTAAAGAAAACCGAATATTATTTTAATGTTGAATCTGAGCACAGCGAATTATTAAAATAATAATTTCAAAAAAATATCTGAGTAATAATATATATATATAAAAAAATGAAATTTTACAGATATAAACAGCTTCAAAGAATGACATTTTTTGGTTATGATGATCTTATAAGAGCTTCTGGTTTTTCTAAAACGTCACCACAAAGTATATTAGCAGTGGTCGATAATGATACGAAATTATTGAGATTTAATATTAACAGATTATCGCATATTCAGTTGTCACAAAACGCCAAAATAGTTATAGAACAAATATATTTACCATTATTGACATTACCAGAAGGAAGAGCAGGTCCAATTACGGTACGGATGAATAATTTGAATACTAATTCACATGACTCACAAAATAATGGTTTTAGTTCAACACTTCTTTATGTCATGGATCAACCTGAAGCACAAGCAGCTTTGACATTTCAAAATAGTTACCCTGAAATGTTGTACAATTTCAGCATCTCAAAAAACTTTTTTCAAAGTGGTCATATTGAATTTAGCATAACATATCCTAATATTAATGTTGTTCAAGATAATCTCAATAGATTTTTTATTACTTTAGTTGTTTATGATGTAGACGAGCAAGATCTATTACTAAAGGATACACCAGATGTAGATTACAAACAATTTGGACCACAAGTCAATTTCCATAATGGCAGAGTACCAAAGACATAATTATTTGATTATAAATTATAATATTATATTATATTATAATATGTTTGAAGATAAAGTTAATGTGTATATAAACTCTAAAAATAGAGTTGCAAACGAAGCCGTCAGTAATTTCAATGTTGCAATCCCTGATGGTCTATTACGACTATATGACAAAAATGAGTATTGGACCTTAAACGTCAATTTTTTTAGTTGTTTCAATAGCTGGTACAACTGCATGATAGATTTTAATGACAAGTTTCAGTTAATTTATCATAATAGTAATGGTATTCAAACCGAAGTACTACCTTTTCAATTAACAGAAGGCAACCCAGACGTGTTTGAAGTCAAGACTAATGTCAATACTTTATTATCTGGTCATGTAACTGTAACTTATGACAAACCAAGAAATGTATTTATATATACAAGATCAAGCCTAATAACCACGAATAGAACCAAATTATATTTGAACATCATAAGCGCGGAAGACTTTTTAGGGTTCCCAAAGAGTAAGCGTAACACGTTAATAGAATTACCATTAGCAGTAGGTGTCTATAGTGAGCAGCCTATCAATGTCGTAGGTGACGAAGCTATAACAATAACTATAAACGGAGACGCAGATTTAGAAGGTAACACTGTAGATAATTTTGGTACCAATGAATACGTACCATCTGACATTATATTTTGCCAAGCTATCGATGTCAAACCTTACGCATTATTACAGTACAACAACGAAGATTCTGGTGATTCGTTCCAGTATAGGCTAAAACAAATTAGAGAAATAAAAAACTTTAGTCTCATTGTAAAGAATCAAGACAATGAAATTATACCCAAAATGACAGATTATTTATTGACTCTACAATTTGTTAAACATAAAACAACAGATAAAAACACATCCCTATTAACCCAGATTTTAGATTACTTGAAGCAAATATTTATGATGATTGGATTGGAAATGTTTCCGTCACAAACCCAAACAATAAATAATAATAATGATTTTTAAAAATATTTAATTTCTAATATTATATATATATAGAAAAATGATCGGTGGATTAATGAGAGCGGTCGGCGGTTTTGCATCAAAAATAGCCCCACGTATTTCACGCGGAATTGGTCAAGCTGTAACAGCAAGCAGACATATAGGAACTGCAGCTAGACAAGTCAGAGACATTGGAGCGGCAGTTAATACTGCCACTGGAGGGCGATTAGAACGAAGCCCTTACTATAATAAAGCCCTTGAAGTAGCAAGCAAAGTAGAGCAAGGGGCTGAAACAGCTGGTAATATAGCTGGTGATATTCAAAACAGATTAAATTAATTTTTTTATTTTTTTTATGTATATATAATATATATAAATCTAGTTTCATGAAGTGGATGGAAGCATTGAAAAAGTTCAACGCTGGTAAAGGTGAATGGTGTGTTCCAAAAAAAGGGACACGCGAACATGCTGAAGTAATAAGTATTATGCAAGGTAACACAGTTTATACAAGCACTCGACAAGAACAAAAAAGAATACAAGAAAGAGCCAAAACAGACAGAGCACCTGTTAGAATTAAACAACCAGTTAGTCGTCGTTCAGTCTAATAATAATATTTTGTTTGAGTATTGATCCTTGTTTGCCTTGTACATCCAGAGAATCCCGTTTATGGGGTAAGTTATGTCCGTCGTAGTACCTTCTATATGAATTTTCTTGGATCTTCTCCTTGTTTAATTGGTAGTACTCGTGAAAATATGCTCTTTGTCTTTCTCTAATTTGTGCCTTGTTCTGCTGATAGTATAACTTCTCATACGCTGCTATACTATCTTTATTGTCATGATAATACTCTCTGAATTTTCTTATATTCTTAATATAATAATCTTTTTGGTAATTTTGATAATCAAACATGATAAAATATATGTTATATATTATATATAGAATATATGTTATCTTTACAAGAACGAACAGAAAAATTATTAAGCAAAACTGAATCAATGGTTTTATTATGTAGTAAAGCTAATGCTTATTGGTCCATGATTAAATTCGCGTTCAATATCCCGTTAGTGCTCACTAGCTCTACTATGTGTATAATTAACTCAATTTCTGAAGACGCGAACGTAGTGAAGATACCAAATATCGTTGTAAATGCTATCAGTGTTCTAATAATGTCTTTAAATAACTCAATCAAAGCAAGTGAGAAATGCGAACTGTTTAAAAAATTATCTCAACAGTTTTTACTATTAGCGGGTCAAATCGAGAATGACAACGAAATAACTGACAGCGATTTCCAATTGTTAAGCTTGAAATATGACAATCTAATCAACGACTGCTTATTTGAAGATATACCACAGAGATATAAACTACAAGTGGCTGAAAGCTTTAAACATAGAACGGTTCCCCTTCAATTAAATGGTACTATCGGGAATAATGCACGACTCGAAATAGTAAAAATTGTATAAAAAATAAAAAAAAATATATAGTTTATATATTATATAATCATGTGGGGATACGAATACATTGCAGATTGCGGTGATTGTGATTACGATAAGTTGCACTCCTTAGAAAACATTCAAGCGTTCATCGATGAACTATGTGAGAGAACATGTATGAAAAAGATGGGTCCGTTACATTCTCATTATTTAGAAGATAACGAATATAATAAAGAGCATGACATCACAGGATATAGCGTTTGTCAATTCATACAAACCTCAAGTATAGTCTTACACCTTTGCGAACAGTCTAGAAGCGTATATATTAACTTTTTCTCATGTAAATCGTTTTCTACCAAAGCTGTAACATCATTAATACGCAAGTACTTTGAACCTGTTTCAATAAAGGATTATTACTTGACCAGAGATGCACAATAAATTATTTATTTCTTGAACTTCGTCTAACCATTGGTGCTGCCACCGATGGTTTTACTTGAATTGGTGTTTCTTTTATTACTCGCGCCGCCTTCATAGGTGCTGGTTTTTGTGGTTTTACTTTTGCTTTTTTAGGTTCTGGTATTACTTTCGTCGCTTTCATTGGTGCAGGTTTTGGTACCATTGATTTGACAATGTTATTAATTGCATCTGCTCTTGTGTTTTTTTTAACTTCCTTCTTTGTTTTATCGTTAGATTTTGCGGGCGCAGGCTCCTCTGTTACTACTGGTTCCTCCTCAGTCGTTGGTTCTATTTTGGCATAAAAATCACGTGCAGTTTTGTAATCATGAGCATTGATTCTTAATGCGTGATCCAGTTGAGCAGGAGTACCTTTATTCAAAGCCCAATATGTATTGGAATGTCTCAATAGTGTATTAGTTATTTTTTTACCTTTATCAGTTTCTCCAAATAGGTCTGTGATTCTCTTACTTGCATATGTTTGTTGCATTTTAAACAAAATATCTTTGTTTTTCGCCAGTTCCTTTATATTTCGTGCAAGTGCAGGGTATTTGGTTAGAGGTTCAATAATAGCTTTTCCAGTTTCCTTATCCACTCCTGTTTTATGTATATTTGATATTACCGTTTGAGTATCTTTTACGTAATAATTTTTGGTTTGGTCTTCAGTTTCTGATTGCTTGTTTACTACATGTAAATTCAAAAATGTAGATATCCGAGGAGCTGCATTCATACCAGCATATAATTGCACGAATACTCTATCCTTTAATGATTTTGTTGTATCGTTAGCAATTTCATCTGCCTTTTCAACCATATCTGCCCATACTGGATAATCAGCCGTTTTTGGTTTCTCTCTTCTTATTTCTAGCCCATCTTGTGTATATTCATTTGTTTTTTGTGTGTAAAATTTTATAGCATCTGGTGCCTGCTCTGAAATCTGATGATAAAATGCTGGACAACCTTGTTTATGTAATCCCGTTGATATAGCTTGATAAGTCGATCTTATTGTACTCTGTGCATATTGTTCTCCTTCCTTTTTGGTCAAACTGTTTATAGTTTGTTCGACTCTTTTATAATCTTTAAAGTACTGTACAATAGATTCATTTTTTTTGTTTTTCCATCCTAATGATGTCAGTAGTGGTTTTAATCTACCTTCGTATAAATCTACAGTCTTTGCAGATACAGGTTTGTTTCTTAAGCATTGTAAGTAGACATCAAGAGTAATATTAGCGCTCAAATCCATATTTATCTCTTTAACTGGTTGTTTTGCATTGGGTGCTTTTTTCGAGTGTTCAAATACATGCACATTGGGGATAACACTTTTTAATACTTGTTCTTTGTTGGTTACCATTAAGTTCATTTGCTCCTTGCGATACCCTTTGATATCACTTTGTTGTAGTGGGTCAAGATCTGCTTCTTTACGTATTATGTTAATAGATTGTAACGTATAACCATGCTTGGTCATAGACGAAATCGTTGGAATCGTACCTTTACGGATCCGATATAAAAATTTTCTTTTTTGTTCTATAAAAGGGTCGACTTTATATTTTGCCTTTGCTTTCTCAGCTCTAATTTGTTTCATCTCTTCTGTGGACATTTCAGGAATCTTTGATATATATATATATAATATATTATTTTTATTTCTTTAAATGTTTTTATATAATTTATAGTATTTTTTCCAGAAATATATATATTATTTTGGGGCTTTTTTTGTTTTTTTATATATATAATAATTTTTACAAATTTTGCCCCACTTATTACATCCATTTTTTATTTTTTATATTATTACATCCAGTAATCTACAATTCTCGTCTATGTCGTACTCTTCATCAGTGTCGTCAAATTTTACCTTTTTTACGGGTATATTGTATTTGGTCACAAACGAATCATGGAAGTGTGTACAATCTGTATTATAAAACTTGTTCAGCTCTAAGTGGTGTTGTATGTAGTCATGATCTAGATTGTACGTCATGAAATCCCTTTTGCCTTCCTTTCTCGATTTGATACGCTCAGACTTTAACAAATCACCTGTCGTTATGTTACGAATCATACTAATATATATGCTTCTTAGCTCATTATACGTTTTTGGTTTGTCCCGTGTGATTCTGAATACGTTTCTAATATATCTGTATTCGTTATCGTCCATGTTTATATCTCCAGTCATGGTGTAATCGACTTGTAACGGTTCAATATTGTATTTTTTCTCCAGATCTCTAATAGCCTTGACTTTGCTGTATATCATCGTCATGTTTTTGATGTCGTAACTGCTCTCTTTGGCTGCTATTAGCTTACCCTTAATATAATCATCGGTCTTCAGTAACCTAATAATGTTCAAATGGTCTTGTAATACATATTTGTCCATGATTTCGTTTTTATACTTTTCCAGTGTTTCGTTATC
>Ga0209107_10001995_pt1 | contig 11388 bp, 13 predicted proteins | sample LakErihyJuly2011_2_FD_187460 | JGI IMG/M metagenome (GOLD analysis project Ga0209107, IMG submission 187460) | Freshwater microbial communities from dead zone in Lake Erie, Canada - CCB hypolimnion July 2011 (SPAdes) (version 2) | ecosystem: Environmental > Aquatic > Freshwater > Lentic >... | reverse complement strand
ATAATAGTTACCAAAATCTTCAATATTAGATAATAAAGAAGGAGCAACATATAATGTTGCAAGTATTAGTGAAAAGGATTATCGTAGTAAATATGCCCCATTGAGAAATAAATATACAAGTTATGTAAAAAAACTATCAGAAGGTAATATAAAAGCAATACCAAATACTAATGATAGAATTAGTATAAAAGTAAAGAGAGCAAAAAGTGGAACAGGTGATAGGGGATCAGGATATTTATATGATTTTAAAAAACCTACACAACCAATAAAATTAAAAAAGCCTAGAGTTAAAAGACCAGGCGAAAGAATAGTTGCAGACAATGCTTCAGGGGGTGGATATCCTAATATAGATAATGTTTATATTAATAATAGACTTGATTCGATTCAAAACCAAGCTGGGGAAAGATTGAAAGCTGGAACAAAGTTTACACGAGAGTGGCAATACAGAAAAAAGAAATAATTTAAATAAAAAATAAAATGGCAATATTTAAAAAGACAATGACAAAAAATCCAATTACAGGGTCAACAACCACGACTACAAAATCTAAAGATATGAAAGTAAAGCAAACTAAATATCCTCAAATTAATACAGGTAGTAAATCTATTGTAGAAAAATCAAAAAAAAATATCTTTGGGCAAGATGTTGTTAAACAAACTACTAGAAATGCTACAGGTAAAGTAATTGGTAAAACAAAAGTAAAATTTAAACAATCTTATTAATAATAAAATGGCAATCCTAAAAAAAACAACAACTGTAGTAGCAAAGCCTGCTGCAAAACCTATGATGAAAAAATCTCCTATTGTAGCTAAGTCTACTACTATGGAAAAAATTGGCGGAGCTGATTGGAAAAAAGATTCTACTAAATTCATGAAAGCAAGCGCTGTTCTAGATTCAAATTCATATAGAAAAGAAGCAAAAAAACCAGTTTTAAAAGGAGCTAGAATAGATGCTGCTAAAAAAACTGTTCAAGATGTTGCTGGTAAATATGAAAATAATATGGGCAAGAGAATAACATTGAATAAAGCTGGGCAAGAGCAAAGTAACAAACTTGCTAAATCACCCTTTGTTCAAAAGAAATTAGGATTAAAAATGACTGATTTTTATGGTACTGATTACCCTAAAATGCCTAAGTCAAAGAAAAAATAAGTAGTAAAAATACTACCTTTTATGAGTAATATATTATTAGTCAAGTATTATTATTATAGTTTAATGAGAGCGTCTAGGCGCTCTCATATTATAAACAACACTTTATATGACAGAATCAACCCAGAGTTCGAATGATTTTGTAGTTGCTGAAGCTTACTTCAGAAAGAATATGGATCCGGAAGGAGATGCGTTACTAAAGGAGTTAGGCTTACCTTCAAAAGAATCTTCGTATGAAGAGACTTGGGTTAGATACGCTATTAGGAAAGAAGAGATATGTGAGTTTAGAGAGTATGTTCTGAAGGAGGATTGTACTCTTGTAATGTTGTACTCTGGTCGAGATATTGTTCTTCGGATTCCATTTGAGACGTTCCTTCAAGCTGTTTCGCAAATAGGTTCTTTCGTCTCGTAACTACCCACTTTACATTTTGCAACCTTGGCGCATAAGCCTGTTCTCCATTCACTTCTATTATTTCAACTTTAGTATTTTCGGGGTCTTTTGCTCTGTATTTGTTTTTTATTGGAAGCTTGTATCTAAAGTTGTGGTCAATAATCATCCTCATTTTAGCATCATTCCAAATATCTGCATCAAACAAGGGATGTTTCTCAATATAGCCATATGCTTTGTTTGGTTCAATAAAATCAAAAGACCTTCGTACTGCTAGGTTTTCAAAAAATTCTTTATGATAAGTAAACTCTCTTCCGTAATCTACTGGGATATAACGAGATACTTTATCTCTACCAACGAAACTTTCCACGCACAGGCGAAATTCATGCGGTGTGCAAGCAAAGCATTTGTAGTATTTTTCGGTTATTCTAAAGACTATATAAGCAGGAGCTAATGTCTTTCTTCTACAGATAATATCACCTACACTAATTTTCATACTATTATTTGTATATTTGTATTATTACAAAGTTAGTTAAAATGTTCGATAAGATAAAAGAGGCATTTGGTATAAAAGAAAAAAAGCAGGCCTCGCAGAAAATTTACTTCCATGGAGTATCAGCAATTAAAGCTGTTCCGTTTATGGAGGGAGAAGAAAAATTGATTATGTCAGGATATGTTCCTGATATGGTTGTTTGGTTGCAATCAAATTGCACCTATGATGGATGGATTAATATCAATATTGTCCCTAAAAAGGATAAGACTGAGACTAGGTCACATGTCGCGTATTTAAATGAGAGATTAACAAAAAATGACAAAACCGAAAAAACCGACGTTCCCGCTTGAGTTTCCTGATGTCTTTAGGAGCTATATAAATCAGTTAGAGAAATATGTTGAGACTATAGAGGAAAAGAAGTATGCCCCAACTCTTGCTATAAAGCAGGAAAATAATCGGTTAAAAAAAATTATAACCGCCTATAGGATGGGGATTGATGTCCCTGAGATTAGTGAAAAGAAACTTGTCTTACCAAGACCTAAGATTAAAATCCTTCGCCCTTTAGAATTTGTTATTAAGCAGGAAACATTTGATTTGCTGTCATTTGATAGCTTCTTTTCAAAGAAACTTAAAGCTAGCCATATAAGAGACTTGCATCGAATGTTAAAGATGACAAAGATGTTTTTGTCCGCTGAGAATACATATGATTATAATTCAACAGTATTGATGTTATATGCGTGCCCTTTAGAATACTTTACAAGGGAGGGGATGCGAAATGTATTGGCGCATAACGCAAGTGAGAATAAAGCAGATAGAACTTTAAACATATTAATAAAAAGTGGATATATTGCTTTTAATTATGATTATAGAGTTAGAAGAAAATTGTTCTTTATGACAACAAAAGGTAGAGAAGCAATAGATAAATTTTTCAAAGCATTTAAAGAATACGAATTTAACATAGATTTTTATGAACCTAATTTCAGATGGGCTTTTAGTAAAGCCGAAGGACCTCAACGAGAAAAATACTCATTCGCTAGGCAGTACAAACATTTATATGGCAAGCCATTTCAGGCAGAATTTGAACGAACGAAATCCATCGACGGCTATCGTCGTGAACGCGCCAAAACAGAATCTACTGAATCTTAAAGATGGGGATGAGATAATTGTTCACTATCTTACTTTTTATGACCATAGTTATGAGATGCATAGGGGAATTATGTTTGGAGACGAAAGGTTATGGCCGATATCTTATTATGATGTATTTGCTGTTATTCGTGATGGTGAGTTATATCCTGTCGGAGAATATGTTATAGGAGAGCAAGTATTCGAAAAAGAATATACTTCTAGCTTTTTAATTCTTCCTGATGGCGTTGGTGATAAAGTTAATGAGAGGCAGGCAATTGTTTTGCATACTGTAGATGATAGTAAAATAGGATTATTGAAAGGCGATAAAGTGTTGTTGTTGCCTTATGCAAATTATAAAATAGAATACGGAGGTAAAGTATATCTTCGATTTAGAGAAAGTGAGGTTATTGCATTATGTCGTTAATAGATAAAAATATCCGTTCAGGAAAGAAAGAAGTAGATGATTATATTGAAAGGTTAGAAACAATGTTTAACTTTTCTAATTTGTATCGATTTATTATGGCCGCGAATGAAGTGGCCGGAGTAATGGCAGATGATATGAGCAAGATTGCTCAGGGGAAGAAAGATAAGTTAAAGATATTATCTGACGATAAGGACGATAAGTTTACTGAAAGGCTTACAACTATTTTAAAACAAGTTGATGTAATTAAAAAAATATCAGCTGAAGCAGATTTGTTAATTGCATCTGGCAAAGTAGAAGACCCTAAAAAAATAAAATTAGAAGGAGATTCTCCTGCTATCGAGCAGTTGATGCAACACGCTAAAAAAAATAAATTTTAATGATTCCAAAGTCAGTTACCGTTAATGGGTTAATTCTTAACTTTCCTGAATATAAACAGGGGGAAGAAATTTTATTTAAAGACCAACCTGTTGAAGATCAGTTATGGGAGAGACAGCCTGTGCCGGAACATTTCGAAGATGGTTGGTGGGAGTCTCCGGATGATGAGCAAGTTCAATGGTTCTTAAAAGAATTAGATAGGATATTAAATGGAGTTTGGATTAGCGTTAACGGTCAAGTGTTGTGGCTTACTGGAATTAATTATTTTTATCTTAACTACTGGATTTTAGACACAGGGGAATACCCTAGATATAGGATGTCCGATGTTAAGTTTTATTGGTGGTGGGCTATTTGCGAAGCTAACCCTAGATGTCTTGGTACTATCTTTACAAAGTTTCGTAGACAAGGTGCATCGTCTAGGGGCGCGTGTATTAATATATATTACGCCATTACTGAATCAAATATAAATTGTGGTATTGTTTCTAAAACAGGAGATGACGCGAAATCTATATTTACAGATATGGTCGTTAACGGGTTTAAGCAATTAGATGACTTCTTAAAGCCTCAATCTGCTGGTACGGATAAGTCTGCCAAAGAACTTGTGATAGCGAAGCAGGGAGAGCGTATGACTAAAACAAGGCGTATTGTTGGCAAGCAGGGAGGTTTGAATAACAGAATAGATTTTAAACCAACGGCAATTAACTCTTATGACGGTAAAAGATTAAGATTTTTATTTGCAGATGAAACCGGTAAGTTCCCTAAAGATGTTCCATTTGATAAATATTGGTCCGTAGTTCGAAGATGTTTAGTAGAGGGTGTTCGTAGAAGAGGAATGGCTTATGTTCCATCAACTGTCAATGAGATGGATAAGGGAGGAGAATCTTTTAAAAAGGTTTGGGATGCATCAAATCATTTGGTGAAGGATTGGGAAGAGATTACGGCATCAGGATTATTAAAGTATTTCCAACCTGCTTATGATGGATTTGAAGGTTATATTGGTAGGTATGGAGAATCTATTATAGATACACCAACTGCTGATCAATCAAAATATTTAAAAGAAATTGGTTGCCCTGACCCTAAAATAGGAGCAAAAGAATATCAAAATAAAGAGAGAAAGAGATTAATGAATATGGGTGATGAGGAAGCTTTGTCGGAATATATTCGTCAGTTTCCGCATGTTGAAAGAGAAGCTTTTTATAAAGTAGCATCTGACTCTCACTTTAATCCAATGCATATTAATCAGCAATTAGAAACAATTGAGGCTGTTAATATGAAACCTAGAAGGGTTAATTTTATTAGAGATACTACTACGCAAAAGGTAAAGATAATGGAAGCTCACGATGGCAGGTGGACTGTTGTGTGGGATTTCCCAGATTATAATTTATCTAATAAGTGTTCCAATAGAAGAGGAATGCTAGAACCATTGAACACTAGAGATTTTGCAATGGGGTGTGACCCATTCTCTCATACTATTACTTCGGGTAAGGGGTCTATGGCTGCTGCATTTATTCATAGGAAATTTACTCCTTTGGATGCGGCAAATTCGGATATGCCTGTTGCGATGTATTGGGCTCGACCAAAAGGAAAGCATACTGTGTTTTCGGATTGGGCACTTGCCGCTGAATATTATGGATGCAAAATAGGTGTCGAGGAAATCAACGATGAGTATTATTCTTGGTTTACAGAGAACCAATTAGATAAGTTTTTGATTTGGACTCCAATGGCTTTATCTAGAACAAACCAAAATAAGACTATTAAACCTAGACCTGGCATACCTGCAACCTCGCAAAAAGCGATTGAATACCACTTAACTATAATGGTTGAGTATATGCAACAGAACCATCAGAAGATTTGGTTTAAGGATTTATTAGAGGATATGATGGATTTTGATGTTGAGAATAGAACCATATTTGACTTAACTATGGCATTTGGATATTCGCTAATAAGCGCGAAAGAGATGGATGCTAGACCGGTTGCAGAGACAAAATCTTTGCAAGCTTTGATACCAACTTATAAATTAGATGGAGGCAGTAGGTTTTAATATTATTTTTTTTCGTATATTTGCTTACGACTCATACTTTGATTTAGTCTAAATAAAAACTATATTTGTTGCATGGATTATTCAGCAAGGGCTTTCCCAAGTCCAATTGAACCAGATGAAGTAAAGAAAACGAATGAATACGGTGTTCGTGTGGCTAAGGCTGCGTATGCTCCATTTGACTTATCTAATCAATATATCATTGCCAGGAACTTACGTTTTATGGAAAATGATTTATTTTTTCAAGGTAATCAGCCGTTAGCACCCTATTTAAAGTTACTTGATACTGACGGTAAGGACAGTTTCTTAAATATAGATTTTTACCCAACTCCTATTGTAAAAAAATACGGAAAGATTGTAATCAATGGTTACATGAATTCTGAGGAGAAGGTTGTTGCTACTTCTATGAACAAACTTGTTCAAGAGCGTAAAACAAAAAGAAAACTAGAAGCTGAATTCAGAATGGATGAAAAAGATTTTCTCCAAACAGCTGAACAAGAATCTGGTATTAAGTTCGAAGACCCAAAAGCATTTGTTCCTGAATCACAAGAGGAGCTAGATATTTGGGCTGAAATGAATGATAAAGAACGTGAAGAGTTATTGATGCAAGAAGCATTACGTTTTTCATTTAGCAGCAATAATGTTCTAGATCAGCTTAAAGAAAGAATTTTAACAGACGGATTTAAGAAATCATTAGCTGCTACATTTACTTATGTAGATGATAACGGTAGAGTAAAAGTTAAATTTATTCGTCCTGAATATTTTATTTATGGCCATTCAGATAGAAACGATTTAAATGATTGTAACTATTTTGGTCACTATGAGCTAATGAGTATTTCAGAAGCTCGTTTGAGATTTAAAACAGATGAGAAGTTTCTTTATAGTATTGCTAAATCATTTGGTGGTATTTATGGTAACTCTGCAGTAAATTACGAATGGAATAATGGTTGGTACAGTTCAGCTGTAAGACCTTATGATGATTTCGTGGTTAAAGTAATGCACGTTTGGTTTAAAGCCGTAAAAAATATTAACTACGTTGTAGGTAAAACTAGCAAAGGTAGAAGTTTCTTTGATTTAATGAATAAAGAAACTAACCCTACGAACCCAGAAAAAAGAGCAGGCAAGAAAGAAGTAATGACTGCTTACGAAGGTTGGTGGTATGTTGGTACTAACACTATGGCTGAGTGGGGTGAATCTAAAAATCAAATCAGACGCAATCCTAATTTAGAAGAAGTATATAGCCCTTATGTGGCATATATGTGGGATAACGATGGTAATATGAGACCAACTTCTCATGTTGACAATATCAAGTCTGAAGTTAGAGGAATGGATTTAGCTAAGATTAAAATTCAACAGATTATGGCAAAAGCTGCTCCTGATGGATTTTATATCGACATTGATGGATTATATGATATTGAATTAAGCAAGGGTGCAGGCGTTGTTACTCCTATGAAATTAGTAAGTATTGCTCAACAAACAGGTAATGTTTACTACCGTAGTAATAATATGAGTGGTGACCCTAATAACTCAAGAAGACCTATTGAACCAAATCAAACATCTTTTGGAAGTAAATTAACTGAATTAATTAATATTTATAACTTCCATTTAAATAACGTTAGAGATTATTTAGGTGTTAATGAATACAGAGAAGGTAGTGCAGTTAACCCTAAGTTAGGTCTTGGTGTTATGCAACAAGCTATCTCTGCATCTAATAACGCTACTGCAGATTTATATGCAGGTTGGTTAAATATGGGTTCTAGAATAGCAACTAACGTTGGGCAATTAATTTGGGATGCTTTGAAATACGGAAGTGATTACCAAGGGTATAAAAAAATTTTAGGAGAAGAAAACGTTGCTTTCTTAAAAGAAGCTAAAGAGATTACTGATAGTAATTATGATTTAAAGCTTGAAGTAAAAGCTGACCCTTTTGAAAAACAAAAATTAGAACAAGATGTTCAAGCAGCATTAGCCGGTCAATTAATTGAAATGGAAGATGCTATTTATATTAAAAATATTGATGACGTAAAGCTTGCATACCGTTATATGGTATTTATGCAAAAGAAACGTCGCAAGGAAAGAATGGAAGAAGCGCAAATGAATTCTGAGCAAAATGCACAGATTCAACAAGCTTCTATGCAAGGTAAAGCTCAGGCTGATATGGCTGTATCTCAAGCTAAAACTCAATCGGATGTTATTGTTATGACAACTAAATTAAAAGGGGAATTAGAAGTAGATAAGCGTAAATTCTTATATCAAATGCAATTAGAAGCATTCAAGATGGGGAAAGCTGTAGAGCCACAAATTCAAGCTCAAATTGACGAAATGTTAATGGAAGATGAGCAAGCAAGACAAATGGACGAGGAATTATTAAACCAACAATATGGAAACGAATCAGAACCAGGAATTGAACCAGGAACAGAACAACCGAGCGGAGATCAACCCGTTTGAGAGTGATGCATCTTTAGCAGCTTTTATTAGCGGTCAAAGAGGCGAAACACAACAATTTACAGAGACTCAAGCGGAGCCTGTAGTTGAAACGCAAAATACAGAGGAGACTAGTGCTCCTGTAGAACCACAAATGACTGATGAGTTATTTAATAAGTGGTTAGAACAAAAAACTGAGGGTAAGTTTAAGCAATTAAATGAAATCCCTGTTGCTGATTTATCAGAAGAATCAAAAGAGCTATATGAGCTTTTAAAAGAAGGTAAAACGGATGAGGTATACGATTATATCGTAAAGTCAAAAGTTAATTACAAAGAATGGGACCAAACGGATTTGCTAGTTGAAAAGATTAGAAAAGAAAATCCCGGTCTTGAAGATTCTGATATTGAAGATATCTTACTTCACGATTATAAGTTGTATGACTTAACTGAAGAGGAGAAAGATAATTTGACTTCTAGCGAGCTTGCTCGTTGGGAAGCAGATAAAAAAAGAGCCAATATTAATGCTAGACGTGATGCTGAGTCAATGCGTGCAGAATTAGAGGCTTCTAGAAAAGAAATAGTATTACCAAAGATAGAAAAAATCACACCGGTTGAAACCAAGGATCCAAACGAGATTACCCCTGAACAAGTTCAGGCAGCTCAGGAAGCTTGGAATCAAGAAGTTGATAGCACCTTACCACAGGTTAAGGATTTATCTTTTGATTTTAAAATTGGCGAAGAAGGGGAAAATTATTCGACAACATTTAAATTAGAAGGTGACCAAGAACAAGCGGTAAAAAATGCGCTAAAAACGGCTTACGAACCAGGAGATGAAAAACTTACCTTCCAACAACTTGTTGAAAAACAAACTTTTAAGTTGTATGGTAAGCAAATTCTTAATGCTGCAATTAAAGATGCTGTTGCGAAAGCACAGGAGAGATTCGTTGAGAAGGAGTTGAAACGAGTTTCACTTGAACCAGGATCTAGAAGAGGAGCAGACACGAATGACAAAAACATCTATCTTGATATGCTAAATCAATAAATGTTTAACAAATTCTAAATTTTAAAGAAAATGAGTATTACAACTCCTAATGCGTTCTCGAAATCAACGATGAACGTACAAACGATAACAGATTTATCGTTCTTAAACCCATTAACCTCTACTTACGATGGTTTCATTCAGAAATATCCATTATTAAGCAAGAAGTCATACATTTTGATGACTGAGGCTGAAGGTAAAATTAAATTTACTGAAAACCGTAAATTCTACCACAATGAAAAAGTTGGTAAGGCTTTACCTGCTTTCGTTGCTGCTGCAAACGTTGCTGCTCCTGATCCAGTTACCGACCCTGTTGTTGTAACTTTAGGTGCAGGTTCTTACCAAAATGCTGGTACTTTATCACCAGTTGCTGTTGGTCAAGTTTACCGTAACGAAATTAACGGTAACAAATATGAAGTAATTGCTGTAAATAAATCTACAGATAATGCTCATACTGCTACATTAAAACCATTAACTACTCCATCTGTTGCTACTGTAACTGCTGGTGCTAGTTTCGTATTCTTAGTTAACATCGTAGGAGAAGCTTCTACAACTAAGGATGGTTTATACGTTAATCGTGAGCAAATCATGAATGAATTGGTTACAATTCGTTCTTTCCAAAAGTACACAGATTGGTCTAAACAAAACGTTACAGAGATTAAAGATGCTCAAGGTAACTTCATGGGAATCGAAAAATTAAACGACCCTATGGAAATCGAGCGTTTCTTACAAATGCAAGAAGTTTACTTAATGGACGCTGCTCCAGTAACTAACTCTTCTGTATTAGATAACTCTAACAAAGGTTTATTACAATCAGTTACTGAAAGTTATACTTCAGCTACGACTGTTGATGATGCGTTCTTCGCAGAATTAAGACGTAGAAGTGATGCAAATGGTTATACTAATAACTATGATATGCTTTACGATACTGAATTAATGATTAAAGTTGCTAACTACATCAAATCTAGCTACCAAAATGGTGCTATCATTTATGTTGATGCTGCTAACTCTGGAAAACCAATGAGTGTTGCTGCTAACTTCCGTTCATATTCAATCTACGGATTGCAATTAAATATGATGGATTATGCATTCTTCAACTCTGCGCAAGTTTGGGGTATCAACCCAGCTCAAGGTTACTACAAAAACTTTGCATTAATGGTTCCTCAAGGTTTAGGTTCAGACTTCCAAACAGGAGAAAGAATCCCTCACTTTGGTGTTCGTTATACAACTGTTGATGGTAAACCAGAAGGTGAAGTTATCAAGGTTATCAAAACTGGAGGTTTGGCACCAGTGCCAACTGACCAAGAGTTGTCAGTAACTGTATCACATACGACTAACAAAGCTGTTCAAGTATTTGCCGCTAACGGTTACTTGAAAATTGATTTGAATGCGTAATTTTTTTCTAAAGGGGGTATCTTCGGATACTCCCTTTATTATATTTGAATTTAACTTAAATTATATATGGAAACAGAATTAATCAAAAAAAAGGGGTTTCAAAAAAAAGAACCTGTAAAAGATGAAGTAGTTGTAGAGACTATTCAAGAACAAGAATTTGGGGTACAAATTGACCCTGAGAAAACTTACAAATTTCAATTAATAGGTGATATCTCAAAAGGAACTTATGTTGGCATAAACAATGTTTGTGAAGTTTTTGACCCATCTATCGGAAGAAGAAGAAAAATGCGCTATGTCCCACATTACGATAGTATTTGGATTGACGAGCAACCTGAAGAGCATATTGACTTATCTAACTATCCTATCAATTTCTTTATGAGTGAAATGACAGTTAGTGGTAAAGATAAAAACTTAATTTTGTACCTTTTAAACCATGATAGGATTGAAGGTAAACAAAACCAAATTTCTAGTAAAGGTCCATTATTTAGATTACAAGATAATGAATTGACTGCTAAGAAAGCTTTAGCGAAAACACAATTAGAA
>Ga0209107_10001994_pt1 | contig 11388 bp, 13 predicted proteins | sample LakErihyJuly2011_2_FD_187460 | JGI IMG/M metagenome (GOLD analysis project Ga0209107, IMG submission 187460) | Freshwater microbial communities from dead zone in Lake Erie, Canada - CCB hypolimnion July 2011 (SPAdes) (version 2) | ecosystem: Environmental > Aquatic > Freshwater > Lentic >... | reverse complement strand
AAGATGGCGAATTTTTACAAGGAACACCCTCTTTTGATTACAAAGCTTTTTATAAATCGTATGTGCATTTCAAAAATCTACCTACAATTGTAAAAGAAATCGAAATATTAAAAAAGAACAGTAAATAAGCTATATAATGATAGTTAAACAAAATACCATAGGTACCGAAATTTCTCTTACAGGAGTTGGTTTACACACTGGAAAAGATGTAAAAATGACTTTTAAGTCTGCACCAATAAACAGTGGTTTTTCATTTGTTAGAATTGATTTAGAAGGAGCGCCTATAATTGAAGCTGATGCAAATTATGTTGTAAATACACAACGTGGAACTAATTTAGAAAAATTAGGAGTGAAAATTCAAACTCCAGAACACGTTTTAGCTGCGTTAATTGGTTGTGATTTAGACAATGTTATTATAGAATTAGATTCTTCGGAACTTCCAATTTTGGATGGTTCTTCAAAATACTTTGTAGAGGCTTTAGAAAAAGCAGGATTGGTTGAACAAGATGCAATTCGAAAATATTATGTTGTAAAAGAAGTAATCTCATTTGCAGATGAAACTACAGGAAGTGAAATTATTGTAATGCCTTGTGATGACTATCAAGTAACAACAATGGTAGATTTTGGAACGAAAGTTTTAGGTACCCAAAACGCTACAATGAAGAATATTTCTGATTTCAAAAAAGAAATAGCAGACTCAAGAACCTTTAGTTTTCTACATGAATTAGAATCGCTTTTGGATAACGGATTGATAAAAGGGGGTGATTTAAATAACGCTATTGTGTATGTGGATAAAGAAATTTCTGCAACTACAATGGAGAATTTGAAACGCGCTTTTGGAAAAGATCAAATTTCGGTTAAACCAAATGGGATTTTAGATAACCTAACATTACATTATCCAAATGAAGCAGCACGTCATAAATTATTAGATGTAATTGGTGATTTAGCTTTAATTGGAACAAGAATTAAAGGAAAGGTAATTGCGAATAAACCGGGACATTTTGTAAATACACAATTTGCAAAAAAGATGGCGAAGCTTATAAAAATCGAACAAAGAAATCACGTTCCGGTTTATGATTTAAACTTAGAGCCGTTGATGGATATTCATAAAATCATGAGTATTTTACCTCATAGACCTCCATTTTTATTTATCGATAGAATAATCGAAATGTCGGAAAGTCATATTGTTGGAATGAAAAATGTTACAATGAACGAAAGTTTTTTTATAGGTCATTTTCCAGGAGCTCCAGTAATGCCGGGGGTTATTATTGTAGAAGCTATGGCACAAACAGGTGGGATTTTAGTATTAAGTACGGTTCCAGACCCTGAGAATTATTTGACTTATTTCATGAAAATAGACAATGTAAAATTCAAAAATAAAGTTTTACCTGGAGACACATTGACATTTAAATGTGAATTAATTACACCAATTAGAAGAGGAATTTGCCACATGCAAGCGCATGCCTACGCCAATGGAAAATTGGTTGCGGAAGCAGAGTTGATGGCTCAAATTGCAAAAAAACAATAATATTGTTGTTGATTTGATTAATCGTTATTTCGATTAATCAATTTTATCAGTCAATAGATTAAATAAAAAATATGAATCAACCATTAGCATACGTTCATCCGGGAGCAAAAATTGCCAAAAATGTAGTAATTGAACCTTTTACGACCATTCATAATAATGTAATAATTGGAGATGGAACTTGGATAGGATCCAATGTTACTATTATGGAAGGCGCAAGAATTGGTAAAAATTGCAATATATTTCCTGGAGCAGTAATTTCGGCAGTTCCCCAAGATTTGAAATTTGGCGGGGAAGATTCCTTAGCAATAATTGGAGATAATTGTACCATTCGAGAATGTGTAACTATTAATAGAGGCACAATAGCTTCGGGACAAACGACACTTGGAAACAACTGTTTGGTTATGGCAACGGCTCACATTGCACACGATTGCCATATTGGCGACAATGCAATAATTGTTAATGGAGTTGCACTCGCAGGACACGTAATTGTTGGTAAATACGCAATTATTGGAGGTTTGGCAGCAATTCACCAATTCATTCACATTGGAGATCACGCAATGATTTCTGGAGGTTCTTTGGTGCGAAAAGATGTTCCTCCATTCACAAAAGCTGCTAAAGAGCCTTTGTCATATGTTGGAATTAATTCTGTTGGTTTAAGACGCAGAGGTTTTACCACTGAAAAAATAAGAGAAATTCAAGAGATATATAGAATTTTATACCAAAAAAATTACAATACAACACAAGCCATTGGAATTATAGAAGCAGAAATGGAAGCAACACCAGAACGTGATGAAATTTTAGATTTTATTAGAAATTCATCAAGAGGAGTAATGAAAGGATATTCTGGAAATTATTAATACAGTCTAGAAATCGATTAAACAAATTAACAAATCAACAAATCAACAATAATATGGCATCTACATCAGATATAAAAAACGGTTTATGTATCAAATACAATAACGATATATACAAAATTATTGAGTTTTTACACGTAAAACCTGGAAAAGGACCCGCTTTTGTTAGAACAAAACTAAGAAGTTTATCTAACGGAAAAGTGTTGGACAATACTTTTTCTGCAGGACATAAAATTGAAGAAGTGCGTGTTGAAAATCACAAATTTCAGTTTTTATATCCAGAAGGTGATTTATTTCATTTTATGAATGTTGAATCATTTGAGCAAATTTCATTAAATAAAAGCATTCTTGATTCGCCAGATTTATTAAAAGAAGGCGAAAATGTGATGGTGAGTATTAATACAGAAACTGACTTACCACTTTCTGTTGATATGCCAGCGTCGGTTGTTCTCGAAGTGACGTATGCAGAGCCAGGAATTAAAGGAAATACTGCTACAAATGCAACAAAATCAGCTACGGTTGAAACAGGTGCGACTGTAAATGTTCCTTTGTTTATTAATGAAGGTGATAAAATTAAAATTGATACTGCTTCGGGTTCTTATATGGAACGTGTAAAGGAATAAGAAATTAGTCATAAAGTCGAAAGTCTAATATCTTAAAGTCAAAGAGATAAAGATTAATAAATATAGCATTTTTAATAAGATTAAGTTAATAATGAAATTCCCAAAAACCTACTTATTGCAAGAAATTGCCGCAATCATTAATTGTGATTTTGTTGGCGACGCGACTTTTCCGGTTTATGGAATGAATGAAATTCATGTTGTTGAGCAAGGAGATATTGTTTTTGTGGATCATCCAAAATATTACGATAAAGCGTTGCAATCTGCTGCTTCAATAGTTTTAATTAATAAAAATGTTTCTTGTCCAGAAGGAAAAGCACTTTTAATTTCTGATGATCCGTTTCGTGATTTTAATAAATTGACGAATTATTTTAAGCCTTTTCAGTTTTCTAACATTTCAATTGCTACTTCAGCTAAAATAGGAGAAGGTACTGTAATACAGCCAAATACATTTGTTGGTAATCAGGTTGTAATTGGGAAAAATTGTTTAATTCATTCCAATGTTTCAATTTATGATCATACTATTATTGGTGATAATGTAATCATTCATGCCGGAACCATTCTTGGCGCGGATGCTTTTTATTATAAAAAAAGAGAAGATGGTTTCGACCAATTAATTTCTGGCGGACGTGTAGTTATCGAAAATAATGTTGGAATTGGTGCTTTATGTACCATTGACAAAGGCGTTACAGGCGATACAATTATTGGCGAAGGAACAAAAATTGACAATCAAGTTCACGTTGGACACGATACTGTTATTGGAAAAAAATGTTTAATTGCTTCACAAACTGGAATCGCAGGTTGTGTAATTATTGAAGATGAAGTTACACTTTGGGGTCAAGTTGGAACTACGAGTGGCATTACAATTGGAACAAAAGCAGTGGTTTTAGGACAAACTGGTGTAACAAAATCAATTGAAGGAGGAAAAAGTTATTTTGGAACTCCAGTTGAAGAATCTCGTGAAAAATTAAAACAGCTTGCCAACATAAAGAAAATTCCAGAAATGCTACTTAAATTGAAATAATTATGAATGCAAAAAAGATTGTACTTAATTTTTATAAATCGGATGCATTGATAAACCCTGACGTATTAGATACTTTTTTGCATCATGATGTTATTTTAGATTGGAATAGTAGCAAAGGTTTTATTCAAATGAATCGTGAAGGTTTACTTGCCTTAGCATCTGAATTAAGTAGTTCTTATGTCCGTTCAAAAGTTGCTATTTCTCATACAGTTAGAGAAGGAAATCTTATTTCTGTTCGATATTCTCATTCTGTTAAAACCCTTGAAAACCCTAGAGAGGATATTTTATTGGCAAATTTCATGGTTATTTGGGAGTTGAAAGACGATAAATTGTATCGTGGTTTTCAAATGAGTCAAGTAATATAGAATTTTATAAAATTTAAGTTTAAAATTCTTTACTTTAAAGTATCAAAACCTTACTTTTGCATCACAATAAAAAAAATCAATTTAATATATATATCATGAGTGTTTTAGTTAATAAAGATTCTAAAATAATTGTTCAAGGATTTACAGGTAGCGAAGGAACTTTTCACGCTTCTCAAATGATTGAATACGGGACAAATGTTGTTGGTGGTGTAACTCCTGGAAAAGGGGGTTCAACGCATTTAGATCGTCCTGTTTTTAATACTGTAAAAGATGCTGTGGATCAAGTAGGAGCCGATACAACAATCATTTTTGTACCGCCTGCTTTTGCTGCAGATGCAATTATGGAAGCTGCAGACGCAGGTATCAAAGTAATTATTACAATTACTGAAGGTATTCCTGTTGCAGATATGATTAAAGCAAATCAATATATTAAAGGTAAAAATTGCAGATTAATAGGCCCTAATTGCCCAGGTGTAATTACTCCAGGAGAAGCTAAAGTTGGTATTATGCCAGGTTTCGTATTCAAAAAAGGAACTGTTGGAATTGTTTCTAAATCAGGAACTTTAACGTATGAAGCTGCTGACCAAGTTGTAAAACAAGGTTTAGGAATCACTACTGCAATCGGAATTGGTGGAGACCCAATTATTGGAACTACTACAAAAGAAGCTATTGAATTATTAATGAATGACCCTGAAACCAAATGTATCGTTATGATAGGAGAAATTGGAGGTCAATTGGAAGCCGATGCTGCACAATGGATTAAAGCTGATGGAAACCGCAAGCCAGTAGTTGGTTTTATTGCTGGCGAAACTGCTCCTAAAGGTAGAACAATGGGTCACGCAGGTGCAATTGTTGGTGGTGCTGATGATACAGCTGAAGCTAAAAAACGCATCATGAGAGAATGTGGAATTTTCGTTGTTGATTCTCCTGCTGAAATTGGTAAAAAAGTAAAAGAAGTTTTAGGTTAATCTCTAAAACTAAATAATATTGGATGCCTCACGGACTTTCGTGGGGTATTTTTTTTAGATAATTACATTAAAAAGTTAAGAACATGTATAAAGAATTAAAAAAATTCAAAGTTAAAAATCAATTTACATTTACAACAGATGACAGTTTAGAGGAAGCCTCCAATGCATCTGAATCTGGAAGTGGAGTTTTCCTTGTATATGCCGTAGATGCTGAAGAAAAAGAGTTAATAATGGTCGGTTCTACCGGAACTATCCAAAACGATGGGACTTTAAAAAGTAAAAATGGTGGTTTGCACGACAAAATTGTAAACGGACATCAATTTGCAAAAACTGCAAGAAAATATTCTTGGCCTGCACAAATGAAATTAGAAAATATAGACCGTTTAGAAGTATATTGGTATGAAACCTTTAATGATAAAAATAAAGTAATTCCAACATTTATAGAAGGACAAATTTTGCAAAATTTCTTAGATGAAAATGCAAAATTACCAAGATGGAATGTAGCTTTTTAAGTTACACACTTTTATAAACTGAAAAAGCTCCTTAATCAAGGAGCTTTTCTGTTTTTAAAGTAGTTATTTATTAATGATAACTTTAAAACTTTTGGATTCCTTTCCATCGGAAATTTTTAAGAAATAGATTCCATTATAAACAGTATCAGTTTCAATAATACTTAATGTACTTCCCTGTAAAATCTTACTTGATTTAACTATCTGTCCTAATTCGTTTATCAAAAAAACATCAAGATCTTTTTCAACGAAATCGGTTTGAACCGTAAAATAATCATTTGTTGGATTTGGAAAAATTGAAATGGTTGCTTTATCTAAAATAAAATTTTCATTAGCTAAAAAAGTAGTTAACCCAGTAGTTGGAGCACTTGCCACTTTTGCACCCGTTTTATTTCCATAAAATGTAGGTCCAATAACATAAGGATATGCTGAAGAGTTATCAGCATTTACAGTTGTAAAATAGCAATATATTCCTGCTGGATATTCTGGAGTAACACAAATCCTTCCATTATGTTCATCTAAATAAGTTGGATCAGAAGAATGCGCTACATATTCATAATCTTCTTTAAAGTACCCATTAAAAAATGTTTGTGTACCTATGGTTTGTCCAACTGTTGGACCATTAGTTCTTGTAGTTTGGTTTTTTAATTGATAGCTTGATTTCATTCTAGCAATTGCGCCAGTTCCATTTACGTTTGTGTAAGCATACGCTCCATAAATTGGAAAACCATCATAAGCAAAACCAATTAATGGTGAATGAACTGTTGGGTTAATAGCATACAAACCTTCCGAATCATACAAACTACAAATAGGAGAAAAGGTGTTTGAAGTTGTGCTATCATATTTAAAAGCACTTGGATTTTGATGATGATGATAATTGGTCCCAGCTGGATGTCCTTTCGCACAATCAAAACCTAATCTTTCAGCTGGAATTGCATCTCTATTCCATGCTTGTATTGTACCCATTCCACCTGAACAAGGTGGATTTCCTGGAGGGCCACCACAAATACCATTTGTAGCACTAGCACTATATGCAACCCCGTCTCTGTAATCAAATAATGAAACACCATTTATAAAAATCCCATTATTTCCTCCAGATGTAGCGGTAAGAGTTCCAGTGTTTTGAGAAGGATTTAAAGGTAATTTGTAAATTGCGTTTTGATTTCCTGCTAAATTATTATTTCCATCACCCGAAAAAATACCAGTTGGATAGGCAGGAATTCCAGTTGCATTTATATATACATCGGTAGTATTAAATCTTACTTGCTGGCAATTTGATAGAACAGTCATTGGTATAGGAGTAGAATTTCCAGATGTATAATAACTACCAAATGCAGTGGTATTTTGTAACCATTTCGTAATTGCAGGATTTGTTTGTGCAAACATCGAAAATCCCACTAATAACATTCCTAAAAGTGTAATTTTTTGTTTCATATTTTTGTTGTTTATTTACAAATGTTTAAACGATTTAAAAATAAATTTCTTGCGAAAATAATACAAATTATTCTCTTGGAAACGAAAAACGATTGTCAAATAGAAAATCTTTATCTGTTAATGTATGTAAAAATGCAACCAAATCAACTCTCTCATTATCGGATAAGTGCATTGGTTTTTGTAATTGTTTTGGTAAATTCGTATCGTTTCCAAGGGAATTATAATGTTTGATAACGTCAGTTAATTTTTTAAAACGACCGTCGTGCATATATGGATATGTAAATTGTACGTTCCGCAATGTAGGTACTTTAAACAGCACAAAATCTTTAGCATTCCCTGTGATTTTTTGTCTTCCATTGTCATTCAATGTCGTATCTAATGCGATACCATTTCTCTCAAATTTTTCACTTGTAAATAAGGGTTCGTTGTGACAAGAAGCACAATTGGTTTTGAATAATTTGTATCCGTTTTGCTCCTGATCTGTAAAAATAGCTTCTTTTCGCATCACTTTATCATATTTAGAATTGGAGGAAATTAGTAGTAATTGAAATTGAGATAATGCTTTTAAAACCCTTTGTCCAGTAATATTGGCATCACCAAAAGCAGCCAAAAAAAGTGCTTGGTATTTATCGCTTTTCTGAAGTTTCGAAACTACGTTTGCTAACGTTTCATCCATTTCAACGGAACTTGTAATTGGATTTAGTGGTTGTACATCCAAATGATTGACACCACCATCCCACATAAAACTTTTTGACCAAGCCAAATTCATCAAGGTCATCGAATTTCGAGTTCCAATTTTTCCATCAATTCCGTGGCTCAACTCGTGATCTACATGAGTAAAACCAGTAGCTTGAAAATGGCAACTTGCACAAGAAATCGTATTGTCACGCGATAAAATAGGATCGTAAAATAAGTTCCTTCCCAATTGAAATCCTTCTTCGGTTAATGGGTTTTTAGAAAAATCGTAATGTGGTTTTGGCCAACCTTTTGGAATTTCTAAATAGAGTGGGGTAGGCTTTAAAAACGTAAATGCCAATGAAAATAAGACGATACTTCCTAAAACAAAAAGATATTTAAAAGGGACTTTCATTTTAGTTTTCTTTGTTGATTATGCTAAACATTTCAACAGTTTTATCTGCAAATTCCATCGCTTTTGCCCCAGGAATCATAATGCTATTATTTTCTGATAGCTTACTATATTTAAATAGTTCTGCAACATCAATATTAATTTCTAAATTGGAATTTATGGGTTTTAATTCGATGGTTCTAATAGCGTAATAGGGTTTCATGTAGCCGCCAATATGAAATTGAAAAGCGTTTTTTCGCGTTTTGCAACTCGAACTTTTACCTTCTATTTTCATATTGATAAAACCACTTTGCCAAGCCCAATACATTCCTTTTGCGGGGTCTAAATCACCAGACATCGCTCCAGAAACACTTGCTAAACTATCAATCCCAACTGAAAAAGTAACTTTTGATATGGTTTTCTCTGAATTTTTTGCAATCGGAATCTGTAATGAATTTGGATTTTCAATATCTATTAAATGATAACTATTGTGTTCTGAAAGAGTAGAAACGTCAGAAAATTGAAGTTTAATATTAGAAATATAAAATCTTAAAACTTCAATTTCAAGAGTGTCTTTGGATGCGGAAACATATTTTTTGTTGCGTTCTAAAGTTTCTGTTCTAAATTTCAAATTTAAACGCAAAACTAAACTGTCCTTTATTTCTTGAGCAAAACTCATTTGAAAAAAAAGAATTAAAATTATTCCAATAAAAACGTTACTTCTCATTGTTAAATCTTGGAGGAGGCGGTGGGCGGTTTTCATCACCAGGATGTCCCGGATGGTCTTCGTCCCAGCGAGGTGGCGGCGGTCGATTTTCATCTCGTGGCGGTCTCGGATGATTTCTATCTCTTGGAGGCGGTGGTGGGTAATTCGTGTCATTGGTTTGTCGCGCTTGATTTTCATCTCTTGGCGGTCTCGGAAAATCTTCATTTCTTGGCGGTTTTTCTCTAGGCGGATGCGGCTTGCTGTTTTGATTGGAAAACATTTTGCCTAATTCTTGTGTCAAAGCATTGAAATCTTGCAATTGTGAGGTTTTACAAATACTTTTTATGTCTTGGAAATGTTTGAAATGCAAGTGTTCAATCTGTTTTTGATTGGATAAAAACAAAGTTATTATACTGTCTTTTATAGCAGAATTTACAACTTGTGATTTCAATTGAGAATACAATTCCGACTTAAGGTTTCTATTTATTGCATCTAAAGAATCTATTTTGTCTTTGTAAATAGGAATTATTGATTCGTATTTTTCATTTTGATTGGCATCAAAATGCAATTTTTCAGAGATGAATTCCTTTGGTCTTCTGTGATTTACTTCTGGATTTCTATTTGGTTTTGAAAAAAATAGAAAGCCTATAATTCCCACATTGAGCAATAAAAGCCCAATTACAGAATACGTTAATAGTTTTATTTTATCCATTGTAGCTTAGTATAATTGGTTGCTATTTGAAACAGACGAAACAATTGTTTCCGTTGGAGCTGCAGTTTTTGCAGTATTTGACAATAACATTTTTACATTTAAAGATACTAAAATAGTGAAAGATGCTGCTGCACCCCAAATCCATTGGCTTGAAACGGTGTTTTGAATGCTGATTCTATTTTGGATTTTTGAAAATAACAAGGCGTCGGGAGTCACTTTTGTGATGCCGTTGCTGCTATTTAGAATGTCGTTTATCCAGTTGTTCGCTTCCATAATTTATTAGACGTGATTTATTATTTTTTCTTGCGGTATTCTTCAAATTTATTTGATAATTTCTCTTTTAAGATGATTTTAGCTCTGAAAACTAAGGATTCTACAGACGAAATGCTCAATTCCATTATTGTTGCAATTTCAGGATTACTCAAACCATCTACTTTTGAAAGTAGAAAGGCTGTTTTTTGTTTTTCTCCTAATTCATTGATGATTCCAAATAATAATTTAGCTTTTTCTTTGTTTTCTAATAGAATTCCTGGGTGCTCAAAATTAGATGTGTTTAAGAGTTCAAATTCGTTTTGACTCTTTTTGCCAAAAATAAAAAAGCGCTTTTGACTGTTTTTATGTTTGATGAAATCCAAGCATTTATTGATTGTAATGCGATAAATCCACGTTTTTAATGTTGATTTTTCTTGGAATTTATGCAATGAAGTATGCAATTGAATAAAAACGTCTTGGGTAATTTCTTCGGCATCTTCAATGTTTTGCAAATAATTAAGCGCAACATTATAAACTAGTACGCTGTACTCATTATATAAGGTTGTAAAATCACTTTTGTTAGTTGCCATTTTGCAATACTAAGAAATTTTCTGGTTTAAAAAATGTTAACTTCATAATTTTAAAATGTATTTTTTTTAAAAAGAGAATTATCCTATATTTGACGAACGTAAATTAGCCCTGATGGATGAGAAAATCCCACGCTTTTTTGCGTGGATTGGAATGACAGTAGGAAACCTGTCTGCCGTCAGGCAGGTAGCTCCAAAAAAAATATAAAATAAAATTCGGATATGAAATTATTACAAGGAAAAACAGCCATAATCACTGGTGGAAGTCGAGGAATTGGAAAAGGAATTGCAGAAGTTTTCGCAAAAAACGGTGCAAATGTAGCGTTTACGTACAGTTCATCGGTAGAATCTGCATTGGCATTAGAAACAGAATTGAATGATTTGGGAATAAAAGCCAAAGGATACCAATCGGATGCGTCTGATTTTAACGAAGCTCAAGCCTTTGTGGATGCAGTTTTAGCAGATTTTGGAACTGTTGATATTCTTATAAATAACGCTGGAATTACGAAAGACAACCTTTTGATGAGAATGTCGGAAGAAGATTTTGATAAGGTAATTGACGTGAATTTGAAGTCGGTTTTTAACATGACAAAAGCGATTCAGAAATCATTTTTGAAACAACGTTCGGGTTCTATTATCAATATGAGTAGTGTGGTTGGGGTTAAAGGAAATGCGGGACAAACCAATTATGCAGCTTCAAAAGCGGGTGTTATTGGATTTTCAAAATCGGTAGCTTTAGAGTTAGGGTCTCGAAATATTCGTT
>Ga0209107_10001993_pt1 | contig 11389 bp, 10 predicted proteins | sample LakErihyJuly2011_2_FD_187460 | JGI IMG/M metagenome (GOLD analysis project Ga0209107, IMG submission 187460) | Freshwater microbial communities from dead zone in Lake Erie, Canada - CCB hypolimnion July 2011 (SPAdes) (version 2) | ecosystem: Environmental > Aquatic > Freshwater > Lentic >... | reverse complement strand
GCTATTAGTGAAGCCGTAAACACTGCTGGTAAGATGTCTTGGTACAACGACCCTAACATCGTTCCCAGAGCAAACATGCTAGACACTTACGAGTTTAGAGGGAATCACCTAATTGAAGTTTGTTACGCCTACACCCGTCAGATGAACGAAGATGGCGTTCCTCACATTTACTACACGGCTTTCTGCCCTAACGCTTCTAGGTCTTCTTACTTTAAGCACGAGAAACTTGGCTACGCTCACGGACAGTATCCTTTTGTTATTTATCGCAGAGAGAACCTTCGAAAGAACATTGCCGAATCTAGAGGCATCCCAGAAATCTTGATGACCGAACAGGCAGAACTTAAGGGACAGCACGACTCGATGAGAGACCGTACTGCCTTTGAGACTGTGCCTCCGATTATGGTCAAGAGACGCATTCAAGGCATTGGTCGCATTGGCCCAGCCCAACAGTTGCCTGTTTCTAGTCCAGACGACTACAAGTTTATGGAACCGCCCAAGGGCACTCCTAATCTTGCCGAAATGGTTATTAACCATGTTGAAAACAATGCGGCTAAGTACTTTGGTCTTACTTCTGGCATGCAGAGTCCAGAGACTCCTGCTCCATACGCACAGATGCTTCAGCAGGTGGCTACCGACAATTGGCTTACCACTATCTCCGAGATTTACACTCAACTACTGCAACTTGGTCTTCAATACCTTGCCGCAGAAGAAATTGAGAGAATTACAAACATTTCAATTCCTCAGAACATATCTGACATTGCCAACCAGTTCGATTATGAACTGAAGTTTGACATTCGTAACCTCTATGTCGATTTCGTCATGGAAAAACTACAGGCTATTAACCAGTCTGTCCTCCCAATGGACAGTGGCGGTGTTATTGACAGAAACAAACTCATTGCTATTGCCATGAATGCTATTGCTCCAGATATGGCTAAGGAAGTCATCATCGACCAGTCAACAGCCTCCCAGAAGATGTACCGTGATGTGCAGACCGACATTGCCCTTATGATTCTGGGTAATGAGCCTCAGTATGTCGAAAACGACCCTACGGCTCAAACCAAGATGCAGTATACGCAGGAGATTATGTCTAAGAACCCCGTAGCCCAACAGGCTATGCAGGGTAATCCTACCTTCCAGATGATTTTTGAGAATTATATCAAAAACCTCCAAATGAGCGTTAGCCAACAGCAAAACAAACAAATTGGTCGAATTGGGGTATCCCCTCTGGCTGAAAAGATGGCTCAACAGCAAATGATGCCCCCTACCAACAATGAAACCCCCGTATAACCCCGAACACCTCGCTTTTGAGGGTCAAAATGAAGTCTGGAACCAGATTATGCTCATTATTGACATAAACATCAAATCTGAGGCAGACGAAGCCATTTCTACCGATTACCATGGTGAAGACAGGGTATATCAGTGCGGACGGGCTTCCTGCATTAAAGACTTCAAGCGTATGCTCCTAGAAATCCGAAAAGAAGGCATGGACAGAAAGCACATGAATTGGACGACTGACGAAGAATTGAATTCTTTGTAAAAAGATTGACAGATGTAAAATAGTCGTAAAAGTAACCTTGTTTTCCTTGTTTCTCAAAACACTGTAAAGTCTCAGCAGACTTGAGAATGCTAATAATCTCATGAACCCCAAAGATAGAAACAGCGATGACGACATTGCTGAGTCGCAAGACGAAAATGTCGAAAACGAGAGTGTCGGCTCTCTTACACAAGAACGCCTAGCGGATATTATCCGAAAGGACTTTGACCTATCCGAACAAGGTCAGACGGACACTGCCGAGTCCGAAAGTAATCAAGCAGAAGACTACGAAGGAGACGGTGAGCAAAACGCCACCGAAACTGAAAATAGCGAAGAGGTTCATTCACAGGACGAAGAAGAAACGGAGGACAGGGGTCTTTCTAAGGGTGTTAAGAAGCGAATTGATAAGTTGGTGTCTAAGCGTAGGGAAGCCGAAGCCGAGATTGCCAAACTCAAGGAAGAACTTGAAACCACTAGAAATCAGAAGTTAGCACCCGAACCCGTTGTATCCATCAAGGATTCCCCGTATAGTCACATCAGTACCGTTGCGGAAATCGAGGGCGAAGTCTCTCAAGCACGGTCTGTTCGTAGATGGTGCGAGGAACATTCTGAAGGATACACGGCAAGCGATGCAAGTGGCAACGAAACCTATTACAGCCCAGAGGAAATCAAGCAAATCAAGTTAAATGCTATTGACGCACTTGAAGAGCACCTTCCAAAGCGGATGCAGTATGTTAGAGCCAAGGATAACTTTGAAAACCTTGCCGAAAAGGAATACGGTATTGTTTGGAAGAAGGACATAGATACTCGTGAGAAGCAAATTGCTCACCAGTTTTTGAAGGCTTTCCCAGAGATTACACGCTTCCCCGACTACAAGATGGTTATTGGTGACTACATCGCTGGCGTAAAAGCCCGTGAAGGTAAGGTCTCCAAGACTGTTGCGAAGGCTCCGCATAATCCTAGACCAAGTGGGTCGGCTCCTAAAGCCAACAGTGCAGAAAGCAGACTGAAGGCAACCGAACAACGCTACAAGATAAACTCCTCTAGCGAAGACCTCAAGGACATCCTGCTCAAAAAATTCTTATAAATAAAAATTATGGCTATTCTTACAGAACCAAAAATTACATCGGGTAAGCGGGAAGACCTCGCTGACCTCATCGCTATGGTCGATGCTCGTGACACCCCATTCACCTCTATGGCGAAGAAGGGTTCAAAACCTGGAAATACTCACTTTCGCTGGCAGGTTGACCAGTTGCCTACCACCAAGTCTGGTGGCGTTATCGATGGCACTGATGTTGACCCAGTCACGGATGTGGAAAATTATGTCAAGGACACCGTTGGTGGTGTGACCAAGCAGTATCGTTACGAACTGGGTATGCACCCACAGATGTTCCGCAGAACTGTCCGTGTCTCCCCAATGTCTCTTGACCTTACTAACATCGCTGGCGTTAAGGATGAACTGGCTAACAATGTCGCTAAGGCTATTAAGATGCTGAAGCGTGACATTGAAGTCACTCTCTGTGGTACGCAGGGTGCTCAGCAGGATACTGGTGTTGGTGGCGTTCCGTTCCTTACTCGTGGTTTAGACAAGTGGCTTGCCGTTAAGGGTGCTACTTCGGCTAACATCGCTGGTGGTGGTTCGGCTAACCCTGCCTCCTTCGGTACTGTTGCTCAAGACACTTATCTGGCTGTCCCTGCGGACTTCCAGATGCCAGATACGCAACACCAGTATGGTACGGTTGCTGACGACCTCACTGAAGAAAACATTCAGAACCTTCTGACTGGTCTGTACGAACAGACTGGTACTTCGAAGGAGTATGATGCTCTCCTTGGTACTCGTTGTAAGCGTGGCTTTACGAACCTTGTCTTCACGACTGGCTCGTCTGGCTCTGCCGAAACTCGTAACTCGGTTCGTACATTCAATCGTGATGCCGCTGATTCGACATACACCTCTACGGTGCAGGTCTTTGAAGGCGACTTTGGCAGACTGAAGTTGCACTCTTCGACATGGTTGAAGAACAAGTTCGTTGGCTATATCATCCCGTTTGACATGGTCGAAGTCCGCTACGGTGGGCAGGTTGCACAGGTCAGAGAACTCCCCGACTTCGGTGGTGGCCCTGCTCGTACTGTTGAAGCAGTTCTGGGTCTGGTTTGCCACAATCCGTTGGCGTTTGGTAAACTCGACTTCACTGCTTAAATAGTGTCGGATTTCATTCAAAATTTGTCTGAAGTAATTCCAGAACACCTCCGCAAGGGGGTGCAGGAAGAATTACTGCGTGGATGGAGAATGGAAGAAACAAAAGCAAAACACCAAGCCAGACAACTTGGTGCTTTTTTTAAACAAAACGAAGCCAAATCCATTGAAGGTATGGGTCGGCTCGTAGGCGAAATCCCTTCAACCTCTTATCATTATTGGGGTCAACGGCTGGGTTACGATTGCTGGAAGGACGATGAATTCGTCAAGGAATTCTTCCAAGACAACCCCGAATGTGCTGTTTCCAATTATGCCAAGAAAGCCACCGTAAATGGTGCAATTTTTACTGCTGACGGTTATCTTACTCAATGAGAACTGCTGATTTTTCTAGAATCCTTTTTGAGTCTCTCCAACTATGTGGTCTGGATAGAGACGAGATTAGCAACGCTACATTTTCTCAAATTAGAGACCTAGCCAGCATGCGTCTTAGGCTTGCTTGGGAATATGATGCATTCCCTCAAGTTATTAGGTATTCTGAGGAAACCGTCCTTACAGATGCTAATGACGCTCCTTATTTCCTGCTTCCCGCTGATTGCGGTGAAATCTTTAATGTTTGGACACTAAATCCAATTACTACCACAAGAAACGCCCAACTCACCTTTCTGCTTACATCGACAAATTCTGACGATAGAGCCTACCTTACGGTAGCCAAAGAAGGCACTGTATGGGTCGAATACAGAACTAAGGCTCCAGAACTTCATGGTGTCGTATGGGACGCTACCACTCAATTTGTGGTTGGGGCACAGACATACTTTGACGCTGGGGCTGTCTCTGGCACTTTTAAGCCAGTTAAGGGTAAGCCTTATTCTGGTAATTTTTACAAAGCGTTAATCAACAACGAAAACCACAAACCGTCTGAACAGCCTAACGATTGGGCTATTATCAAGATTCCTCATGTTTTTGCTACTTATGTTACTAGAGGTGTCTATGCGGATTACCTTAGAAGTGAAGGACAGGTAGAGAACGCCAAGGTCGCTGAAGCCGAAGCACAGGCTTTCCTTGACGAAGAAATCGATAAAATTGCTCGACAACAGGGACAGATTCGTAGAATCAACTTTATTAACCCATATTCCTAATGTCTAATCACATTGCTCTCCCTCCATTTGTTAAGAAGTTTCGTCAAACCGTTATAACGGGCAATGGCACTCTACCTGCCGTTACTGAGTTTCAGCGTAGAGTTACGCTTATGATTCACCCCAAAGCAGAAATTGTACTTATTAAATTCAATACCGCTGACGCATCTACCATTACTCTTCAGCCTTATACTTTATTTTCTGTCGAAGGCTACAATGGCCTTGTTGAAATTATTTCTCCTAATAATGGCGACACCGTAATTTACGAGGGTCTTATTTAATGGGAAGCGTTTCTTACAGCGGTCTTTCCATCGAGATTGACCCAACGGTTTCGGCTCAGATTGCCGCCCTTGACCTTGTAAACAGCACAACTCTTGATGGGTATCTTTTGCTTGCTGGTGGGACTATGACTGGTGCGGTTACTGTCACGGCAATCAATAGCGGTCTTAATGCTGACATTACTTTTGATACTTACAATGACACAGGGGCTGGAACGCACTATTACACCTATCTTACAAATACTGACGGAAGACTTCTCCTAGCCACTAATGGTGGCGGTTTAACTTTCCCAGACGGCACAACGCAGACCACGGCTGGCTATCCAAATACTAATCCAAATGGATATGTTAGTACTTCTGGAATTGGTGCAGACCAAGCATACGCAATTGCACTTACAAGTAATATTGCCTCCTTTACTTGGAATTCGTTTAATTGGTCTGGTAATATTGATACTGAGACTCCATATTTCTCCGCTAACAAGGCTTCGACCTTCAAGTTCTTTATGAACAATCAGTACGAATTTACGCCTACTTGGAGTGGAACTGCTTTTTCTCTTAATGGCATTTCTGATGACACCACATACACCACCACAGGGGGTGGTGAGTCCTTTACGGTCAAGTGGAATAGCGTTAACGGTGGTGTCCCAGTAATCTAATTTCTATGAAATGGCTAACTCTGAACGAAAAAAAGAAGGCGATACAGGATTTCTTGCTATCGACACTCGTGCTAACCCTTCAACTCTTAAGGAAGGCTACCTGCAAGATGGTAGAAATATTAGACTTGAATCGACTTCGCTTGAAACCCGAAAAGGAATTAAGCAAGTCTTCTCAAACGGACGAATTGCCACCGTCCTAGACAACCTGCCAGAAGGGTCTAAGATTCTCGCTTCTGGACTTAATGTCCTAAAGGATGGTACTGAACAATTTATCATTGTTGTAGCCGATGGTCTGTTTATTTATAACACGAATACAGACATCCTAAGCAATAGGTACGACTTCCCAAGTGGAAGACAGTGCATTGAAGATAAGACCCAAGTTTTACAGGCTGTAAATAAGGTTTACATTTTGCGGGGTGAAACAGAAGCGTTTGTTGACGGCAACAGCATCTACACTGGCAGTACACAAACTGTTACAGTAACAACTTTAACTACGCATAACCTAAGTGTTGGGGACGAGGTTATCCTTGAGTCCGTACACACTCAGATGTCTGGTGCGTTTGTTATTCTTACAGTCCCAAGTGCAACTACATTTACAGTTAATAATCCTGCGGGAACAGGTGGCAATCTCGGCAGTCACACTGTTCTTGTGGCTAAGGCTAGACCGCCTCTTGTATTTGATGGCTACAATGTATCGGTAACTAAACAGGGCACTATTGATGGAAGCGTTAATACATTCAGTTCTCTTTGCTGTTTCCCCCCTTCTTCTGTTGGCTTTTATTTTCGAAATAGAATCTACATTAAGTACTCAAGAGATGAGATTGCTGTTTCTTATTTTCTCCCCAATGTCTCTGGTGACTGGGAGTTTGACCTAACCATTCAAGCCTTCCAGATTAACCAAGGTGACGAGCAGGAGATTGTAGGCTTTTATCCTTGGACACAGGACAAGGTCTTGGTACTGAAAACCAACTCTATCTATGAACTCAAGGTTTCAGACAATACAACAAGTCCCGAAGTGGTGTTATCGCAGTCTTATGTCCGAGCACTCACAACTGAAATCGGGTGTACAGCCAAGCGTAGCATTGGAAATGTTTCTAGTTCGGTCTTCTTCCTTTCTGCCGCTGGAGTCTTCAGTCTTGAGCCACAGTTGGACACTAACCTGCTTGCCAACTCATACCCCCTTAGTAAGCCCATCCAAAAGTATATTGATGCCATCGATGTCAATTTGGCATACAAGTCGATTGGACAAGTCTTTGCAGGACGGTATTACCTTGCAGTCCCCCTAGAACTTGACGATGAGCAAAGAGTAGGCGTATTAATCTATAACTTAAACAACAAGAACTGGGAGTCTTGCGACCTCTATCCTCTTGGGTTTAACATTGATAATATGATTGTTTCTATCTACGGAAACAGAAAGCGGCTATTTTTCATGGATAACGAAAGAGGCCCGTATTTGGCTGAAGAACTAGATGTAGACCAATTTGGTGACACTTATGGAGCCAGAGTGCTTCCTCTCTGGTTGCCGTTTTACCTTAAGTCATTAGAGTTTTCTGAACACAATATTGAAATGTATGCTTTGACCCGCAGATACCAGTTTAACACTTTGCAGGATAAGCGGTTTACTGCCGCTGAAATCGATGTATTTTACGGCTCTGAGGGTGCTCTTAGGGTTGATGTAAACAGTGTAAACCCAGACACTACCCTTAAAATTGACATTAGCACGGCTTCTGGTGGCGAAGAAGAGACTCGAAAAGTACCAGTTAGAAAGAAATGTGTTGGACTTGAAATTAAATTGACTTCACTACAGGGAAGACCTTCAGTGTTCACTGCTGTTGTAGAAGCCACTTCTAGTGGTAGAAACCTTCATAGCGAAAGATAATATGGCTCAAATTTCTAAAGGACATCAATACGAAGCAAGTGGAGATAACTCTCAAGTTACCTACGAAAACCTAAATCAGCATGTTGACAATGCTACATTGCTGGCTGGTGCTATTAAGGAACAGGATTTAGTTTCATTTGCCAACAATGCAGACGAACTGCTTCTTGCACAAACCACTACTTTAGTGAAGATTACTAAGGAAGACTTTATTGGTGGAAACACCGACATTGGAAGCGGTTACATTAATTTTGGTGCTCCAGTTAGTGCTGATGGAGTAAGTGTAAAAATGGGGTCTAGCGAATTGCAGGTTCAAAGACGACTGAGTGGTTCACCAGAACCAGTAGTAAACTATCTTAATATTTCTAGTTCTGGAAATATGGATTACAATGGCAATGAATCTGGGCTTCTTGAAGCATCTAGAATTGTTATTAGTAACATAAATGACGATACATCTAATAGCCACTGGCTTAATAGACTTGAACTGTTACATGGCACTAAATTCATTGTTCATGGTCGTAACGCAACCCACGCACTTACTCCTTCTGGGGCTATCATTGCTTTTGCTGGTCAAGCGGCTCCAACAGGTTGGCTTATTTGTAATGGTCAAACCCTTGATGGTACAAGCACGGCTGTTGAGCCAGACTACGATACTAATTTAAATCCCGTATCTAGATATTATGCTCTTTGGCTAGTTGTAGGTACTACTTATGGTGGCACTGGGCAGTCTTCGTTTAAGGTTCCAGACTTAAGAGGTGAGTTTATCCGTGGTTTTGACCATGGCAATGGTGCTGACCCTAGAACATTTGGCTCTACCCAGAAAGACCTTGTAAAGGCCCACAAGCACATTGCCTCTAATAATGACTGCAATGGAAGTTACGCCACTATTAATGGTGTTGGTACTGGCAATTATAACTCTTGGTGCGATACTAATGGGACTGGTTCTGGGGCGGGTGCGGCTTTGACTGGCGATGGTACACACATTGAGCAGGTTGTTAATAATATTCCTACCGTGGGTAGCGAAACTAGACCAAGAAACATTGCTCTTAACTACATTATCAAAATCTAAATATGGGACTAGGAAAACTTGTTGGTGCATATGGCTCTAAGCCGTCTGACATGCCGTTGCCCAAAACATACGGGCAAATGGGTCAGCAGAACATGGACATGCAAGCGGGATGGATGCCATCCCAATTGAACTATGAACGCTCGCTCCGACCACAGTGGCAGAATGTAAACGAGTCTTCTTTAGGCTCGCAGGTCTTTGGTGGTGCTGGCGGGGCTGGTTACATCAATATGGCTGGACAGGCTGGACAGCAGTCTCTTGGTCAACAGGAGATGCTAGGAGGCGGTCAATTGTCCATGATGGGCAGACTACAGGGTGCGGCTAGAAATGCGTACATGTCGCCTATGATGCAACAGGCTCAGACCTCGATGTTTAATACTGCCAATCAGTATGCATCTGGTCAATTGAGCCAACAGGACAGATTTATGGCTGGTCAAGCGGCTAATAGTGCTATGGCTTCCAGAGGTCTTACGGGCAGACAAGGCGTAGCGGCTAATGTGCTTGGCAACTATGGCATGTCGCAGGACAGAATTATGCAGGGTCAGAAGATGTTGCAGGGCGTGTATGGCAATGAGGCTGGTATTTCTGGCAATATTGCTAACCTTACTATGTCTGGTTACGACCAGATGAAGAATGCTGGTAGCCTAATGACCAATGCTGGTAATACCCTTGGTCAGTACAACTCTGGCGTTATGAACCCCAGAGACCAAATGGGCTTTGACCAAGAAGCGGCTCGTTACAAGGCTGATGTCAGCAATCGATTGGCTCAGCAGAAGTGGAAGGCTGGCATGTGGTCTGCGGCTGGTGACATGCTTGACGATGGCCTTAACTCTGCATTTGGAGGATTCGGCTGAGTATGGCTGAGTCTTTTTATGACCCGAACTTGATGGCTGAACAGCAGAGAAATGCTACTCAGTCTACAGCAGGATTCGATGCTTTTATAAAGGAGAGACAGGGACAGAGAGACCAGTACGAAAAGTCTAAGCAAGAGCGTGAGCAGATGATTTCGGTGGCTGAAGGGCTTGCCGAACACTTTGCTCCTAAGGGCGAATCTGCCCCTGCTTACATTGCTAAGTTTTTAAAGAAGGCTGAATCAAACGGTGGCGTTCAGCAATTGTCCTCCCAAGACATTGGTAAGTTCCTTGGCATGCACCAAACCATTGCTAAACAGCAAGAGTTTGAAACGGGACAGGCTGACAAGGCTAGCGGTATTGCCCTTCGTGGTGCACAGATTAGAGCCTCTGATGCTTCTATCCCCAACGCACAAGCCAGCACAAAGGCTTTAACGGACAAGAATGCTAGAGAACAAGCAGAGTTCGACCAAACACAGGCTCTTCGCAAATTTCTTAATGAAACATCGCTTGAAGATGTTGGCTCTCAAAGCAGAACAGTTACTAACAAACTAGGTGGCGGTGTTGAAAAGCCTAGATTTAAAGACCCTAGAACTGGTCAGATGGTTGAAATTGACCCGTCTTCGTATAGCGAAATGGGTTTGGATGAAAACGGTCTAGTTATTAACAAGGATGTTTTTGCCTATGTTTCTAGCCTAAACGCTGAAGACCTTTCTAGAATTATTGGGCATCCAGTTGAGCCTTCCGCTGAATCCAACATTAACTCAGAAATTAACGGCACACGGAAGCGTTGGAAAGATGTTGTTGGTCTTGAGCCAGAAGCAATCTTTGACAAAGGTGGTACAAGAAAAGACCTTGTTGGTCTTAATGGACAAACAACAAAAGAAAAGCCGTTCCACGAGAATGTTAGCGATTTAATTAAAGCAATTAACAACAACCCTAAGGTTTTCAAAGGTGGCGTTCCTCGTACATACAAAGGAAAGAACATTACTGGTGGCATGTCTTGGACTGGACAGGGCAACAAAACGACACTTACAGCCTCCGAGGTGGACACGCTTCAAGAATATGTAGTCGATACCCTAAAGGATGCTGGATACGATGATTTGGCTACAGTTGGAACTCTGATTAAGGGTCAGAGAGGCATCCAAAAGCAAAACGATACTAACGCTCTTCAGTATGAGAAGAAGATGGTTACGGAGCAGGTTGAACAAAAAATTGATGATGAGGCAGTTCTTGCTAGCATCAGATACGAAAAGGTAGCCGCAAGATGGAAGTCCCAAGGGCTTCCTCCACCCCTACCTAGAGCCGCTTACATTGCGGCTAGCGTACCAGAAATGTCTAGGGTAATTCCAGAGGTAGATGAATTCGGAAGACCTAATGGCAGAGTTAAGACATATTTAAAGATGGGCGAAAAGTGGGAACTAGCCACAGCGGCTCCTGCTGGTGCTGATGATGTTGAGACATGGAAAAACACTGAAGCCAGAGGTAAGGATAACATGCTTAACTTTAGCGGTCAATTTGGTAGCATTATAGTCAACGGCAGGGCTACCGCTTTTGACGATAAAGGTGTTAACGATTTATCTGACACATTGAACGACATGGATTCCTTTAACGAAGCCATGGACTTGCTTAAGGAACTATATACAAAGCATAATTTCGTTGAAAGAATCAACCCTGCCAGTGCTGTTCGTGCTAAGATTAAGGGTCTTATTGGAAGAAATCAGCCTTTAGTCAGAAAGATTATCCTTGGTACTGGTGTTGTTACTGAACCCGACCAATCCCGACTTAACTCGTTGTTTAG
>Ga0209107_10001991_pt1 | contig 11398 bp, 14 predicted proteins | sample LakErihyJuly2011_2_FD_187460 | JGI IMG/M metagenome (GOLD analysis project Ga0209107, IMG submission 187460) | Freshwater microbial communities from dead zone in Lake Erie, Canada - CCB hypolimnion July 2011 (SPAdes) (version 2) | ecosystem: Environmental > Aquatic > Freshwater > Lentic >... | reverse complement strand
TGGAAAGGTCATTTCTACAACGTTATTGCTATAGACGGTAAACGTAGGGGCGTCTATAAACGCGCAAGGCGGTACCAAGTTGCGGGGGTCTGTTACTACCTGTAGCCCTGTAATGGTCGTTAGCGACGCTGCCAGGTCGTCTAGCGCCTCGTTAAATAGGTCTGTAAACGCTACGGGCATTACGCAACCTGTGGCCGGGGTATGCCTAGTAGTTGTTTAATCATTGGTGACAAGCCAACGCTGTTGCCTGCGGGTAGGCCGTCAAAACTGGCAAAGTCTGTTACCGCGCCGCGCTGTCTATACAAGAACCCGCCGTAGGCAATAGTTCCAAGCGTTACGGCGTCGCTAGGGCTTGTGCCTTTTGCGTCTATGTAGCCGCTTTCTAAACGCCTTTGAAAACAAAATGCGTTACTTGCTGCCGCGCATTGTGTTAAAAAAGTTGTGTCTAAAGCCGACGCTGTACCAATACCAAGCCAATCCTCTATTTGTCCTGCGGTAATCCAAGTTGTCGGGATAGTTCCTAGCGTTATGGTTCCCGTTGCTGTTGTGCGTGTAACGTTGGCGGCTGTTTTTGCGTACAAAATTTGAAAAGGTACTGGCGCTTGTTCGTTAAAAACTAAATCGCCGTATTCGTCAACGCCAATGAACAAAAATTCGGGTACCGCTAAAACTGTCACGGTGCCATTAAAAGTTGCGTCAACGCCTGCCACAATAATAGACGCGCCTACATACACTTCGTTAGGTGTAAGCGTTTCTAAAACTGCGTAGTTGTCTAGTAGCGTTTTATGCGCTACTTGGTATACCTGCGTCATGGCGGTTAGGCCGCCTTTCGGTTAGACGAACTTAACGAACTTGGTGGCGTCTGCCATAAACGTTGCAGCATAGCCACGGTACGCAATGGTGCGGCCCAAGGTGCTAGGTACGTCTACAGAAATTGCGCCTTTTTGCTGTTCGTAAAATTCAAAACCTGCGGCAGGACCCGCAGCGTGGCCCATAAATGAACCTGGCGTATCTTTGTCAACCACCAAAATAAGGCCAAGCGGATTACCGTTCCAATTAGCAGCCGACAACTGGCCTGGCGCGTTCATAGCCCCAATCTGTGGAAATACTGGTCGGCCTGTGCTGTCAACCAATGAACCCAACGAAGCCCAAGTACCAGGTGTTACAACCATGTGCGTAGGTAGGTAGTTAGTGTTCAATGAAATTTGGCGGGCGCCTTCATAAATTGCGGCAATCCAATCGGCAGGGTCCGTAGTGTCGGCTACTGCGCTTGTTTGTGAAATTGCGCCTTGGCACTCTGTTACTGCGTATGTGTTTGTTGCTTGTCCGTAGGCGATAGCCAACTGATTTAGCACAATGTTAATTGAAGCGGGGTCACTCCAGTCCAATGCCTGTTCGGACATTGTGACAAACGTACCAAAAGTTTTTTTGTCAACGTTGTTGTTGGACACGGTTACGGTAGAAGGATTTAGTTGGTCTAGTTCGGGTGTTTGTTCGTCAACTACTGGACGTACCGTAATTTTTGGGCGGCGAAATGTTGCGCCTGATTGTGGCATGGCACGGGTGCCGATTGCTGTAACAAAAGGGCGAATAGGATTTAGCCCGTCGTACACGCTGCCCGTTATGATTTCTGGCAAAATTCCTGGCAAACTTGGGTCGGCTGTAATGTCGGGGGCTGCCGCTTGAATTTTTGCGTTCATTTCTGCAAGTACGCTGCCGCCTTGTAGTGACGCTGCAATAAATTCGCCAGCGCTAGGCAATTTAAAGTTACGCGGTTGCGCGTAAACAATTGGCGCCACGTGTGCGGCTTCAATAACTGTTGGGGTTTCTGTTGTCTGTTCCATGGTGTCTAACTCCTCGTTAGGTGTTTCGGTTTCAATATTATCTATTTCTTTGGCTTCTTGTGGGATACCCTGCGACGCTGCTACGCGGTCTACCGACGCGCCTTTAAAAGCGCCAAAAGGCACTAACGACAATTCTTGAAAATCGGCCATTTCTATAATCATTGTGCCTTTTTCGTCGTAACTAAAACGGGTCGGATTTACCCCAACCGATACGGCGTCTAAAACTTGGTCGCTTAGTAAAACCATAGTTTCGTTGCCCAATGTTGTTTCGCTTATGCGGGCTTCGTACATCATGCCCATTTCAGTATCTTTCATACTTGTTACTAAACCAACGGCTTTACTACTGTCATGCCCAAGGTAAAGTTTTGGCATTTTGCCGCCTGCGTTTAAACTGCCTGGCATAAACATTACTTTTGTACCGTCGTTTACTGTTGCTTCAACGTTGTAAGGCAGCGCTAAACCTGCAATAGTTCGGCGTGGCATACCGTTAGGGCCTGCGGCGTCTAACGTTAATTCTTGTTGGGTTAATCTAAGCATTTGGCATAACTCCTACTTCTTCTACTTCTGCGGGTGTGTCATATTCGGAAAGATACGTTTCACTTAGGTAATCTGCAATATCAAATTTGCAATATGTACCGCGCGGCAAAACGTTACCCATTGAAAGCGTTTCACTAATACAATCCATAAATAATTTTGCGCCGAACATATACAAATCTTGGCGAGCCTGGGTGCTGTTTTGATAACTGTAAGAACCTGTTGCAACGCCCAAAAGATACGGCGGGCAATTTGCTAAACGCGCAATTTCTAGCGCTTGGTATTCCGACGCTGCTACCAACATTTGTTTACTTGCGTCGCTGTTTGTTTCTGTGTAGGTTACGTATTCGTTTAACACTGCTACAGAATTAGTTAAACGCGCCGCTTCAAAAGATTGACCCAATTGTTGTAATTCTTGTTCGCTTAAAGGCTCCCCCGCGACCTGGCGCAAAACGCCAGTTGGCAAAAGGCTTGAACTATTGCGTAGGCGGGCCTGTTCCAGTTTAAGCGAAGTTAAAACAGCGTTAGGGCTAGTAAATAACAAACCTTGAATAGGGCTAATAAATTGCACTACGTCGCGGTGGTCAATTGGTAAACCGCTAAACGTTATTTGTTTAGACGGCGCAAAAAAAACAGGTCCTGCTTGGTCCTGCGTTAAAACCATTGCGGAAGGCATACGTTGGAACGACTTGGGGTAGCCCGTACTATCGCGCTCCGTAACGTATAAAAAGGCTCGCTGCGTAAAAAATAAATCATCAAATAACCAAGCAAGTGTTGTGCTATTTGGTAGCGACGGGTCTAGTTGACGTGTCCAAGCGCGCGGGGCTATCTGTATTTGTTCTAATTCGCGGGTTACAGGGTTCCACATTTCGTTATACATTGAAAGCGGCGTACAGCCAATAACTGACGCCAACAAATCGCGGGCCCTAGTAATTGCAGGTACCGCCATAGCGCGTTGCCGTGTAGCGCCCTGGGTAAACGCATAAAAGTTATCTAGTTGTGAAGCGCCAACGTTGCCACCTGTTGCGGCGGCTTTAACCGTAGTACCAATAGCGGCTTTGTTGACCTTGTTAAATAACGCCATGCGATAAGTCTGCCATATCTGTTAAAAGTTTGGTGGCACTGCCCACGGTGAAGCGGTCTATTCTTTTCCCGACGAAAAGGTAAGCCGTCGTAGACAGTGCCAACAGAATATTAGCGTGAAAGATTAACTACTAGGGGTTTGCCAACTAGTTGTGGCCTGGACGCTAAAGCGGCTGCCCAAACCATGCAACGCGCCAACGTAATTGGTCCAGGGCTACGCGTAGACGATAAGGCTACGCTGCCTTGGTGTTTGATGAGTACGGCCCGTTCTACGTGTTCTATTAACTGATTTTCGCCGTGATGATATATACGGTTTTCGGTAATCATGTTTTTTACTGGCGCTGTCCATTTCAACAATTCGCGGTAGCCAACAATGGTTTTGCGTCGTTCCATATTGGGCGGTAAATGAATTTCTAAGCCTGGCGTTATTGCTAAACGTAAGGTAGGTCCGGCGGCTATTTCGGTTTCAACTAAACGCCAAGTTTCGGCTAAAGTGCCTGCAACAAACGCAACAGTTACCGCCGTTTTTAACCCTACTTGTACGGCCCGTACGCCAACATATAAAGCGCCTTCGTTATCTACTTCTATTGCCAGTATTCCGCCTGCGGGTATTGGGTCATCACTTTTTAGGGCTTCAAATACGCCAGGTTCTAGCCACCCATGTTGGGTAGCGGTCCACGTGTTAACCGACGCACGTAAAAAGGCGTTTCGGTTAGGGGCTTCGCTTTCGGCTTGTATTACTTCCATTTCTAAGGTATGGCCTAAGGCGGGGTTTGCGTATGCCCATGCTGTAGGTGTCATTAAATCGCTATTTGGCGGGGGGCTGTATTCGGCAAAGTAAAGTTTGGTTTGTTCGCCGCTATCTATGGCCCTTAATCCTTGTTCACGCCAACGCAGCATGGCTTTACTATCTTGGGTGCCTGCGGTTGACATCATTACAAACAACGGGTTTTTACGGGCACGTTGCGACGGCAATAAACCTTCGTCTATGGCGGCTTCGCTAATATCCCAAACCTCGTCGGCAATAATTAAATCAACGCTATAGCCGTGGCCTGCGGCAGGGGTCGCAGCCCTGGGGAACCATACGCTTCCGTCGGGCATTTTTAGCACCATGCGCCCGTAGGACCACGATACCGACGCGCCAAACTTAACTTCTAAAATTGGCGCCAAATATGTATACAAGGCCGTAGCCAAATCTAATTTGTGGGCAACAGTAATAACCGTTTGCGCCTGACCCCGTGCCTTTCCCTGCGTAGTGAGCCACCAACCAACCAACGAAGCAATAGCAACGGTTTTACCGTTCTGCCGTGCAACAGACACAAGCCCGACACGGTGCAAGTAGTCGCCGTTGTCGTCCTGGCTTGTCAAACCGCTCAAAATACGCAATTGCCAAGGCATAAGTTCAACGCCAAGTACCTGTTTCGCAAAATCCCCAATATCGGTTTCGTACGATTTTGAACCGTTCGTAACGTTCGTTTCCAATCGCGGCAAATCGTGACCAGTTACCGCCAGTTCGGGCCAGTTTTCGGAATATATAGGTTTAAAATCTTGCGGGGGCATGTTTGCCTTTGTTAAAAAAACCGTTTCTGTTTTTGTTACTGGTATTGGGTTTGCGGACTGTTCGCGCTGTAAATGTACGCCGTATGCTTGTCCCCGTCGGCTGTTACAAGGTTTGCACGACGGAACCAAGTTTTCTAAATCGTGGGAGCCGCCCCGCCCTGGCTCTATTAGGTGGTCGGCGGCTGTTGCTTCGCGTTGTCCGCACCAATGGCACGTGGGGTTATCTGCCAGTAAACGTTTGCGGTTGGCTAGGTAGGTTGGGTTGCCGTTGTGTGCTGCCACGTTAGGACCTTAACGATACTGACGCGCCGCGTTCGCGGCTTGTCCTCGTGTTGTTGTGTTGTGGTTCCATGTCGGGCTAGTCCTTTGTTATTGGTTTGTTATCGGTTTGTTTGTTGCTCTTATTAAAGCCTAATGCGCTTATGTCCGCCCACGGTTAGCCCTAGCCGTTCCCTACTACTTTTATTTATCGCCTGATTATGTTTACAGGCCGCCCCAACACTTGGCGTTATCGCTTTTGTCTAACAGTTTTAACGCGTGTTGGTCTAACCACGTTCCCGTGGATTAACCCCGCGCCCTGCGACTGGCGTACGGTCTAATGCAACTAACCTGTTTTAAGTTCTGTCAATCGGTGCGCGACAATAGCACGGCTAACAGCACCATAAAGGCAACTGCTAACCATGCTGTACGCGTCATGGCAACGCCCGTCGCAGCGCTTCAAGCGCTAAATATAATTCGTCCTGGGATTGTTGCAAACCTTTAGTGGTTTCATCAAGCAAACGTTTAATGGCGTCTAATTCGTGGTGTAGTTCCATGTTGAGTTTGCGTAAGTCCTGTAGTTGGTCATGGCTGCCGTAATTGCTGTTGTAGCGGGTCATTGTTTCCACGCTTCAATAACTTTGGAAGCCTGCGCCATTGTCAACGTTTCTAATATGACGTCGTTAACGCCCAACGTATGTTGTAATAGTTCTAAGGTTTTCAGGTCGTCTAAATCTTTCCCTTTAGCAAGCGCTTTAATCATATAAATTTGTTTGCTACTGGCGTGTGTGCTGCCCGCTTGTGGGCTTCGCATAGGCGTTATTGTGGCGTCGTGGTTATCTAAACGGGCTTCTACCTCGTTCCGGCTTGCAATAGCCTTACTTACGCCGCAACCCATATAACCAAGTGCGCGGCCCAATGCAGACGTCATACCAACCATATATTCGCTGCGCTTTGTGTAGGGCGTGTTGCCTGGGTATGGTTCGGCTGCGGAAGCAATTACGGGTAAAGCGTCGGCGTTGTCACGCCAAACGGTGACGGTGCAGCGTATAAACGTGCTGCCGTCGGGCATTGTGATTACTTGGTTATCGGTTTCTTGTATGCGTAAATCGGGCCAGCGTTTAAATGCTTCTGCTAAGCGGGTTGGTACGTCTACGTAGTTATCTAAATTAAATGCCATTAGTTGCCAACGATTTTGCAGGTTTAAAATTTGTTTCGTGTAAATGCCATTGGAATTTAGGTACGCTTGTTTCGCAACACGTACAGGTTAATTCTGACCAGGCAAAATGGTAAACTTGGTGCAACGCGGGGCAATACGGGCAGCCAATCCATGAGCCGTTTTTCTTTGCTCTTGTGTTCTTTGTTACTAGCATTGTCGGGCTTCTTTCTATTGTCGGGTTTACTTACTTAAATCTATAGTAGCACAAGGTTGTTACACGGTTGGTAAATCGTCCATGGCTTGTAGTTTGTTTGTTGTGACCCAATAGGCGCCGCCTGACGTGTCGCCGTTTTCTTGTAGCCAATGGGATTTAACGGGTATTTGGTGGCCCCATGTCCAGCCCCTAATTTTGTAGTGGCAATCAAATAGTTGCACTAGCACAAACGGGCTTTGTTTGTAGGTGACGGCTTGGTTACGGGGAACTATTAGGTTTATTTCGTCGTTTATACAACGTGTTGCTTTAACTTGGAATATGCCTACGTCGCCAATGTTGTAATAGTCGCGTCCGTTTGGGGTTAGTCCTACGTGGTCCGCGAACACTATTTCGCCTAAAGCGCCGTCTATGTATTTTTGTAGTCCTGGCTTAAATTGGTGCCTTGTGCCTGCGGGGTGGTCCTGTTTGCCCCAACTGCCGTAGTTTTCTTTGGCTGTTGCTAGGGCTGCGGTTATTTGTTGTTCGGTGTAAAGCCGTTCGTAGGTTTCGTTCATTGTGTCGGGTCCTTTAACGGTTTGCGTTTTGTGCAGGCTTTTAAATCTTTGTGGCTGTATAACTTTTTGGTTGGGTTAGTTTTGTGCGGCGTTTCTTTTAATATTTGGCCGCATAAGTCGCATTTCATATACCGATAATTACAGCCATGGCGGCGGTGATTACTGCGGCTGCGAATTTGTGTTCGTCGCTTGGTGTGCCGTTTAAATACTTTTCGCGCAATATTGCCAGTTCGTCTAATAAAATGCTGTGGTCTACTGGCTTGGGTGCGGGTACGTGGTTTGGTCTAAAAATTTCGTCTATCAAATTATTAAACGTTGCTGCGTATTTTTCGGTGTACATCTGTCGGGTACTTTCTGTTAGGCCTGTGTCGGGTATTTGTGGTTCGTTCATGGGTTCGGCAAGGCCCATGGTCCGTACCCCGAATTATGCCATATGGCTAATGCGGAGTTTGTATTTATTACGGGGTTAAATAGTTCGTTACACGTTTGTAATATACCTTTGGCTTGTAGCCAGCCTGTAGGCCAATACTTGTTAGGTCTGCACCAAAAGCCGTTAATTTGATATAGGCCGTAACTCCCGCCTGCCGTATCTTTAGCGTTGTAGGCTTCGGCTTTGCAGCCGCTTTCACGGTAAATAATGCGGGCAACGGTACCCATTTCGGTTAAAGGCCAACCCGCTTGGCTAGCCAGTTGTAACGCATATTGGCAATCTGTAAGCAATAAAAGCGTTGTGGTTGTAGTCGCAATTACAGGCGCCAAACTAACCGTAACGGGGGGCGTTACAGGCAGGGCGCTAGGCGCGTTGTAAGCGTCGTAGGCGAACGCAAACCCCGCAAGGCTAATAGTTACAGCCGTAAAGATTTTGGCTATTAGGAAGTTCATGCAATACCCCTTTTTTCGTCGGTCTTAAAACCGTAGTAGACGCCTAGGCGCTAGGTGGTGATACTGGGCGTAACCCTTGTAGGTAAAGGCTTACAAGTTCGGGGGTTTTGTCGCCAGGGTAATAAAACCAATGCCAGGGTTCTTGTGGCATGACTTCTAATGACCAACCAAACAACGGGCCTTGTTCGCACATAAACGCCCACGTTTCGCCTGCCATGTTTGCGTAGTCAATTGCCAAACCTAAGTTGTGGCGGCTTGTGCCTGGGGCTGCTAGTGGTGCGTTGCCTGGGCGTAGGTAATATTTGCGGCCTTGCCAAGTTCGGGTACTGGCGCCTTCTATTGGTTGCAGGGTGTAGCGCTGTAAAAACCCTGCGGTTTGTTGCGCCAATGACCTGTAAGTATCGCCTGCCGAAATGGGTTTAAATTGTTTTATACCTGCAGCGAACGCGGCGGCGCGTAGTGCGTTGTATGCGTTGGCGGCGCGCGGGTGCAACTTACCAAACGGTTTAATATCTACAAGCATATTGGCGGGTAATTCGCCTGGAGTAACGTGCCCCAACGTGGCAGGTAATACCAGTTTTTTTACTGGCGGTACCACTACGGGTTTAAGGGGTTGGGGTGCCACTAGTTGGTTCTATCGGTTTGCGCTTTAAACCGTTTGCTGCTACAAGGCCGCTTAGTGTGCCGGTCATAAACACGGTAAGGGTTGATAGCAAGTCAATAAATTGCGCGTCGTTTGGTGACTGTTCTAATGGTTGAGTAACAAATAGTAGGCCGTAAACGAAACCTATAACGGTTATTGCAAACGTTACGGCGATAGTGCAGCCGACAAAAACTATCATGCGGGCATGGAGTATTTCTATTTCTGCTTTTTCCCTAGCCATTAGATACCCTTTCGCATTGGGTAATAGTGCTGCAACGTGTTAGCGCGCTGTTTTTTACTTTTATTGGTGCGTTGGTTCGTGTTGTTTCGCAAGCGGTCAGGGCAAATGCAAGCATTAAACTAGCCAATAGGTGTTGGGTTCGCTGCAAGTTCTGTTGCCTTTGCCATTGTGGCTGCCTCTGTTGGCTGTAATGCAGGGTCATCAAGCCAAGTAAGGCAGTAGTAACCGTCGCCTGGTTCGTTGTATTTCCATGTTGTGCCTGGCGCTAGTTCGCGTGTTGCGTTGCCTATTTGCGTGTTAATTTCGGCTGTAGTTGGTGTACTCATTGTATCCTCGTAATTATTATGCTTGCGTAAACTTCTACGTCACTAAACGACATAGCAAGCCCAAAACCATAACTAGCAATCGTGCTTGCACATCTGTGTTGTAATTCTATTGTTGATGCTGATGCCAAAGTAAAAACGCTGTTAAGGGTTGCAGTATTTGACCCGTCGGTTGTGTTAGCAAAAGCATTGTTACCAACTTGCAAAGTAGTGCTAGCAGTCATGTTTTGTAATCTTAATTTATTTCGTGAAACCTCTTGTGCAGGTGCAAACGCTGTAACTGAATAAGTACCAGCCGGCAAAGTAATTACGCTAGACGCAATAGAACAACCCGTAATGTTGTTTACAACAGTTGTGTTGAGTGTTCGCTTTAAATAACTGCCACTGGTAAACGTGCCACCAGTTGTACCGCTTGATTGTTCTTCACGAAAAACAGCGACATCTTTAAAATTGTCTAGGACGCCGTTTAATTGTGCGGCAGTTAAAACTTGTCCTACTGTAAAATCTGTCCAATTAGCAGCCATACTACTAGCCTAGAACATTGTCGGCGTCAATGGTGCCATATATTGGGTCGTCTAAAATAAGTTCAAAAACAATTACTGTGTTAGCGGTATAGAACGTTACGCGGTGCCCGTTGCTTACGTTTACTTGTATTTCTATGCCCTCTACAGATAGTTCTTGGGCTACTTCGCCGCCTGTAATTGTGTTAGTAATCGTAATAGTGTCGCCAATGTCAACTAGCGCCAGGGTTTCGCGTTGGGGTGTTGTAAGCATTAGGTAATCGGTTTGCACGGCGTTAAACGTGGCGATAGGTTCGCCCTCTAACAGGTAAGTTGCCAGGGTTAAAGCGGCAGCGTCGTTATGTAAAAGGCTGTCAGTAATGCTTGTATTTTGAATTAGGTATTTAGCCTGGCTTACTGCGTCGTCGGCTACTTGTGGGCTTGTGGCGCCTAAGTGTTGAATACTGGCCCTGTTTACTATTAGGTCGGCGTTAAAAATAATGCCTAAACTGTTGTACGGTATGTTTGTTCCGTCGTCGTGAAAGTCTGCGACACTACCCGAAATCGTGTTACCTATGCGCGGTTGACTAGTTATATCGCCTGTACGCGACATAAAAATACGGCCCTGTTCGGCTGATTGTATTTGGTCTATGTACGCTTTTACGTTTGTGCCTTCGGCAACGGTATAAGCGGCTGCTCCGCCTAATGTTTGGGTGCCTGTTTCAATATCACGTGTTAAGGCAGGATAGGCAACTTCGGGAAGGTCCAATACAGCCGATAAACGGGCGCTAGATAGTTCTTCGGATACGTTAAATTCGGCTAACGCTGTTTGAGCCAGTAAATAGAAATCGTCGGCACAATAGACGGTAACTACGTTTTGCCCGCCTAACTGATAGTTGTAGTCATATGACACTATTTGACCGACAAACAAGGTTATAAACGTGTTGGCGCTGTTGTATCTACCAAACGATACGCGGCGAAGCGGTGCCAAGGTAAATTGTCCTGCAGGGTCAACGTAGGGGCTAGATGAGTAAAGCGGGTTTAGGGTGCCGCCTGCCAAAGTGTCGTTTAAGTTAAATGACATTGTTCCAGCGCTAAATTGGTCGCCAATATCACGACGCCCGCGTTTAACGCTTACATTTGTGGAATATTCAAGCATGGGCGCAAACTCTGTAGTTCCGTCCAACACATATTGAGTACCGTTCAACACGCCGCGCGTTGCGTCGTCAAGCGTAAACGCGTCTAATTGAAAACCTGTATCTATAAATAGTTCGTAGTTGCCGCTTTCAATTACTGACGTAGCCATTAGGCAACCGCAATATTGGCGGGGCCTGCCGCTCTGTTAAATGCGCGAATATTGTTTACAATTTCTTCGCCTGTTTGTGCGTTAGACATAACACCGCTTACGTTTATGTTGTAAACAATGTTGCCATTTTCGCCCATGGAAAATGGGCTATCTTGCATAAATTGTTCGTAGGGGGTTGCTGTGTAACCGTTTTGAACTTCGTCGTAAAAGCCAGCGCCAATGCCTTTAACGTCTGCCAGGGTAAGGCCTGTACCCTGTAATTTGCCTTGGGCCCTATCAAAAGCGTCTTGGACGCCT
>Ga0209107_10001990_pt1 | contig 11403 bp, 6 predicted proteins | sample LakErihyJuly2011_2_FD_187460 | JGI IMG/M metagenome (GOLD analysis project Ga0209107, IMG submission 187460) | Freshwater microbial communities from dead zone in Lake Erie, Canada - CCB hypolimnion July 2011 (SPAdes) (version 2) | ecosystem: Environmental > Aquatic > Freshwater > Lentic >... | reverse complement strand
ATATTTTTCTATATTTTTTTTGTCAGTATCTTCAACAAATACACTATTACCCAAACCTTCATGTAAGAAGTAATGTATTCTATCCATTGCTATATTTTGTTCTTTAATAGATGCAGTATCGACTTCCATTTTTAATGCAAGTTCGTAGATGGTCATTAAGAATTCACCTTCAAAGTAAACTGCTGCTTGGAATGCGAATTCACGTTCTATTTTTGTTGCCAATTTGATCCTCTTTTTGTATATTAACTTGACCTTGAAGATTTTGTTTTTTCATAACCTCGTCTAGTTTTTTACTTGCTTCATTACGATAACTTTCTATTACCATGTGAAGTTGATTGATTAACGGTCTGTTTCCAGTTCTGTGGGCAAAGTTAAGTTTATTCATTAAGTCGGTTAAGGACGTTTGAATTTCTTCCAACGTCTTTTCGGACAATACTGTTTTGTTTAAGAATGGATGTTCCATTCAAATATTTAGTTAGGTTTTAGCTACCCGTTATATTTTAATAACTATACCATTTAGTAGTACTAGTAGATATATAGAACGCACTAGCATTTGCAACCTGAGAAATAGAAGCATTTGCACTTAATGAGTTAATTGAAGCATTTGCCGCCGGAAACACATTTAATGCATTTGCACTAGTATTTTTGATATAAATTCTCATGCCGGCAACTGCTGTTGGTAACACGACACCATTTGCACCTGATGCTACTGTAGATACAATATTATTATCTTTAGCAATAGCAGTTGCGGTACCTTGCGTACTACCAGCCGCTGAGATACTAGTTCCTACTGAACCAATTGCATATGCTGAAGTTATAGAATTCGCAGCAGTAACATTTCCAGTTACTACTAAGTTTGTACCAATATTAGCACTATAGTTAACTGTTAAATTACCAGTAACTATATCATTACCCGTAGCAGTTGCTAAATCAATACGTCTCCATATTGAATTACCATTATAACTATCAGCAGCCATACTGCCAGTAGCATCACTGAGAGCCACTGCATTGCCTGGAGTACCATCAAATCCAGTAGATGATATTGTTATGTTAGGGTTACTAACTGTTTTAATGTAATAAGTTGTTCCGGCAACTATATTACCAAATGATGTACCATTGAATATGATTGGTGCATTTGCAATAAATCCACCACCATTACTAGGCCAAGAATTACAACGAATTATATTTCCTGATGCATATGTTTGTACTATCTGTGTTGTGTTTGCAATATTAGAATCATATGTACCGGTAGCAACATATATATAAGTTGCATCTACCGCTACATCACCTGCCACATCACCTTTAAATCCAGTTGGGATAGGACTACGTTGTTGTATTGCAGTTGCTACTCTAGGTCTATTGATTGGTGCTATGTACAGTGTATTTCCGCAATCAGTGGTACTGATTAAGTAATTCAGTTGAGTTACACCATACGGTACTGTTACACTAACTACACCACCCACATTAGAGAAGTTTTCAAGTGTACTAGAACCACCATTATTAGCATCAGCAAGAACTACATTACCTGAGAAAGTAATTACAGAATTGGCAGTAGCTGCTACATTAGCCGGAACATTGATATTCAATTGAACATTACTTTGTGTTCCTGCAGGTGCCCAACTACTAAAATTAAATGTTGTATTGCCGGCAAGTGCTCCATAATGAACATCAGCTAATGCGACATTAATAAAAACAGTTCCAGCCATTGCATTACCTAAGTTATAAGTAGTTGCTCTAAAACTTCTAGTACTGGCATTACTGATAAGTGTATTAGCCATATCATTATTAATTGTAGTTCCAGTTAATGCTTGTTTAACTACTACTTTGTTTTGCAAGTCGGTAATTTCAGTTGCTGCTGTGTTTAGATTAGTTACAATTGAGGCAAAGTTATCCCTGAACCCTTGGCTGTTATTATTAACACCGGGCACTGGATAATTTACATTAATTGGGTTTGTATTGATGGTACTCATTGTTTTATATTCCGTCCGTTATATGTATTTATCATTATGATAAATAGAAGTGTAGCTCGCGGACTTCGACACCCCAGCTACTCTAATGCTACAAAGGAGCAATCAGCATGTGTATTTATTACGTTTATGCCTATCTGAGAAAAGATGGCACACCTTACTATATTGGTAAGGGATCAGGCAAAAGGGCATGGAAACATCAAAAATGGGAAGCATTCAAAACTCCTTTAGATGAAACAAGAATAATACTTATTGAAACAAACTTGACAGAGATCGGCGCTTTGGCATTAGAACGGCGTATTATTTGCTGGTACGGTAGAAAAGACTTGAAAACTGGAATATTACGTAATAAAACAGATGGTGGCGAAGGGGTGTCTGGATATAAACATTCCGATGATTCTTTAAAAAAGATGCGGGGCAGAACTTTTACTGATTCTCATATAAAAAACTTAAGCATATCATTAACCGGCCGAAAACTAACACCTAAACATATAGCTAACTCAGCATCAGGTAATACTGGAAAAAAGCAATTAAAAGAAACAATAGAAAAAAGAATAAAACATTTTATAGGTAAACCTAGCAAACTTAAAGGCACAGTCGCTATTAAAAAAACTTGTCCTCATTGTAGTAAAACAGGCGGTGCTGGGCCAATGGCTAGATATCATTTTAACAACTGCAAAACAATTTAATATTGTGTATTATCGGGAAGTATGGTTTGACGCGGGAATAACACATAAAAATCCCTACTATTTAATGGATCAGGTACAGGGGTAGCACTGGGTAATTCATTCCAAGCTGCGGGGGCAATTTTATTATTCCAATTATAAGTAATACTCTTATTAACAGTGAATCTATCAATTTCAAAATTGATTTGATTTAGTGTATATTGCCAATTTGCTTCTATATTTGCTTTAATAAGATCAGCACATCCTGGTTTTGTATAGCAAATTACCCAAGCCTGAGTATAACCCAATGTACTACCATTTGCTTGTTGACTCGTCATCCATTGTGGTAGTAATGTACTATTAAAAACTTGACCTAGAACATCAGCTACACGATTACGCATATTATATAAACTATTTGGATATAATATACGTGCATATCCCGGAGTCAAACTAGTATAATATTGTTGATCTAATAATTCTATATAACTAGTATAGATATCTGTCACACTAGTATACCAAGGACCAAGAAACAAATCTATAGGTCTTGGCCAATATATACTACTTTCAATACTCACACCTTGTGGGTTTACTAAGTTATCTATAATCTCACTGTACACAACCTCATATATTATTTCACCAGCTTCATTTTTTGCTACAGCAGTTTTTAGTTCACCTAATGTGATGTTTCTCCAATAATGATTTTCAGTTACTGCTGCAAGATAGTCTTGAATTTCACTAGCATATATTCCATACGCATGTTCATATACTACACTAGTTGCTTTCCCAAAATAAACGTCACTTGATCTATACAACATCTCTGTTGGTATTAATGTATCATTATCTAATAATGTTTGTAAAATTTGTCTATCTGCTACACTAGGTGTTGCTTGTATATAAAGTATATCAGTTGGTTGACCATAATTTTGATATACAGTTAAGTTAAATGTTTTATTAGATTCAACAATTGAGTAATCACTAGAATATGCTTGTACAGTAAAACTAAAATCAGTGTTAGTTCCAACATCCAAGAAAGTATCAGTTGGTTGGCTTGCTACTATTCCAGTTATTTCTCCATTTGACAATAACTCTAAATTAGGAGGCAATGCACCGTCTGTAATTCTATATACCAGCGGCACATCAGATATAGCTGTAACTTTCAAAGTACTAATAGTTCCATTATATATTGTACCTAAATTATCTAATGTTAACCACTCAATTTTACCTGTAACGTCTAAACTTAAGTTTAATGTTAGATTGAAAACTGGTGATCCTATTCCAGGATTAGATTTTTTAACTACTTGTGCAGTAAATCTATATGTATTAATTCCCGGTAAAGATAATATTGGCGTACCAATTATCCATCCAGTAGTAGAATTATATGTTATATTGGGAGGAAGACCTGAACATATATATGTTATATCATTGCCGTCAAAATCATAACCTATTAATTTAAATGCAAAATAATTATCACTTAAAAATGTTCCTAATAAGACATTTTGGCTAGGTGGTGCAGGTGGCAATAAATAATAACCATAGTATGGATCGTCATCAGTAGGTGAAATTGTTAATGGTCTTGTATTTAATAAAGTAGGATTTCTAGAATTAGGGGGATTACCCGGACCACCTAAACTAGAAGGAGTATTTTGATTAATTACAGTTATTGAATATGAAGAAGTATTACCGCCTAATGCGCTTAATAATCTTAATACAAAATTATATGTTCTAATAGTAGGCTGACCTGTATTGATAGGCGGCAACGTTACATTCATTGCTCCGGTGGCATCGGTTAACGGGAATGTACTACCATTTTGAGTTACACTTACGGTAAATGCATTTAATATATTATCAACCGCTTTTACATAATATGTTTGCCCAGAATTTAAACTACCTATTGTATTTGTAAACAATACTTCTCTTCCGGGAATTATGCCATTAGCATTTATAACATAAATGTAATTAGTTGATGAATCTGTTGTTACTCCCACTGTTGTAACTTGTGACAACGTTACAAAAGTTGATGGTGGAGTTGGATATCCTTGTATTAGGCCGTCAGATGATATTTCTAATCCGGGCGGCAATAAACCTTGTTGCAATTCAACTATTACTTTGTTGTTGCTGTCTGGATTAGAATAGTTAATTTGAAGTTGTGTCCAAATACTATCTTGTGTACTTAATAACACTCCCGATGGAGTAGTAAATTGTGGAATAGCAGTACCAGTTACTGTCATGCTAAATGTTCTATCACGTATATTATTTAAATTATCTGTTACTCTTATTGTAAAAGTTGTAACTGTATCTTGTGTAACTATTGTTGGTTTTCCTGATAAAGTACCATTATTAATATTTAATGTTATACCCGATGGCAAAGTTCCAGCCAATACACTATACCTAATACTAGTCGAAGGAGAAACAGGTGATGCAGATAATATATACAGTATATCATATCCATATGGGTATGATCCAATAGATCCTGCTGCTGTATTCCAAATTGGTTGTGCCATATTATGTTGTTAAATAATGCATCGCTAATTCATAGTGATGCTTTCTATCTTCTAAACCAATTGTACCACCATTGATACGTTTAGTTAATGTTACAAAATCTCCGCTATCACAATATTGATTTAGTTTGTTATTATCCCAAAACCATCCAGCACTTGCTACAGCACCATTAGGTGTTTCTAAGTAAGCTACTGTATCTTCTAAACTCATGCCCAAGTCTTGTGCAAACTTAGTATAATTAGCACGTCCTGTTAATTGAATTAATCCACGACCGCAGAAACGATAGCCGTCACCTGATTCTTCTGGACCATTACTCATACGATTAGCATAGACACGGTTAGCAATACGTTCTGGCTTTTTAGCATATTGATTTGCTATGTCATCATTGGGAAAATATTTACCAAATGTACTGCGTAGTCCTTTAGCACTATAGTTTAGATTTTCTTTAATGAAGTTATAGCCACCAGACTCATGTGCTGTTTGTGCTAGAAAGCCTGCCAATCTTGCTGGATTAACATTCATGTCATAGTATTCAGCCACAGTGTTTAGTGGTTCCAAATATCCCTCAAGAATACTTGATTTTGTTTTGGGACACATGTGTGTCAATAATTCTAGTGTTACCATATTATATCCTATTATGCCCATGTAGCGCCAATTGTATACCATTGTGTTGTAGTAGGTGCCATGAATTGTAAAGTTGAATTAGCACCTTGACTGAATCCAACGTTAGTACCTATGTTATTAATTTGTCCACTAGTTTGAGGATACACTACTAAACTATTTGCAGTAGAATTAGTAATATATACTACTGTTCCTGCAATTGCTGCAGGTAATCTAACACCTGTTCCGGAACCCACAGCACTTACTATGTTAATTTCTGTAGTTAATGCTGTTGCTTGTGCTTGAGTAGAACCATTAGCAGAAACACCTGTTGTAACTGCACGTTGAATAAATGCAGTAGATATTACGTTTGCTGCTGTTACAGTACCGGTTGCTGTTAAGTTACCGGCAAATGCTGTAGCAGATACAGTGTTAGTGGCTATATTAAATGATATACCCGGTGTTACCGCTTTAGCATAATTTGCTGTTGTGTTTCCATTAACAATTACTGGATAGTATGTACCTGTTGTCTGTTGCGTTACTGCTCCGTAAATAGAAACGTTTGCATTAGGTACAGTACCGGTTACATTTGCTCCTGGCAAACTAGTTAAACTAGCGCCATTGCCTGTAAATACACCTGAATTTGCAGTAATGTTTACTGCTGTTATAGTACCATTAACACCCAACACAGTTAATGTACCGGTACTGGTAATGTTTGGTTGTGCTGCTGTTGTTAGTGTACCGGTCAAGTAAGTAGCACTAACTAGATTACCACCTGACAACGAATTACTTGAACCCATTGATGTATTAAGCAGGGTACCGAGACTAGTGATATTAGGTTGTGCTGCTGTTGTTACAGTACCTGCTGTAGTTGCACTACCTGCTGTTGTTGCACTAGTTGCTGCACCTGACAATGCACCTGTAAATGTTGTTGCACTTACGTTACCAGCACTAATATTACCAGATACACTCATTGTACCGTTAGCAACAACGCCAGTGCTTGTAGCAGTTAATCTAGCAGTAGTATTACCAGCAATATACATTGTTACGTTACCATTGGCACTTACTGCGATATTAGAGTTACCATTAACAAGAGTAGTACCTGCTGCAATAGTTAAATTAGTTAATAAATAACCATCACCTGATATAAAATTAGCTGTTACTAAATTACCACCACTTATATTACCAGTTGATAAATTACCAGTGACATTTGCAGTACCTGCAATATTAGCACCAGTGCCTGTAATTGTCATAATAGTATTACCAACAGCAGTTAATGTTATACTACCATTTGCTGATGCTATCTGAACATTACTATTACCATTCGCCAATGGGCCGTAGTACGCTGCTGCTGCTAAATTACCAGTGAAGTTACCGGTACCGGCTACATTAATTCCAGTACCTGTAATAGTAGCAATACCTACTCCTACAGCGTTGAATGCAATATTACTATCTGCTGTAATGCTGATATTACTATTACCATTCGCTAATTTACCAATGAAATTATTTGATGTAGTATTAGCTGTTACTGCTAGTGAGGTCAATGTACCAACGCTTGTTATGTTTGGTTGTGCATTAGTTGTTACTGTATTTGCAACTGTTGCTATATTTGCAGTTCCGTAGAAGCTTCCAATAAAAAAGTTAGCAATTGCAGTATTACCTAAGTTAGCATTACCAGTTGTTGTAATATTACCTGTAAAGTTAGCATATGCACCATCGATATTACCTGCCCAAGTTAAACCGCGAACATTTCCCAAAGTAGTAAACGTTACTACTTCACTTGCAATACTTACATTACTACCAAATGCAAATTCGCCATTGCTATTATCCCATCCCATAAATGCAGTAACTGGTGCTGTTGTATAATATTGTAATGCAGTACCTCTATCTTTTCCGTCATTAGATACTAATGCATTTCCATTAGGTCCGCCACCTAATGATATGATTGGATCTTCAACGATAAATGAATCTACATTATAATATGTTGCAGTACCTTGAACTGTCAAGTTACCTAGAATGAAGTTATTAGCGCCGCCAAAATAAGTACTACCATTTGCAATGTATAATGAGTATGGGTTAGTTATTGTAGCATTTGCACCAGCTGCCGGAGCATTTGCAATATAAAGAGCAGCAGCATTAGTGAATGTAACTGTTGCGTTTGCTGCCGCCAATGTTGGTTGTGCAATTGCATGTATTGCTGCATTTGCTATTGTAGCACTTGCTGCTGCTGAATTATCTGTATATGTACTAGCAATTGATCTTAAACCCAAATCACCTGTGACTGTCGATACATTAGCATTACCAGTAGCAGCACCAGTTGCAGTTATATTATTTGCTTGTAGTTTACCGTTACTACCATATGTTGATATATTACCACCAACGGTTAATGCACCACTTACATTTGACGCACCATTAGTAGTTATACCGTCATTTGAAATAGTAAATCTAGCCGTTGAATTACCGTTAGCATATACTGTAATATTACCACCGTTTGTAATAGTAACATTACTATTACCATTTTGTATTAATGGGATGTTAGCACTAGTAACAAATATACCTTGGTCAGCACCAATGTTACCAACATTAGCATTACCTGAAACATTTGCAGTGCCAGTGATATTAGCACCCGTACCACTAATGACCATTGTACTATTGCTTATAGCAGTAAATGTAATATTTGAATTATTTGTAATAGAGATATTACTATTTCCATTAGCTAGTATGCCTATAAAATTAGTAGCAATTGCATCACCGGCTACTGTTAGTAATGGTGTTTGTAATAAACCGTTTGCAGTAGTGAAATTAAAGCCTGAGTTACCTTCAAATAATCCTAAATTAATACCACTACCTTGAAATTGAATTTCCGCAGCATTGCCGCCAGGAGTACCTGAACCTGCAGTAACAGCAGACCAAGATAAATTACCTGCGCCGTCAGTAACGATTGTATATCCAGCAGCGCCGCCTGGAATGTGTAGATTACTAACGCTAGAAATGTATGTATTTGAACCAGTAAAGTTTGCGTTACCTGACACAATTAATGATACTAATGTGCCTACTTGTGTTATATTGGATTGATAGTTTGAATTACTAGATAAATTACCATTAAACACTGCGAAACCATTATTAATATCTGCAAAATAATTAGAATATACCTGATCAGGATCTATATCAACTACTAACGTTTGAGATGAAGAGGTAATTAATGCATTACTGAACCCATTACTACCTCTACCAATACTTAAAGAACTAGTAGATACTTGAACACATGCGATATTTGCTGATACAACAACGTTGCCTGTAGGATAGTTAACAGTTATACCTGCACCCGGGGTTCTATTAATAGAAGTTACGGTAGTATTTGCATTAGCACCAAACAACTGGTCAAAGTTATTCTGTACTTTATTAAATGCGGTTCTTATTGCATCCGCTGACGGATCATCGGGAAAACTACCAAAGTCAATATTTTGCTGGCTCATGTTTATGTTACCTATTTATAATGTATTTATCGTTATTTAAGAAACGGAGACCCAAAAAAATACCCGACATAAGCCGGGTATTTTGAGTTACGATTCTTTTATAGACCGCTTAATTTCATGTAGTCTTTTAACAAATCCGTTGACTCTTTCATTGGACTACCTAATCCATCAACACCCATACGACTCTTTTGACCAGCAGTAACTGGGATAGTTGTTTGACCAGTAGATTTTTGTTTATTCAATCCACCACTGATAACCTTAGTCATAAAGTCAATGTCAGCTTCAAATGATGCATCGGTGCCGTTTTTGCCAGCTTCGTTAGCCCATTCATCTATCTTTTTCTTGTCTTTCTTGTCATCATACTCTATATCTTTAGTGACTTTTTTACCAGCTTTTTCTGCCTTGTTGTCATCTTTACCTTTATGACCTTCGTCATATTCGATATCTTTGGCAACTTTCTTTCCAGCTTTCTCAGCCTTTTCATCTTCTTCTTTATCAATTGATTCTTCTGATAACAGTGCTAATTTCTTGTAAAGATTAGAAAATGATTCTGCTACTGTTTCTTCTTTCTTTTTCTCACCGGCTTCTTCACCAGTTTCATCTTCAGCTTCATTAGTTGGGCTTGAGTAGACTTCACCTTCTTCTTCATCTGCGCCTGCATCTGCTGTTGCCAATGCGCTATTAGCTGCTGCATTATCTGCAACATCGGCATCAGTATTGTCAGCGCCAGAGTCTGGGGCATTTTCAGCAACTTCATACGCCATTTGATCTTCTGATTCTACTTCATCTACTTGTTCTTGTTCACACCCACATGGTGCTTGACCACATGTTCCGCATGCTTCTTCGCCGTGACCTTCTTCATCTTCATAGTCACCGTCACCTTGCATTTCACCACCACCGGTCAATTTCTTCATCAATGCCATCATGCCGTCATGGTCATCAACTACTTCAATTCCACCTGGTGCTTGTGTTGAACCTTGTGGTGCGCCATATCCATTTTGTTCATTACCTCCGAACAAGCCCATGCCTGCTGATTTAATGATAGATAACAACTGGTCTGCTTCACCGTCTTGTGCTGATACACTTACTGAATCAGGAGATCCTTGTTGACCTTTACTGATAGAAACTGTCATGCCTTCTGAAACTTTTTCTTCGCTTTCAAGCAATGCATTTAATTGCTTATCAAATGCTTCAAACGCAAATTCATCTATCACATCCTTGTCACTCATTGTTTGTCCAAACGCTTTAAATGTATCACCAGGTGTTTTGATTGCTTGTTGCTTCATGTAAGAAGTCTTGTCCATTTCACCTAATCCTGTAGCACCATAGCCAGCCATTGTATCTACCTCTGAACCCATCTCATCAACTGCTGTACGGCCCATGATTGGCATCTGACCATAGCACTCATCTAGACCTTCTTTAAAGCCGTCGTGATAGCATCGTGATTCTTCCATGTCATCATAATGACAATTGTATGCTTCTTTAGAAAGAGCATGACTCTTACCTCTAAGTCTCGCTGCTTGTAGTTTACTGTTCATACCTTCTTTAAGATTATATTCCGGGCCTGATGCAGTTCCACCAACTTGACGAGCCATTGGTCTCATCCCTGCTGTATTCATTGATTGTGCTCTTTTAAGTCTAGATGGATTCTTTTGTGCAAATGCATTTAATTGACGGAATGTGTTTTCATCCCATGTCTCTACTGTGCCTGCATCCGGATCAACTTCGGCGCCATTCATATTTGCTATTTGATCTAGTAAACTATCATCTAATATTACAAATGTATTTTTCATTGAGGTCTGCCCTTCTTTTACATTCTTTTTCTCAGTTTTCTTAGCAAAAGGATTTACACCTTTCTTAGGTGCTGCACCTTTCTTTTTGCCTTCGTTATCATCTTTGCCAGGCTTCTTGTCAGCCCAATCAGGAACGCCATCTTTATCAGCGTCTGGCTTTTTCTTAGTATCTTTCTTAGCAAAAGGATTAACACCCTTCTTACCTTCTAATACACCACGATTGTTACTGCTTAGTGGGCCTGATTGAGCAAAGTGTTGCGGTTGTTCTGCTTCTTTTACACCTTGTTTTGCTTGCTGTTGTGCTTGTGCTGTTTTAGCAACTTGTTTATCTTTGCCCCATTTTGCCATATCATTACCTACAAAATGTCCTGCTGCTGCACCAGGACATTTTGTAGGTAATGAT
>Ga0209107_10001989_pt1 | contig 11406 bp, 8 predicted proteins | sample LakErihyJuly2011_2_FD_187460 | JGI IMG/M metagenome (GOLD analysis project Ga0209107, IMG submission 187460) | Freshwater microbial communities from dead zone in Lake Erie, Canada - CCB hypolimnion July 2011 (SPAdes) (version 2) | ecosystem: Environmental > Aquatic > Freshwater > Lentic >... | reverse complement strand
CCCAAGGTCTCTTACTGCATAAACATCGGTGGGAGCCCAGATATCCGAAACACCATTAAGGATAGGGTTCTTTTTGTTCTGTTCTATTCCGTTAACCACTCCCCTTGTGCCTTCTTTTGTATGATTACCATGATGACTAATCCAAGTCTCTCCAAGTATTTGTCTGCCAAAACCATCCTCCCAACCATTCACCTTACTTCTGAAATCGTATTTGGCATAAGGACTATTTTTGTTCATCTTGTAATTAAATGCATGTGTTGCCGTACGAAGGCCCACTACTGGTTTTCCTGCCTTAATATATTCATCGATGTACTTCATTTGGGAATCAGGAAGCTCTCTGAACCTGGTAAAAATCACCAGTAAATCTGCTTTTGCTAAATGTTCGAGCCCATTGATATTAGATAGGTTCAAAGGATCAATTTCTCCTGTTTTGGGATCAGATGAAAAAAGAACCGTACAGGAAAATCCATATCTCTTTGCCAATATCTGTGCTAACATAGGCAAGCCTTCCTCCGAGCGGTACTCTTCATCACCACAAACAAATACGATACTCTTTCCTTTACCAGGTCCTTCAAACCCATTATATTCGACCCATTGTTTAACTGTTTGAGACTGTGATGCAATACTGCTAAATACAAGAAGTATTATTAACAGAAGATATTTTAATTTGTTTTTCATATAATGGTTTTAAAAAATTAGCCGGCACTTTTATTTGTAACAGGCAATTAGGATACAATATTTTATGCTCTTGGGGTATTCTAAAGTTAGCTATTAAAACAATAACATCATCTAGTAGAATCTGCAAATATTTACCCCTATTTAAAACCATTTGGGGCTGTTATTACTAGAAAAATAAAATTGTAACTCCTTTATATCTGATGATTTAGGTGGTTGGAGATGCGTTTGAGTTAAGTGAGGAGTCAACCTCCGGTTCGCTTTTCATATAATTAACAACTTGATTACCAAGGGGTTTTTTTAATTATAGTTATACAACCCTTTTTATTGTTATTTTGAACAGTATTCTGTCAATAACGTAAATTGTTGCTTGAATAAATCAACTACTATGAAAGGAATATCATTAGCATTGGGGATGATCCTACTCAATTTAACCATGGGTTGCTATGCACAAGTGAAGGAGCTTAACAACCCCTTTTATTGCTTTGGAAATGCAATGAATCTTCCCAATGCACCTAAAAGTTTTGAGGAACAAGCAGCGTTGGTAAAAAAAATTGGGTATAAAGCTATTTCAGGGAGTGGCGAGGAAAATTATTTCGAGTTTCGAAAAGCCCTCGATAAGGAAGGATTAAAATTGCCAGAAATTTACATTGAATTAAACATTGATCAAGGGATTACCATCGGCGAAACAAAACTAAAAAAAATTATCAGAGATGCTAAAGACCGCGATCTGTTAATCACATTACCCATAAGTAGTAAATTATATAGGAATAATCATTTAGAAGGCGACGTGAAATTAGTTGAAATACTCACAGAATTGGCAGATTATGCAGCTATTTACCATGTGAAACTAGCTATCTATCCTCATTATTCAAATTACTGCGAATCCATTGATCATGCTTTGAAAATTGCGTCCATTGCTGGCCGTTCCAATATTGGAATAGTTTTTAATCTCTGCCATTTCCTTAAGGTTGAAGGACAGGATCAAATTGAAGAAGTGGTAACGAGGGCCATACCCTATTTAATGATGGTTTCAATTTGTGGCGCTGATTCCGGCGATACAAAGAATATGGATTGGAATAGGCTGATACAACCACTTGGTTCTGGAAGTTTTAATACCTACGATTTTGTTAAACTGTTAAAAGATAAGGGCTATAATGGAATATTTGGATTGCAATGTTACAATATTAAAGCAGATGCCCAGGCCGCACTTATTCAATCACTCGATACTTGGAATAATTTTAAACGAACGTATGCAACTGAAAAGTAAAAGAAAAATGTTTAATAAAAAATGATTAAAATTCTAAAATAACCCACAAAATTTTGTTTGAAAAAAAAGGTTTTATATTTAATACAATGTTAAAATACTAATCCCTATTTAAACCTTTTATTGTTTAACAAATCTAACTTCGAAACTGCCCCCTATGATTTTTAAAAAAATTAGATTAATGCTACTATTTATAGCATTTTTGACATTTGCTTGTAATAAATCAAGTAACAACACTATTAATACTACTGCAACAATAAATACCGATGATTCAGTTGTTATCGAAGTAAATCCCACTCATTTTTTAACCGCTGGATTAACTGAAAGTATCACTAAGGTTAGTCAAACGCTAGCCGATGGATCAACCGTAATGTGTTATAAAATTGTTTCAAACAATACACCTAGTGATCATACCCAAGGCCCTTGGTGTCCGACTAATATAAATGATGGCATTGATAAAGGCGGTATTTGGTTTGAAGGGGGTAAATTATATGATGTAGATGGTCCCTTTATTAAAAATTTAGCTACTTTTTATTCAAATACTACTTGGAAGCTATACAATACAACCACTGGCGTAATCAATGTTACCGATACAAAGGCGGCGTGTGAAGCTGCTGCTAGACCAAACGTTGACCCTTTATATAAAAATTATTGCGTTCAATGTCTTCCTTCTTATTTTCCGGGCATTAAAAAAACATATTACATCCCGGTTAAGCCTGTTAAATCGACAAACACAATAGCTATTATGGGAATGGGCGGTGTTGTAGGAATTGCATTTAACGGTATTAATTTTGATCCCCCTGCTCCCACTCAAGCGATATTAGGTGCATATACTTTAGCGCCATTTGATGATGCAGGAGGACATGTAAACGGAGCAACAGGATATCATTATCACGCAGCAAACGGAAAATCTACAAAAATAAAACAATCCGATGCGCATGCGGCAATGATTGGATACGCAATGGATGGCTATGGTATATATGAAAATTTAGATGAATCAGGAAAAGAGAGCACAGGTCTTGATGCAAGCAGAGGCCACTATGATGCTAAAAGAGGCTATCATTATCATGTTGCAACAGCTGGATCAAATAGTTTTATAAATAGCTTCAGAGGTGTTCCAGGTAAATTCTCGGTTACATTGTAATAAACCAAACATTCATGTTTAAAATAGGGTGTTTAATATTATTGCTACTATTTGTAGTAAATGGATATGCACATAATCCGCAGGTATCCACTATTTCAATTATTCAAAATGAAAATAAAAAATGGTCTGTATTTGTAACTGCACCCTTATATACCTGTCAATTAGCAATTAAAGAAAAATATCCTGAATTGAATATGGACAGTATCCGTCCATCTGAAATGCAAAAATTAATGCTGGATTTAGTTAAAAGTAATTTAAAAATTAATGGAGATGAAGTTTTAAAGCTTACTAATGATAAAGTCCAATTAGCGCACGAGACAACTATTTTTTTTGACATAAACAATGATCATTTACTTCCTACAGAAATTTCATTTACCGCTTTTAGCCAACTGTATAATCATTTTACTTTATTGAAAATTGTCAGTAAAACAGAAAAAGAAATAACTTATATTTTAAATACCGATAATAAGTTTCTTTTTCCAAAAATAAATGAAACTCGCTCAACCCCATTTTACATGTATTTATTAATAATACCAATAAGTATTATTCTATTTTTTTTACTCAAAAAATATCACAATAAAGGATATTCCAGTTAAATCAAGTTATACCTAGGCAATTAGCCTACCTATTATTTATTGACATTTGTACAATTTTCGGTATTTTTAATACCTACTATTTATTCTTCAATTCAACATAAAGTATAATATGAAAAAAATCATATGCATCGTAATCGCAATTTTTACAATTTGTAAAATTAACATCGCCCAATCAAAAGATTTAGGCATTATCAAACAACGAATTGTCACTGAACTTTTACAAAATAAACCTTTAGATAAACAAGTGGAAACTATTCTATCTAAAATGAATGAAGATGGTAGTTTTAATGATATTAACTATTCAGACCTAAGCACCACCGCCAGCTTTCCTCACGGAAGACATACCAATGACTTAGCTTATATAGCAAAAGCATATAAAAACAATGCATCCGTATATTATAAAAGTCAAAAAGTTAAAGATGCCATTATAAGTGGTTTAACCTTTTGGGTTCAGAAAGATTTTGTGGGCGACAACTGGCATGACAATCAAATAACCACCCCTACAAATTTAATGAACCTGATGTTGGCGATTGGAGATGAGTTACCCAAGGGTTTAGTTGAAAAAGCGCAACCTATGATTGGCAGAGCAAATATGAAAGCTTCAGGGGCGCGTCCAAGTGGGGATCGGATTGTTATTGCCGGTATTCTAGCTAAAAACTTATTATTTAATAATAATGATAAATTATTTGACTCTATTATTAATATCATTCAGGGGGAGATGAAATTTGCAACCGGTGAGCGAGGTATTCAACAAGATTTTAGCTTTCATCATAGACCTGATCGTGTTAACAATACCGACTCCTATGGATATGGAAAATTTGCCAATGCCTATGGCGAATGGTCATCGTATGTTGCAGGTACCCAATATAAATTCTCAAAAGAAAAAATGAACTTACTGGTTGATTATTATTTAGATGGTATATACAAGCAAATGGTTTATGGTGTGTATGAAGACGTCGGCGTAAGAAATCGTGATGTAACAAGCAAGCGAAACGGTGTAGAACGTAAAGGAACGCTTGAAATTGAAAGAATTTTAATTAGCACTGATTATAGAAAAAAGGAATTAGAAGAAATTATCAAATTAAGAAAAGGCCAAGCAACGCCTTCCCTATCCTTTGCGAAATTCTTTTGGCAAACAGAGCATTTTGTATTTCAACGTCCCAATTTTTATACAAGTGTAAGGATGTTCTCGACCAGGAATCAAAATATGGAACAGCCCTACAATGGCCCAGGGAAAACAACCCACCACAGAGCAGATGGTACCAACTATTTGTTACTTAAAGGTGACGAATACCATAATATTTGGGCTGCCTATGATTGGCAAAAGATATCTGGTACCACCATCATGCAAAAAGCCAACCTACCTGGCCCCAATGAAATTCAAAAGGAAGGGCTTACTAGTTTTGTAGGTGCCGTAACCGATGGATTATATGGTGCAGTCGCTTTTGATTTTAAAAGTCCACACGACTTATTAGAAGCTAAAAAATCATGGTTCTTTTTTGATGAGGAATATGTTTGCTTAGGCGCTGGCATCAAGCCAAAAAAATCATTGCCTGTGGTAACAACCATCAATCAGTCCTTATTAAAAACTGAAGTGAGTGTATTCCAAGATGGTATTAAATCAATTCTTCCTAATGGAAATAGAGAAGCAAATAATGTAAAATGGGTTTACCAAGATAAGGTGGGCTATATTTTTCCTGAACCAACCAGAATAACTATTTCAAATCAAACAGAAACTGGTCGATGGTCAGATATCACTGATCAAAAAAACATCAGCAAAGAATTGGTGAAAACAGATATATTCAAATTGTATTTTAATCATGGTGACAAGATAAACGAGACCGATATTCATGGGAAAAGAAAAATGGACAGAAGCCCCTCCTATCAATATATAGTAGTGCCTAATGTGACAGAACAACAGTTATCAGAAACTAGCGGCAACAATCGCAATATTATTATTTTGTCAAATACGGCTGAAATCCAAGGGGTAAAGCAAACTAAACTAGGAATTATTCAATTGGCTTTTTATAAGGCAGGCGAAGTTTCTATTGACAAAGAACAAACTGTTAAAATGGATAGTCGAGGTATGGCCATGTTAAAGATGGACGGAAATAAAGTAAAAGAATTAACTGTTGCTGACCCTTCTAGGGAATTAAGCAGAATTTTAATTACATTACCTAATATATACAAAACAAAAGCAGCAGGAATTACCTGTTACCCAGATGAAAAAAATAATAAAACAATGATTATTATTGACTTGCCACAGGGTGTTTACTTAGGAAAAAGCGTTAGTGTTAAATTATAAATTTGAGAATTATGTCAGGAATATGAAATGGTTATTGATGATTTGTATTTTTTTCCTGACGGCTTGTTCTCCGTATAAGAAAATTGTAATTTCCATGAGTAAATTACAAACTGATAATTGGTTAAACAAATCAGAAGCTGAAGTAATTACCAAATTAGGAGCCTACAAAAACAAGACACTTAACGAAACTGGTTATATGCTTTTATTTGATTACAGCGCCTATAGCAGAACACCTATCTTTACGCCTGCCCCAGCTACAAATAATAATACCCGACCAACAGTGAATAACAAGAATAGATTGATTATTGAGCCAACGCAATATATAACCACTTCAGCCAGGCCAGCACTAGATAACAATCGGTTTAATGTAATTAATGAAAAAGTGCTTGAATTTTATTTTGATAAAAACAAAAAAGTGATTTATGTTAACGCACTTGGATATACGGATTCTATTAGACTAGTATTACGACATAAATAAATATTAATCATAGCTTCCCTCCGCTAGCAGAGGGAAGCTATGATTAAGTTAAATTACTTATTATAAAAACGCCAATTCGTTTGAAAATCTCTGGTTAATGGTTGGTTCGTCAATAATGCACGTAATAATTCAATAGGCATTTTATTTTCTCTTAGAATTGCATCATGGTATTGTTTTAATGACATTTTCTTGGCATCCATCAATTCTTTCTTTAACGCATTAAACTGCAAACCACCGACCATATAAGCCAACTGGTATAAAGGGCCATAGCTTCCTGTAAAGGATCGACGCACTTCCCCTTCCGCATTTGCACGCTCATGTCCTACTCGGTCCACTAAGTAATCAATACATTGTTGTGGTGTCCATTTTCCTAAATGATAGTTAAGTGAGAACATAATTCGAGCGCAACGATGCATACGCCAAAACAACATCCCAATTCTATGTTCAGGTGTTTTGGGGAACTTCATGTCCCACAATAACAATTCCCAATAAAGTGAATTACCCTCTGTCCAAAAAGGTGTTGGGAAATTACGATATGGCTTATATCTATTGGACATAAATCCTTGCAAATGGTGTCCTGCAATTAATTCATGGTGTACGGTTGCGCGTGAAAAATCAGGATTATTACCGCGCATACTCATCATTTTATCCTCATAATCCATCGTGTTGGTTGGATATGAAATCATTAAGGTTTCCCCACCTAAAAAGAATGGACTTACCAACTGACGCTCTGGCGACATCATATACATATTCCAAGTTTCCTCCGCAATAGGTGGAATAGATAACAAATCATATTTTTTCAAAAAATCAACAGATTGATTATACAAATCAAACATCGCTTCAGGCTGCTTTCCTGGCGGCACATAGGAATTTTTTACTTTTTCTTGTGCGGCTTTCCAATTATCACCAAATCCCATTTCTCTACTCGCTTTTAGTAGTTCAGCGTCACACCAAGCAAATTCTTTATTGGCAATTTCAACTAACTCCACTGGGGTGTAAGGAATAAATTCAAGTTTTAATTGACGCACCAATTCAGCCTGTCCAATGGGTTTACCAATAATGCCACTACCATCATCTTTTTGATAGGAAACCAATTTTCCTTTTCTTCTAATAGCAGATGCATACACATTTAATAAACTATCTGTTACAGTATAAGTTTTAGGTACCCACCAAGTGAACATAGGGTCATAGCCATTATAAAAACTATAATAATTTTTTAAAGTACTTTGTAAACCTCTTATAGATGCACTTGCATAATCGGCAAGGACCATCTCAACACTATCCATTTTTTTTAACCCGCTAATTGATTTTACAATTTCTTTATTTAAATCATTCAGCTCCTTAGCTACTTCTTGTCCTACCACCGATAAACCGCGTCGACGAACCTTTTCTAAGGCATAAATACGATTTTCAAAAGAAACATACTTAGCAATTTTTACATACTTATCTTGCTCTTCATTCAATTGATAGGTTTGGTCTTCTAAATTTCGTTTAAACAAGATATAATCCACTTTACCATTAATGTCAAATGAATTGAAATCTAATTTCAACATTTGTTTTTGATAATCTGCAATTAATGCAAGAAAGCGTTGACGGCGCTCTGGCGAATTATATCCACCACCTGCATCTGGTCTACTAAATCTATTTTCCTGTGAACTACTAGATGCATAAAACCTCATAACACTGCCTTTATCAGCATCATACTGAATCATCATGTCAGCCATCTCACTGGTTTGCTTATACAAACTATTTTTACTAGACTGTGCTGATAAAAAATTTGTATTCATTTGCATGAAAACATAAAAAACAAATATAATACCCTTAACCCAAATACTTTTGTTCATAATTATAAATTTATAAATAGTTTTAGTTCAATTAATTTAAATAAAGAATTAATTACTTCCCTTTTCTTGGCAACTTCGCATCTCTTTGCGCTGAGTTATAAACAAAGGCTGCAACTATTGTAGCCATTTGCTTTAAATCATCTTCAATTAAATGATCATATACATCCATATTGCTATGGTGCGTGCGTGTATCGTATTCAATAGGATCCTGAATAAATTGGAATCCTGGCAATCCAACACCATCATAGGATTGGTGATCTGTACCCCCAGTATTACTAATGGTAATTGTTTTAGCACCTAAATCATGAAAAGGTGTGAACCAATTTGAAAAAATGTCAGCACAAGCTGCATTTCCTTGCAAGTAAATACCTCTGATTTTTCCTGTTCCGTTGTCAATATTGTAATAAGCCGAAAATTGCTCATGTGCTTTATTTGGCTTTCCAGATGCATCCATAAAAGTTTTTTTAACATACCCTCTTGAACCTAATAATCCTTGCTCCTCTCCACTCCATAATCCAATACGAATAGTACGTTTTGGTTGCACACCAATTGTTTTTAAAATACGCATTACTTCCATCATTACAGATGAACCAGCCGCATTATCAGTTGAACCGGAACCAGCCTGCCAGGAATCTAGATGCGCGCCAATCATTACCACTTCGTCTTTTAAAATAGGATCTGTTCCAGGAATTTCAGCAATTACATTATAGCCTTGCAAATCCTTATCTTGAAATTTAACTTTCACATCTGCTTCAATAGCTACATCGGTACCTGATTTTGCAATTCTTAATAAGGTATTATAATCCTCAATCCCTAAAGACATATCCAAAAAGTTTTCTGGATCATTTCCTTTGTATGCACCGCCGCCTTGTGAAAATATAGTACCATCATGGTTTCTTGTACTTGTTGATATCATTCCAATAGCACCTTCTTCCATCGCCATTGTTTTTAACATGTTTGAAACGCGCATAGAAGCACCTGCACCACTGCGTGCAAACTGTTCTCTCATTTGACGCATTTGAGCTGTATCAGTAGGTTGACGACGACCCCCTGCTTGTGGTGTAGCAGCAGCCATTTTTGCAAGCTCCTCATCTGTATATCTAACTGCATCAGCTTTAAAGCTTTGTTTATAGACGCTTAATTGATCAATGATAATAAGTTTTCCTTTTAATTTACCTTTATATGCCATTAATGCAGCAGAATCCTTTAATGCAATAACTAATAAATTCCCTTTCTTTAATCCTTTAGTTCCTGCAGTCCAAGTTTTTGGATAAGCAAGTAAAGGTTTGTAATAAGGTGCCGTCATCGCTAAATACATTTTTTGTAAATCCCAACCTTTACCAAATTCTCCCCAAGGATCAACAACTGCATTTGCCATTCCCCATCCACCTAAAGTTTCTTTGGCATAATTTGCTGCACGCATATACCCTTCAGAATTCGTTAAACGACTACCATTTTTATCGGTTAAATTAAATGCGATATCCATTACTTTTGATCGCGTTAATCCTTCTTCTCTAATTTTTTGCATGACAGATGCATCAACCACTTCTTGCGAAAAAATAGTCATGGGTGTTGAGATAACAAGCACCAATGCACTAAAAAGTATTTTTTTCATTCGGCAAATTTTATGATGATATAATAGTACTAATTTAATAAAAACATCCCATTTAAAACGAGTAATTATGTGAATGGCCAACAGTATTTCAATTTTAATCAAATAATGGATAAGTAACTGACTAGCAGTCGAAAATACAAGCAATGAAAGCAACCACTCCATTTAAATTGTTTCATATACACTAAATTTATACCCCAAAATGGGCGACAAAATTGTCATATAGGTGTATTTTTGTAATACCCCTGCCTTCTTTGATCATGAAACCCGATTGACGTAAACTAGAATTAAAATTTAACCAATGAAAAAGCGACAGTTTATTAAAGATGTTTTATTGACGACCCTTGCAGCGCCAATTGGCTTAACAGGGTTAGCACAAACTTTTAAGGAAAATGCTTATTTACCAGCAAAGGATTTGGCCAAGGTGGAGGATTTTTGGCTCAGCATCAGAAATCAATATTTATTAAAGCCTGACTATATCAATTTAGAGAACGGCTATTATAATTTTTTACCCCAACCTATTTTAAATAAATATATTGAACATATTAAAATGGTGAACTACCAGGGTTCCTATTATATGAGAACAGTACAATGGGATAATAAAGATAAAGTAGCCGCACGTTTAGCAAAACTAGCTGGTTGTAGTGCAGAAGAGATGATCATTACAAGAAATACAACCGAATCCATTGACCTAGTTGTAAGTGGATTTGATTGGCAAAAAGGGGACGAAGCGGTGATGGCCATACAAGATTATGGTTCCATGTTGGATATGTTTGAACAAGTAAAAAATAGATACGGAATTGTAAATGTTAAAGTGTCTATTCCTAATCATCCTGCGAATGATGAAGAAATTGTAGCAATTTATGAAAACGCTATTACTTCTAAGACAAAATTGATGATGGTGTGTCATATGATTAATATAACAGGTCAAATTTTACCCATTAAAAAAATATGTGCAATGGCACATGCAAAAGGAGTACAAGTGCTTGTGGATGGCGCACACGCTTTTGCACATTTCCAATACAGCATTGATGATTTAGGATGTGATTATTACGCTGCATCATTGCACAAGTGGTTGAGCAGTCCTTTAGGTGCTGGTATATTATATATCAACAAAAATAGAATTAAAAACCTATGGCCACTTTTAGCGGATGGAGAGAAGCAATTGGATAAAATTAAACGCTTAAACCATATTGGCACCCATCCCGTTGCTACCGACCTTACCATTAATGATTCCATAGATTATTATGAAATGATAGGTGGCGAAAAGAAAGAAGCAAGATTACGTTATCTACAAAACTATTGGACCAGTAAAGTACGAAATAATCCAAAAATTATAATCAATACACCAGTAGATCAAACAAAATGTTGTGGCATTGCAAATGTTGGTATAGTGGGTATTAAACCGAGTGTTGTAGCCACTAGATTGATGAATGAATTTAAAATTTTCACTGTTGCCATTGATTATATAAATGTCATTGGCTG
>Ga0209107_10001988_pt1 | contig 11406 bp, 6 predicted proteins | sample LakErihyJuly2011_2_FD_187460 | JGI IMG/M metagenome (GOLD analysis project Ga0209107, IMG submission 187460) | Freshwater microbial communities from dead zone in Lake Erie, Canada - CCB hypolimnion July 2011 (SPAdes) (version 2) | ecosystem: Environmental > Aquatic > Freshwater > Lentic >... | reverse complement strand
GCTGCCGCTTTCTTCTGCTTCTTTGACGGCGGGGACGGTTTGGCACGGGCACCTGCGGCCGCCTCGTCGTCGGACGAGATGCACGAGATGCAGTCGGGGGCCTGCTTGACGGTGGACGGGGGGGGGTCCAGGGCGGGGTAGGGGTACCCAATCTCAATCGCGTAGACGTCGAAGTTCGCCATCTGGCACAGTTCATGCAACTTGAGAAAGTCACCGTTGGCTCCACGCACGTCGCAATCGATGCCGCGGAAGACCACCTTGCGCTGGGTGACGACGTTGTCTCCGACGAGCGTGAGCGCATACGCCCCAGGGCAGTCGACGTCCGCTCTGGCCAAGAGATGCTTCAGCGTCTGCATCCTGGGTGCCTGCAAGGTCGCGATCTGCGCACCTTCGACCGTGCATGTGACGAGCAGAGCTGCTTGAGTTGAGGGGAGTCAGAAGCACGGCAACGAGCAGGCACAGAGCAAGCGTCAACGAGCAAGCAACAAGCAGCAACGAGCAAGCCGCACGAGCAGACCTCGCCACGGGTCCACGGGGCGTGCCATGCTCCTGCTGGGAAAAACTTTGCTTGCAAATTGCACACTACGCCTTTACAAAGGGTACAAAAAAAGTAATGTTGCCATGACGGGCATGTTTTTACAACTGTCATGTTTTTTTTTAGGGAACAATTCCTTTTTTTTCGTTCCCTTCTTCAGGTACCTGACGTAGGGAGACAAAATAGAAGACAACTTGCAGGCCCTGCCACGCGATGGGGAAGGGACCAGACAAGGGAGGCAAGCACAAGGACCGCGAGCGCGAGGAGAGGCGCCCGCGGACGGCCATGGGGAGCAGGCTGTCGAGGCGCGGGGCGTCGCTGCAAGCGCTGCCGCCGGTGCATCGTGGCGTCAAGCGCAAGCGCTGCCGCCGGTGCATCGTGCCGTTTGTGGAGGACGCGGCGCTGGAGCAGCCGGTTGTCGAGGAGACGGCCCTGGAGGAGCCGCCGCCGGCGAAGAGGGTCAAGCGGCAGGCGAGGGTGCGCACGGAGGAGGAGAAGGCCGCCCTGGCCCTGGCGCGCAACCCGTCGTCGTGCTCGTGCTCGTCGGGGGACGAGGACTAGAGTTTGGGAGTGCTTGTTGAGACTGAGAGTGTTTGGGAGTGTTTGTTGAGTGGAGAGAGTTTGTTGTCAATAAAGACACGAGGCATTTGAAATTGGCGTCCTTCATTCATAATACAAACTGGGAAAAATAATATATATGAGCCCCTCCCCCCGCGTATGCACGGACTGCGAGCTCTGTGTGTGCTGCTAGCCGTGCTCCCCCTGGCCCTCTGCGATACGACGACGTTTGTGGACGTGAGCACGTGCGACGGCACGGTGAGTCTGGAGGGCTCGATGGACAACGACGTGCTGTACAACCAGGTGTTCAACTGGATGCACCAGAACAAGATCAGCGACTGGACGCACAAGCGGGTGCAGGCGAGCGCCGCGTTGCGGGCCCACTTTGAGGTGCCCGAGAACGCCACGCTGGCGTGCGCGGAGGTGTCGTATGTGGCGGACCTGCAGCTCCCGGACTCGTTCAAGTCGTTCCTGCAGCACCTCGGGTTTTCCACGACCGTGCCCATCACGGTGCGCAAGACGGTGTGCAGCACGGGGGCGTCGATCGTGGAGCAGGCCGAGGTGGACGCGGCCGTGGTGCACCGGGTGTACATAGACGCGACGCACGAGGTCAAGGAGCCGTGCGCAACGTGCGGGGCGGTGCTGCGCTCCTCGACGGACGTGCGCATCGACGTGCCGTGGTATGCCCGCATGCTCACGCGCATGATCACGCAGCACATCGGGGTCTCGGTCGGCGAGAAGAACCGCGCGGTGGCGGCGAGCCTGTGCACGGCGAGGGCCGGGCCGGCGCTGCTGCAGAGCAACGCGAGCTTCCTGACGCCCCCGCTGGAGGTGCAGAGGCGGCGCAGGCGCGTGGGGGACGACGCGGGCGGGACCGCGCCCCGGCTGTGGCGGCTGCGCCACGAGGCGAACGCTAGCCGGCTTGCTGCACAATGAGCTCGAGGGCGAGGGCGACTGCTTCGGGCATGCAGACGTTGAAGTCGAGGGTCTCGAGCACGAGCACCTCTGCGGCGAGCACGGCGGCCTTGGTTGTGTGCATCGACTGCGTCTGCGGGACGTCGTACATGAGGTCGGCGATGCTGAGGGCGACGGGTGCGAGGAAGCCGGGCGTCGGCTGGATGCAGTCGTGGCCGCCGCAGAGCTTGGCGGCGATCTGGAAGCACGCGAGGGGGATGAGCACGAAGCTGAGGACGTCGGTGGGCAACGCAGGCGTTTCAGCACGAACGCAGGCGTTCCAGAGGAGCATGCCGTGCACGAGGATGTGGGCGTGCGTCTCGGGGACCATGTCGAAGTAGGCGCAGGTCCTGTCGATGACGCGGCAGCCCTGCCGGCTGAGCTCCGAGCCGGGGAGGGCGAGGATGTCGACGACGGTGTCGCCCGCGATCGCAGCGGCGGTTCCAGGCCAGATGGCGGGTTGCGGGGCTGCGGGGGTGGCATTCTGCATGGGCGCTGCTGACGTGGAAGAGACCAGTTCTGAAATCCAAGGTTTATGAAACCTCGGGGACCATGGGGATAGTCTCGGGGACCATGGGGATATTTGAGGGGACGTAATATGAAAGTAGTAAAAATCGTGATTCCCATGGTTTGGGTCATGGATTTTTTTTGGAAGGGTTTTATATGAAAGGGCGTAGCAAAAAAAAGTTGACTTTGAAAAGCGGGCATAGAAAGAAACGAAATCCGGGCAACTCATTTTCGACAGACGATGTCTGCAGCCACGCTGCAGGACGACGGCGTGTTGGCCCCCGTGTTGCTGGGCTGTCTGCAGGACACGACGCACGTGTGGCTCCCGCTGCAGCTCGTGAGCAAGAAGTTCTGCGACGTGTGGAGCCTGTACCGCGTGCAGGTGATGGACTGGCGGGTCGCATTCCTGGAGGCCAGGGTTGACGCCTTGCAGTACAAGCTCGACGATTTCAAGGCTGGCTGCTCGTGCGGGTATGCCGTGGGCTACCACTTCTGCCGCCGCTGAGAGTGCGGAGCTGCCGCTGCTGCACGTGCTGATGTTTCTGTGGCTGCTTCTTTGCCTGATTGTGGTGGGGCTCAGCGACATAGAGGAGTAGCGTTCTTGTAATAAACTGCAAAAAAAAACTTTTCCGGCGGTCGTGCTGCGGCTGCGGCTGCGGCATGACGCTCGGCCTGTCGATGGTGGCTTGCATGTACGTCGTGCTGGGGCTGGCCGGTCTCTTTGCGAATGCGCTGGCGCCGTCGTTTGCTCCGCCACCGGCGCGCGGCGGCGGGGGCGCGCTGTTCCGGCACCCGGTGAGCGCGCGGCTGTGCGCGTCTGAGAACCGGCTGCAGCGGCTGGAGAGCGCGCTGGCGGAGCTGTGCGGGGCGATGCTGCAGGCGGACGACATCGGCCTGCTGGAGCAGCACGCGGCGGGGATGGGCCCGATTTACCAGGACGGGAGCTTCAACATGTCGCGCGGGCCGCTGATGCTGCGGGCGGCGGTGCGGGACGTGATGCAGCGGTACGAGCTCCCGGCGCGGCCGGTGGAGCGCAAGTGGCTGTCCGGGAACCACTCGCAGGCGGCGGGGGGGGCGCGCCATTTTTTCTGAGAAAATAAAGAATCTGAGAGTTTGCCTTTTTGCGCAAGTGTGTATAAAGGTCGCGCCCCGAGCGGGCATGGCTGATGCGGGTGTTGACGGCGAGCGCGAGCTGCGGAAGTGTCCGCACGTCCTGCAGCGCCTGGACACGGACCTGCTGTACGGCTTCGAGCTGGCCGTTACCGAGAGCACGCTGCGCAATTTCATGGCGCGCTACCCGCCGCCCAAGGAGTGGGCGGAGTGGGCGGTCGTTTATGAGAAAACAACTGCGCAAATGTCGGCAACAGAAAAGGAGGACAAGAAAAAATATGGGAAAAAGGAAGTGATAACTCTGTTGAAGATATCCAATGCCGTTGTGGCGGCTAGGAACAGAGAACTGTTTAAAGATTTCGAGAACAAAAAGAGCTCTGGCGGGTGGAGAATGTCGTCCATGTATTGCAAAACAGAAACAACAGAGGAGCAGCAGGACAGACTACGGAGTATCAACCCCTATCTGGAAGGTAAAGAAGACAAGGAAGACGCAATGTTAAAGTGGTGGAATTGGGCCATGGACTTGCATTACGTGGATTGCGTCCGTTCAGATCCACAGCGTGCCTTGGAGTATCAGGAACGAGTCCGGAATGCCTCTCTCGGGGCGAAGGACTTTATGGTTACTCTTAAGCAAGATGGTGATTTGAAGATGACATTCACGAAAGAAGACTTCCCTTATATGGATCAAAGAAAGAGGGGTCAAAAAGATTCATGGAAAGAACTGAAAAGACAAGGTACAAACGGACATGTCGACAGCGCGCTAATGCAAATGGTTTACGCACAGTGGGAAAATGGCGATCTCGATAAGAACATGCGAACTTGTACAGGTTTCAGTGCGGACGCGCAAGCTGATTCTGACGTGACCTACTGGGTCGACAAATCCGTTAATCCATGGTCGTGGATGAGAAATTGGCTGGAGGGGAAAATTGACGGTGTCGTCTGGGGTGATCTCGGAACAGAGTTGTTACAGGCGATATACAAAGACAAAAAAAAAGCGGACGGCCTCGCGGCCAAAGAATTTCCACTGGAGAAGGGCAAGCTGGTGCGCGCACTGTACCCCAGAACGGAGCACTTCATTGCTGCAACGCTTATTGGCACAAACGCAGTGTCTGGGAAGCACACAGTGCAGTTCAATGTTTACGAGGCTGGAGCAGATCCAGTCAAAGAAACACATGAGGTAGACGCAGACGACGTTCTCGGGATTCCACACCCGGAAGCCGTGAATGCATGCAGGATAGACCCGAAGCAAGGGAGTACGTCTCTTGGTCTTGTTTACGCGTATGTTGAAAACGGAATGCCGTGTATCACTGCAGTTGTCCCGGGCAGTTGTGCCATGCACGCTGGTATACTAATAAACGACCGAATTGAATCCGTAGTAAGCAACGCGGAAGGAGAAACTGATGTCACAGGCTTACCTGTTGTCAACTTGACTGCTTTGCTGGAACAAACATGGAAAACTTCAGCACGCATTGACACGAAGATGGTTCTCAAGATCCAGCGCAGCGGCACGGCAGTCACGGCAGAACTAGACCCGGCAAGCGTGCTTCCAGTATATAGTCGCGCCGCCTGGCAGACGCATCACACGCGGCGCATGAGCGCGGACCTAGCCGCCGAAGGTGTTCCCAGCAGCAGATTCTTTGCGATCAGTCCGGAAAGTGAATTCAAGAAAGCAGACCACCTCTCAATGCTGATGATGGACGCATTCCGCGAGGAGCTGCACAGGCGGTGCGAGCGGCGGGTGCGCCGGCAGTGCGCGTGCCTGCGCGAATGGTTCGGCCTTGGCCTGGCTGCCAGAGTAGGACCAGGTGGTATTGTCGAGTCACCTGCAATCGTCGGAGTGCCGCTCGTGTTCAACGCCGTGGACACGCTAGCGGTTACTCCAACGCTGCACAGATTTTTGCGGTACAGGTACGAATGGTGCATCCATCAAGCTTCGCGAGAGCGAGCTCACAAAGAAATCTTAGACAGATACGTGCACGCGACGGAGAGAGCACGGGCTTTCGTGGCAGCACTGCCAAGAGGTCAGGGAATTGACCTGTTCAAAGAGGAGGTCTACACGTTAATCGACGACGTGATCGCCACTGAGTTCGAGTACAACATGTTCCCGAAACGGAAGAGGTACCGAAAATTTATTCCTTGGGACTGGGGGGCTGAGTTTCCAGTTCTCGGTGATCATGTCAAAGCATTGCATCCGAAGGTAAGCGACGACTTATTGGTATTGCCCGAAAAGTGTCGTGTTACAGCAGCACGTGAGTTCAAGCGACTGAAAAAGATGGAACACGGAGATTCTCGCATAATGCTTTGCGAGGTGCCGAAGCCACATTTTGAGGGACAGGACGAGAATCCGAGGAACAGAGAAGCATACATGCACAAACGCGAGACGCCGTGGCATGCGTCGCGCGTGAGACACGGCGAGTGCACGTTCAACGTGTCGTTCGAATCAGACGAAGCGCCGGCAACTGCGACAAATCTGCACGCGTCGATGCTGCAGCCGCTGAAACCGCTTGCTCCTCCGCGAGTCGAAGCACCGACACGCGTCGAAGCTGCAGCCGCGGATGCGCGTCCGGCTCCGGAAGTGCGCGTTGAAACGGAAGAGATTGTTCCAGCGGCGGGTGCTGCTGCGGAAGTGCGCGTTGAACCGGAAGAGATTGTTCCAGCGGCGGGTGCTGCTGCGGAAGTGCGCGTGGAACCGGAAGAGATTGTTCCAGAGGACGTGCATGTTGCGGTTACTGAAGAAGTAGGCGATACTGAAGAAGAAGGAGAAGAGGGTTTTGAAGCCTGGGAGCCATTAGTAAGTGATCACGAAGAATCTAGCTCCGAAGGCACAGCCACTTCAATCATTTCTGACGACAGCGATCCCGCGGTGGGTGGGGCTGCTGCAGCTGTCGCGGCTAAGCCGAGCGCGACAGCTGCCCCAAGCGCGGCGGCTGCTGCAGCTGTCGCGGCTAAGCCGAGCGCGACAGCTGCCCCAAGCGCGGCGGCTGCTGCAGCTGTCGCGACTGCAAAAACAGAAGAGACAGCGACGACCGCGAAATCAACGGGCTTTGATTGGCCGAAAACGCAAGAAAAAGTCCCCTTCGAGCCGTCTGGGGCGGGAGGTATGGCAGCTAGCGCGAAAGCATCCTTCCTGGGAGCTGTGGGTAAAATGTGGGGTAGTATATATCCTGCGGCAAAAACAGACAAAGATGCCGCGGCGGCTGCGAAAACCGCAGCGTCCACGGCGTCACCTGTAGTAGACACGAAACTGAAAGATGCAGTTCCGAGCCCTGCGGCTGGAACCGCGCCAACCGCAGCGTCGAAGGCGGCTGCAGGAGATCCAAAAATGAAAGTTACGAGCCCCGCGCCAAAGCCTCCGTCCACGATTCAGCCGCCAACTTTCTTCACGACCTGCCAGGCGTATCTGCCGTTCTCAAATCAGCTGAACGCGATGGACGCGCAAATAACAGCATCGACGCCAAAAGAGGAAATCTTGACACAGCTGAGAAAGACCGTATATGTGGGTGCTATGTTTGTAAAGGACTGGAACACAGGAATAGCGGAGGTGTCTTCTGATATTGCTACCGAATTTCTTGACGCTGATGTGGCCAAATATATACCAGGAAAAAAATTCGCAGACGTATTTGAACAGGTGAAAAAGGCTTATCCATTCTTTCTTCATGATTACACAGCGCAGACACTCGCGAGCAAGCTGTACCAGTTTCCGCGGAACGCAGAAGAAGCTCAGAGAATATCGACACATCAACATAAAAATGCGCCATTTAAGCCAGCGCCGCAAGCGCGCCCTGCGCCACAGCCGGCACGGCCTCCCGCGGCCGCAGCTGCGGCAAAGGTGACACCCGTGAAACCTGCGACGCACCCTGTGGATGCGAAGGCGGCGGCTGGGGGTTCCACCGCGCCGGCACGTCCTACATTTTTCAAAACGTGCCAGGCGTATCTGCCGTTGTCGCCGAATCCAGGCAACGTCAGCGCAATGGAAATAAAAAACGATATGCCAGGCAGTGAGATCCTGACACGACTGGGCATGATGATTGAATTGGGTGTACAATGTTGGGAGCGATGGGACACTGGCGTCCCGGCCCCGCTAGACAGTTCTATGAGTCCTATCGAAGCTCTTGACAGTGAAGTGGCCACGATTCTACCACGTTCGTCTTTCGCGGACGTGTTTCTGGCGTTCAAGAAAGACATCCACAAACGCTCCGAACGCCAGAACTTGACCGCTCACCAAGTTGCGAGCATCCTGTACCAGTTTCCGCGGACCGCACAGGCCGCTAAAGAGATGTCGCAAAAACCACCGCGGACACGGAAGCCTGCGTTACCTGCAGCGGAAAACACAAGGGTGGCGGAGAGGGCGGCGGCGGAGGCGGCGGCGGCCAAGGCGTCGCCTCTGCCCGAAACTCTGCTTCCGGCGCCTCTAGCTGCGTCGTCGACGACGGCAAAGCCTTTGCCGGAGCCGAAGCCTTCCGTTACGCCATTGACAACGGCGAAGGCGCCGGACAAGGCGCCTGCCGCTGCCAAACATGGGTTCTTCACGACGATGAATGAGTTTGTACAGATAAAGGAGTACGACCATCTCTACATCCCGCCTGATCCTGAAGGCCGACGGATGCAGACGACAACTGTGAAAAAACTCGCGAAATTAATGCTGTACGGTCTCAGGTGGTACGAAATCGTCTATGGATTGAGTACAGCGGAATCATCGAAGGAAAGGCAAGATTTCGACCTGGATGCGGGTACATTTGTACTCGGACTTACATTCCATGAAGTATTCCAGGCGTTCCATAAAGATCAGGAGGAGCGGATCAGTACAAATAGGAAAATACTCGATACATCGAAGAAGCAAACGGTATTCGACCCCATGTTGACAGAGGATAGCGTTGCGTTCATGCTGTCACGTTTTCCGAAGACCGCGGACATGGCTCTAGACCTACAGAATCGGGCACGTCAGAAACTGCAAGCGAAGAATGCAGCGAACCCGGCGGGTGCGGCGGCTACGCCTAATCCAGCGGCAGGGGAGACTCCGGCTGCGCCAGCTGCTGCGCCTAATCCAGCGGCAGGGGATACTCCGGCTGCGCCAGCTGCTGCGGCAACGGCAACTCCTGGTGCGGCTGTCGGCATGGGTGCGCCTAATCCAGTGGGTGCGAGTCCTGCGACTGCGGGTGCTGCGCCTAGTCCAGGCGGCGGGGACGGTGCCGCGGCCGAGTTCTTCACGCGGTGCAACGCGTTGCACTTGGCGCTCGACATGAAACAAAATTACATACCGCCAGGACTCATGGAAGAAGCAATTGTGCTTCCGAAGCTAGTGGGACTGATGTTGTTTGGTGCGCACTTTCATGTAGAACTTGGCTGGGGCATACCGCACAGGACAGCTGGTGATGAAACTCCCCGCCCTGAGCTGATGGCTGACGTGTGCAAGTTTACATCAAACCACTCGTTCACGGACGTATTCAACTCGTATCAAGCTCTTTGCGTACGTGACAACATTCCCACTTTCACAGAGAACCAAGTCGCGTGGATGCTTGACCAGTTCCCGAAGACCACAGAGGAATGTATATTCCGCCTTGCACATAAAAACGAGGCCGAGTTGCTGGCCGACTACCGCGACACGATCACGTTTGAGCAGTGCGCGTGGCTGGAGGCGGACCTGCTGCAGTTCGGCGCACTGGCAGGCGAAAAAATCACGCCGACGGACCTCATGACGCGCGGGACGTACCCGTTCCAAGACGCCGTGCTGCACATCCTGCACATGTCCGCGGACGCGGAGAATGACACGGACTTAGACGACAAGCGCTTCAGCGTGGCGGACGCCGTGTGGCTGGCGCTGCACCTGAACGAAAACCCGGAGGACGTAGCAAATGATGATTTTCAGCGAGTGTACACCTGGACGAGGGCGCACTGCGCGCACGAGTACAACTACACGGCCGTGCCCCACCGGGCTGAGTACACGAAGCGATTGACGGCGTGCACCACGCCCGGGCAGCTGCTGCGGGCGAGCAATGCGCCGCTGGAGATGCATGTGTCGCAGTATCGATATGCCGAGCGGCCGCTGTTTCGGAGAGGGATTCCCAACTCATCGGTCGATTTCCTTCGTGCCGCACGCGAAATGACAAACCCGTTGATCATCAGCGGTCACAAGCCGAGTCCATCTGCTAGTGTCCTGCAGATGTGGTATGAAGCGAATTGTGGTTGCGGACAGTATGATGCTGCGAAGTTGCAACCAGATTACTGGGACGTAACCATCATGTTCCCGACCAGGCGGCCTTGGTCGCACAAGTTTTCGCGCGGGCTTTTCCTGAGCTTGACCCACGCCGTGGCGTTGCGGGACAAGTGGCCGAGGAACGCCCGTGCGTTAAGGGATCACGTGTCTTTGTCATATGCAATGAGCGCGCCATGCATAGTGTCGTCGATGTGGTACATGGCACACTTGGATCATCTGCGGCGGACTAAGACCGCTGCCGCGGCAGGCGGCCCGCCGCCTTATCTGTATCCCCTGGTCGCCCGGGCAGCGACAGGCCCGCCGCCTGGCGGCGGGGGCGGGGGCGGAGGCGGCGGCACGCCGCCTGGCGGCGGGGGCGGAGGCGGCGGGGGCGGTGCACGTGGCGGCACGCCGCCACCGCCTCCGCCGCCCTATATCCACGTATGGCCGGCGATTCCCATTCGGGAAATTCCAGTTACTTTCAACGGCATGATGGGGGGAATCATTAACCAGGGTTCTTCTTGTTATGCCAGCTCACTATTCCAAGTATATTTGAGAAGTCGGATGATGCCGCTGTTCTTGGCCAAGATACGCGCAGCGATGCGTACGTACACAAGCAGGTTGGAGGCATGGTGGGCTTTGAACCGAGCAGAGCATAAAACCATTGTGTCCGTAGCTACGATCACAAGTTGTGGGCATGCGAAAGATGCAGGATATGCAAGGTTTCCGGTACTTCACAAACTCGCCACGTGGGTATACATTTGTACGGATATGCGCGCCAATGGAATTGAATTCGAGAAGAATTCTCGAAATGAGCCGTGCATGCGGAGATTTTACATGTTCGAGGCCGGACGGCAACTGCATGAGCTGGTGGCGCAGATGCAAGTTACGCCATCCAGTACAACACTAGACTATGGTGGAGTGAGTATATTGGGAATATTGACTTTGTTGTACAACGCAGGCCGTGGGTCACCCGCTGGCGGAACACCCGAGCGCAGAACTTTATTTAACGGGGGGGGTCGAAATCATGATTCAGGCGAATTTATGCTTGCAGTGGCGGATGTGATGCATAATGTGCAAGACTGGCACAATGTGTTGAACTTCATGGTTTCAGATTGCGAATATGTGAGGACGTGTGACTTGTGTGCTACTTCCGTGACAGAACCAGTACATGATTTGCAGTTGCTCAGTACAGTTTCTTTGACAGATGAAATCGACAATCCGGTAGTGTCGTTAAAGACTTTTCTCGACACTCCGACAAAGATTGAAGTCGTATGCGAGAGCGTGACATGCGACAAAGGAATTACAAACCAATCTCGAACTGGTACGACAAGATACGGTGAAGTCGTGTGTTTTTACATAGCAGAAAGACAAGATGGACCCCAAATTTTCGCAGGCGGAGATGACCCATCCCGGCGATTAGGCGGCAGTGGAATAGCAAACCCGAACATCTACAGAACGACAATACCGCAGTACTTGGACCTACATCACGGGGTCGGTGAAGGTACAGAAACGTACGAACTGATCGCGGTGATACATCACAGGGCGG
>Ga0209107_10001987_pt1 | contig 11410 bp, 9 predicted proteins | sample LakErihyJuly2011_2_FD_187460 | JGI IMG/M metagenome (GOLD analysis project Ga0209107, IMG submission 187460) | Freshwater microbial communities from dead zone in Lake Erie, Canada - CCB hypolimnion July 2011 (SPAdes) (version 2) | ecosystem: Environmental > Aquatic > Freshwater > Lentic >... | reverse complement strand
GTATAATAATAAAAAAAATTATTTAAAATATAAAAAAAATATAAAAAAAATTTTTAATAAATTTCAAAATTCTGTTAACATTAAAAATTTAAAAATTTAAATGCTTAACACAATTTACGAAGAATTTGACTTCTAGAGTAAAATAAAAGACCTAAAAAATAAAAGAATAAAAATAAGAAGATATGTGAAGAACTCTGAAGAAATTAAACCCTGTATATAAAATTAAGAAATTAAAGAAAAAATTCGATTAATGTAGAAAGAATAGATAGCACCACGCAAAAAAAATAATGGCTTGTTCCATTCTTCTAGCACCTCTAGCATTAAATCCCTTTAACATGATAAAGAGAACAAAGGGTGGAACGAACAACCCGACATAAGGAGAAGTAAGGGAGATGACGCACCTTATGTTCATGAGCGACTGAAGGAGAAGCACTCAAATCCATTGTTTATGAGCTAGCAAACTTCTTCATTGTTTTCACAAGATATATAGTAAATGGTTCTTCCAAAACTTGTTCAGAAAATCTTAAATGATGAGGAGAGAAACACAGAACGGGTATTAAATCACTTGAAATACTAAAAATTATAAATTGATTTGCAGTTTGATGCTATCATATAAGACACTATAGACACCTGCAATGCCTCTAGGAGCGCCCTTCACTGCCAATTCGACCAATTCTCTCAAAACTACACTAGGAATTACCAAATCCTAAAATAAAAGGTTAGAGAGTTTAAGGAGATTTCGAGCAATAATCTGATTTCAGAATTATTATAAATAAATATTTTTTACAATGAAAATAGAATAAAAACAGACAATTGCAAGATCAAAGCGTCAATTGACTACTTGGAGAAGGAAGTGTAGAAAAAAATGCTAAATCTTTGCGCGGACGAACTACACAAGCAGACTTATCACCTTCCTTTATACTGCAACTCTTAATGTACATTTGACGGTATCAGAGATAGCTTGAAGAGGTTTTTGACGTCCAATGTAGGGTTGTTGGAGAATCAAGCCTAGAGGGTGGAGATTATGAACTTCGAGGGTCTGGAGGTTAGACCAGAGGTCACAACTGTTATCTCTGAGGATTAATTATAGGTAATGTGGAACAAGGATCAATTTAAATTGACTCTTGACGATTCGATTCAGACGACACATAGTGAAGTGATACTATGCGTTCTCTAAATATCAAAGGATAATATTGCGACAGGCTCAGCTGATGGATCTATATAAATATGGGATGTTCTTCAGAAAAAGCTCGTGTAAACTCTCCTCAGCGAGTAGAATTCTTCCCAAAAGCAGGCAGGAGTGCACACCCTGCAGACCATATTTGGCAATTTCGATAAAAAGAATTTCGACGGGGATGGTAAGAAATACCTGGTTTCAGGGCATAGCATCACCGACTCATTGGTGAATGTCTGGAACTTGGATAGTGGGGAGATCATTAGATCTTTCAAAGGGCATATAGACACCATTACTGGGTTAATCTGTTTTAATGATAAATAAACTATAATTTCGTCTTCTAAGGATTGCAAAATTATGGCTTGGAACGCTCTCAGAAATAAATAAATACAGATAATGGAGGACCATAAGGGAGGGGTTAACTGCCTAAAGTTAGTTAAAGAAGGATTTTACATGATCTCAGGGGGAGAGGACAAATACATCAATGTGTATAAGGTCGTTTACGACTACGATTCCTAGACCAAGAGTTCTTTTTTTTAGAATTGCGAATTAGAGAAAAGAATAATGGAATGCGGGGTTGTGTATTCTCTCAATCACAGCACAATTAACCCTAATATAGTATTCAGCACTGCTGGCGGGTAAATTAATGTGTGGAATATTGTCTCAGGAGTGTGCGAGAAAACCATAGCAGGGAATCGGCAGCCAGTAGGGGAGACAGTTGTCTTTGAGAACCCATTTAATAATAAAAAAGATAAGAAATACTCCCTTATATCATTAGATTAGGAAGGACTTTATATATGCAATTAACTCTCCTAATACAACACTCCTATCTACTTAACCCAGTAGGTGAATAACTACTAGACCTCCTAGGCGTACCCCTCAATGGTTTTGTGTAAGAAAGAGGGCTAGATGTGCCTTGTCATTGCTTAATAATAAGAAAAAAATATTTTATTTATTAAAATTTAATGAAATTTTATGTAATTTATTGTAAAAATTTAAATTTAAACTGATTATTTAAATGTGCGACAAACTTAACGATGCATTGTTTGGCAATGATTAGATTGGTGTGGGTGAAAGTGAAGGATAGATGCAGATGAGCACCAATCAATGCGTATATATGTAAAACTCTACTACAAGTGCGGTCTTTAATTTTAAAGAATCCCACTAATAGAGAGAGGACATTCAGGAGATGATAAATAAGATTCCTTTCCCATAGGATGATGATCTGTCGGTGACTTCCTACTCTTCTTCGAACACTACTCCATAGAAGTTTTTATTTCGTGGGAAATCTTAGAAAGTCTAAGCTTTCCAACCTTAGGAAGATGAGGAGAAGGAGGACAATTATTTCCCTAATACAGATCACATGCAAGATCTCACAATGAGTTAGATGAGCATGGGGGATAACCATACACCCTAATAAAGCTAAATAGCCAATTGGAATAAGTAGCATGTTAATCCTCAGAGCAAGAACCTCTTCCCATAGGTAATAGCTCCTTCTATGGATTTTACTAATGATAATGCATCGTCTCTGAACTTTGCTCTTTAGAATTTGAATAGAGAACCTTAAAATAAAGATTTTAAACATTAAAAAAAATCCTTTGAAATGCCAAACTTGTACAACAAGGAGAACTACAATAGTAACCTAACTCACTCACCGAATATTGAGTACGACGAAAATGAGGAAATAAACATAAGCTATACAAGTAAGGTGTCTCTAAGTGATAACCCAATCTAGAGAGGGGACCCCATCCAGAGATAGGTCGATAAGAAGAAGAATCAACTCATGCAAGAGGTTACATCATGTAGAAGTGCAGATATAGAAAAAGAGATGAGGAATAAGGATAAGATCCTCCAACAATATGAGTAACAATTCTCCTATTTAGGATAATAAATCTCCGAATTGGAGGAGAAGTGTGCTTTTTTGTAGGAAAAATATAAAGATAAGTCCAGTCTTGAGATACTTCGGGGGAAGAATTTAGAGAACACTAAGATATAGCTGTAGCAGGTTAAGTCGCTAGGAGAGCAGAAGGATCAAAAAATATATTCCTTGTAATAATAGGTCCAGTAGTATGTGAATAAAGAGAAGGTTATTGAAGGTGCGATCGAAAAAGAGCTGACCGAACTGTATGGAGAGATCGAGAAGTAAAGAGTAGTGATGGAAACCTACAGTAAGCAGGTTCAGAAATTAGAAAGGGCTAACAATGACTTAAAGAAGTACAATGAGTAGGGAATTGCCGAGAACTCAAAGAGAGTAGAGGATCTCAACGAACAAATAGAGTAGTTGCTGATTGAGCGTAACGAAATGTTGGAGGAACACTAAAATAAGCACAACTCAATCGAGTAATATCAACAATATTCTAGAGACTTGTCAGAAAAACTGAAGTAGTCTTAAGAGAATGAACAGACGGGGAATAAATAGATCAGAGATTTAAAGTAAAAGTTAGAGGGATATTAAATGGCCGAGGTCGGGGGGACAAAGCTAATGCACGATAAATCTAAAGAAGACATGAACCAAAAATTGAGGGATGAAATCGTCCGAGTTAGGCAATCATATGAAAAACAGATTGCGAAAATGAAGCAAGAGGCAGAAGAGCGACTCGCGGCGGTTCCGGACAATAGGATACTTGATTAGTAGAGCATTAACAGTGTCTTCGTTAGCGACACTGACTTCGACCTCAAATAAAAATTCTCCTATACAGAGGAAATGCTAGAAGAGGCACAATAGAAGCTACTTTATTAGTCCTAAGAGATAAAATAATTGAAAAACGAAAAATCATTGATGGAGGTTTAACTCCACTCCTACAAACTAGAACTAATGTAAGACGATATGGACAAAAATCAAGAATACTATCAAAAACAACTTGATGACCTCTAGTAGAAATATGTGGAGGAGATCCAGGAAAAGGAAGCGGAAATCGACCCCCTCAAAAACAAACTCAAGAACCATAGTTAGAGTATTCTGGAGAAAGATCAATTAATCTACCAATTTAAGTTACAATTCAAACAAAAGGAGGAAGAATTGGAAGACATTTACGCGAAATTTGAAGAACTTGAATTTGAGAAAATGAATCTTTCCAAAACTCTCCAAGCGGAACGAAAGAAGTAAGGAGAAAACTCCAGTTATTAGAAAGATTATGATCAGTTGTAGAATGTTCTGCAGGATAAAATGAGCGAGGTGAAGCATTTAGTATAGTATGGGGAATAGATGCAGTAGGAACTGGAGAAGACTAAAAATTTCCACCTAGGGGTGGTTAAAAAATTGGAAAAACTCAATCTTGATCTCTCTTAAAAGAATGACTCCCTTCAGGGATAGATCAACGATCTACAATCTAGTTAAAGACAATCTTAAAACTCTGATTAGGCATTTAGACAGTTAGAGGAAAAATACAACCAATAATCCCACTTGATAAAAGAAAAAGATAAGAAAAACATAGAACTTTTCAATTAAAATAAAAATTATTCTGAAAATTAAAAAAAAATTGATGAAAGTTTAAAACAATTGTAATAAGATTTTGACAAAACTCGTAGACAATTATCCTAAAAACAATAAGAGAACAAAGTTCTAACGGAAAGGAACAAAGAAATTTAAGCTAAGACTCACGACTCATCATAAGAGAAGAATTACCAGAGACTTATTCATGACCTTGAGTGCCACGAGGTCGAGTTCCAGCAGATGCGAGAGATGTTCACTAATAAGATATTGGAGATGGGGAATTAAATCAATCAATTATAGAGAGAAAACTCGGATCTCGCGTAAGAGAACTAAGATCTAATGTAAGTTAATCAGCAACAACTCATAGAAACTAAAAACTCCTTGATGTATCAATCAAACGTTTCGTAGTAGAGAAGCCACGAGCAGGAGTTCCAACAGATGCGAGATATGTTCACTAAGAAGATAGTGGAGATGGGAAATAAAATAAATCAGATGGAGAGAGTAAACTAAGACCTCACCTAGGAAAATCAGCTGCAACGGGTGGAAAGTAAGAACTCCATGATGTATTAATCCAACGTTTCCTAGCAGAGTTCTTTTCAGCCTGAGATGCTAAGCAACGAGGAAACTCTTGATTTTATGATGAATGTTATGAGAAGGGTGAGCACTTCTAATGTTATGATTAAATCATTGCTTAAATCTGATGAGTTTAGACAGCTATTAACAACAATTCAGGAAACAAGCTTCTACGTTGACGATAACTACTACTTTTGTCAAGGGGAGGAGGAGGTTTGAGGAATGTCCTGACCTGGGTTGAGGAATCTGATTTCCAGATATCTCATGGACACCATTGACATTTATGTTTTAAATATATATCATTGTTTTTTTATTTTACAATCAACTATTTTAAGCTTCGGCTTTATATTCATGGAGATCAACTCTTAGAATAAGAGCTTGCAGGCATACGGTAGTACGATCTTATGCACTTTGTCCTCCCCTGCTTTACAAACTGAACAGAAATTTGAATGCTTCATAAAGCCACAAATTTCACAGACATAGATCTAGTAGATATCACTGGATATCATGAGTCTTTCCATCAGGAGGTTTGAACTAGCGTAGCTTAGCAAACAATCCCTTTCCATTTCTCCTAAACGTCCACCACCTGCCTTCGCTCTTCCCTGAGTGGGCTATCTTGTGAGAGTAGTAACTGCTCCTCGAGCTCTTGCATGAACTTTATCGGCAACCATATGTTTCAATCTTTGGTAAAAAACTGGGCCACAATAAACATAACATTACATATATTCTCCTGTGATTCCAGAGATTAAAACATCCTTACCTGTGTAGCTGAATCCACTCTCAACTAAAATCTTGCTCAAGGTCTGCATTTTGTCACCGGCGAAGGAGGTACCGTCTCTAAACTTCCCTTAACAGATACCTGCCTTACTCCCTAGAAGCTCTAAAAGCTTTCCAACTGTCATACGAGAAGGGTAACCGTGTGGATTCCTAAGATATATTAGTTAAACTTTTACATGATAAGATCTGGACACCATCCTTACTCACTGAATGGGAAATCCTCTTAATTGACAATAAGTCCTACAACTCCCTTCTGACCATGTCTACTGCTGAACTTGTCTCCTAACTCTGGTCTTCTGAACTCTCTTGTCATTGTCTTGTAGTTCTTACTCTTCCCATCAATACTACTCAGGATGACTCTATCAACCCTGGAAGTGTTATGCCCTTTAGATTTGTAAGTTGTTGGCTCATTCCTCCATGATTCAATTTTGACGCTTAATGCATTTTTGCGTGTCAGATTTGCAGGAATTACAGGGGTAATTCTATTAATCATTATGTCTCCACTTTTTAACTATTGTAATTAAATTCTTCCAAATATACAGTTACTCCGATCCGGCTGACCCCATCTGAATAATCCAACCCTTCGTATTTTTTGAGGACGGGTCTTCCATCTGTTTCTTAAGGAGGGTGCTCAATTTGATCGCTGCATCCTTAAATCCCGATATTGGAGTAATTTTTCAAAATGGTTTCATGTTTTCTATAGAGTAAAACTCTTCCAAATCCTCTGTCTAAGGAGTCCTTATTGATGACTATCGCATCTTCGATGTCATAGCCTGAAAAACTTAGCACAGCCAAACTAAAAGTTTACTTGGAAGGGGGGCGGGGTTGAATAAGCATACCTCGCATTGTGGCCAGCAGGAAACTTATCATAAGCTGTTAATTCTATCTATTTTGTCTTTAATAACGGCCGTTATGGGTACAGGAGTTGGTAGTTGATGGTGTCTACACGTGACATTGAGTTAGATGATATTATCCCTAATGCCTACTTCCCCATTGCACACTAAAAGGTGTTTCTTGATGATTGGTTATGATGCGGATATGGAATAACACCTACCACTACTCCCAAGATAGTCATAGGATCTATCTCTAAATGAGTTGTCTCTTTTGTAATGTTCTAAACCTTCATTGCTATCAAAGAGTTGTCTTCCTCATTTACATCGATGTATTCTAATATTCCCATGGAGATAAGATCTTAAAAGTTTTTTTATTTGTTTTTGATCATCTCAAGGTGATATCTCTTTAATCTGGGCACCTTGTTCTCCACTATTATAAGAGGTCGGCTCAGTCGACCGTAATCGGTATCAAGGAAGACACTTCTTCTACTCTCGTTCAAGAAGATGGAGATTGTGTCACCTATCTTCCCTCTTCTACGTAGTATCTTTAGTTCTTTCACGAAACAGGAAGGGTCTTTGACGAGCCCTATTACTTGACCGTTTAAAAATACCATGAAGTTTGTATCATCGTGAATTTCTCCCGACACAAAATGACCTATGTCTTCCATACCTAGTTGAGTTGCTATTTAAGTGAGAATGTAACTCCCTTTTTGAGTTGTTATGTGCGCTAGAAGAGCTAGATTCTTGGTTAATCCGCAAGATTCGCCGTCTGGAGTGTCACTAGGGCAGACCAAGCCCCAACTGCTTCCGATTAGACTTCTTGGTCCAGTCAATTTGAGAGTTTTGTTAAATTAGGAATTCAGTCTTTGCATCATCCCTAGTGCCCCAATGTATGTCATTCTAGCTAATACTTAGGTAACACCTATCGCATCAACATGATAACGGGAAATCTTCCAAACTCCAGTGGAAATGGCGTTAGCCATAGCCCTTGTAATAACATCACTATTTCTTGACAAGCAAATTTCCACTCTATTTCTTATAGGTTCAAATCTATTTGATTTGCCTTTTTTCATGCTATTAATTTCCTTCATCAAATCTAGGTTGGGGTTGGGGTTGGGGTTTGAGTATTACCTTTCTTGACAACCAGATTAAATATTTTGAATTTATCTTCAAAGAGAAGTTCCAAGTACCAACCAGCACACTTCATTCTTTTGTTTCCATAGTAGTCTTTTTAATCCACTTTATCTTGATTGTCTATAGCATCTAGAAGTCTTTTAGTCATCAATGCAAGATAGAAAGCACGTGGATAAAAATTGAAATTTTTACATGGAATATGACAGAAATATACATTTGCTATGTAATCCATTACCTCATCGACTGGGTTCCTTTATACCTTTGGGATGAACTACTTCGGCTTAAGCTGGCTTGCCAGATATTATCGCGCCTGCTCCTTAGTGTAGACTTTAGTTGTTTCAATATCCTCTAAACACAATGAGAGCTAATTTAGGAGGTGAATCTTGTTAGTGATCATCTAAAAGATCTCCTATTCAGACTCAATTCCATAAGCCTTGAAGAAGATTAGTAAAGGAATTGGTCCTTTAAAGCTGGAAGCGCTCACATATATTTTTTTATTTTTCTAAATCAATTTTAAAATCGTGATGGTGTCGACAGTGCTACAAATGACCTTTGCCATGAGCTCCTTGTCCTTGTCCTCCTCTATGATGATTCTGTTTTCAGCTATCTGCTCTTGGATCAGGAAGACTTTCTCAACTCCCTTAATTATGAAATAACCTTGGGGGTCGTACGGACATTCATTGATCTCCATATTTTTGAGAAATTTCTCTTTCTGGATTTCTTTATTTAGGTAGCATCGATCACTCCCTACCATGATTGGAAGTTAACCAATGAGGATATCTTTTGCCCTCTCTACCTCTCCTCCGTAAGAGAACTTAACATCAACTCTAAGAATGAATGATATATAATTACTTAATGTTTGCAGCGTATGTATTGTTGCTGAGTCGGCAGTCTTGTGGTAGAAGCGGCTATTCATCATCATAGCAAGGGAGTCCTACTTTTATTTTTTCATACTCCAGGAAAAAATCTTTGTCTGCCTCAATTCTGAATTCTCTATTAAGTTCGGATCTGATAATTTCATTTAATTTAACATTCAAAAAGTAATTGAAAGATTCTACATGATGTCTAACGAACCCGTATTGTTCCAGGTATGAGTCTATCAGGAGTTTCCTCTCCTCGATGTCATTGTCATCCATATACGGAGATAAAAAAAATTAAAATTAAAAATTAAAATTAAAAAACAAATTAAATAAACAAGGGATTAAAGGGGGAATGGGCTCAAATGTCTCAAATCATTCCTAGCGTCAGCTTCTTGTGCAACTATTGTGTTATACTGTCCTAGGCGATTTCTTCTTGCATTCCTTTTAGTCTGTTGTGAATCTTAAAGAACTCATCTTCCTCTTTGTTCTTTCTTCCATACTGCTTCCTCTACTTTCTCTCTTCTTCAAGTTGCTACTACTTCTTCCATAGGTCAACGTTATACTAGCAATCAATTTCCTGATCCAAAAAAATCTATTCAGGGTATCTAGCTTTGATAGCATCCTTCAAGAAAGCATTGTTATCATTTAAGTTAGTAATTTATTGGAACAACTCAATGATCTGATTGTCCATTTCTATTTTTTCCTTTTTTTCTTTTTAGAGTTCTTCTCGCAGTATCAGGTGTTTGCTTTTCTCGTCCAGGAGTTGCTGATTGTTCTAGGATTGAACGATCTCGGGGTAAACTTCACTTTGTTCTGGATACTAGCGATAGAGGGGAAAACTCTCCAGTATCTTAGGTTGTTCCTCTTGTTTTTTGAACTTATTGAGTGCCTCCATTTTGTAGGCAAATGTATTTTGATCATCGTATTTTTATAAATTTGGATTCTAATTTTCTAAAGGTTTAGAATTTGACTGTTTCTCTTCCTCTTATTTTTTTCCCTTGATAACTGGTTTTTTTTCGGACTCTTCCTATATGCTAATAAGTTATTTCATTTTAGACTGTTCCTAAGAGGTCTTCATTGTCGGCGTGTAATTCTACTCGGTTAGGGTCTTCACCTGAGTTTCCTCTCTCTTACTTTAAATTGACTTTAATTATGATTTCATGAGATCCTGATATAGTTAGCTGTCCTCTTTGCCCTTCCTAACCGGAAGAAGTCTTTTATAAAGCTTCATTTCGAATGTTTTTTCCTCAAAGCCAGAGAATTTTAGGATCTTTATTATTTCATATAAGAACTGATAGTCGCTTCTAAGCTGAGGTTCTGTTATATAGAAGCTATAGACGTCCAATATATCATTTTAATCGTAACTAGAGACCATGTCTTCGAATGCTTACCGGATAAGCGCCGATGACTCGGTGTAAGATCTGATATTGTTGAGGTCTTTGGTATTGTAGAATAACTTATTGAATTTATTCGCGGAGTTCTCGAAGACATCGTATTGGGTTTGATTGGGTTTTACAAGGTTCATAAGATTTGCGTTTAAAAAATATCTATTAATGAAAAGTTTTTTTAATGGTTCGATTGGTTTGGTGGCAGTGTCCGCAAATGCATTGCTGGTTTTTATGAGTTGGTAGAACTCCGTGAAGATATTGGAGAACTCAGAAGGCAGCGATGCTATAAAGGGAATGAAGATCTCTTTAACTGGTTTCTCGATGTTATTATAGAAGATCTCGTTGTCTGAGTTATAGTTACTAATAACATCTTACTCAAAAATCTACTGGAATTGTTAGAAGATAGGCATGAACAGTAACTGCATGTAGTTCATGATGAAAATGAAGAGCGGGTTCTCTTTCTCTTCCTCAACACTGAACAGGTTTTTCTTCTTCTTACCTTCAATGTCTTTATTAATGTAATAATTGAAGAGGTTATGCAACATATCTCTCCCATTGTACTTGAGAGTATTGAAGACCTTCCGATTGTGATTACTTCGTTGCTTAGAGTAAGCCGCGAAGTATATCCTTCCTAGACAATTATGGATTTCCTTTTAAGAGCCGATTTCAAGCTCTTAGACAGACAGTATTTTTTAAATTTTGTATAATTAATTGCTAAAAATGACACTATTGACTTCCTAAAATTCGTTGCTTAGCTGCGGTTTTTCCTTGTATATAAGGTAATTCGTGAGAATTTTTTTGTTTTCCTAGTATTCCTAATTGTTTAGACCTTCTTTTATGACTATATAGTCGAAGGTTTGGATGAGGTACGTCATTTATTATTTAATTTCCTGTGAGAGTCGGGCGAAGCCTATAAGCTTTACAAGTGACTCGAAGAACTCTTTCCTCAAAATTAGTCTACTCATAAACTTATTAAAATCTCCTACATTCAGAGAGTACAGCTGATTATTGTTGGCACTATGTGACATATTGATGCTAGCTTCCTAATCTGCTATCTTTTGTGATCCTGTGATACTCTTGGAAGATTGGTACATTGATTAGTTCATGTGGCCTTTTTTAGTTTACTTGTGTTTTGAGTAGAGATTAAAGATCAATGAATCTATGATCAAGAATGTGTATGCCTCGATTCTCCTGCCTTTTATTTAGGCATTGGTTTCAAGTTCTAGAATGATCTTTGT
>Ga0209107_10001986_pt1 | contig 11415 bp, 12 predicted proteins | sample LakErihyJuly2011_2_FD_187460 | JGI IMG/M metagenome (GOLD analysis project Ga0209107, IMG submission 187460) | Freshwater microbial communities from dead zone in Lake Erie, Canada - CCB hypolimnion July 2011 (SPAdes) (version 2) | ecosystem: Environmental > Aquatic > Freshwater > Lentic >... | reverse complement strand
ATGGGGCAAGTATTATTGTCAATCATATTAGGACTCGGACTTGCAACAATGTTTAGACATGTGTGTCATGGCAAGAATTGTTTAACTTTCAATGGTCCAGTAATCAGCGAAATTGACGGCAAAATCTACAAATTTGGCGAATCATGTTATCAATATAGAACCAGACACACAAAGTGCGATGCCACTAAAAAAGTGGTAAAAATTAAGGACGTGTCAAAAGAAGAAATATTTTAGGCGGAAAAATTTATACTATTATACATTGGGCAATAGTATAAATGGACAATCGACGAAATGACATAACACGGATATCGGAATTGCCGGAAAATGGACCTGGATCTTCTGCGGGAAACACAGGATTTGGAGGACCAGGAACAGACCAATACCAACCCCTCAACATTCATCAAAATCCGTATGGAATTCCGGAACCTGCCGACCGACAGTTGCCCTCCATCAATGTAAAGGAATCTTCGAGGTCAAGAGGAGGAGGAGGTTCAGACGGGTTTTCGGGCGAGGGGTTTCAAACACCACCACCATCGATGATGAACCGCGGCGGGCACCAGGAAATTTCCGACCACATGATGGATGAGCAAATCGTCGCAAATCATATTCCCAAACAAAAATTAACGACCGATTATTTGCGCGATTATGAAGACAAATTTACAAAACTATCTGCCGAACATCAAAAAGCAAAGCATCGGGAATCACTCATATTATCATTGTATGACGAGATGCAAATTCCCATTTTAATAGGATTCATGTTTTTCATGTTTCAGATGCCGATTGTGAATTCAATGATGTATAAATATCTGGCGTTTATGAAACTCTATAATGAAGATGGCAATTTGAATTTGTATGGACTGATTTTCAAGAGTGCTGCATTTGGATTATTCTATTTTTCATTCATTCGCATAACTACTTATTTGGCGTGAAAAATGGTCTTTCGACCGGGGATAAATGTGCAACATTCCAACTGCATAAACACAGACTATTTTAATCCATGTTTAGATGTTCAGGGATGAACATAAAGTGGCAATTTGTTTCATTCTGGCACTGTTGTATTCCTGCAAATCAGATTGGTGGCGACTATCAGGCAAAATGAGAAATGCAATCAATTCTTTGTATGACACATTATGTTGTTCAAGCAAAGCAGACACCTGGTCAATTGACACTATAGGCACACTTTCGTCTTCGTATCTAATGAAACCGCCTTCATTGTCATCGTCATCGGTGTCGTCTTCATCGATTTCTTCACCTTCGGCGCGCATCATTAACCAGCGCGCACCTCTAAGGGCAAAGTCTTCAAGTTCTTCTTCGTCGTCATCATCATCATAATCATCATCACTATCACAGTCATCGTCTTCATCTGACGGAACTTCGGCAAGTTCATTACGACACATCGGGCAACTGAATCCATTGTGCGCGGCATTCTGTAGGAAACAGGTGGAATGGAAACAATGCTTGCACTCGGTTTTAATGACATTCATGCTAATGTCAACGTCATCAAGACAAATGGCGCATACAATTTCTTCGACAGGACTTACAAAAGATGAATTTGCAATAGTAGCAGACATTTTACAAGTTCTTTGGTTTGGGTTTTAGTTTTAGTTTTAGTAATTTGAATAATTATTTGAGTAATTATTCAAGCAATTTAATTGGTTTGATATTTTTGTGCAATGAAAAGACATTGAACAAAAGGAATCAATTTTCGAGGGCGCAATTAAGGGAACCAAGGTTCCCTTATGATCCCTCCTTTCTGGGGAACCTAGGTTAAGGTGCCCATCCTTTGGATGGGCACCGGTCGGACGCAACGCGTCCTTTCCCCAGGACCCCTCCTTTAAAAAAAACCAAGAATACCAAGGATACCAAGTATACAAAAGATACCAAGGAACCTTCATTCTTTAATTATTTTTTAATTGTTATTAAACACTGCATTTTAAAGATAACAGGAGGGGTCCTGGGGAAAGGACGCGTTGCGTCCGACCGGTGCCCATCCAAAGGATGGGCACCTTAACCTTGGTTCCCCAGAAAATTGATCCTTTTTTCAAACATTGATTCCTGTGGCATAAAATTAAAACAATTAATGCAAAATCAAAATCAAAATCAAAATCTAAATCTAAATCTAAATAAAATGTATGCCAAGAAAATGTCTCCCGTTACAAAACCCTTTTGCAAGGTTTGCTTCGATGCCAATAAACCCGAATCTCAATATACTTCTCACTTTGTTCGCAAGACCAAGGACTTAAACAGTGAGATACTCTGCCCCATCATTTTGGCAACTGAGTGCAGATATTGCCATAAGTTTGGGCACACCATCTCAAAGTGTTCTTTGAGAGAGAAAAACAATGCTCGCAATGCACATGCAATGCAAAAACCTGTGCAAGTGCAAAGACCTATGCCAGTGCAAGCACCTGTTCGAAATAATAACAGATATGCAGCATTTGAAGTCGAAGACGAAGTCGAAGTCGAAGTCGAGGTCAAAGTCAATGAGTTTCCTTCATTGGGAGGAAAGAGTGCTGCGGTCCAAGAGACATCAAGGGTGTCTTATGCCAAGGCATTTGCTTCTAAACCTGCACAAGTGCAAGTGCCATCTGCAAAGTGCGTTGCCATTTGCATCAAAGATGATAAAAAACAGGAGAACATTTGCGTGGAGGAACAATTAACTGTGGAGGAACAATATGGCGAGAGAATGTATGAAATTCTACATGAACACTGCCGCGAACGAACCGGCATGGTTGTTGGAGTTCTACTTCAGTGCAGCAGAGAAGAAATTGACGAATTAATGTCAAATATACATGAACTGCAAGACCGCGCCGATGAAATATATGCAGTGTTGCAAGAGTTTAACCAACCCGCACAGACTCCACTATACAGAAAATTGGCAGAAGTCGACGACTGGTAAAGAGGTAAGAAACCGTATAAAAAGTGTGTGTATTTAATGTATAAAAAGTGTGTGTATTTAATGTATAAAAAGTGTGTGTATTTAATGTATAAAAAGTGTATTCAATTTGTATAATTTAATTAATCTAAAAATATAAAAATGAAGGGTCTCTGCGTTAGAGACTTTTTTCATTTTTTTCTCACGTCAATATATATGGAAACTGCCTACGACGATATAAAAATAATTGAAAATATGATTCCTGGACCTCCCGCCAAATTTTCCAAAAACTCTAGGAATTTTTTAACTAATTTCATTGACAAATGCAAGCAATCATTGTTAACCATACATTCCATACCCGTGCAACAAATAGAATCACGTTCAATGTTGCCAAACGAACCCCACGCCATGTCCACACTCCCGACCAATTATGAACACATACCAGTAAACATTCGCAAATCCAATTTTTTGGAGTTTGCACCAAGAAGGCACATACACAAAGCAACTGTCAATATCAAACATAGGACATATAATTTCACAATAATGCAATTTGAGAATGCATCATCGGCACTTCTAACGCTTGAGGCAAATCACATAATAAAACAGGCATGTGTGTGGTTGTTATTGGCAAGTGAATATGCCCCGCGCGAGTGTTCAAACACAGTGAATGTGAATCTCTATTTGACGCATGCAAAGAAAATTTTGCCGGAAAAGAATCGCGACTACATAGATGAAATTCATGCAAACACGGCATTTACGACAATGTGCGCCAAAACCACAACCATCAATCTGTTTAGAAAAGAGGAATGGTTCAAGGTATTTATACACGAGACATTCCATAACTTGGGGATGGATTTTTCGTCGGAACAGCAAATTAGCAATGCGGTAAATGCCGAGATTTTGCGCACATTTCGCATTAATTCAGAAGTGCGCCTGTATGAAACGTATTGCGAGATGTGGGCAGAAATCATCAATGTTATAATCCGCAACACTTCGCGTCATATGAGAATGCTCCCGGAAAACATAATAAAACATGTGGAACATGATTTGCAAATGGAACGCGCATTTTCTCTATTTCAAACAGCAAAATTGTTGCACCATTTTGGAATTAAGTATGCCGATTTTTTAAAACCGAATGTAAATGTCCGTGATAAATACAAGGAACGCACCGAAGTATTTAGTTATTTCATTTTGAAATCGATTATTATGTTTGACGTGAATCGGTTTGTAGAGTGGTGCATTGCAAACAATCAAAATGTGTTGAGGTTTTCTAACCCAGAAACGCACGTTTTAAAATATGCGCGCGAATTGATTTTGATGCAATGCAATCGCCCTGATTTTTTGCGTGCGATAGAGAATATTGAGGAAACTGCATTTTTGCCGAAAAAAAAAATCAAAAAGGTGCATTTGATGTATGGCACAATGCGCATGAGTTTCTTCGGTTGAAGGCAAACCTACGGTTTTCCTTGGACCTTTCCCTTTAAGGTAAACCTTGGTTCCCTTTAAAGGAGGGGGTTCCCCCTGAAAATTGACTCACCCCTCCCAATGCAGGAACATCAGTCACCACACAGATTACAACAATGGGAATAAGACATTTAAACAGAATGATTGCGATGCGATGCAATCACGACGCCATCAAGAAAACACATTTGTCCGAATTTGCCGGCAAGCAAATTGCAATAGACACCAGTATATATCTCTATCGTTTCATCGGCGAAGACAAATTATTAGAGCATTTCTATCTTTTAATATCCCTGTTTCGCCATTATGAAATTGTGCCATTATTCGTGTTTGACGGTGCTGCCCCGCAGGAAAAACAGGAATTATTGAAAGAACGCCGCGAAAACAAGCATCGCGCCGAAGAAAAATACAAGGAAATCGAGAAGCAATTGACAACCATGGAAGACCGCGACGACCGTCAAGACCTCGAATTGGAATTAGTCAAATTGAAAAAAGATTTTGTGCGCGTCAAAGACACCGATATAAATAAAATCAAAAACCTTCTGACGCATTGTGGCGCATCATATATAGAAGCACCCGGCGAGGCAGACGTCCTATGTGCGCAACTGATTCACACAGGACGTGTATATGCATGTTTGAGCGAGGACATGGACCTATTTGCATATGGGTGTAGTCGCATCCTCAGACACATTAGTCTACTCAAGCACACAGTGCTCCTGTATGACCTGCGCACAATTCTGCATCAGTTGCACATGACCATGGATGAGTTCAGACAGGTGTTGGTGTTATCGGGCACAGATTACAATAAGGACGAAACTACCAATTTGAAAGATTCAATGGCGCTGTTTTATCAATACAAGCACACGGAAGTGCCCACATTTTATGAGTGGTTAAGACTAAACACGGAATATATTAAGAATTACGATGCTCTCAAAACTGCATATGACATGTTTGATGTTGCAAAAAACATTGATGACAACTTTATTAAAACTATGGCAATAGAGAATGGTAAAAAAAACGACGCTGAAATTGAAAAAATCATGGAAGAAGATGGATTTATATTTATACAGTAATTCATTTGAATATAGAGAAATTGCGCCAAATATCATACAAATGCCATTGTATGATATTTATGTATTTAAGGGGGATAACCAGTTTTTTCTTTATCCAAAAAGGCGTTATGAAAATAATGACACAAATGCGATGATTGAATGTAAATGCCTCTATTGCCTGGAAAATGAAATGCTGCAACTTTGTGAAAAAATCGAAATGGTCAAACAGACGGAAATAGATGGACAGGTGATTCAATGGATGTCGCAGGAGGGCATCGACCATGTGCGCGGGGGCAGTTTCACAGACACCATCTTGTCAGATGCCACAAAAGAGTATATTTCGCGGCAAATCAAATACATGAACTATGATTTGGAAAAGAACGCTGGTATAATTAAGAGGTTGCAAGGATTGACCGATATTTCTTTTTCAAACCTTTCAAATATGCATCAGGAAATCTGCAAATGTAAAAACATTCAAGAAAAGATTGACAAATATTATCCAGCAGTCTCAATAGAGGATTTAAATTGGTTGCGCGCAAAGGTTGATACAAGTTTGTTGGGCGAATGGAAGGACAAATATTATAAATTGATTCGGAACTTAACAATCTTGTATAAACAATATAAAGAATATCAAAAATTCCACAATGATGAAGTCATACACACGGTTGATGATGTTCCGCATTTATCATTGCCGCATATGTATTTTGATGCGCGTATAATTTCGGAGGAATGCAGACGCAGCGTTGGCACAGGCAATGACAATGAAGTTTTTAAAACATATGAAACGATAATATACACTTTATTAAATCGCACAGATGAACTGAAATTTGACATACACGATTTTGATTTGGAGTGGGAGGAAATGAAATACAGGTATTATGTGCAATTATTCGCCAGACAGTGAAAACGGCAAAATTGGTGCCGATGACACTGGTGTAATAAATCGCATGCCATATTCATTTTTTTTATTTGAATTAGTCAAAAGCGTTTTGACATTTGTCATGAGTGTCGACGAATATCTATCTATAAATTTGAATGTGTTGGATGGAATATAATTGATACAAATGTCATATGTAAATCCGGGAGAAGTGGGAAGCAAAAGATTGGACACGGTCATATTTCCCAAATAAATATTTCCATTAAATAAATTGGGATAACTGTTTGTGGCAACCACATTGCCGGAGACTTCTGTGCGAAACTGCGAGTCAAAAGTGATAACTGGGTTTGCAATCAAATTTATTGGGGATCCACCATAAATAACAGAAATAACAATAGAGGGAACGCCCAAATCTGATATCAGTTTTGTGGAAAACTCGCCCACATCAGACCGTAGTGTATTTACATTTCCATTTATTTGCAATCCCACAGATGTAGTGAATGTATAAGAATACAGACTTTGGTCAATGGGTTGTTTAATATTAAGGGTCGCAATCTTGGGTTTATTTCCAAAAATGTCGTATTCTGTGGTGTATATCCATTTTGTAATTGTATCGACCTGGTTTTCAGTTGCATATGTGCTATTCACAACATAATTATAAAGAGGCACGGTTGGGTCAAGAAACAAATAGAATGCGGGACCGGGCACGCCGGCAGCAGTGCTAATAGTGGGAGGGCATGGCGTGACAATATTATTGCCAGAAGCAAAATTGGCAACCTGTGTTTGAGAATAATTGCGGCGCTGTGTGGCACCTTTAATTGCTTGAGCAAATGTCTGTTTTTTTGACATGCTGCCAACGGTGTTTTTTTTATATTTCAATATTTCAACTTTGCGGCGCATATCTAATTCATATTGTGTGAGAGATGGATTTTGCAAATAAGGATTTTCTGGAGTATATCTGGTTGGAGGCACGTTGAACAATAATCCATTTTTTCTATTAGTGTCAATGGTGCAAAATATATCACTCATGATTAGTATATACTATATATAATAAAGTATATGCTCTAAGGAACGAGAAGGGTGGGCAAAACAATCACTTACAGATTGGATTGGTAGAATTGTGATGACAAATAATAATAAAACCCGGAAGGATCAATACTTACTGACTCTTTGCTGGTGGAAGTGTCAGGTCCATATGTAACAATTTGGTTAATCTGAAAAACATTCAGAGCAGTGTCAAAATAGCGCAAGTTCGACAATTTGCCACCAAATCCTCCGTTCTGACAGATATTCACAGAACTGTAATTTTGTCTGGGAATGAATTCTAAATCTTTTCGTCCAGTTAAAACACCATTGACATAAACATCCAGAATTCTGTTTTGAATGCGAATCATGATATTTACCCATTTGTTGTTGGGCAAATTTTTAATTTCAATGGATTTGTAATTTGTACCAGAAACAGCATTAATTGATCCATCACTCTCCATAGTGTCCATAATTACCAATGCCGAGTTGGTATTGTCAGAAGCCGGGTTGGTCTTGTCAGAATTAATTTTCACATACAAACCAGGCGCATTGGACCCACTCGGAACGCCATCATCAGTGAAAGTGTTCACACTTCCTTTGTTAAATACATTCTTGTATATGTTTTTATCAGCATTGGAATTACTGAGGGTCAAATTCACCCACACACTGTAGGTAAATTCAATACCAGTCTCCGCATTTTCGGAAAATTTGATAACTGGAAATTCCGTCTTGGGATCCTGTTTAATAACCTTTCCTTCGGAACCACTAATCATTCCTTTTACCAAATATGGAGAACTAGATGGCATAAAGAAATATCCCATAATAATTGCGCCTAAACGGAACAGCAACATAAATCCAATTAACGCAACAATGATAAATGCAAACTTGGCAACAATAGTATTGGATTCCAAAAATTCGCTGCTGGCATCAACAGCACTCTTTGATGAGAAATCACTGACGGCAGTATTTAAATTGGTGCGAGCATCAGCAATTGAATTCGAAATTTCACCAAATGTGTTTGATGCGGTGTTGGCAAGACCATTTGCCACATTTCCAATATTTGATGTTTGTGCAGGTTGAGGATTCATTATAGATATATAATAATTATATATTTGTAAAAATATTATTAAATATCAATGGCATATGTTTTTGACAAATATTCAATAAATGATGGCGTTGGTTCAATTACAGATGGTGAATGACTGAAATTTGCTAAATATGCTGGCATCTTTCCAAATTGAATAGGCGCATTCTTTGATGGAGTTTTTAAATTGTCTATTGTCAATTGCTTTGTTAGTTTATTTCCACCAACATACACATTCACATATTCGCGATTGACGGCAATTGTGACTGTTGTCCATTGATTAATTGGCATTTTTGCAAGTTCTACAGTAGCAGCAGCAGTGCCAGTGACATATTCTAAATACAATGTGTCAAAATTTGCTGTTGATTTTCCCAATTTGAGTCCAATGTTTTTATTAGTAGATATTTGGTCAATTGATTCATTTCTGTAAAATATATATGGTTCTGTTGCATCTGCAGCATCTACAGTTTTAAATTCCTCAATTTTAAATTCCTCAATAAAAACAGAAAATGAATAAGTATATTTGTCAGAATCTGGTTTGTCAATTTTATTAAAATCGATTATTGTTTTCGCTTCTGCTAAATTTTTTGACAAATCCAATTTAGACAACAACATGCTCAATCCAAAATTGGGTGGTTCAATGGACACATTCCAAAAGAATCCGACAGCAGCAACTATCAATACATATGCTATGACAAACAATGCAACTTTTCCAAACAATGGATTTATTGTGTCATTCCAAAGATAATAACTGATAATAAAAAATATCAAGACGAGTCCAACCACGTTTGCTTTTTTAACGTTCAACATTGTTGTCAAAATAATTAATACAAGTATTTCGCATAAGACAATTGCAAACTGTGTTTTATTCATTTATATATAATAACTTACGAATGAAGTTACACAATAATTTATTGTCCTCCCAAAATATTGTATGTCCATGCATCCGTATCCTTGTCACTCTTCTTGAATGACAATGCCAAGTTGTAATCACCTGTGTATTTCTTGATGGGATTCTCGCCGTTGCCGGACAAATAACTATTCCAGGCAGTCTGTGGATCTATAGGGGCAGCAGTTCTGGTAAATTTTGCTAAATAGGTTTTAGAAACTCCAAATGTGACATCATTTAAAGCAGATGGAGTGTCAATAGAGTCTTTGACTGATTTCACCAATTTACCATTCATATAAATATCAATATATGAGTTGTCAACACTTATTATTATATGAACCCATGACTGCAACGGCAAGTTGTCGGTGATTTGAATAGGAACAAGTGTTTTGACAGTAGAAGTATCAGTCATGGTAGTCTTGGTATATTCAAGAGTCAATGAAGGTACCGTCGAGGTGAATTTAAGACCAATGTTTTTTTTTGTAGCATCGGTGCCATTTCTGTAAAAAATGTAGTTTCCGCCAGACTCCTTGGTTCCATAAACATACAACCACATTTCATAGGAATATTTGGCAGATTCCGGTTTGGTCAAAGATGTTGCCAAAATAGGAGTTTGAGCCGACCCCAAATCCAATCGGTCTGCCAAAGAATCCTTTGCCGTCATGTAAAAAAACACGATGTATAAAATTATAATTAGTGCAACTCCTAAAATGATTAATGAGGTGTCCATTTCAAATATATAATTTTATAACATTTTATTCCATGCGTTTTCTCTATCGGCACAATAATAAAATGCAAAATATATAAACTTCATCAATGAATTCTGCCGAAATAAATGACATTCGCACATCAGTGCATTTTCGCGGAACCAGTTTTTCTAAACATAAGAAATCAGATGTCAAAATAGCGCTGATTGATAATTTGTTAAAAGGTAAAATTGAACCAGCGTGCCATTGGGGTGCCGAATTGGTGTGCGCCGGACATTATCTTGAATTATGGGAAAACATTCTCTATTATTGCGCCAAACACATCCATTGTGGAAATCCTAAACTTGTATGTTATTTAGAAAAAAGGTTTGATTGTTTTAAATCCATTATTACCAGTGGCAGCGTTTCAACAGACCTTGAACTGCGAAATAATCCCACCGTGCGCATTCTATTTACCGAAGTGTTATGTGTCCTTTCTCTATCGCCAAAGAAACACAGTTTTGAAGTCATCAAAATAAACCGCGTGGAAGAATTCGACATGACACAAATGACTGAACGCCTGAAAGCACCCAATGTAAATTACATCACACCACTTTTCAAAGATGAAGACCCAAAAGAGATTTTCATTCCATTAAATGAGTTTGCCTACAACATTTCGCATGCTGTTAAAAACACAGTGATTGCATGTTATTGGATCGAGTGGATTCTCGAATTTGAGGCAATCTGCAAAAAACGCAAGGAAAAATGCCTATGTATACGGCGACCTTTTGTCTCCGTGGACACCAAAACCTCGCGCGACCTGGTATGGATTATATGGGATGTGCTTTTCTATTATGTAAAAGAACGCGCGTCGCCATTCTTAGAAAAAGTGATGCAGTCATTATTTACTCTATTTTGTTTGCATTATACCAATGCATGCTGTAAGAAACGACGTTATATGTTGTATTTTGCAGTGTCACTTTGCACGGAGACGGTGGATTATACAGTAGAATTGGTTTCTGACAAGCGAAAAGTGGAGTTGGCAATAAATAACATCAATGATATTTATCGTCAAATAAAAAAAAATGAAGAGAGTCCCGGCACAGATTACCTGTTTGAGGGATTGGAAAAACAGAATACATTTACCAAATTAATGGAAAAGATGAACATAATGAATGCGATGAGCATGGGTTCAACGCCAAATTCATAAGGGACCCATGGTTCTTAAAACTGTCGGGTCCTAAGTTTTTATAACTGTCGGGTCCTAGGGACCCTTGGACCCTTGGACCCTTAAAACCCTAGGACCGTGTCCAATTTTTCCGGTGGTTTGTATAAATAAACAGAATTGCCTTTATACAACAATTGCATGATATTTAAAAACCGATAATACATGTATTTTGAAATCAAATCAATGAAATAAGGCAATGCTGCAAATATTACAGCAATTGAAACAGTTGTTATAATT
>Ga0209107_10001984_pt1 | contig 11417 bp, 13 predicted proteins | sample LakErihyJuly2011_2_FD_187460 | JGI IMG/M metagenome (GOLD analysis project Ga0209107, IMG submission 187460) | Freshwater microbial communities from dead zone in Lake Erie, Canada - CCB hypolimnion July 2011 (SPAdes) (version 2) | ecosystem: Environmental > Aquatic > Freshwater > Lentic >... | reverse complement strand
CAGTGCTATGGCTAAATCATCCGATGATTTAACTAACTATGCTAGATATTTTGTCACAACCAAAGATGAACAGTGGCGGTCTAAGTTTAATAATACACTTAAAATACGCAATGGAGAAGCATCAGATGACACCGGCATTACAAAATCATTCAAGGATAGAGTAAAAGAAGTACCATTCTTGCAAGCTGAATTAGACAAGTTGTTAAAGGCAGAACAACTAAGCAACAATCTCGCTAAATTAGAAGTTGAAGCGTTTGCTTGGATTGACAAAGGTAAACCAGAATTAAATTATGATCTACAGACTCATCATTATACTTCGGCACAGATGGCAATGTTTGGGGATGACTATAAAAAATACAAGAAAGAAATCATAAGCACCACTGATGAATTTTATAACATGGTGGTGAACAGATTGCGAGCAGAATATTTGTTTTACATGTCAGCTGCCTGGACCATGATTATTGTTATAAATTTAAGTTTAATTTTGCTAGTAATGGTTATCAATCACAAAGATATCACAGTTGCTCCCAAAAGAACTGTGCGCAAAAAGCCAGCACCAAAAAAAGTTGTTAGACAAGTAAATAAAACGCCGGCAGCAAAGAAAGTTGTTAGACAAGTAAACAAAACAAATAAGTAGCTGAAAATGGCAGTTTAGTTAAATAGTAGTACATAATCCAAAAGAGAGCGAAAAATGAATACTGAACAACTATTAGAGTTTGCAAAAATATCTGCAACAACATACGACAATCCCAAAGACTCCAAGAGCAAGTTCAAAGCACTGGGCTATACTATTGTGCAGTTTTTTGATGTAGATGGAGCACAGGGATACTTGCTTAAAGGTGCAGATTCTCATGTGCTGAGTTTTAGAGGCACACAAGTAACAGAGAAGAGTGATGTGTTGGCAGATCTAAAAGCTGGCAAGAATCTAGAAGCATCGGGCGGCAAGGTGCATGTGGGATTCAAAGACGAGCTCAACAAGTTATGGCCCGCAATCACTGTATCACTGGCCAACATTGACACCCTGTATGTAACTGGACACAGTCTAGGTGCGGCCATGGCCACTATTGCTGCCAGCAGAATACAGACAAAGGTCATAGCACTGGTCACATTTGGTTCACCTAGAGCAGGCAATCGAGAGTTTGTCAACAGTTTGTCAGTGACTCATTATAGAGTACAGAACAACTGTGATGATGTGACCAAAGTTCCGTTTCTGTTAATGGGCTTTGCACATCACGGCACACACAAGTACATGAACTTTGATGGTGAGTTTAGAGACTTGACTGCTTGGCAACAGATAAAAGACATGGTTCGTAGTAGACTAAAGGCCAGATCAAAAGGACAAAAGTTTATTGGTGTGTTTGATCACATGATGGAAAACTATATTGCCAAACTGGCCAAGTTAGGGAGCAACTAAATGGCAGTTCAGCTGGATGACAAGACCGAAGTCACAGTTCCCCTAAAGACTTTGATTTCAGTAATAGGGGCTATTGTTGTAGCCAGCTGGTATGTGTTTAGCACACAGACAAAAATTTCCGAGTTAGAACACACAGTCATGTTATTAGACGAAAGATTTGTTGGATATACTAAACAGCCTAGTCGTAGTACAACAGAGATCGAACTGCTGAAAAAAGATTTTGAGTACATTCGCAAAGAAGTTAATGATTTAAAAACTAAACTAAAATAAGCAAGTAGACTATAAGATAAAAGACAATTAGGAGCGAATCATGGCAGACGAAACAAAAAGCGAGAGCGAACTAAAAAAAGAAGATTGGATGAACTCCAAATGGCGTCCAATGATGGGTTGGATGTACATGCTGGTCTGTACTATGGATTTTGTAATATTTCCTATATTATGGAGCCTGTTACAATCCATAAGCCATGGTGCTGTAAATGTACAGTGGCAACCAATAACACTGCAAGGTGCTGGCTTGTTCCACATTGCCATGGGTGCTGTATTGGGTATTGCGGCATTTGGTCGTACACAAGAAAAACTTGGCGGAGCAAATAATGGCGGAATACAAACACCAACAACAGGATTTCAGGGCGGGCCTTCAACATTTGGCCAACCACAATCAGGAGGCTTCGGCAACTCCGGTGGTTTTGGTTCACCAGCACCAGCAGGCTTTAATAGCAATCCAGGCTTTGGAGCGCCAACGTTTACAACCCCAAACACACCTTACACACCCCCAGCAAGTTGGGGCACAACTCTAACAACAGCAAGTGGCAAAAAAATTGTCCCACAAGACGATCAGCCAATAATTTAAAAGGAGCACAACATGAAATTATTATTAACACTATTGACAAGTTTAGCACTGGCTGGAACAGCTTATGCAGGTGGAGAGAAGAAAGAAGTTTGCACAGATGTCAAAGGTAAAGATGGCAAAGTTGTCAATGATACAAAAACAGGCAAACCAAAACAATCTTGTAAAACAATCAAAGTTCACAAGAAAGTCGAAGGCGAAAAAGTCCCAGACGGCAAGAAAAAGTAAACCAAACTCTTGACAGGCTCCGTTTAAAATAGTATAATTAATACTATTAATGGAGCCTTTTTTACGACTATGACTGATTATTACCAAACCCTGGGAGTTGGCGAAACTGCTGGTCCAGATGAAATTAAAAAAGCATACCGAAGCTTGGCCAATAAACACCACCCGGACAAGGGCGGTGATCAAGCTCGATTCAAAGATATCAGTGTTGCTTACGAAAATCTAAGCGACCCACAAAAGAAAGCCGAATACGATCAACAACGGAAATACGGTGGAATGCCAGGTGGAGGATTTAACTTCAATGCAGGTCCAGGGTTTGATCCGTTTGGTGGTGGAAATCCGTTTGGTGGTGGACATCCTTTTGGTGATATCTTTGGGCATGTACGTGGTGTTAGGCGAAATCGAGATTTAAATATTCAATGTCAAGTTACACTGCTCGACTCATACTTGGGTAAACAGTTAGAAGCAAACTACACACTGCCCAGTGGACGTAATCAAAATGTTGCAATCAATGTGCCGCCCGGAATTACACACGGAGACACTATTAGATACACTGGACTAGGCGATGATAGCAATCGTCAAGCTCCCAGAGGAAATTTAAACGTTACTATTGTAGTAATACCTGATGCAAAATTTAGTCGCAATGGCGATGATTTATACACTACCGTAAACATTACACCAATTGAAGCAATGATAGGATGCAGAAAAACTATCAAAACAATCACAGGCTCAACTATTGATTTGGAAATACGTGCAGGTGTTGAGTCTGGAGTTGAATTTGCCAGTAATGGAAACGGGTTTCCAAATGTAAATACTGGAGTAAAAGGAAGATTTGTCAGTGTAATTAATATTAGAACTCCATTAGTTACAAATCCAATTCTAATAGAAGAACTTAGACGACTAAACGATGCAATTAATCAAACATCCTAATCCAATATTAAAATTACAAGCATTACATTGGGATTTTGAAAAAGATACTGGTGCAGAAGAATTAGAAGTTAGCATGGTTCAACTCATGGTTGAAAGCAATGGCCTTGGGTTGGCCGCTAACCAAATAGGATTGCTCAAACGAGTTTTTGCAATACACCTTAAAGATCAAGTACCATTTTGCATGTTTAATCCATATATACTGTATGGAGATAACGATTTAGTTCTTGCCGACGAAGGATGCTTGAGTTTTCCTGAACTGTTTTTAAAAATACCGCGTCATAAAAATATTACAGCCGGTTATGTTGACAGACAGGGAAATAAGCGTATAATAGAACTAACTGGTATAGATGCAAGATGTTTTCAACATGAACTAGACCATTTGGAAGGCGTATGTTTTATCGAACATATTAGCTCATTAAAGTTGGCATTGGCTAAAAAGAAATTACTTAAAAAGAGGAAGAAATAATGGTTGAACCGAGTGATAACCTACAAGCGGTATTTGAAAAAGCAATAGATACTGCTAAAAAACTACATCACGAATATCTAACCATAGAGCATTTGTTGTTTGCCATGCTGTTGGAAGAAAGTTTTAGTAGCAGTATTAATAGTTTTGGAAAAGATGCTGATGCCCTTAAACAAGATTTGGCAAACTACTTACAGCACAAGTGCGACGAAATCAAAGTTGAAGATGTTGTAATCAAACCTAAAAAAACACAATCAGTTGAACGTGTACTCAATCGTGCATTTACACAGGTATTGTTTAACGGACGTCAACGCATTGAACCAACGGATGTTTTCCTTGCTATGACGGCTGAGAAACGTAGCTGGGCACACTACTTTATACAAAAAGCAGAAATTGATAAAGATAAATTTAACGATTATCTAAACAATGTATCTGAATCCGTAGACGGAGAAGAAGGTCCCAGCCATAATCAAGCTGACAAGGCACTAGCGGCATTTACCACTAACTTGAATGAGCAAGTTGCTAAGAATAAAATTGATCCAGTTATTGGTCGTATTGATGAATTAGAAAATATTGCTCTGGCATTGGGTCGTCGTAGTAAGAACAACGTGATCCTAGTAGGTGATCCGGGAGTAGGTAAAACTGCCATTGCAGAAGGACTTGCCTTTAATATTGTTAAAGGTGCAGTTCCAGACTTTTTGAAAGAATATAAAGTATTCAGTTTAGATATCAGCGCAATGCTGGCCGGTAGCAAATATCGTGGAGACTTTGAAGAACGTTTTAAAATGGTTCTAAAAGGACTAAGCAAAAAAGGCAAGACTGTGCTGTTCATCGACGAGGCACACATGATCTCTGGCGCAGGATCTGCTAGCAACTCAGCTAACGATCTTGCTAACATGATGAAACCAGCACTGAGCAAAGGCAACATTAAAGTTGTGGCCAGTACTACATGGGAAGAATATCGCAAGCACTTTGAAAAGGACCGTGCGCTGATGCGCCGTTTCCAACGCATCACTGTTGACGAGCCTACACAAGAAATGACCTTGCAGATCCTTAAGGGTATTAAGAAATACTACGAAGGATTCCACAATGTTAAGATTCGTGATGATGCATTACACGCATCCGTTAAGTTGAGTGTTAAGTATCAAACAGATAAGAAGCTTCCAGACAAGGCTATTGACTTGATTGACGTAGCTTGTAGTCGTTTCAATCTAAAACTTGCAGATGACAGAATCATCGGTGAACGTGAAATTCAGTTTGAACTTGCCAAGATGATTCAAATGCCAGAAGAAAAGATCATGGAAACAGAATCAAATAACTTGGCCAGTTTACAAGACAATTTACAAGAAGAAGTTTACGGACAGAATCTTGCTCTTACAGAAGTTGTGGATAAGATTATTGTTGCACAGGCCGGACTCAAGAGTGAAAACAAACCCATTGGATCGTTTGTATTCATGGGGCCAACTGGTTGTGGTAAGACTGAAACAGCCAAGGCGTTGAGTAAACATCTCGGTGTTAAGTTATTGCGTTTTGACATGAGTGAATATCAAGAAAAGCACAGTATCAGTAAGTTGATTGGTAGCCCTCCGGGTTATGTTGGCTTTGAAGAAAATGCAGGCTTGTTGATTACACAGATTCAAGAAAATCCCAATGCTGTGCTGTTGTTTGACGAAGTTGAAAAATCACATCCAGACGTTAGCACAGTTTTGTTACAGATGATGGATAATGGTTTTATTACTGGATCAAACGGCAAACAAGCAGATTGCCGCAATTTGATTCTTATTCTTACTACCAACGCTGGTGCTAATGAAGCAGAAAAGAACGCAATTGGCTTTGGATCTCAGGAAAAAGATTATAACGACAAGGACTTGAAAAAGTTCTTTACTCCTGAATTCCGTAATCGGTTGGACGGTATTATTACATTCAACAAACTGACCAAAGAAACAATGGTTAAGATTGTTAACAAGTTTGTTGACGAACTTAAAGCACAGGTTAAAGATAAAAACATCAAAGTCAAAATTAACAAAGAAGCAATTAACTGGTTAATTGAAAAAGGCTTTGATAGCAAAATGGGTGCTCGGCCATTGCAACGGGTTATTGATAAGGAAATTAAACGTAGTCTTGCCAAGATGATGTTGTTTGGTGCTTTGAAAAACGGCGGTGTTGCATCTATCACAATTGATGGAGATCAGATTATGATAGTGGCCACACCCAAGGAATCCAAAGTTCCATTGTTAACGGTGGATCTAACAAAAAATATTGTGGATAGTCCAATTGATTCAATTTAAAACTACTACACAGTTGTTTTATAGAAAATACCACTACAAAATAGTAGTGGTGTGTCCTGGTGCGCATTTGTTTCGTAGTGGACTTGATCAAGCGTTAGATCAACTTACAAAAGTTAACTTAGGAAAAACCTCATCATTGTTGTCGAGGACTTCCCATATCAAAACTCAAGAAGATTTAGACTATGCATTTAAAATACATAACTCTTTGTGTTCAATGACTGATTTTGATGTTAGGGTAGAAAGTCCGTGGATTAGCATCTATGCTAACGATAAGAAACAAATTGATAAGATCGCTAGGATAGATAATGATAGGGTAAAATACGTCTGCGCTCCGCCTGCCAATGTTACACTAGATAGCAATTCAATAATAATGCCCAAGATGGACTTTGAATACAGAGTTACATTGGGGAAAACCAATCAAGAACACAGAGCATTTATTGACTGGGCTGAAACAAATAAAAAGCTAAAATTAACAAAAAGTTGCAAAAAAGAACTGAGTAAACCTGTTAGTTGGGGTGGCACACACTTCTACATCACAGGCGATAACAACTTGTTAATGACCAAAATGCACTTGGGTGGCAGCATATCTAAGGTAGAGCGAATAATTAAGCAAGGCTAGTTGATTGTAAAAGCGATAAATACTCTAACCGCAGAGTTATCTGCTGACACTACATTACGGGTTTAAAAATGCGCATACAAGAACTGCTAGAAGGTAAAAAGTTTGATGATTTGGAGTTTGTCACCAAAGAAAACGGTAAACGATCGATTAACTTTGACCTAGCCGAAGACCTAATACATTTCATGAATCAAGACGATGACGTCTATCGTCGTCACACTTATCCAGCTATTGCAAATTGTTTAGACAAAATGTCTAAAAAAAGCAAGCCAAATACAAACGTATTTGAGCCAGCTGTTAAAGAAAGTTATAAAATATACACTCGCAAGTATCCTATTCGTGATTTGCCAGACGAAATAGACAGCAAAATGTGTGAACAAGTGTGTAATAAAATACATGAAGAAGTTCTAAAACATATCAGTGACGGCAAGTATAAGGGATAATAATGCTACTACGCGAATTATTCCACAACGTAAAACCCCCTTTGCTCGAGGGTGGTGGAAATATCTGGCCTGAAACTGTTGATTTCTATCCAACACCCAACACGGTGCAAGCATTGTTGGCGCAAGTTAATACATATTTACATCGTGCAGGATTTCCATTGTATGTACAAGGTAGTGGTGCTAATCAAGATCCTTCACCCGAACACAAAACAGGCGACTTGGATGTGTCTGTTGACATGGACCAAGTTAAACAATATTTTAAAATACCTGCTAGTAAAAAAATAGCAGACGATGACAAAGCGGCTCGGCAAGCATTGGAACAATTTTTACTAGACAATGGTGTACCTGCAACATATAAGGCTGGAGTTACTGTTCACATTAAATTTCCATACAAGAATGATTTTTATCAATGCGATATTAAAGTAGTACGCAAAGCTGAAAAAGTTAGCAAGTTCCATCAACATATTATACCACGCGGTAGTCCTTATAAAGGTGTACATAAACAAGTTGTACTAAGTGCATTGGCCAGTGCTAAGAATATGTTGTGGAGCCCAGATGAAGGTTTATACGCAAGAGATGCTAATAGAAAGAAAGCAGACTTGATAACCGACGATTGGAATAAAGTTGCCGAAGTATTATTAGGTCCTGGGCATACTGGTGTAAATCTTGGCAGTACAGAAAGTATCATGGCAGCTATCAAAGATCCTGAACTAAAGAAACAAGTACACGATGCCGCAACATCTGGTGCCAGTTGGCAAGCTACTCCATTACGTGGTCCGCCAAAAGCATTGTTAGAAGCTGATGCACCTACTGTGGGTCGCAAGTATCAACACATTGAAGATTTAGTTTTTACAAATGGGAGTAACGGCGGTTTACATGCTGTCGAGCGGTTGCGTCACATGGGTTCTCAAAGCGGCGGCATAGAACTAAAGTGGGACGGTAGCCCAGTTGTATATTGGGGTCGTGATGAACAAGGTGCATTTCATTTAGTTCCAAAGAACGCTTGGGAATATTTAAAGCGTGGGGCACAGCAGACAAAAAGCGGTGTGCCAACAATGATGAACAGTGCAGAAGATATTGAAAATTTTATTCTCAATACTGGCAATCCAGTTGCCGGAGATAAAAAGAGAATGGCATTTGCAAAGAGCATGGCCAGTTTGTGGCCGTACTTTGAAAAGATTAGTCCTGAAAGTGGTTTCATAGAAGGCGGCATATTGTTTAGTCCGTTACAACCTCCTAAACTTAATAGACAAACTGGAGACTACGATTTTACTCCAAACATTACCAGTTTTCACATTCCTGCAAAAAGCGAATTGGGACAACGAATCAAAGGTGCCAAAGTCATGGTGGCCGCAACTGGATGGTACGATCGTATTGGTGGGGAAGAACAACGTTATCCAGATGCTGAACAATTAAGTACACCAGATGTTATTGTACAAGGCACAACATATGTACAAGAAGCGCCCGGTGTTGACGAGCGCGGCCTCAACAATGTAACTGGTTACATAGAACAAAACGCCGCTAACATTGATAGTTTCATTGCTGGACAACCTGGGTTGAGTAAACCTGGCGATGTGTTATACAAATTCTTTAATCAACAGTTGCGTGTGGCAGGTGTCAAAGCAAAGTTTACTGAATGGGTAAAGAACAATGTCAGTGCTGGCCAAGCGCAGAAAGTTTTGAATCACCAAGGGTTAAATAGTGTATTAACAGCAGTCGAGTTAATAACTAACGAAAAAATGAAACTAATACAACAACTTAGCCGAGGCACACACGGCGGTATCAGACAAACAAAACCAGAAGGTTATGTTCAAGCACATCCTGGAACACCGTTTAAAAACGACTTGCCAGGTCAGTTTGTTAAAACAATTGATCAGGCAAACTGGGCGCCAAGGAAAGAAGCATGAGATTACGCCAACTTATTGAAAATTTAAACCGAACTGGTCAAGGCAAGGCTGCGGTAGTGGGTTGGGGTCGTGGCATGGGTCACAAAGGTCACATGTATCTGGCCAGTAGTGTTATCACACAGGCAAACGAACTAGGTGCAGATCCATATTTTGTTGTTAGCCGAACAGTAGGTAAAGACGATCCAATTAAGCCAGAAGAAAAAATGCAGATTTATAAAAAAGTATTTCCGCAACATGGACATATTTTTCACACTGCCACAGACGAAATGCCTGATTTAACTCGTGTGTTAGCACAGCTGGATCGGCACGGTTACACAGATATAACTGTGGTAGTGGGTGCAGATCAAGTCAAAGGTCTAAGCTACGTTAAACAATACAACGGAGTTCCAGACAAAGCTGGAAAAATACCATTTAGTTTTAACAGTTTAAATGTGATTGCTCGTCAAGAAACCAACGATCCAAGTCGCGAAGAAGAAGGACCACGTGCCACTCCCATGCGAGATGTGTTAATGGATCCAAACAAGAGTGAAGATGAAAAATTTGCAGTTTGGCGTGATGCAATGAATTCAGAACTGAGTGATGATGAAGTGCTTGATTTGATGCACAAAGCTCACACACGTATGCAAGACTTTACTAAGCCTAAAGTAAAGGCTAAGAAAGAAAAAGCTACGGCGGAAGGCCTGGCAAGCGTACTAGCAAAAGCAATTATGCCTGCAGAAAAAACATTAGCAACAAAGCCATTTGCTAATCCATTAAAACCTGGTGAGATGCCTCCCGATATTAAAATGTTGATTAATAAGGTTCAAAATAAAGTACCACTTCGTCCAGACGAATATTCAAAGTTACAAGCATATAAAGCATTTAGAGATGCTGATTCAATGTCACTAAAAGAAGCAAATATGTTAGCAAGAGCTTTAAGAGAAGGATCGCCCGGCAAAGGCGGAACTAAGACAATAGACAAAGAAAAGAAAGCCGCTATGCGAAACGCTACTACATTACCTGATTTAAATATGAGTACCGGTCGAGGTGGAGCATATATGAATTACAGAATGGGAATTGCGTTAGCAGGTGCTCCTGATTTTCCAGCAGGTATGGCAGCTGACAACTGGATCGGCGGTGATCCGTTGATTAGCTCTTATACCGAAGAAGAATTTGAAATGGTTAAAAAGGCCGCACTACAAGTTGGTGCTGGTAAGATACAAAACTGGTCAGGTAAGCGTAGTGAAGAAGTAGCAGATGTCAATAAGACTAGCACTGTGGCCAAAGTTAAACGAAACAAATACGGAATTTAAAATGGACGAGAAATATCATTTGGCATTAAAAACAGCATTTGCTAGCGAATACGCATTTGCTTTGAAAGCACAAAACTTTCATTGGAATACTGAAGGTCCTTTATTTTATCAACATCATGTGTTGTTTGAAAGAATTTACGACGAAGTGTATGGCAGTATTGACACATTTGCAGAACAATTACGTGCATTACAAGTGTATGCTCCTGCCAGCTACAGCAAGTTCAGTATGCTTTCACAAGTCAAAGATGAAAATTCTGTGCCAGAGTGGAGTGGTATGCTGGGTGAATTGTTGGAAGACAGTGATCGTATGGCCAACATATTTCGTATTACGTTTGACATGGCTGAACAAGCAGGTGATCATGGGCTAAGTAACTTTTTGGCCGACCGTCAAGATGCACACAAGAAACACAGCTGGATGTTGAGATCAAGTTTAAAATGAAACAGTATAGAATTACCACACAAGATTTAAACCAAGACAGTGCAGATGACTGCTATCTTGCTCCCAACGATCCCATACAAGAAATAAAGATTTTATCAGGCATGGGTGGATTAGGCGGAGAAGCAAGACTGCATGAGTATCGTGTAAACCAAGGCAGCAATATCAGTGTCACTGGCAACGAAAATGGCCGCATACAAAGAGAGCAAAATATACAACCAGGAACTCCTGAATGGTTCAAGTTATGGTTTAGTTTGCCATACATGACTGGGGAGAAAAAATTATGAAAATGCATGAAATAGACGAAAATATCAATCAAGGTGTGGCGGAAGGCTCGGAGTGGGAAACAAGACACGATGAGTTTACTACAGTAGGTGATAGAGCAACTCCTGTGCAGATAAACAAAATCGTCAAGGCACTGGTTGGTGCAGCCCAACAAACCGGAAGCAAGCGTGGATTTTTAAATCAATTGGTTGGCAAACAGTCTAATGGTGATTTAGCACGAATGGCACATGTGGCTGAAACACTGGCAAAGAATATACAACAAAACATTAAT
>Ga0209107_10001982_pt1 | contig 11431 bp, 9 predicted proteins | sample LakErihyJuly2011_2_FD_187460 | JGI IMG/M metagenome (GOLD analysis project Ga0209107, IMG submission 187460) | Freshwater microbial communities from dead zone in Lake Erie, Canada - CCB hypolimnion July 2011 (SPAdes) (version 2) | ecosystem: Environmental > Aquatic > Freshwater > Lentic >... | reverse complement strand
TAATAGCAGAGTCTAAGTTATAAAACTTAGACTCTGCTATTATTTGGTTTTTACGAGATCCTGATAAAGCTTCCCATTTTATAGAAAACTTTTCCGGCATATCATCAATGAAGTTTAATGCTCTCTTCTTTTCAATGAACGCAGACTCCCAGATGTTTTCAGCTTGTGAAGTTGACATAATAGGCTTAACATTCATTGATTCAACAATAAGTTTTTGCTTATCTTCAGATAGAGAGCTAAATTCATTCTTTTTAGATTCAGAAAGAAAATTCATAAAATGCATTTCAGTAATATTATTTGTCTTAGCTTCAGCTTTTGCAATTAATTTATCTAATGCTTCTTCTATTGTATTTTTATATTCTTTCTTATCGGATTCTTTTTCTTCATTCTTAGATCCACAAGACCCTTCATGAACTTCACCGCAGTTTTCGCAATTAGCTTCTTCAGATTCATTAATAGCAGAACCTTCAACAGTGTTTACATTTTCTGCAATATACTCAGAGTATTTAATACTAGTTGATAAACCTTCAGCTAGATATTCAGAATATGCAATGTTTTTATCAAGAGTTTCTGCAACATATTCGCTATACTCGATTCCCTTCTCAATGCTTTCTCCTAAATAATTTGTATATTCTATTCCTTTATCTGCTTGTTCAGCAACATGTTCAACATATTGAATAGAATTATCTAATTCTTCGGCTAAATAAGTTGTATAACTCTTAATCTTATTTACATTTTCAGCCAAATAATCAGAATAAGAAATATTCTTATCAAGATTTTCAGATAAGTACTCAGAATAATCATTTAACTGATTTACTTTGTCTGCAATATGCTCGGTATATTTTACCAGTTTTTCAACTACTTCAGAGTTATCTGAATTTGAAGATTCTTTAACATTATTTAATACGCCTTGTACATACTCAGTGTATTTTTGAAAATCTTCAACGGTTACAAAATTTTGATTCTCCATTATTAATTCTTTTTTATCTTGTTTGTTTTCTTTTTCTTCCATTTCATATATAAATAATGAGGTGTCGCTATCAAATCCATAAGATTCATTAACTCTTGACAACTCTGCATTTTCAAAACCAGGATCTGCTACCAAGTCATATGTAAAGAACTTTTTAATCTTTACCTTTCCATTTTCATCAACTGTACCAGCAGCACGACTTGAAATATGAAGTGGGATTCCATCTTTAATTAAAGCCTGCGCTTCTTTACCCTTTGTAGTATTTAATAAACGAATTCTACCAACAACTTGTTTATTGTCTTTATCGTACGATAAAGATTCAACTACATGAGATACATTAGATAAACTTATATCAAAATCTTTTGGATGATCTAATTCACCTAAAAGCTTATTTGTTTTTACCTTTTCCTGCAGTTCATTAATGTGAGGTAAAACTTCTTTTTCCTCGTATATTCTGTTATTCTTATTGCGAACACCAAACTCAGTAAACACACCTTCTAATACTACGGCGCCATCATCATCTGTCTTAGATGATAATTTAGAGTTAGATCTTTCAAGAATTAATAGTTTTTTTCCTGACATTTTCTACTAGTTATTTGATTTATATATTATCAACTTATAAAGTTTTTATCCTAAACCTGCTAAAGGATCTTCTTCTACCCCTGAAGCTTTATCTGGTTTAAAAAGTTTTTTATCAGCGCCTAAAAGAATCTTTTCAATATCTTCATCTGCATAGCCCTCAGCCTTTAATACAGACCTATCTTTAGCTCGTTGATTTGACTTAATATCATCTATTGTGAATCCGCCATATCTCTTAACCAACCAACCTAAGTCAAAATACGGTATTTCTACCATGTTTTCATCCATTGTACTTAATTGAGTTTTCATATTACCTATAAAATCAATTCTCTTTGTTTGAAGTTCCATTTCTTTCATTTCCTCAAACACGTTATCCTTAATATATCGTAAAGCTAAACCAGCTTTAAATGCAACATCATTTTTAAGTTCTGGATGGTTTAAACACATTTGAAGATAAACTGGTTTAATTAAGATTTCCTGGAATATTGATCTTAAGCGATCAATAAATTTAGAAAACTTAATTTCATCTCTTAACATTCCACTTGCATCCATATCATATGAGCTGCCACCTTCTTTATCAAATCTTGAAAAAGGTATTTTTGAAGCAAGTTTAAGTTTATCCGCAAAGTATTTTAAAGATTCAGTATCGCCTAGATCAGGACCATCTCCACCAATTGTACTAATTTCAGGCTGTTCGCCATCTTTAGATGGTAACCAATATTCCTTGTTAAAAGGCATCATAGGTTTTCCATTAGTTTGAATTTCGCCACTTTCATAATTAAAATCTACAACTTCACGGTAAGAATTCATTAGCTGTGCCAGTGATTGTTTAGCTCTTGTCTTAGATTTACCTCCTACTGGTATAATAAACTGGGTCTTAAATGAAGCATTTGAAACTGCCCAAATAATTCTGGTAGTTTCCATTATTCTTAGTAAATTAAAAGAACGAATAAGTCTTTCTACATATGATATTCTTTGAGGTGAATTAACCTGTGAATATGAAAGATAAAGAATTTGAGAATCCCAAAGTTTTCTTTCTTTGTGGCCTCCACCTTTATACTGAACCCACATCTTTTTACCAGTTTCAGTATCTAAACCTGGCATTAGCGATATAGGATCTAATTCCTTAAACCCAATAATTTCAGTTTGCTTATCATTATAAACTATCTCAAATGCAAGATAACCATCAACTAACCATTTTCTAAAATAATTCCAAGGCTGTACTGCATCGTTAAATCCAAAGTAATTATAGATATTATTATAGATGTCGCCAATTTCTTCTTCAATAGAATTACTTATTTCTCCATTAAATTCAGCATAACTAAAATAATTACTTTTATCAAATACTATTGCTTCATCTGTAATTACATCTAGTATATCTTCTATTTCATCCTGTACTGCAAAAGTTCTAAGTTGATCTCTTTTTCTTTCATAATCTTTATCAAAAAATGAAATATTCTTTTTAAGACTAGTGTCAGTTAATGATAATGCTGCAAAAGCTGCATACATATCATCGGCATCAGACCCCATAGGATTCATGGTATACCCCATTGCATTTTCAGTAAAACCAATTGCCCTGGAATTACGAATGATCATGTCATCGTATGCCATCCCTAAGTTGGAAAGATCTTTAAGAATCTTTCTAACTGGATTAGAATCTGTAAGAGGCCCTCTTCTGTTTGTAAACCCTGCCATTTTTATTATTTAATTGTTTTATATATTCTTGTAATATAAGTCTTGTGCTTGAAGAATAGATCCGCCGAAAAAAAAGTTATCATCGTTTACAGCACCTAAATACCAATCTTCATAACCAATTATTTTTGGATCTTTCATTCTATCTAATCTATATTGCCTAATTGCATATGTTAAGTTGTATTTTTTGCCTAATGATTTTTTAACAGCTTCATATGTAAAGTCTTTATTATATGTTTGTTTTGCAATTTTACCAACATTATTAAATTGTGTTTCAAAAAAACCACTAAAAGATTTTACAATGTCTGTCATAAAAGGTATTCTTGCATCATAAGGTATATAATGTAAATTAATTCCTAGTTGAGTTGTTTTTGAGCTTGGTGCAGCACCTAACCCAATAACAATAGGAAAGGTATCATAAAAGTCTTCATCTTCAATAAAATACCTAAATGTATACATTCTACCTTTATCTAATACACCAGTGCCTTTGAGTCCACTTAAAATTAAATCATTAGAGGATGCTTTAGAAGCACGAGATCGGCCTTTATTCTCAGCAATGTATAAATCTAAATCATCTTTAAAATTACCTATTATCATATTAAAAAAGATTTGAGTCTTCAGTAAGTAACATAACCTTAAAATTTCTTTGATTTGCTACTTTAGTAAGAGCATCTGCTTTACAAAGATTTCTTACATACATTTCATAAACATATTTAAAATTTTCAATTGCTTTTTTTGTATTTCTTTTTGGAGGCAATGGTTTTTTTAATTGCTCCTTTGGTTTTATTTCTACTATGTATTCTTCAATAATTCCATCCTTATTCATCTTTACATAAAAGTCTGGGAAATAATTATGAAATTTTTTATCTAATACATTATAGTATTTTATTGAAAACGGTTCAGATATCCAGTTAATTACATTTTCATTGTGATCGCACCAATGACAGAATTTTCTTTCCCATGAGCTTCTATATATAATAGGGCCTGGCCCTATATATTTTTCTAGGTTATGCGGTTTGTAATATCCTTGTTTAAACCCTGACTTTACATTAGGTTTAAGGTTTTTTATGTTCATTAATATTTAGTCTATATAGTATAAATACCTTCACTATCTGCGCTACCATCTATAGAAACAGTACCTGCATATTTCTTTGGATGTAATTTGTTCCAGCCTTTTGCAAAACCTCGTTTTGCAATCTCAGTAAAATATGCAAACGCATTTTCACTTTTTGCAGGATTAAAATTTCTCCAATAGCGATAAAGATCCATATAGGCAAAAGCAATACAGTCATCCCTATCAGCAGGATCTCTATAAGAAAGTTTAGTGGAACATTTATCTGCTAATAACATTAAAAACTCTAATGCCTTTGGTGTTAATTCATCAAGTTCTTTTGATTTACGAATTTCATCTAAAAGATCTCTGTTGTTTAAGTAATTCCTTTTTCTAGGCATATTTAATTGTTTTTTATTATATGCAAAAAAAGTCGACAGTTTACATGTCGACTTTTTATAGGAGTAATAAGATCTATATCTCTACTTTAAGATTGACTTTCTTAACTATCTTTTCTTTATCATCTTTAGGATCAATAATGTTTAATAAGTCGTTGTCCCCTAATGATGTATATTCTTCTGCATTAACATAAACTTTATAGCCTACCTTTAATCCTGATACAGGAGTTTGTATTCTTGCTTCAACAAAGCCTTTATCTAAATAGCTGTCTTTAGAGGTTTTTTCTATTATTGAATAAGTTTCTTGAAGCTCTCGCTCAGACTTAATAATTTCCATATTAATTAGCGTTAAAGCTTCTTGTAATTCTTCAGAATCGCCTAACTTATTTATTGCATTTGATACTTTATTCTTTTGATCTTCTAAAAAAGATATCTTATCATTAATGCCACTTCTATTTTTATCAATGATAGCCTTTTGATTACCTTCAGAAACTAGTCTTTCCGATAAAATAGAAGAAGCATCATAATTAATAAATTCCTTAATTAATTTAACTGCTTCTGTTGCAGATGGATAAAATTTCATTTCATTAATTTGCATACCAATGTTAACTCTATTAATCCAAATACCTTCTTCTACTGCAATTACTGTTAAAAAAAGATTTAAGAATTCAGTAGATGTAATTCCAGTAAAATTATCCATTTCATGTAAAATCTCTATATTTTCAAAGAATTTACAAACAGTGTCAGATTTCCATTGATCTCTATAACCAAAGAACCTTGTTGCAATTAAAGATTCTTTTAATTCTAATATACTTGAATTAGTAAGATCAACTCCGCCTAGTGTTAGAGTGCCTTCTTCAAGATTATATTCTAATACTTTTCCATTTTCTGAAAAAGTAACTAAAGAATTATTATCATGTTTAAACATTTTTAAGCCTTCCAATACATCAAAAAAGCGAGAATCATTTACTGTCGTTTCGGTTACCTTATCATCTGCAAAGATATAATTTTTTCCATGTAAATGAAAAGTTAAACCTTCGTTAGACTCTAAGACAGGAGAAAGTATTTTAGAAATTTTTCCACTATTATTTGAATATGCTATTTTATCATCATATGCCATTTCATTTAAAAGGTTCCTGCATTCAGATGACCACGGATTTTTTGCGGCAATAAAAGTAAACTTAGATTTAATATCCTCAGATGACTCTTTTAATAATTCCTCTAATTGATTAGTTAAGTTTTCGTACAACTTGCCATTTCGTGAATTTGTTATATCTATAGATTCAGCAATTCTAAATGACCATTTAGAAGAATCATACGCAGACATAATGTAAGTTCTTAATTCTCTAATTGGGTTTAACCATTCTGCTGATGAAAGGTCTTTATGTAGATTTTTTGCAATCTTAAACTTAAGAGCTGGGTTAACTGTGCTTTCAACTTCTTCACTAATTATTGACATATCACCACTTGAAAACTTCATTGGGAAATTACGTAAGGAAGATTCTAAAATGTTTAATGCGTTCTTAGCAGAATAGGATACTCTTGATTTATCTTCTCCCATTTCGTTTAATTTATTAATGGCTTTCATTACATTTTCAAATAAGCCTACGAGTGTAAATTTCATGTTATTTTTATTTTTTTGTATGTTTTCGTTAGTATATGCTTGTGTTGCAGCTTTGTATGCATTAATGCCAGAAATTGCTAACTGCTGAGGCGTTCCCATCCCAACAAGAATAGCTAAAACTTGACTATCTGATTTATTACTGCTATAAAAAGCTGCAATAATATCAATAAGCTGTTTAGGAGGAGTATTAAGATAAGGTGTATTAGTATCTACGCCGTATTGTGGATCTATTGCTCCACTTGAATAAACCTGTGTTTGACCTTCAGTCAAAGATTCTATTATTTCATTGTTCATATTGAAATACTTTAATTTGTTTTATATATTCTAAGATCATAAAGTTATTATCACTCATCATTATTAGCATTTCTGTATTCTTTGCTATCACTAGATTCGGAATCATCATATTTTTTTGTGTCAAAATTAAAGTTAGCTGAAGTAATATCAGTCTCTAAGTATGGACCGCCTCTATCTACATCTGCTGGATTAATATATTGGTTATTTGAAACTATATTTTCTGGTGCAACTTTTGCAATATCATCAATAGTATATTCAAACTTTTGAAATACTCCACCGCACTGAATGCCTAATTCCCCTTCGCTATTACTTCTAATCATAGCAATCCCAGTATTACAATTAGACTTTCTTGATAAATCATCTATCTCTGTTAATAGAACGCCATTTTCAAATACAGGTATAAATGATTTAACTTCTATATCAAAGGTAACATTAAATTCCTTTTTATCATTTAAGCCAAATTCAAAAAGTTTATCTTGTGAGAAGTCTTCTGGTACTGATAGCGCAGCTTGTACTCTAAACATGCCTAGATCTACACTATATGTAGTATTTTTGTATAGTTTACTAAGAATAGACTCGGTAACCTTTAACATTTCAAGATTATTTGAACATACTATAGTTACTCCAAACGTTAAGCTTAAAGGTAAAAAATTTGTATCTAATGAAAATGTTCTCAATTCTCCATTAGCTTCCCTTACAAATTCGCCTCTAATAAATTTATTAGTTTGACTACCTGAATCTATTGCTAACGAACTTAATTGAAGTACACCTCTAGGTACAACTTCATAGTCACCAATTGCTTTACCACTAGCAACAGCATCATATAGAAAATTATCCATTAGAAATCTTTCATCACCTGTTACTGAATAATAGAAAGGGACATTAATTTTATGTAGAGTATCTTCGTCTATTCTATTGTAATAGAACACCTTATTTTTTAATTCTGCTAATGTTGCAACAATTACGTATCGTAAAACTGTATTGTCCTTATTAAACTCTTGATTATATGATGACATTTAGAAACTATTATTGTTATATTTATCTAATGCTTTCAATTGTAAATTCTGAAAAGCCAGCATCTTTAGTAATTTCTAATTTTTTATCAAAATATTCACTTGGTAAAACTGTATGATTAATTACAAATGTATTTAATCCAATGTCTTGTATAGTCTCATGAAGAATATTTATGATATGATAAACACCGTCCGCATCAATAGAAGAAAATATTTCATCTAAAAATAAAATGTTAAGACTAGAGAATCTAATTTTAATCATTTTGATTAGAGCCATAATTATTACAAAGTCAACCTTTTTCTTTTCGCCTGTACTTAATGTCTTAGGGCTAATCTCCTGTCCTAAATGATGAATAGTACAATTAAACTTATCATCAAATTTTATACCAAAAGGAATTCCCATTTCCTTTACCATAATAAAAATATTGTTATTAAATGATGGCAAGATTGATCTAACTGCTAAATTTTTAATTCCATCATCTCCCATTAAGGTTTCAAGAATACTTAAATAATAATCTTCCCCTTCGCTATTGAGTTTTATATGGCCCTTCTCTTCTTTCTTTTCCTTAAATTCTTTTATAAGTTCCTTAAGATGGCCAGACGGTTCATTATCTTTTTCTGCTAAGTCAATTAATTCACCTTTTAACAAGGTCATTTGTGTTTCTAATTGCCCAATCTTTACATGTATTTGTTTACCTTGTTCTCTTAAGGCTTTAAGAATTTCATCAATACTCAATACCTCACTTTTAATCTTTTCATAATTAAAGACTAAAGACTCTAGTTGCTCTTCCTTTTCCTTTTTAATATGTATATGAAATTCTGAATTAAGTAGAGAATTACAGGTTGGGCAGGTATTATTTTTATAAAGATCAAGTCCTTTTTTAATTGAATTAATCTCTGACTTTAATTCAGTTTCCTTAGAAGACTTAATCTTATAATTTTTATCGTTTACGTCTACGTTAAGCTTTGTCTTATCATTAGCATCTTTTAATTTTTTTCTAGTTTCATTAAAAATAACTAATTTATTTTTAAGTTCAGTAATTTTACTTGCATCTTTTTCCTTTGATGCTTCTTCATACTGTTCTATTTTAAGAAAAACCGATTGTATAGAGTCTTCTAAAGTTCTAATTTCATCGTCAAAAGTTCTAATTTCATCAATGATAAACCTTCTTTTATTTTTTACCATTTCCCGCATTTGATTAATTACAGAAAAACCAAAGATTCTATCTATTATCTGTTTTTTATCATACGGTGACATTGTAATAAAAGACTTAAAATCATTCACTGATAGAATAATAACATTCTTAAAAACATGATATGGTATTTCATAAATTTCAGATTCTAAAAATTCTTGAAGATTAGATTTTCCAGCAACATCATATTCTGTTCCGTTAATTGATACAGTAAATATACCAGGCGATACTCCTCTTTGTATTTCAATCTGATTTCCTTTACTCTCCATCCAAATCTTACCCCAAAGATTTCCATTTACACGGTTTGGTAAATCTTTTAGATTTGCCCCTTCAACTCTACCATAACAAAGATATGTTATAACTTTAGCCAAGGTACTCTTACCTGCACCGTTGCCACCTAAAACTAAATATAATTCACTTTGATCTTTTTCAAACTCAATTACCTGAGTTCTATTTCCATAACTTGCAAAATTTCTAAATTCTACTTTAAGAATCCTCATATGATGGCGTTAGTGTTTGTTTGTATAAGTCAGATACTGATTTAACTAGTTTTTCCTTAAGATCATCATCATAAGTAAGACCATTAATAAAATCAGCAGCTATAGTCATTAAATTAAATTCACCATTAAAATCAGAAGACTGTAGATCGTCATCAAGTTCAATTGGGTTTTCTTCATCATATATCTTAGGCTCTAGTTTCTTGGCATAACCATCAAGAAAATCCATGAACTTATTAATATTGTACTTTCCTAAAACATTAGAAGGTATATTAATATCAACAAAATTATCTTTAATTTCATTAAGTATATCATCCATACGGCGCTCCAGAATATCATTTATATAATACCTAATAAAGATAGGAGATCTATCATTATGGATAAATTCATGATCACCTGTCTTAAGATCTAATAGATAAATTCCTTTTGTATTACCGCGGTCAGATCTTGTCATTTGATATGGATTACCAACAAGAATAAAGTTTTGCTTTTCTTGTCTGTAATGAATATGGCCAGAATAAACTCTCTTAAATCTTTTAAACGTGTTTAAGTCATTACCGCCTTCATGTAAATATTTTGTACTAGGGCTGGTTTGTACACCTTGTGTTTCGGTATGACAAAACATATAATCAATGTTTTTCTTTATAGACAATAAAGTTTCCTTTTCATGTTCAGCGTTTCTACGCCAAGGCATTAATAAACATGAAATACCTTCGTATTCTAAAATTTTAGGCTCTTTATGTACAGTAACATTAGGAATATATTTAAGACAATCAACAGATGAGATATCATTTGAATTCTTTCTCATAATATCATGGTTGCCAACTATAATATGTATTTCAGGAAATATCTTTGAAAGATCTTCAAATACTCTTATACCTAAATCTTGAGCTGCTAAATTTAAACTTTGACGATTATCAAATACATCACCTAAATGAAATAAAACATCGCCTTTTCTATATTCTTTTTTTATAAGAGGAATAAAAAAGTTAAAAAAATAGTCTTCAACAATACTAAGCCATAATACCGAATTAGATCTGCAACCTAAATGTGTATCACTTATCATCCAAATTCTACTCATATTAAAATAATTTTCTAATCTTTCTTTTTTCTAAGATATTATACTTGTCATCAAGTTCTTTAATTAATTCATCCTTAAATTTATTTGATAATGAATTATAGAACTTATTAGGAAAAACATCAAAGTAATCTGATATGACGCCAAATAGATCTACTCGCGTATAAGAAGAGCCTAAGTGTTCAATAATATGAAAGTATATCTTATTAATTTGTACCTTATTTAGTTTCTTAATTATCCCATCTTTTGTAACCATATTAAGATGTTGAAATTCACTTCCATCAATCAGTTCATCTACCTTTGAAAATAATATTTTATAATGTATCTTATCATCGCTGTCCATATTATCGCCATACGTATGAGATACGTTAAATGATATCTTATGCTCAGTAGCATCTTGTTCACCGTATGTATTGTTAAAAATCTTATCTTCTTGCATAGTTATTTTATTGTGTTATGTCATCAGTCTCAGTAAGACGCATGTTATCATAATTAATATTAAATCTACAGCGGCTGCCTTTACCTTGACCATCTCTAATTTTTAAAACCTTTAACCAATACTCATTATTTGAATGCATTAAGCTATCTTGTATAAGAGCATACATTACATCAGCAGTATGAGCAAGGCCAGCAGATTCAGCGATATTTTCCATTTTGATTTCAGTAGAATCCCATGCACCTCTATTAAGTTGTGTAGCTGAAATTACTAACATATCTCTTTTTACTGCCATAGCCCTAAGATCTTCAGCAATTTGCTTAATCTTCATATATGTATTTTCAGTATTAGGATTGCGATAATTTGCTAATATATTTATATAGTCAACAACTAGAACATTAACTTTATGATCTTGTGTCTCTTCTAATTCTTTAAGATATGCTTCAATATCAAGAACAGATCCTTGTGATGTTGGAAATTCTTTAATAAAAAGTCTCCCTGGTGGCAAAAGGCCTCGTGCTATTCTTTCTAGCTTTCTTTTTATAAAATCACGATTAACTGATTTTTGATCATAATCCATCATAGATATATCCAAAAGATTAGAAC
>Ga0209107_10001981_pt1 | contig 11433 bp, 10 predicted proteins | sample LakErihyJuly2011_2_FD_187460 | JGI IMG/M metagenome (GOLD analysis project Ga0209107, IMG submission 187460) | Freshwater microbial communities from dead zone in Lake Erie, Canada - CCB hypolimnion July 2011 (SPAdes) (version 2) | ecosystem: Environmental > Aquatic > Freshwater > Lentic >... | reverse complement strand
GTACCAGCATTGGAGGCAAAACCACCGCTGCCGGTGATTTATGGCGGTTGGTCCATGGGTGCAGAACAAGCGATCCCAGCTGCGGCGGTCGTGGCAATGCGTCCAACGGGACTGCGCGGATTGCTGCTGGTGGCACCCGGGGCGCGCGGGCGCTACGGGCTACACACCCCGGATAAACTCGGCATCACCCCCATAGGCGAAGGAACTTTCGGCTTAGCCGATTTCGGCTCGCAACTCAGTGGTTTAAAGCTGGCCCAGCTCCACGCCGGACTCGACCCATTGGACTCGATTAACTGGTACCAAGGACTGCCCCTTACGCTACGCCTGTGGAAATTCCCACGCGCATTCCACGACTTCAACAACGCCAGCGACCCATTTTTGGCTCTGACGGACAAAGCGATTGACTGGGTATTAGCACCGTCGGGCAGCCAAAAGAAAACCCCATGACGGTAATAACCAAGCGATGGATAAAGCCGCCGTTTTTTTGGAGCGGCCTGATTGCTGCGGTGGTAATGCTTTCAGGATTAGTGCAGTTGATCACAGCGCTATTTCCACCCGGACAATGGCTGGAGGACCAACTGGAAAACTGGACGCCATTTCATATCGCGCTGGAATCGCAGGCCCTGCTGGTGTTGGCAGGCTGCGGCCAACTTGCGCTCGGGCGGGGACTTTGGCGGCGCAAGAGATTCGCCTGGTGGGTGACGTGATCGTCCTGCCAATCACGTCGTTGCTGCACACGGGCAAGGATTTCGACTGGCCCATGGCCATCGCCAGTTTGGTGCCCTTGACGGTGCTGATCTGGCAACGAGATCGTTTCATCGCGAACTCCGATCAGGGCTCTTTGCGTTGGGCATGGATCGTAGGTCTGCCGGCACTGCTCGCGGTGATTATTTTCGGGTATTTCGCCCTTGAACAGTTTAGTGGCTCCGCCCTGGGCAACCACACCGCAGGCGGAAGACTCCAATCCGTACTTGAGCTGATTTTCCTCCAATCCACCGACACGCTACGAGCGACCACTCAACAATCACAGGCGGCGTTTTTCGCGGTGAGTTTTGCGGGTGTTGCCGTGGGCTTGCTGATACTTGCCCTCGTATTACGGCCGGTCCTGATAAAATACCCGCCCTCCACGATAGAGCTGCAACGCGCTCGCCGCATTATCGATGAATCCGGCGACAACCCGTTCGACGAATTCGCCCTCGCCAGCGACAAACGCTTTTTCTTCGCCTCGACCAATCGCTCACTGGTGGCCTTCGCACTCTGGCGTAACTACGCGATCACGTTGAGCGATCCGATCGGTCCCGCCGATGAGCGCGAACGCGTCTTGGCCGAATTCCTCGCGTATTGCGAACAACAGGACTGGGAACCGGTTCTTTACCAAGTCGGTCCAGACCACCTCGAGCTCTACGCGCAGTTCGGCTTTAAGCACCGCAAGATCGGCGAACAGACCCGTATTCCGCTGGCCAACTACCCGATGACGGGGCCGAAGTTTCAAAAACTGAGGGCCTCCAGTTACCGTGCGGCTCGCGAGGGGCACACCTTTTTTTGGTATCCGGGAATCGGTCCGGTGGACGCAAAAATCGAAGCCGGAATGCGCCATGTGTCCGACGCCTGGTTGAAAGCCAAGGACGGCCGCGAAATGGCCTTCGACATGAGCAGTTTCGACATCGAGGAAATCCGCTTGCGCGGGGCGGCGGTTGCCTTGGACGCCAACGGGACCGTGGTGGCATTCGCCACCTGGTTGCCTTACCGCCAAGGGCGCGGCCGCTGCCTCGATTTGATGCGCTACAATTCCCCCGTGCACGGCATCATGGATTTTGTGATCGTCGAATCGATACGCGTGTTCCGCGACAAAGGGCTCGATGAAGTGAGTCTGGCGAATGCCCCGCTAGCCAACACGGCAGAGCCGGCAAACGCCCACGACCGGGCAATGCGGTACATTTACCAAAACTTCAATCGGCTCTACGGCTACCGCACGCTCTTTGAATTTAAGAAAAAGTATTTCCCCGTGTGGCGCGGGTCGTATTTGGCCTACCGCAGCACCGCGAAGCTGCCGTGGATTGGTTACGCGATGGTGAGCATCCACGTCCCCGGTGGCGTGTGGAAACTCCTCCGCTCGTAGGCGCGGGGTCCGGGGGGAGGAGTGCGGGCACCTATGGATCGAGTCTCCCCCCCCCTGACGAAAGAGAACGAGAACGATTCAATCCCGCAGGGAGACGCCCGTGCCAAGTAGCCTGAGCGCCCGTATCCCTCCGCCCAATCTTTCTCGTGCCTTTTATCTTAATCGTTCTCGTTCTCCGGATCGTCGCTCTAGTTTAAGCCGTTCCCCAGCATCCCGACTTTGACACACCCCACCATTGCCGTAACTGACCCCTATGTCTGTAACACTCCACCAAGCCCGAATCACGCTGCGGCTCGCGTTGCCCATGGTGGTAGGGCAGGTGAGCCAAATGCTGCTGGGCGTTATCGATAGCGTGATGATAGGCCGTTTAGGGGCGGTGCCACTGGCGGCCTCCGCGTTGGCAGGAGGGATTTTCATGCTGTTTTTTATGATAGGCGTAGGGTTGCTGTTGCCGGTGGCCGTACTGATCTCACGCGAACATGGCGCAGGTAAAACTCACGACATATCCCAGTGGCTCCAACAAGGTGCGATTTTGGCAGTGCTGGCTGGATTAGCCGAAGTTGGAGTGATGCTGGCGCTGTGGTGCGGATCTTCGCATCTCGGCCAACCACCCGAAGTCGTGGTGGAGGCGGGCCCGTTTTACGCGTTAATCGCAGTCTCCCTTCTCCCGGCGATGCTCTTTCAAGTTTTCAGGCAATTAGCCGAAGCTTTGGGCCGACCGTTGGTTCCTATGGCTATCATGTTGGGAGGTGTGGCGCTCAACGTGGCCCTGAACTGGGTGTTGATCTACGGGAAACTGGGCGCACCTGCGCTGGGTTTGACAGGCGCAGGCTGGGCAACATTAGCGGCACGACTGGCCGTTTTGGTCTGCATCATCGCGTGGATGCGGCGAACGGCTGCGTTTAAAGACGTTTGGCCGACGTCTTGGCTAGCCAGACCCCAGATGAAGTGTTTGCGCGTGATGGTGAGCCTTGGCGGGCCTGCTGCGGCCATGTTTTTCATGGAAGTGGGGGCGTTTATGGCCGCGACCTTGATTATCGGTTGGCGGGGGGCAGAAGCGTTGGCGGCCCACCAAATCGCGCTCAGTTGCGCAGGGTTTATGTTTATGTTTCCACTGGGCCTTTCGATGGCGGTGGGCATGCGCATTGCCAAGACGACAGGCGAAGGTCGCCACGACTTGGTGAGGCCTATCGCCACAGGGGCTTTGGCCATGTCATGGGTCATCATGAGCCTGTCAGCGGTGGGTTTTGCGCTATTCGGCACCGAACTGGCGCGGGGATTTGTAGGCGATGAAGCCGTAGTGAACTTGGCCACGCGGCTGCTGGTGGTGGCGGCTATTTTCCAGTTATTTGACGCCGCTCAAGTGATCGGTGCGGGCGCGTTGCGCGGCCTTGCCGACGTACGCGTGCCAACAGTGATCACGTTTTTTGCCTACTGGATCTTAGCGATCCCTTGCGCCTATGGACTAGGCCTGCACACCGACCTAGGTGCGGTTGGTGTCTGGGTGGGCCTGGCCACCGGTTTGGGGGTGGCAGCGGTACTGCTGGGCATACGCTTCTGGCGATTGACGCGCCACGCGCAGTCTCACGTTTCGAGAGCAAGTGTCACCCAATAGGTGACACTTAGTTTTACCGCCAACAGGCAAAGTGCCACCTAAGGGGTGACACTTTTCAACAGGCGCAGACGTACCTCATCCAGACTCAGCCCCTCGATCTGAAGGAGTTTTTGCCGGGATTTGTCGCCCAAGGCCAACGCCACGAAGCGCCGCGACAACCCAAGGGTGTCGGCGATGAATTCGCATAGCTCATCGTTGGCTCGGCCTTTCAACGCAGGAGCGAGAACATTCACCTTCAACGCGTCTTCCAGCCAACCTAACATCTGGTTACCCCCAATACTGTTCACTTATATAGAATTGTGATCAATGGCCGACAGGATTCCGGCCGAGTTGGGGCGGGAGCGTGACGCAAAGGGTATCCCGACATTTTCCGCTTCAGGCCTCGTGGAATCCGGCGGCCCCTACTGCTAACGCACCGCTCCTCGAGTATCTCCTGAAATAGATTTTAGAGCCATTGCTTCGCCTGCCGAGGGGGGAAAGGCTGGCAGGCGGGCCAGTTTGCGACGCAGAACACGCACGCTATGAGTAAACGACAGTCGATCTGGATCGAGCTTCGCGCCGTGGGCGGCTCGACACATCAGCGTGCGAACGGCTCGGTGTGCAGGGCGTAGTCCGTAAATTTCCTGTTCGACTAGCGCGGGGGTTTTGCTGCGCAAAACGACCTGCTGACCGCCGCGCAGGTGAGTCTTGAGCTCGTCGAAGACGCCTTCCATTTCCCTTCGCTCCGGGTAAAGCGCGGCCAGCTCAATGGCTGGTGCCTCCACGTGATCAAGCAGGGTTGTCATCAGCCGGTAGGTTTCGCCCTTGGGGAGATTTTCAATGGTATATTCGATGACGCGCACGCGTACGCCGTTGGTTTTATGCCGCTGGTCGGCTGTCGAGGCATAAAAAGTCGAAAGATATGACCCGTCGGGCAGTAGAGCCTCCACTGGCAGGCGATAATTGGCGCGCACGCGCCACAGCAGTTGGGCTCCGTTTTCCCCTGCCAGTTTCCATAAGCTAAAACTCGCGAAAAGCCGGTCGGCCAGGCAAAGCATGTCGGCCGTGAGCTTGGGCGCGACCTCCTTGGCTAGCGTGTGCTCGCCTGTTTTGTAGGGCGCCATCGCCACCGCTAGCAGCGCATGTGCACCCGTTTCTACCAGGCCAACCATGCGCACCTGGGGAAATGCTGACTGGCCACGGCTGGCCCCGGGCTTGCCGAAGTGGCTGGCATTGGTCTTGGTGTCTGGAGCGTCCAGCGTCGTGCCGTCAATGGCCACGAGCCGGCGTCCACGGTAAAATGCTCCGGGGTTTCCATCTTGGATCAAAGGCTGGGCCGTCTGCTCCCATAGTTGCCTTAGGGGTTCGACGCCTAGGCGGGTTCTTGCCTGGGAGATTGCGGCCTTGCCAGCCACTTTGACGCCTTGACCACCTCCGAGCCACTGCAGTCCCTCGAGGATTACGCGCAACACCTCGCGCGTCGATACCGCCATGAATAATCCCAGCCCCATCACATAGTACGTTACCACTTCCGCTGGTAAGTCCCGGACCCGCTCGCTTGTTCGCTTCGTCTGCTCCAATGCCGCCGAGACCCTCTCCATTGGATAAACTTGGGCCAGTACACCAATACTCAGGTGCTCGGTGATTCTTCCTCCTGTGCCCATGGTCATTGCGCTTCATGCCATGACCCAGCCTCGATGCTTCATTTGCGAAATTTAACCACTAAGTGAACAGTATTTGGGTTAGGCGGGGAGTTGGAAGTGGCCTTGATCGAGAGTTTGCAACGGGCCGTGGGAATCATCGCAGTGGACCGATAAAGCCTAACACTATGGGGTAGACTTTTCAGGCGAGGCATAGGGCCGATGACGCGATGAAAATTAGCCGAGGGCTTCGGCCAGCACGGCAATGATCTCCTCTGCGGGTTCACAGCCGATCGATAGACGCATCAATTCGGGATGAAGTCCCGAGGCGGTTAGCGTGGCTCGCCCGGACTCGCTAGTTACTAGGTCGTAGTGCGCGAGGTAAATAAAGGGGCAGATCAACGTGTGCTTCATGCCGAAACTGGGACCTTTCGCCATCCGTAGGTGGTCGTAAAAAGCGGCGGCGGGCATATCGACCACCAAAGAAATCATACTGCCGATCGCCTCGGGACTGCGGGCTAGCGCGAGGTAGTTGTCGCGCGAGGCAGGGTGAAGCGACCAGTAAAGTTCCTTCACTTTCGGGTGGCTGCGAAGGAACTCAACGACCGCAGGCGTAGTACGGTTAATTTGAGCGATGACCGCCGGCGTGTCGCCGATTTGAGCCGCCAACCGGGCGATGTCGCGAGAATAAACAGGCTCCAAAGCGTGCGGCAGCCGTGCACGCAATTCGGCGGCGTGCGGAGTTTGCGGATTAACCACCACCGCGCCGAGCATCACGTCACCTTCACTGGCGGTGTATTTGGTGAGCGAGTTAACCACCACATCGGCGTAGGGCAGCACATCTAAATTAAGCGGAGAAGCGATCGTGGGATCGATCACCAGTATCACCCCGAAGCGTCGACATAGTGCGGCAATCGCAGGCAAATCCGGAGTCTGGATCAGCGGGTTAGTGGGAACCTCGGTAATAAGACCTGCGATACGATTGCCTTGTAGAGCGAACAGGCTTTCGAGCGCGGGCAGGTCAAAGACGTCGCTTTGATACAAATGATCAACGGCGGGAGTGTCGGTGAATTTTTGCAATATGGCGATGGTGTCGAGGTAGAGCCAACCCAGTTGCAACCAGAGCGTGCGCCCCTGAGGACGTTGCAAATCGGAAACCACACGAAAAGTCGCGGCGATAGCATTCATGCCACTGGTGGCTAAGAACACATCCGTGCTGGCGGCGTGTTGAAAAAACCGCGCCACATAGCCCTTCACGTTGGCTGGAGCGTAACCTTCAAAACCCTTTTCTTCTTGCGCTTGTGCGTCAGTCAACTCTCCCACCCGCAATAAATAATCCTCGGCCTCACGCGAGGAGAGAAACATGCCGGTGTGCTGAAGAAAGGTTTTGGCGCGGGAGGACAGCGCTGCGTTCTCGGGAAAAACCACCCCGGTGAGTGCGGCCTGCGTGGGCAGCAAAGCGGCTGGTTCACCAAGATGCAGGCGCAGTTGTTCGGCGGCACGAATAGACGAGGTCAGCCATACCGAGTGCCCCTCAAAGCCGTGGGTGCGCAGCAGGTGCGCGCCGGCCTGCTTGGAAAAAGGGTGCACCACGAAGCGAGGATACCCCGAAGTCAGGTGCCGGGTTATTGCCGGGTCTTTTTCCTCGTAGCCGATCACGTCACGCATGGTTGGCAGGCTGGCGGAGACGCCATGCAAGCTGGAGGGAATGCGTTGGCCTAGCGGAAGGTGAGTGAACACAGACATTTGAGCCAACAATGGGGCGAATCCCTGGCCCGCTGGCAACGCCACTCTTCACGAGGTGGAACAACCTACATTTTACGTGCTTCGGCCAAGACGACACGCAGCTAACCCAGCTCAATGTAGCCCATCTGCTCCGCTTCACCTCATCCCCGTGCACTTACGCAGTCGACCGCCACCTGTAACAACTAACCCATTGTGTTAGTTGTTACTGGTGGCGGGAAGAATCCTGTATTGAAACCAGGCGCGGTGCGCATGAACGTCGCTACACTCATGAAAATCGTCTCTTGGAACGTGAATGGTCTGCGCGCTGTGTTGCAAAAGGGCTTTCTCGACCAACTCAGCCCCGAGAACGCGGACATCGTCTGCTTGCAGGAAACCAAGTGCCACCCGGGCGATGTGCAACACGTCGAGTGGCCCGCCGGTTACTCCGTGTTTTGGAATTCCGCCGTTAAAAAAGGCTATAGCGGTACCGCGATTTTTACCCGCTATGCCCCGCTCGCCGTCACCTACGGCATTGGCATCGAGGAACACGACCAAGAGGGCCGCGTGATCTCTGCGGAGTTCGCCGACTTCCACCTGGTCAATGTCTACGTGCCCAATGCACAAAACGAACTCGCGCGTTTGCCTTATCGCCAACGCTGGGATCGCGACTTCCTAGCGCACCTACGCGCTCTGGAAAAAACCAAACCGGTGATCGTCTGCGGCGACCTCAACGTCGCCCATGAGCCCATCGACCTCGCCCGCCCCAAGGAAAACGTCGGCAACCCCGGCTTCAGCGACGAGGAGCGCGAGGGCTTTCGCTCCTGCCTTGCGGCGGGCTTCATCGACACCTTCCGCCATTTCGAAAAGGGCCCGGGCCACTACTCGTGGTGGACGTACCGCGCCGGTGCCCGGCCCCGCAATATCGGCTGGCGCATCGATTACTTCCTTGCCTCCGCTAAGCTACAACCACGACTCAAACGCGCATGGATCTCGCCGCACGTCATGGGCAGCGATCACTGTCCGGTTGGACTGGAAATCATCCCATGAGCAAAGCTAACTCCTCCACCGTTACCGACCTCAAAAAATCAGGTCGTAAGCCGTTAAAGAAAGTCGCTAAAAAATCCGCCAAACCCCCCGCGCTTTCTGCCAAAAATCCAGCGGCCGAAAGGGCTGCCACTACCTCGGAATGGGCGCATGTGTGGAATTCGCCGATACACGGTCGAGGTATCCGCGCTTCCAAGGATATTCCCTCCGGCACACGTATCATCGAATATGAAGGCGAGCGTATCACCAAAGCGGAGTCGGAACGCCGCGATTCAGCCCGTGCGGCCCGTGAAGCTTCGGGTGGCGACGGCTGCGTTTATATTTTTGAGATCAACAAGCGCCACGATCTCGATGGCCACATGGAATGGAATACCGCCAGGCTGATTAACCACTCCTGCGAGCCCAATTGCCAAAGCGAAAACGTGCGCGGCCACATCTGGATTTCGGCACGTCGTGATATTGCCGCCGGCGAAGAGTTATCCTTCGACTACGGCTTCGATGTGGCAAATTGGCAACATCACCGCTGCCTTTGCGGCTCGCCCAAATGCGTAGGCTACATCGTGGCCAAGAGCCACCGTTGGCGTTTGCGCAAGCGCCTCGCGAAATTGCGCCGTGTCACCGCGAAAAAGTAAGCCTTCCACCTCGGCTCCCCTGTTAATCGTTCTCGTTCTCCTACTCCTGCTCGTTCTCGAAACGGTTCGAACCATTCCAGCCCCCAAACAAGAGAACGAGTCGAACCGCATGGGCGGGATCGCCCATGCCACTTCCGTCCCTCACCACCTTCCGTCATGTCTAAAACCCTTATCCGCGAACTCAAAACCCTCTGTTTAAGCCAACAACCGGCTCTGCGATTGGCCGTGGCCGAGAGCCTGACCGGTGGCCGCGTTCAGGCGGCGATAACCGGCGTCTCAGGTGCGTCGGGATTTTTTCTCGGTGGCATCACCGCCTACAGTATCGACCAAAAGGTCAAACTCCTCGGCGTAAAACGCGCCGCCGCGAAAAGGGTAAACGGGGTATCAGCGGAAGTCGCCGCACAGATGGCGCAGGGGGCAGTCCGTTTATTCGGGGCCGACATAGCCGTAGCCACCACGGGCTACGCCGAACGAGCTAAAACCCAAAATGTGGACGAAGCGTTTGCCTATTGGGCCATTGCCCACCGGCTAAGTGCACGGCGGTGGCGGATATTGTCCGGGCGAGTGGTATGCCCCGAGCTCACCCGAACTGAGGTACAAGCCGTCGTGACCGAGGTTGTTCTCTCCGAGTGGGTGGCCTACCTCAAAACAGTAAAAAGTCTCCAACCCGAAGCAAAAGCCTAACCTAATAGGGTAGGCTTTTGCTTCAGAGCCGCTAGGTTGCCGCGTTAGCAGTCACTTCTTTCGCCTTTTTTTATGGCCAAGCCAAAACCCACTCACCCCATTGCATGCTTTCTCCTGCGCCTGATCGTCAGGTGCAAAAGGGGCGTTGCACGCCTTTGTCCCTACCTGTGGCTCCAACATGTACTGACGCTGTTCGGATTTTTAACCCACCTGGTCCCGTGGTTGGTTATCCGCATCGTGACCCTTTGGATTATCGTCCCGGGAGACTTTTCCCGGGCGCTCAATCGACTCCTCTGGAGTCTACCCGTCTACGTATTTTGGTTTGGGTTTACAGCGTATTGGGTTCGCGAATATTGCCTGCTTTGGGTCACAGTCGCATGGATGCTGCTTCTGCCGATCGGTGGTGTGCTCACGTTGAGCAATACGCAGCTGCGGCAGCGACTACGCATTCGCTATCAGTTAGCCCCGTCGATCTGCGCCAGCTTGGGCGTAGTGAGCTTACTTGTGTTATCGCTCAGCGTGTCGGCTCTGATTCGTATTTCGCCAATCGAGTTTTTACGAGGTAACGCACCCGATTTCGCCGTCCTCAGCACAGACGCACTCGACGAACGTTTATCCGCAGATGAGCAACAGCTGGCCTTGGTTCTCGCGGGATTGAGGCGCCTCAACGACAAAGTCGACACGGCATCGCCTGCTCCCTCGGTCACGCCCAACTCCCCCGAGGCCAGCGCGGAATCGACCTCGGTGATCACCACGTCCTCTCAGCAACGCCAAGCCGAGTTTTTACGTTATCACACGGCGTTGCGGCGCCTGGAGTGGAGCTACCACAATCATGGCCGTCTCAGCCCAGCGCCGCAGCGTCAGCGCGCCGCAGCATTACACCTAACTGCTGGGACCGCAGCCAGCGAAGCCGCAACCCTTTGGTCCCCTCGATTAGATGCGGAGGGAAAGGTAGAACTGCACAGCGCGTTGGCGTCCCGTGAACCTCGTCACGGCGAAGCGCTGCTTAACCTCGCGTGGACCGAAAAACTGCGGCCCTTTCTGCAACCAGGCGACATCCTGCTCATCCGTTCCAACGGCTATCGCTCTAACGGCTATCTCCCGGGTGCCTGGACGCAACTCTCACTCTATATCGGCACTAACAACCAATTACAGCAGGCGGGGCTAGACCAGGATATGCGAGTTCAACGCCACCTGGAAAAACTCGCCGCACCCGATGCCAAGGGTCACCCTGCGTCAGTCATTCGCGTCGACGGAAATGGCGTAGGGTTATCCTCTCTTGAGCTAACGGTCGGTGAGGCCGACTCGGTCGCGGTCTTGCGACCAAAACTGAAACCCGTCCAGCACCTGGAGATGGTTTCGCGTGCATTTACACACCTAGGAAAACCCTACGACTACGACTTTGATTTCGCCCACGCGGATAAACTCCTTTGCAGCGAACTGGTGGCGAGAACGTTGGAGGGCGTTATAGATTTCCCGTTGGAAACGATCGCCGGGCAAACGGTGCTTACAGGCGATGGATTGGTGGAGTTTTGGGCTTCTGGAGAAGGTGGCCCACTTCTTGAATTCGTCGCTTATGTAAATGGCAACGAAGCCAACGGCGAGTGCAACTGGGCGGGTCCGGGAGATTTAGCACTGGCGAAGTAATGTCAGAGCCAGCTTGGGCTAAGTTTACGATGAGAACGACTCCGCTGCCGCCTCGGCCTCGTCGAAGACTCAATACTGCACGCTTTTGCCGAAATAACTAAGCATCCAGTACTCTTTCCACACCCGATAACGCCCTTCGTGGCTGATCTTGCCAAATTCCTCGCGGTCGCTCTGTGGAAAAAGAAATCCGAGCTCCGTGTTAATTTTCTCCAGCTCGCGCTGTTGGCCGTTCAAGTCCGTGAGCGGGTCACTCGTCCACGGTACGATCTGCGCGCTGCCGCGAGCCAGTCGTTCACGGTGAATTTTGACCAACCCAACCAGGGAACGCCGCCAAGGATGCCGCTCCTT
>Ga0209107_10001980_pt1 | contig 11435 bp, 9 predicted proteins | sample LakErihyJuly2011_2_FD_187460 | JGI IMG/M metagenome (GOLD analysis project Ga0209107, IMG submission 187460) | Freshwater microbial communities from dead zone in Lake Erie, Canada - CCB hypolimnion July 2011 (SPAdes) (version 2) | ecosystem: Environmental > Aquatic > Freshwater > Lentic >... | reverse complement strand
CACTAAATGATGCACTCACTTGTTCTGACAGAATAACTATAAACAGTGGAGTAATCAGTTCGGCCTATAATATCACAGCCCTTTATTTTTTAGCTGTTGCACCAGCAAGTCTCAATAGCTCAAATAATATATACCTGACGTTGACTGGTAACACTAGTGGTGCTGGCGCAAGTGGAGTTTTTCAATGCCCTGGCCCAGGGAACACCGTATTTTCCGCCGGAATAACAATATACCTTACAGCATCAACTGCGAAAAATTTTATAGGAGCCGGTAGTACTTACCCAACATTAATGCAAGGTGGTTTAGGTATATTGACTATAACAGGTTCAAATACATTTGATACTCTTACTAACAACAATGATGGAGGATTCAGTTTTGAAGCTGGATCCACCCAGACTGTTACTAATTTCACAGTGAACGGCGCTGGTCCTTTGGTTACTCTTACTAGTACTACCCCGGGCACACAGTATAGTTTATCAAAAGCTAGTGGAACAGTAAGTGTTCAATATCTATCAATAAGGGATTCTAATGCCACTGGCGGAGCAGCTTGGTATGCTAACCTGAGCAGCACTGATGTCAGTAATAATACCGGGTGGATATTTACGGGTGTGCCGTCACCATCTACAGTTAAGGGTAATTTCTTTTTATTTTTTTAGAGTATATAGCAGATATTCACTAAAAGTTTACAAATACTTGCCACATAGATAAATAATATAACTTACTTAAAAGGAAATTTTATGAGTCATTTTGCTAAAGTAGAAAATGGGATAGTTACTCAAGTAATAGTAATTGAACAAGATGTGCTTAATACAGGACATTGGGGAGACCCAAGTTTATGGATTCAAACCAGTTACAATACGTATGCGGGCGAGCACCGATTAGGGGGCACACCTTTGCGTAAAAACTATGCCGGAGTTGGATACACATACGACAGCGAACGTGATGCTTTTGTGCCACCAAAGCCATTTCCAAGTTGGACTTTAGATGAGGGTACTTGTAATTGGAACCCACCGGTGCCTATGCCAACTGCAGAGAATAAATGGTATGTATGGAATGAAGCTGTATTAAATTGGGACGAAAAAGACATGCCGGTGGTGGAATCACCACAACAATAATAGTATATCATTCGGTTAAATTCCTATACACTCACTAAGTATTAAAGATTTATTTTTTCAAGCAATGAGTGTATAGTTAAATACACTATGAAGATTGCAATTATTGATATCATCGGTCTCCCTTACGATGGTACTACCGTTTTTAAACAGGGATTGGGTGGCAGCGAAAGTGCAGTAACATTTCAAGCATATGAGCTGGCCAAATTGGGATTTCAAGTTACAGTATTCAATAACTGTGACATTGATGCAGCCCGTGCTGGGGTGTACAGCGGAGTCACTTATAGGCCGTTAACCGATCTGTCACAAGATCACCTCTTTGACGTAGTCATCAGCAGCAGGACCATAATCCCATTTACCGATCCTGCAGACTATCCAAAACTCAACGACAATCGTGCGTTTGCCCTACAATCATATGATCTCTATAACCGTATTGTAGCACATGCCACTATGCGTGTGCTTTGGATGCACGATACATTCTGCCTGGGCGACAACCTAATAGAAGAATTGGCCTTGGCTGATCGCATCACCGATATCTTTACGCTCAGTGATTTCCACTTGACCTATGTAACCAACTGCCACCATGGTCGGCGACGTAACTTTGAAGTGCTAAAAAGCAAGATGTTTATCACTCGCAACGGTGCTAGAAGCTACAGATCAGAAGTAGATATAGCTGCCAAGGATCGGGATCTGTTTGTTTACAATGCCAGCGTTACCAAAGGCATGATACCCTTGGTCAACGAAATTTGGCCACGTGTTCGGCAGCAGATACCTACAGCTAGACTTCAAGTCATTGGTGGCTACTACAGATTCAGTTCACAGTCTGAGCCGGATGCGCAAGAGCAAGACTGGCGCCGTATGGTAGCTGACCCCCGGTACACCAACCTGGGCATCGAGTTTACTGGAGTAATCCCGCAGAGCGATATCGCCGACATATTATCTGCTGCTAATTTCATGATATACCCATGTGCATTTCCGGAAACATTTGGTATAAGCACACTGGAAAGTTTATTGTATAACACACCTGTCTTGACCTGCAGATTTGGCGCATTAGAAGAAATAGCAGTAGCAGGAGCCAGCTACTTGATAGATTATGCAGTAGAACCCAATAGCCTGTTTCCTGATATTAATACTCCCGATCAAGTAGAAAAATTTGTTGCCATGACTGTGGCAGCATATCACAATACATACCTACACCAACAAAAACAATATTACTGTAACATAGTAAAACCTGTTGCAGGCTGGGACAGCGTGGCCCTGCAATGGAAACAGTTATTTTATCGTCGTGCCGGACTTTACCTGGGCCGCACCGAGTATCAAGCAGTGTCTAAAATTAACCACCTGGTACATAAAATATGGAATAGGCGATTTACAAATCCTGTAGAGTTTGAACATTACAAATCTGGAAACGAACAGCCTGTTGTGGTTGTTAGCACATTCTATAATTGCCGGGACTATATCGCACAGTGCATTGCCAGCATTGCTACACAGGACTATTCAAATTATCAAGTATACCTAGTGGATGATGCCAGCACAGACGGAACAGCCAATTTAGTGACAGAGATATTAGAACAATTGCCTGCAGATATCCGTAGTAAATTCAATTTCATAGCCAACACAGAAAATCTTGGCGCCGTAGCCAATCAAGTGGCAGTTTTTAGAGCATTACCAGATCCCAACGCTATTGTCATGATCCTAGATGGCGACGATAGCCTGGTAAACAATAATGCAATCTTCAGTTACTACAATAGCGTATATGATGGTACTACAGAGTTTACATATGGATCATGCTGGAGCATGGTTGACAACATTCCTTTAATTAGCCAACCCTATCCTGAAGCAGTAAGATTAGCACGTGCCTATAGGCAACATCGTTTTAACTGGAACATGCCCTATACACATTTGCGTACATTCCGGCAGCGACTGATTTGCGGAATTCCTGACAGCAGCTTTCAGGACAGTGATGGTGCATGGTTCCGCGCTGGCGGAGATGGATCAACATTCTACAGTCTATTAGAAGCAGCAGATCCTGCACAAGTTAAGTGCCTACAGGAAGTAGTTTATAACTACAATGACTGTAATCCCCTAAATGACTACAAGGTCAATGGCGCAGAACAAACACACACAGCAGAAGCCATCTTGTTGAGAAAGTCAGTTGAACAATATTCAGTTATTGTGCCTACCATGTGGCGCATCAATGATCAATTCTTGCCCTTTGTTGAACAACTGTGTCAACATCCTGCTGTGGGTGAGATTATCATTGTCAATAATGACAATACTAGAACTCCTGCGGGACTTACGCATCCTAAAATTAAGATGTTTGACTTTGACAAAAATATCTATGTAAATCCTGCATGGAATTTTGGAGTTGAGGTGAGTCAATTTGATCGTTTGTGCATTGTCAACGATGATGTAGAGTTTGACCTAGCTATATTTGAACGCTTACAATATATGCTGTCGGAGTCAGTTGGTCTATTTGGACTCTGCCCCGGAGTCGCCGACTTTGATCAAACTCCAGTTACCGATGGCACCATTGATATTATTCCCTGGACCGGACAACATACATATGGTTATGGTAGCTTGTTTTTTGTACACAAAAAATCATGGGCTGCTATTCCTGCAGGATTGGATCTCTACTTTGGTGATAACTATATTTTTGATCTACAACTAAGTCAACGCAAGACCAATTTCATGATCACCAACATGAATCACGCAACCCCATTTGCAGCAACTACTAGTGACACCACTATTAGTGGCGGCATGCTGGAACGCGAGCGTCCTGTATATGAGGCAATAAAAATGAATATGATTACAATACCAGCACCACTGATACCAGTAGCTGCTCTGGTACCGTCGGTGCCAACACCAGCACCAGTTGCAAGCAAAAAAAGAATTCTGATAGCTATTCCCACAGCTAGGAATATTGAGCCTGACACATTTAAGAGCATCTACGACTTGACGGCACCTGACAATTGTGAATTGGTATTCCAGTACTTTTTTGGCTACAATGTAGACCAAGTCAGAAACTTGATTGCTGACTGGGTAGTTAACGGATTTGATTACCTGTTTAGTGTGGACAGCGATATAGCATTTGACAGTGATACATTGATCAAACTCATGGCACATAATCGCGATGTGGTGTCTGGCCTCTACATACAACGCAAGCCTGGACAGCACATACTAGAAATATATGAGCCTAACGGATATGGTGGAGTAGTTAACATGCCGTATGGAAAACTCAAAGGTAGATCGCTAGTGGAAATTGCCGGGTGTGGTTTTGGCTGCGTGCTAGTCAAGGCACAAGTTATGCGCACAATTGGCTATCCACAATTTAAATACCACAGTGCAATTGATCATGCCAATACTATTAGCGAAGACAACGACTTCTGCAGAAAAGCTAGAGAGGCGGGATTTAAAATATGGGCCGATCCTAGTATACTTTGCAGGCATACTGGTAGTTATACGTTTGGCATTGATACCAATATTGCAGCCATTGATGCAGAGCCGGCCACGCCGGACACAAAGCAATTCTTAAGAAACCTGCGCACAGTATATCCTTACCCAGCCTCGCATGTTAACTATCTTAAAGGATTACATGCAGCAGGCGTTGCACCTCGGGTCATGTACGACATCGGTGCTTGCGTCTTGCATTGGACCGACCAAGCCAGGCTGATTTGGCCTGAGGCCAAATGCATTGCGTTTGAAGCCGCAGATGCACTTGAATTTTTATATAAAGAAGCTGGAGTAGATTATGTTATTGGTGTACTCAGTGATGTTACCAATAGAGAAGTTGAATTCTATCAAAATAACGATGCCCCAGGTGGTAACAGTTACTACAGGGAAAATCCTGAAATACAACCATCAGCTGCGCAAATTTATGCCGATGTATACAAGCGCAAGGTCAAAACTATTGCACTAGATGATACTGTACGTGCCCGGGGTTGGCCATGGCCTGACTTGATCAAGATGGACGTACAAGGTGCAGAATTTGATGTGTTGCAAGGTGCCACAGAATCACTTAAACATGCTGAACATGTTATATTAGAACTACAGATTGTGGAGTATAACAAAGGCGCACCATTAAAAGATGCCGTTATAGCCTACATGGACACTGTGGGATACGATTGCCTAGGTTTGTTTAGTGACAACGGACCCGATGGTGACTATCATTTTAAACGTCGCCCGGGATAAATATTTGTATGCGATTCAAAGAAAACATAACCTATACATTTAATAACGGCATCTTGAACATATATAATCAAGGGCGCCACGAAGTTGCGCAGCCATTTGATAGCGATACTGGTGAGTTGTTTTTTGACGTAGCGCACGCCTTGGCCTGGGCTACACGCCATTTCCCTGACTACTTTAATCCTTGATTACATATCACGATTCTAGTATTGGTGTTATTTGTGCCTGTATAGCAATTGTTATTTTGTTGACCACTTCGGGCACGCATAGTGTGCGCCATACCCCGGGGTGAAGTGGTTTAGGATACTGGTCCAGGGGTGCCCAGGCATATCCAATATGCTCTTCATTTAATTCGGGTATAAATTCTAGTTCTACGGTGATCAAGAATGTTGAATAGGTGAAATTCTTATTGGTACTGGTAAATGTTTCTATAGGTACCAATTTACAGCCGCGTATAATACCACCAAGTTCTTCTTCAATCTCCCTGTACAACGCAGTACTGGCTAGTTCGCCCGGCTCAATCTTTCCACCGGGAAGCCCCCAGGTGTTGGCATACCGACTACTAGCCCGTAATAGGAACAAGCAACGATTGGTTTTGGTGCAATAGATTAAAGCACCAGTGCCTTGTATCACAGTACCAATCTCCAATACGCAGCAAGGTATACACCCTCTACACTCTTGGTCCATGTACCTGCCTCCCATTTGTATTGGGAGCCGGTGGTCAAGTTAGTTACGTATTCTACTGTATGTGCAGCGGCTGCTGTAAACACCACATTCCAGTGATTTCCGTTGAATTCTACAACATCATTGGCCTCTGCAACCAGCGGTGGATATCCGGCATAATTCCATGCTGGTGCTAATTCGGTATCATTTATTGCCCCAATACCATGTAACAATAGATATCTAGTACCAGTATTGGGATTTACTAAATGGGTATTGACATTTACGTTTTGTGGATTTATAATTGCATTTATAGCATCAATAGTATTTCCCGGTAATGTATCTCCAAACGGGGTATATAACAAAAGGCTATCGTCAGTGGGATGTAGGGCAATTACTCCTACCACTTCTGAACCATTTGCCTGTAGCAATCTAACCTGGCTAGTACCGTTAGTGATAGTTCCGTATTGTTGTAATAATGCAACCCATTGATGTTTCATACGCAAATTAACATCAACAGTCAATGTTACATCAGTTGCGGTAATGTCGTTCTCCCGGGCTAGTTTTAAGGTATTTCCATGGTATACAACACTATAATTTGAGAATGTAATAACCTTCTGAGTTAGTAAATCCAATGCGCTGCGCCCGCGGCTACCGGTCCAATTTGCCGTTGCATCGTTGGGGTTATACAGCCCGCTATTGCTCAAACTGCCAATGGATAGGTCAGTTAACTGACCTTGAGTATCAAATATAGAATTTACAATGGCCTGTACAACGCCTAGTTTCTTGATTTTGGCTGGCGGGCTAATCCAAATTGGCAATTCAAAAGTCAGGCTAGCAATATCAATAGTATCCTCGGTGCCAGCTGGAACACTGCGATTAGTCCAATCAATTCCAGTTAATAGCACATAACTTAGGCTGGTCCAATCTATGTAGTTGTCTGTGCTCTGTATTTCAAATGCAGGATTAAACAGTACCATGATCTGTTCTAACAGCATAAGTTTCTGTTCGGTATTACTGGTCCATACGTCTACCTTGAGTGTCAATTTATACGGCACTGGCATCAGGCGTTCTACAGTAAATACATCTCCTTGTTTGCCGTTTGGTGCCCCAGTAACAGGATCAACACCTTGAGTGCGCACATTTATCTTGCTGACAAAATTGGGTTCTTGTGTACGTTTTTGATCGTAGTTCAGTGCATTGATATGTACAGCCATGGCTGGTACGCTTTTTACAGTGTTTTCGCTATTACTTCTAAGTATCTGACTGGCCTGCCGACTAGCGTCCCCGTAAAACACAGGAACAGCCTGTAATACCTGCTCGCCCTCAGGCCCAGGCGCCAGCTCAACTTGAAAGTTGCTAAGTATACGAATAAATTGTTGTAGGAATCGACGGATTTGTCGATCGTAAAAAAATGATGTTCTGTAGCTGCTCATTAATTATCTGCCTTAGGTCTCAAAGCCTGACTTAATCCTTGCTTTTCATTTTGAACTTGTCCTCTAGAGTCAATAAAGGTATTAGTATTATTGGTGAACCCGCTCCTCAAGGTCTGATTGTTGGGCGCACCCGGTGTCAAGTTGGTGCGTACAGAATCTTCAATTTTGACCCAACGACGCCCGTCAAATCTAAATAATCTGTTTGGTGCATAATCAACACGCAAACAGAAATCACCAACTTGCGGTTCAATCGGGAAACTAATTCCAGTACTTACTGGTAGACTGTTAGGCGGAAGTCCGTCACCGGTCAAGTAACCTGATACCTTTTTATCAGGGGTAACCAATGCCGTATCAGCGGTTGTTGACCCATCTGCTGTGATTGCATTATCAGCAGTCAATCCCATGGGATCAGCAAGGGTTTGTTTAATAGTTTTAGTGTCGCCAACAAGTGAAGTGGTGGTGGTTACTGCCGCAGTATATATGTTAGCAGTACTATAACCACTAAAAGGTAGATCAATTTCGGCTTGTTCAATAATAGCTTGATTAATGTCGTTATATTTGTTATAGGTGCTTATTAGGCTACCTAACGTACCAACAGGAACTTCGTTTCCGGCTGCGTTGGTTGTAGTTTGTATTTGATTTATGATATCTTTATACTCTTGACTATCAACCAACGGATTGATTTTACAACGCCACAGATGTGGCCACCAGGTTGGGCTATATCCTTCGCTTGATTTACTAGAATCTCCAACAATGAAAAAACGTTTTAATGCTACTGGTATATCAGTTAACGCTTCAAAATCTTTAAGATGCAAGACTTCGATAACATCTCCACTTATGATTCTACGTCCCAGTGTTGCCACCATATCATTGATATGAAAGGTCATGAACAATGTTCCAGTCTGTAAAAATAAACCAAACTGTTCTAGACTGAAATCGCTATCTGAAACCTGATACATGCCGCGCATGCTATAGACACTGGTATCGTATTTGCGATCCCTGTTTTCTAAAAACAATAAATCCTGTATGTTCTTTTCGCTTTGATTCGTATAATGTGGAATTTGGGCATTGTCCAAATTTGGATTGTCCTTGGTACCTAGATATTTGTGTATAAGGACTCCGGTGCCGCCAATCGTGAACATCTCGCTGATACGTTTATCAAAATATTTAAAATCATTTGAGTGATTGTCGCGCCAAAGGCTTAAACGTGGCATAAAAGTATATCCTTATCTGATATTTAGCCCGGTTGACAATGCTCGCAATATCATATATAATAGACTATGGACATAGAATTTGAACAGCGACTTCAAACAGTAACTAATTCAATTTCAGTTCTCAAAGACCTTACAGCACGTCGGGAATTAACGACCATGCTTAATACAGTACTGCAAGCCTACACTGAAGTCAGCCGCGAAGCAGTTGAGTGTCGGCGCCTACACAGACCAACTGTGCGTTATATAGAATTGACTGCAAAGTCTGAAGAAATGTTAGTAGAATTAGAAAAATATATAACTTTTGGGCTGCTAATCTATGGTTGACAAACGGGCAAAACTAGTGTATAATAACAGAGTTCCAACACATTAGGAGTAAATGCATGGTAACAGTAGCTGGTGTTAAGATTGCAAATAGAGTTAAAAAGACACGCAATCCTATATTTTTTGATGAAAAATATACTGGTCCCGAACCAGCCTGGGATACTGAACGTGCCCAAGACATGGCGGACGAGGACTTTGATCATCACTTGCGCCGCAGCTTCTACTACTACAATTATTACTACAATCAAAAAGAAACTAAAAAGTATGTACTAGAGTGGATGAAATCTGTGGCAGACTTTAGCAAAGAAGAAGTAAAGTCATTTGACCGCGCCGCAGACCGTAGCATCCCAATGACAGTATGCAGTCTTGTAATGGCACATCGTGCTGGTATGCCCTTCCGTCCTCGGCATATTGAGTTTATGATCAAGATGATCCTGGCTGCAATTGCTACAGCCGAACCTGAAGCAGTATCAACAGAAGAAACTGCAACAAAAGTAGAAGCATATCGTCCCACTATACAGGATCGCTTGAACGAAAAAACCAGCGAACTGATTGGTGAGCTTGAAGGTTGCTACGATGATGTGTTTGGTAACGTAAAAAGCGACTTCAAGCCATATGACTTCTTTACTTCCAACAGTGTGGCGCAGAGCCAGCTGGGAAAATATCAAGCAGTTTTTCAGAAGCATCGCAACGAACTGGCACAAGCACAATCCAAGGCAGATGAACAACTAGTTGAAGGCTATCGATTCCTTAAGACCGCAGACTATCGTCGAATACTTGGCTGGCTTGATGCATTGCTAGCAGCAGTTGAACAGTATCGAGACGTCAAACGTGCCACCAAGCGTGTGACACGTGTCAAGAAGGCACCTGCCAAGGACAAGTTGGTAGCACGCCTCAAGTATGCAAAAGAGAACAAAGAGCTCAAACTAGTTAGCATCAACCCTGTGGACATTGTTGGCGCAACCGAGCTGTGGATCTTTAATGCCAAGACACGTAAATTGGGTCGGTATGTGGCAGCCAGCTATCAGACCTTGAGCGTAAAAGGTACAAGCATTTTGAACTTTGACGAAGAAAAGAGTGTGGCCAAGACCCTGCGTAAGCCAGCAGATCAACTCAAAGAGTTCAATAAAGCAGGCAAGGTGGCCCTACGTACTTTTATCAAGGACCTACGTGCTACAGAGATACGCCTAAACGGGCGCATCAATGACGATACTGTACTACTCAAAGTACAATAGCCAATGCAGGTATCCTGTTATGTACTAAATACACAAACAGGATACCAATATGGCGACACTTAAATCCGGATTAAAAAATAACACACTCAGCCTAGTCACAGATAATCTTGGTGGGGCAGGCCAAATTGCGTTTGATGACACGCAATTGGAATCGCTTAATATCAAGCGAGCCGAAATTACCGACTATATTAGATTGCGTCTTGGTGATCAGATTGTTGACGTTGAATTAGACAAAGAGCACTACGAGTTATCTATTAATCAAGCCTTGATCAGGTATCGTCAGCGCAGTGCCAACAGCCAAGAAGAAAGTTATGCCTTCTTGGATCTCTTGCCTGAAGTACAAGAGTACATCTTACCCAGGGAAATCATGACTGTGCGGCAAGTGTTCCGTAGGGGCATTGGTAGCGTCACAGGAACCACAGCTAGCCAATTTGAACCATTTGCATCGGGCTACTTGAACACCTATATGCTGGTAGCAGGTAGGGTGGGCGGATTAACTAATTACGAGTTGTTTGTAGATTATCAGAAACAGGCAATGAAGATGTTTGGTGGTTTTATGAACTTTTTGTGGAACCCCACCACCAAGAAGCTGACTATTATACGTAAAATACCCAATGCTGGACACAATTACATTAGATTAATATCGTTAAGTGCCAGTGGGCAAACAGTGGGCAGTACTATAACTATACGTACAAAAGATGTGTGGCATATCAATCCCGGCGACAGTATCACTATTTCCAACTGTCGCATAGTGGGATACAATAACGACTACATGGTTGATACAGTAGATGGTCTACTGACAACTATAACGGTTACAGCCAAGACACAGTTGGAAAACACACAAGTTCTTACTCAAGACTTGCGTAGTACGCAAGTGTGGAGCAACCTAAGTGATGTGCCTTCTGAGAACGTGATGTTGCAAATCTACAATTACAAGCCTGATGTCATGCTTCTAAATGACCACATGGCATATCCTTGGATTCAAGACTATGCTTATAGCTTTGCTAAACGCATTGTTGGCGAAGCACGTAGCAAATTTGGTAGTATTGCTGGCCCACAGGGTGGTACTACCTTAAACGGCGATGCTCTTAAAACTGAAGCAGCAGCCGAAATGGAAAAACTTGAAGACGATCTACGTAGATATATAGATGGGGCACAACCCATGTGGTGGATTACCGGATAACTTGACAAACTAACATAAAACTGTAATAATACTAGCACTAGGAGATGCGTATGATAGTAGGACTAGTAGGATTTATATCCTCAGGT
>Ga0209107_10001978_pt1 | contig 11439 bp, 9 predicted proteins | sample LakErihyJuly2011_2_FD_187460 | JGI IMG/M metagenome (GOLD analysis project Ga0209107, IMG submission 187460) | Freshwater microbial communities from dead zone in Lake Erie, Canada - CCB hypolimnion July 2011 (SPAdes) (version 2) | ecosystem: Environmental > Aquatic > Freshwater > Lentic >... | reverse complement strand
CCCCGCTGCGCATAGACACCACCATTGAGAACTTCACGCTGAACAACGCGTCTATCGAGGATGCCCCGGGAGACGTCGGCCACCTGCACGTCTACTTGAACGGCCAAGAGGTCGCGCAGTCCGACCGAGAGGCCGTCGATGTCAGCGAGGTCGCCGATGGCGCGTGGCAGCTCCGGGTGGACCTCGCGCTCTCCAACCACAACGCGCTCGACCCCTACGTCGGCGAGACCATCTACATCACCGTCGACAACAGCCTGTGTGAAGCGGCGCGTTAGCCCGGCTCATGTCCTGGTCCCTCCGCTACGAAGGTGGCACCCTCGTTCTGGACGGCTGCAATGCCGCCGATCTGCCTGCGGGGGTGGTCTGGGACCCGCGCATCCAACGGGGACGCTGCCTCGCCTCCCTCTACGCCACGCTGGTGCTCACCGCGCGTGAGCGTAAAATCCCGCTCGAAGACCGCACCCGGCAGTACGAAAAGCTCGACACCCTGCGGCCGCTGACGCTGCGCTCCCCGCGCGGCTACCAATCCGAGGCAGTCGCGGCCTGGAGCGGCGCCCGCAATCAGGGCGTGATCGTGCTGCCTACAGGCGCAGGAAAAAGCTTCGTCGCCGAGCTGGCGATCCTGCACGCCAAGCGCAGCACGCTGGTCGTGGTGCCGACGCTGGACCTGCTCTCCCAGTGGTACGGAAACCTGCGCCGCGCCTTTGGAGAGGAGCTGATCGGCGCGCTGGGAGGCGGCTCGCATGAGATTCGCCCGATCACCGTCGCGACCTACGACTCAGTGTTCATCCACATCGAGAAGTACGGGGACCGCTTTGGCCTCGTGGTCTGGGACGAGTGCCACCATCTGCCCGCCGCCGGCTACGGACGCGCCGCGAGCGCGCTAATAGCACCTTATCGACTTGGCCTCACCGCCACGCCCGAGCGCACCGACAACGCCCACGAGCGCTACCCGGAGCTGATCGGCGAGATCGTGTACCGCAAGGAGATCCCCGAGCTCGCAGGCGATTTTCTTGCGCCCTACACCACCGAGGTGATCACCGTGTCGCTGTCGGACGCCGAGCGAGAGCGCTACGACGCGCTTCGCAAGCAATATCGTGACTTTTTGGAGCAGAACCACCTTCGCATCCGGTCCCCAGAAGACTGGCAAAACTTCATCCGGATGGCCTCGCGCTCCAAAGCCGGACGCGCCGCCCACAAAGCCCACATGGAGTGCAAGCGCATCGTGCAAGGCGGCGAGCGCAAGCTCCAGATGGTATCCGACCTGATCGCCGAAGAATGGGGACGACGCACCATCGTTTTTACCAACGATAACGCCACCGCCATGCGCATCTCCCGCGCGCTGCTGCTCCCCTGCATCACCCACCACACCGACGTAAAGGAGCGCCGCCACTGGATCGAAGCGTTCACCGCCGGCTCGGTCACCGTGTTGGTGACGTCGCGGGTGTTGAACGAAGGCGTAGACATCCCCGAGGCCGAGGTGGCGATCGTCGTGAGCGGCACCAGCACGGTGCGCGAGAGCGTGCAGCGCCTGGGTCGCATCCTGCGCCCGCGCGCCGGCAAACAAGCGCGGCTGTACGAGCTGGTCGCCGAGAACACCGGCGAGACGTTCACCAGCGAGCGACGCCGCGAACACGCCGCGTTCTAAGTTAATAAATCACGATCAGGCCCAGGCTCACGGCGCCGTAAGATGCGTCTTTGCTTCTTTTGCCGCCTTGGACTTCGGATACTTGTCGGCAGTTGCGCGCCAGAACACCTTGGCGTCGTCGGGCCGGCCCAACGCGTTCATACACTCGCCCTGGCGCAGCATCGACCACGCCGCCCAGGTGCTGGTGCCCGCATCGTCGATCACCGCCTGAAAAGCCTGAACGCTGCTGACAAAATCGTTCTCGTTCTGGTAGCTCTCGGCCACGCGGTACAAGGCTTCGGCGACCCGGTCGGACTTGGGGTTCTCGCGAATGAAGCGCTGGGCCACCGCGCGCGCGGCCGGGCCCTTGCCGTCTTGCAAGTTCTGGGTGATCAACGCGAAGTACTCGTCCGGCGTAGAAGCGAGCGGAGCCTCGGGCGCGACCGGCGTCGGTGACGTGACCGCGACGCCAGTGGGCTGGGACTCTGCGGCGGGCTCGGAGCCGTCCTTGGACGGCGGCGGGGGAGCCCGAACTCCGAGCGACTTTTCAAGGTTCACGACGCGTAGCTCGAGGTAGCCCATGCGCCAGTCGGCGTCCTGCTGGTAGCCCAAACCCGCAGCTTCAAAGGTCGAGTAATCGTGCTGTAACACCTCGAAGTCGCCGCGCGCGTTCGCCACTTCCTGCCGCAGCTGCTCCATCGTGTCCATGCGCAGGATGTCTTCTTGACCCCGCGAGCGCGTCACCTCTTCGAGCTGCCCGACCCGGCGAGAGACATCTTCGGAGCCGGCCTCCAGCTCGTTGACCCGCCGCTGGTGCTCGGCGAGCTCCCTTTCCATCTGTCCGGTCGCCGATTGTCCGGTGCGGTTGACCACGCAGCCTGACGCCAGCAGTATCGAAACTGCGGAGGCAATGACCAGCTTCATCGGACGACTACCCGGGAAATACGTGTTCATTCCTGCACCTGAATCTCTGCGCGGCGGTTTCTGGACTGGGATGCATCATCGCTGCCGGAAGCCGCAGGGCGCTCCTCGCCGTAGCTGACCGCCCGCAGCTTCTGGGGCGCGACGCCAAGGCTCTGAAGATACCGCACGATCGACTCGGCGCGACGCTGGCCGAGCGCGAGGTTGTATTCGGTAGTGCCGCTGTTGTCGCAGTTTCCTTCGACGCGAACGGTCGCTCCGCGGCCCTTTACGCACGCCGCGAGCGCGTCGAGCTGGGTGCGCATCGCCGGCTCGACGGTGCTGCTGTCAAAGCCAAAATAAACCGTGAAGTTGTTGCAGCCCGTGTCATCGGTTGCCGCCTGCAGCGTCAGCCCGCGCCTCAGGATTCCTTTGCCGCCGTCCGGGTTTTTCACGATGACGTCGTACACCCCTGCAGACAGCGCGGGAACCGAGACGGTGAGCGCGTTTTCGTCGGTCACTCGCGCACCTGAACCCTCGGTGTTGGAGAACGACACCGTGGCCCCCGGCTGGAAGCCCGAGCCGAAAACCTCGACCGGAAACACCCGATCTGCTGCGCCAAATGCGGGGTCTACACCACCGACTACGAGCCTCGAAGCCGGGGAAGGCAAGTCGTCTACGCTCTCGACTTCGACCTCTTTGTCCTTGTGCGGATTGCACTTGGCCGCCACCAAAAGAGGAGCGAGCAGCAGCGCGATGAGCAAGCGCGTTTTTGAGGCCGAACCCGAAGCCAAAGCCGGCGCGGGTCGCCCACCGAAGGCTGGACGAAGAAGCAGCAAAGAGGGGCGCATAAGACCACCGTTAGCGCGGCTTCTATCCTTGCACCTACCTCCGCTGCAAGCGACCATCCGCCAGCCGGAAGCCGACCGGGACATTTGCTTGAAAAGAGGCGTCCTCGGGAACCGGCCAGCCACGCGTCGCAAAAATCTCCGCGAGCCGCCCACGGATGCGGGTGGACTCCTCTCGCGGGTTGAGCAGCGCGACCGAAAGCATGTCTCGCGACGTAGAATCTTCAGGCTCCGAAGCAGAGCTTTCCTGTGCAGTCTGGCCTGCGCCCTGAGCCGAGCCCTGTGCAGCGGTCTGGGCCGCGATCGCCTCGATCGCCGCGTGCCGCACCCCCTCGTCAAAGTCTGTCAAGAACCGCGCTGCCGCGGGAGCGATGGACGGATCCTTGCGCTCGGCAAGAAAAAGCAGCAGAGTTCTCTTTTTCTCAGGTTTAAACTCATCTTCCACCCGCTGTGCTCCCAACATGTCAATGAGCGCACGGGTGCCCGCGCCCGGCCCCTCGACCTTGTCAATCACCGCGACTGCCCACTGAAAATGCACGCTCGTACGCGCAAAATCCCGCGCCGCCACCGCAGCAGCGGGGCCAGTGTCGACCAGCAGGTCAAACACAATCTCCTTCTCTTTCTTGTCTTTCAGACTGTGCTCTAACTGCAGTTCAAAGCGCTTGAATACCGCAGTCATCGCCTCGGGCGAACCGTTGTCGAGCAGCCAGCGCGCGCTCGCTTCACGGTCCTCGGCTTGGGCGTCCCGCGTTCCTACGCGCCGAGCGTGCTTCTTGAGGGGGTCGCCGAAGATTTTATCGAGAAAGGACATGAATCGCCTGTAGCCGCGAAGGGCTATTCACCGCGCAGGCTCAGGGGAAGGGGGAACCTGCGCTTGTGCACCCACCAACGCGCCCCCGACGTCACGCTGCGGCATAGACTGCGGCATAGACTGCGGCAGAGAAATGCCCATCGCCACCCCCGCAAATCCGTCCGGGGCAGCGGCGGTCAGCCCCGCGCCCCCGTTGCATTCTAGGTACGCTGAAGCCCGCCCCACCGGCTTTAGCAGGCGTACCCAGCCGCCGATGACCGTGCGACCTGGGTTTCGAGCCGTAGCCAGATCGGCGTTGAGCGCTGCGCCGAGCTGCAGCCCAAGCGGATGACTCCCGGGCAGCGCCCAGCTTGCCGCCACGCGCACCATCGGCACATCGTCCTGATTGGCAAAACGCAGCGGATTCCCCCAAACGCCTAGCCCCGCGCCGCCCAGCGCGCGCCACGGCCCCGCGGCCAACTCAAAAGCAGCGCCGAACGCGACGTCGGTCTCGTCGGTTCCCAGCTCATCTTCATCTCGGGCATCCGGCAGCTTCACCGCAAACCCGGTCCACGCCCGAAAAACGCCGACCTGCACCACCGTAGCGGTTGCCCCTAAGCGCACATCTCCGGCGCCGACCACCGAGGCACCCGGCGAACGGTCGGCGATGCCTTCGAAGCCCCCCGATAATTGCACACGGGAGTCCGGCATCCACCGTCCGCCGAAGCCAAAAGTCAAACGGTCTCGGGCTCCGCTACGAAAGGGCGGCACAAACCCCGGCGAAAAAGTAGACCCAGCAGCGGCCTGAACCGCACCCGCGCCGCCGTCCATCGCCAGCGAGGGTAGCCAGCCATCTTCGCTCGCGTGGCCCGGGCCGAAACCCTCAGCAAGAGCATTTGGTATAAATGCAGATACAATCAAAGCTATGTGTAGCAACAGCCCCCCCATGACCAGAGAAGTGAAAGAGAAGTGAAAGAGATAGTGAGGAAAGGGTTGACGACTGCGGGTCATCATTCGTACAGTAGTACACCTTACCCTCGGGCATCCCATGCGCCCGCTTCGGAGATGAACGCAATGAACGTCCCTACCCGCTTCCCCTTCGCATTCGCGATGCTCGGTATTACCGCCCTCGTCAGTTGCACGGGGACAGACGGAAAACTGAATGTCGAAGACACCGTCCCCGCGGCGTGCACCGGGCCGGTCGCGAACGCGGGCGCTGACCAGAACGTCGCAAACGGCGGGCTGACCACGCTGGATGGCTCGGGCAGCGCCCTCTGCGACGGCTCGGCTCCTGGCTACGTCTGGACGCTGGAGACCGTGCCCACCGACTCTACGATCGACGCGGGCGACATCTCGCTCACCGATCCGGCGCACCCCACCTTCACCCCCGACTCCGTGGGCGCGTTCGTGTTCTCGCTGGTGATCACCGACGCAGAAGGCAACCCGTCGCCTGCGGATCTCGTGGTCATCAACGTCGGCGCATCCAGCTCCAAGCCCATCGCCGACTGCGGCGGCAACCTCACCGCCGAAGTGATGGAGCGCGTCGACCTGAACGGCTCTCGCTCGTCTGACCCTGAGGGCGCTGCGCTCAGCTACCAGTGGACGCTGTCGGCCGTCCCCGACTGCTCGGCCCTGACGAACGGCGACATCTACAACGGCACCACCGCCAACGCCGCGCTCGTCCCTGACTGCGCCTCGGTCTTCGTGGTCGCCCTCGCCGTAAACGACGGAGAGAGCTGGTCTGACCCTGCTTACTGCTCGGTCACCGTCGGCTCAGGAAATCAGGCACCGATCGCCGACGCCGGCTCCACGCAGGCATTGTCCCCCTGCACCGAGCATCACTACGAGCTCAATGGGTACGGCAGCTACGACCCAGAAGGCGCGCCGATCACCTACCAGTGGTCGATGATCTCGGCGCCCGCGGGCTCGACCTCGACGACCGCCAGCTTCAACAACCCCACGCTGCCCAACCCCGCTTTCGAGTGGGACATCCCCGGCGAGTACACCTTCGCGTTGCAGGTAAATGACGGCGCGGTCACCTCGCCGCCCGACGTCGTCGTGCTGACGTTCCACGACGTGACCGAAAACGCGGTCCCGATCGCCAACGCCGGCGCAGATGAGACCATCAACAAAGAGCCCGAGTGCGAGACCGCCTCGTACGTGTTCACCTGCGAAGACTGCCCCTCAGAAGACGTCACGCTCGACGGTACGGCATCCGATGACCCTGTAGATGGCGACGACCTCCAGTTCCGCTGGACCGAGCCCACCGGCGAGCTCACTCTGGAATCCCCCAACAGCGCCACCACCCGCGCGGTCACCCCCAGCTATCCGTCCGAGCGGAACGTAGCGCTGGTCAACTCCTGGACCGTCGATCTCGCGGTCAGCGATTGCGCAGACACGGTCCACGACACGGTCACCGTCACCTACACCTGCACCGGCACTTACTAAATCGGAGCGACGATGCGCACCTCTTTCTTTCAGATTCTTCCTGCACTGTTGCTCCCTGCATTCGTACTGACTGCCTGCAACACCGACAAAGCCGCCACAGACTCGCAAGCCGAGCCAGCCGATCCGTCCAACCGCGCGCCCTCGGCGAAAGCTGGGCCCGACCAAACGCTGGCTGCCGACTCCACCGTCTCTTTGACGGGCGCGGGCTCGGTCGATCCCGACGGCGACGCGCTGACCTACGCGTGGTCCTTCGACCACGTCCCCGAAGGCTCGACGATCACTGAGCGCGAAGCCCCGTTCAGCGACAACCGCAGCACGACAGCGGTCGCCACCACGTTCATGCCCGACAAGGTCGGCACCTACGTGATCGCGCTCACCGTCACCGACGCCAAGGGCCTGTCCTCCGGCATCGACTACGTCATCATCACCGCCGACGCTGCCGAGAACATCCCCATCGCCAACGCCGGGCCCGACCAATCGGCGCCGGTCACGACGGCGGTCACCCTCAACGGCGCGTCCAGCTACGATCCGGTCGGCCGCCCGCTGACCTACGTTTGGACCGTCGTCGACAAGCCGACCAACTCCACGGTCACTGGCGTGAGCGACCGCACGGCAGCTTCGCCCACCCTCGCGCTCGACGCCAAGGGCAGCTACATCCTGAGCCTCGTGGTCAACAACGGACTCGCCTCGTCCAACGCCGATGAAATCACTGTCACTGCTACTGCAGACGACGCCGCACCGACCGCGAACGCCGGCCCCGACCAGCCCCTCGCGCAGGACTGCACCACGCTGACGCTTGATTGCTCCGGCTCGAGCGATCCCGACGGCGACCCGATGACCTACTCGTGGACGCTGCAAGGCAAGCCCGCCTCCTCCGCGACATCCAACGCTACATTCTCGGACCGTACCCAAATCAGGCCTACGTTCTACCCCGACGTCGCCGGTAGCTACGTATTCTCGTGCGCGGTCAATGACGGTACGAACTGGTCGGTCCCTGACACCATGAACGTGACCGCCGCCGAGCGCACCATCAACTCGCGCCCCGTCGTAAACGCGGGAGCCGATCAGGCGATCGACGCCGGTACGGCGGTTTGCGTTGAAGATGGCTACGTCTATGACTGCGACGAATGCACCGACAAGGTCGTCACCCTCGGCGGAGACGCGACCGTCTCCGATCCCGACGGCGATCCGATCACGCTGATCTGGACGGTCGAGAGCGGAGATGCCACCATCACCGACCCGTCGTCCCTGTCAACCACGATCACGCTGGAAAAGGCCGAGCCCACCGAGCCCGCTACCTGTGAAGAGATCCCCTACACCGTCAAGCTGACGGTGACGGACTGCACCGGCGCGGTGTCCACCGACACCATCAAGTTCATGTCTACCTGCTGCGGCGTGGCAGACACGTCGTCTCGCTAAAGAGCTCGCTAGAGAGCTCGCGAAAGATCTGCTTGGAACCGACATGCCGGGCTTCGTAACTATAGACGAAGTCCGGCCTGTCGCGTTTTTGCAGGCTAATCGCTGCGCAGATGACCGCTACCCAGCGCTCGCCGGGACATGGGCGGTCGGATGCGTAGGCAGCGACGCCGTGAACGTCGCCGTGAACGTCGCCGTTTCGGGCGTCGATAACCGGGTCGTGACGCTGACCGCGCCGGTGCGTTCGCCGGCGCTCGGCGGCGGCTGGCTGTGGACGACTGGGCTGCCGGCTGGGGCCTGGGCGCTCCCCGACCCGGTGCGGCGCACCTTTGGCGTCACCTTCGAGGAAGGCACAGTCACGACGCTGGTCCCGCGTGCAGGCGTGGCTCCTCCAGCGGTGGCCATGCTTCAGGGTCACCCGACCGCGTTCATCCCCTACGCCGATCACGTAGAGCGCATCGATCTCACCGCGTCATCCTGGCCGGTACACCCCGCGCACCCGCTGCCCGGGGAGCCCGTCGCGCTCGGAGATGAATGGGCCGCGTGGACCGAGCGCAGCCCGAGCACCGGCGCCGATGTTTGGGCGCTGCGCGGAGACGTCGTCGCGCCGATCGCGCAGGGGGCTGGGGACCAGCGCTTGGTCGCCGGCAGCAACAGCACCCTGTGGTGGGTGGACGGAGACGCCGTCGTAAGCCGGGACATGAACAGCGGCGTGGAAACGCGCTATGCGGCACAGACCGGGTTCACCGCCGGGCTCGCGGTAGACCCCGCCGATGGCTCCGTCGCGTGCTGGGAAGATCGCCGCGCCCTCGGGACCACCGGCATCGACCTGTGGTGCTCGAACGGCGCGCACCTCGAGCGCCCCGGCGATCAACGCTGGCCAACGATGTCCAACGGCTACCTGCTGTGGCGCGAAGGCGAGCAGGTGCTGACGGCGCGGCTCCGGTAGCCGGAGCAGGGATCAGCGGGCAGCTACGGCGTCTTGACCTTCGCGAGGATCTCTTTGATCACCATGTCCGCGGTTACGCCGTCGGCCTCGGCTTCGTAGGCCAGCGTGATGCGGTGGCGCAACACGTCGGGCGCCACGTCTTTGACGTCATCGGGCGTAGCAAAATCGCGACCGTCCAACATCGCCCAAGCGCGCGCACACGACGCGAGCGCGAGGGTTGCACGCGGCGAAGCTCCATATTGCACGTAGCGCCCCATCTGCGGCGAGATGCTGCCCGCCTGGCGCGTGGTGTGTACCAGCGACACGATGTAGTCCGCGAGCACCGGCTTCAGCGTGATCTGACCGCAGAGGCGCTGCATCCGCGCCAGCGCATCCGGCGTGAGCACCGCAACCGGCGCTTCGGGAGGACGCGTGGCCCGGAAGAGGATCTCCCGCTCTTCTTCGCGCGTAGGATATCCGACGACCAACTTCATCAAGAAGCGATCCACCTGCGCTTCTGGCAACGGGTAGGTGCCTTCTTGCTCGATGGGGTTTTGCGTCGCGAGCACGAGGAACGGGCGCGGGAGCGGGAAAGTCTCATCCGCGAGGGTGACCTGACGCTCCTGCATCGCCTCGAGCAGCGCAGACTGCACCTTCGCGGGCGCACGATTGATCTCGTCGGCGAGCACGAGGTTGGCAAAAATCGGACCCTTGCGCGTCGTGAACGAGCCCTCACGCGGGTTGTAGACCTGACCGCCCAACACATCGGCGGGCAGCAGATCTGGGGTGAACTGCACCCGCGCGAACGCTGCGTGCATCGCGCTCGCCAGCGCCTTGACCGCCGTGGTCTTTGCCAGTCCGGGCACACCTTCGAGCAGCACGTGACCATCGGCGAGCAGCGCGGTCAGCAAGCGCTCGACCATGTATTTCTGCCCGACGATCACCTTCGCGACCTCGACGCGCACAGCACGGAGCTGTTCAGCGGCGTGGGCCAGCTCTGCGTTCATGTGTACCGAATCTGCTTCCGACATCCAACACCTCGATCCACCGGCTATTGCGGGACGGGGACACCGCCACCGCTCGAGAAAAATCGTGACGGGGAAAGCAGTCCCGCCGTTTCTGGATATCTGGTCACGCCGTGGAGTTTCTTTGAGCATCGCCGGGTACACCCGCACAGGCCGCGTACAACTGGGCCCCGCATCCGATCTGATCGAGATGCAGGGTTTGGATGGCGCTCGTCACACCGCGATCGTCTTCCACCCCGAATACCGGAAGCACAACGCCATCAACGCAGCGTTAGGCATCGTGCTCGGGTTCTTAGAGTCGCCCATGGTGACAGGCTTGGCCGATCTACGGGCTTACGACCTGGCACAATCTACTTTTGTCTACCCGACCGGACAGATCTGGTCGGTCGCCGAGGCGGTGCGAACCCTCGCCGATCTCGGTGAGGTCGGCGGCGTACGCGCCGGCGTCGAGCTGATGATCGCCGTGGGAGAGGTCCTTGTTGAAGCGGCTGAAAATGGCGAGAGCCAAGGCGTATACAGTCACGGGGGGCTCACGCCCTGGCGCGTCGTGCTCGACGCCGAAGGGAGGCCCACCGTCATCGGACACGCGCTGCCGCAGGTCGAGATCCTGACCTTTCACGAGCAACCCGAGCGCATCCCACGGGAGGACGCCTTTCGCTACTGCCCACCGGAACGCATGGAGTCCCGACGCGAAAATTTCTCCTCCGACGTGTTCAGCCTCGGCCTGATCGCCTTTGAGATCATGACCGGCAAGCCGGTCTACGATGGGCTCGTCAACGACATCCGCGGCAAGGCCGCCCGCGGCGAAACCAGCCGGCGAATCCACCAGTTCCGCGACTACATGCCCGAGCCGGTCCGCGACCTCCTGACCACAGCGCTTCGTCCCGACCTGCGCGACCGGTATGCTTCGGGTGCCGACTTCCTCGCCGCCGCGCGCGCCGCTCTCCACGCCGACCCAGACGGCGGCCACCTGCGTGACATGATGGATCGCGTCAGCAAGCAGGTCAGCCGCGCACGGGAACAGCTGGATCCGGCGCGCACATCGATGCTCTCCAAAGAGGATCTGGCCCGCTTGGTGAACGAAGACGCCGGCCCGGTCGCAAAAATGCCCTCCAAGCCTGTGGCGATCCCAACGCGCGCCGAGGCGGCGACGCCCTTGACCCGTACGCCCGCAGCTCGTACGCCATCCGCTTCCACACCAGCACCCGCCGCCCCAGCAGCTCCCGCGCCGGCACCCGCCACCCCAACGCGGTCTGCGGCGCTCGGAGCCTCGAGCGCAGGAGCCGATCCTGCGATACGTCGCCTACCTCCAAGGCTACGGGAGGCGGAGGCCAGTCCAGCACAGGTGCCCGCACCCGGAGTCGATCCGCAGCCCGCAAACGCGCCGCCCGCAAACGCGCCGGGCGGGGAAGCTCCTCGCTGGTCGCTGCCTACGCGGCGCCCCAATCCGCGCAGCC
>Ga0209107_10001977_pt1 | contig 11440 bp, 10 predicted proteins | sample LakErihyJuly2011_2_FD_187460 | JGI IMG/M metagenome (GOLD analysis project Ga0209107, IMG submission 187460) | Freshwater microbial communities from dead zone in Lake Erie, Canada - CCB hypolimnion July 2011 (SPAdes) (version 2) | ecosystem: Environmental > Aquatic > Freshwater > Lentic >... | reverse complement strand
AACTGAAGTTTTGGCGACGCAACATTTTAAAACTATCGCAAAACTACTTGGCGATCTAGCGCAGGCCGGAACGCTGCAAGGTAGTGGCGAAGGCACTCAACTCGCTCTCTTAACTGGGTCTATGACAACAGCACAAAAGCGCGAAGCACTTGGAAAAATTTCAAATGGTGAAGCGGGCATAGTTATTGGAACGCATGCGCTAATCAGTGAAGGCGTCGAGTTTGATGATTTGGCACTTGTCGTTGTTGATGAACAACATAGATTTGGTGTCGAGCAACGTGATGCACTCCGCATGAAAGCCAAGAAGCCACCACATTTATTAGTTATGACTGCAACACCAATTCCAAGAACTGTTGCGATGACAATCTTTGGTGACTTAGATGTCTCGACGCTTCGCCAATTACCGAGTGGGCGCATCCCAATCGAAACTCATGTAATTCCAGTTCTAGAAAAACCACATTATTTAGATAGAGCATGGGCCCGGGTAAAAGAAGAAGTAGCAAAGGGGCATCAGGTTTATATCGTTGCGCCTCGTATTTCCGAAAGCGAAGATGATGTTACGAAGGTAAAGATTTCAGAAGCAGATATTGCGATGGCGAAAATGATGGGCGATGAAATTACAAGTGAAGAGTTATCTGGAACCGAGAAAATGACAAGTGTGGAAGAGCTTGCGCCAAAGTTGGCTACCGGGGCGCTTAAAGGACTGAAGCTGGCACCTTTGCATGGCCGCCAAAGTTCTGAGTTAAAAGATGAAACTATGAGTGCATTTGCGAGCGGTGAAATAGATGTGCTTGTTGCAACAACTGTTATTGAAGTTGGAGTCGATGTTCCTAATGCATCAATGATGGTGATTATGGATGCAGATAGATTTGGTGTTTCACAATTGCACCAGCTGCGTGGTCGCGTTGGTCGCGGAACTACGCCGGGACTTTGTTTATTGGTTTCAGGTGCGCCAGATGATTCGCCGGCGATGGCCAGACTTAGCGCAGTAGCAGGAACGCTAGATGGTTTTGAATTATCAAGAATTGATTTAGATCAACGGCGCGAGGGCGATGTATTGGGTCGTGCGCAATCTGGAACCAAGTCGCACCTTAGATTGCTTAGAGTGCTTCGTGATGAAGAACTTATTGAAGAAGCGAGAAGAGTTGCGGTCGAATTGATAACCAAGGATCCAAAATTGGCGAAGCACCCCGCTTTGGCAGTTCAAGTTAGTATTTTGAAGGAAGAAGAGCGTTCAGCTTTCTTAGATAAGGGCTAGCGGTTACGGTTCGCCAATGAGAATTATTGCTGGAACTAGTAAGGGAAAGAATTTATTTTCTCCTACTGAAAAAACCCGGCCAACATCAGATCGTGCTCGAGAGGGCCTGTTCTCCTCGCTCGAATCAGAATTTGGTTCAATGTCTGAGTTAAATTTTCTAGATTTGTTTTCTGGTTCTGGTGCAGTTGGTGTTGAAGCGCTTTCTAGGGGAGCGGCGAATGTTTATTCCATCGAAGATCATGCGCCAACTGCAGGAATTGCAAGTAAGAATTTTGGTCTAGTAAAAAGCGAAGCAGGAAAATTCACGGTAGTCACAACATCTGCTGAAAGATTCGTAGCGACACCACACCAAATCTCTTTTGATATTATTTTTATGGATCCACCATATAATGTGGAAAATAGCGTTATTGAAAAAATATTGATTGAAATTAACTCAAATAATTTGCTGAAACGAAATGGAATAATCGCGATTGAACGCGAGACGAAGAAGTCGCAATTTTCTTGGCCGCAACCATTTATCGAGGAGAAAGTCCGTTCATATGGACAGGGAAGTATCTTCTACGGTGGTTATTCTGCTAGCGTTTTGCCGTGAAACGCATCGTCTGCCCCGGGTCTTTTGATCCCATTACCTTTGGCCACCTCGATATCATCGAGCGAGCCAGTTCAATTTTCGACGAAGTAGTAATTGCGGTTATGGTCAACAAGACCAAGCAGACGCTATTTACCGTCGAAGAACGTATAGAAATGACGAAAGAAGTAACAGCAAAATTCCCAAATGTGAAAGTTGATTCATGGTCTGGCCTATTGGTCGATTACTGCAAGAAAAATGATATTTCAATAATCGTTAAGGGCTTGCGAGCAGTAACAGACTTTGATTATGAACTTCAAATGTCGCAAATCAATTTACAATTGCAAGGCGTTGAAACACTCTTCCTTTCAACCGCTCCTGCGCATTCATTCTTATCATCATCGCTGGTCAAGGAAATTGCCGTCCACGGTGGCGATGTATCTAGTTATATCCCGGCAGTACTTTTAGAGCGCTTGAAAAATCGCTTAGCTGGAAAGTAAAGGAGAAATAAATGGAAGTTGTAGAGCGCATTGAAACTGCAATTGCAATGGTGGAGGAAGCCAGAGGTGTTCCGCTGTCAGCTAGTTGCGTGCTGCATCGTGGCGAAATTCTTGAACTCCTAGATAGTGCCCGCGCCGCCTTTCCTTCAGATTTAGCTAGCGCCCAGGAAATTTTGCGCCAGCAAGATAACGTCATCGAAGATGCTCGAGTGCAGGCCGATCAAATAATTGCGCATGCTCGCGAAGAAGTTGAATCAATGATTTCACAGACTGAAATAGTTGCAGCGGCGAAGAACGAAGCTCGTAGAATTTTGGATGAGGTCGCTGAAGAAGCAGCAAGTCAACAGGATGAAATCGATGCATATGTAGATTCCAGACTTGCAACTCTTGAAGTGATTCTTCACAAGACTATGGAAGTTGTGAATCGTGGTCGCGACCAACTTGCTGGCGCGGATACAAAGTCAGCGCTCTCAGAATTGGGCGATAAGTAAATCATTGATGGTTAAAAATCCCTTCCTCTTTAATACCCATGATTTGCCGCGCCGTCCTGGTGAGATGCGCGAATATGAATTAACAATTGATATTCATGAAGCGCTTGGTTTCGAAGTTCTCTCAATAGCCGAAGATGAGCCAATTGATATTGATCTTCGAATCGAATCAGTTGCTGAAGGAATTCTTGCAAGCGCAACAGTTAGAACTGAAGCGAGTGGGGAATGCGGCCGCTGTCTTGATGCGGTTTATTACGATGTTGACGAAACTTTCCAAGAACTATATGAATATGTTGAAGACCCTCGTCAAGCCCGAAAGAAAAATAAACCGGGGAAGAAGCGACCAAGCAAAGTTGAAGAAGATGATCTTGACGAAGATTTAGTTCGCCAGATGGATGGCGAATTAATTGATCTAGATGGTCCGATTCGCGATGCAATAATTTTAAATCTCCCAATAAACCCGCTCTGCACCCCAGATTGCCCAGGTCTATGTCCCGATTGCGGCATGAAGTGGATTGAACTCCCAGAGGACCACGAACATGCGCCAGCCGATATTCGCTGGGCTGGGCTGGAGAATTGGTCGGGCGGCAATAACGAGAGCGGTCAGGGCGACCTAACGGAGAAGTAACCCCCGTTTTTGAATATCGGTGGATTTGAGGGATACTTACGCCTTCAGTAATTCATCTTCAAGTTATGAATTTATTAGCAAAAAGGGGTGCCCAAAGTGCCAGTACCAAAGCGAAAGATGTCTCGCTCACGCACTCGTCATCGTCGTAGCTCATGGAAGACAACGCCAGCAGCAATTGCAAATTGCGCGCAATGTCAACAACCAAAGTTGCAACACACTGCTTGCCCAACTTGCGGTACATATAACTCACGCCAAGTTGTAGAGGTTTAATCTGTACGATCGTTTGAACGCAGCACTTGGAACTAATATTTCCAGTGATCTGCTCGAACTTGCCTTTACTCACGGCTCATATTCGCGTGAATTTGGTGGCGTACCAACTAACGAGCGGCTAGAGCACTTAGGCGACAGCGTTCTTGAATTAATAATTACTGGGGAACTCTATTTAAAGTTTCCAGATGTAGATGAATCTCGTCTCTCTAAAATGCGAGCTGGCTTAGTAAATAATGCCGCGCTAGTTCCCATCGCTAAAGAATTAGAACTCGGCCAATATTTACGGATTGGTAAAGGTGAAGAAATCACCGGCGGCCGTGATAAAAATTCAATGCTCGCTAATGCTTTAGAAGCTCTTGTAGGTGCAATTTACCTAGAGCGGGGCTACGCATTAACTGAAGAGATTGTTCTTAAATGGTTCCGAGCAGCTATCGATTCTTCTGATGCGCTAGACCTTGGTATGGATGCTAAAACTGCCCTTCAAGAGTTAGTGGCAGCAAAGGGAATGGGCGCACCAGAGTATGAAGTTACCGAATCGGGTCCGGACCACAATAAAAGTTTTGAAGCGGTAGTTGTTGTTTCAAATGAAAAATTTGAAGTTGGCGAGGGTAAGTCAAAACGGGAAGCTGAACAAGCGGCTGCCAAGTTTGCTTATGATGAATTAAGTGCCCGAACTTCCTGAAGTTGAAACTGTAAGGCGCGGATTAGCCGAACATATAATTGGTAAGAAGTTCAAGGAAATCGAAGTTCTCCACCGCCGTGCGACTTCACCAAAATCAATTACTGCACTTACTTCACTTAAAGGCGCTCGAGTTAAAGATATTTCTAGGCGTGGAAAATTCCTCTGGTTCGAATTGGATCGGCCAGAAGTGTTAGTTGGACATTTAGGAATGAGCGGGCAATTCTTAATTCAGCCTAAAAGTGCATCTGATGAGCGGCATTTAAGGGTCAGATTCAATCTCGGCAAGTATGAGCTGCGTTTCATTGATCAAAGAACATTTGGTTGGCTTGGAGTTGAGGAAACGTTAAATGGATTGCCAACTTGTGTTCAACACATTGCACCAGATCCTTTTGATCCAGCTTTTAATTTAGCGGAAACTATTTTGCGATTTAGCAAGAAGAAAACTGAGATCAAACGAGCGCTGTTAGATCAAAGCGTTATGAGTGGTGTTGGAAATATTTATGCTGACGAAGCTCTTTGGCGAAGCAAAATTCATCCAGAAAGTCGCACCGAAACAATGAAAGTTTCTCGCATCAAAGATTTAATTGAAAGTGCAAAAGAGGTTATGTCAGAGGCACTTGAAGTAGGTGGAACTTCTTTTGATGACCTTTACATAAATGTAAATGGCGAGAGTGGGTATTTCGAGCGCTCTCTTTCGGCGTATGGGCAGGAGGGCGAAGGCTGTCCAAGATGTGGCCTTGAAATCCGAAGGATCACATTTGCCAATAGATCTTCCCATTTTTGCCCAAAATGTCAGCCCACACCGCGTGCGCGCAGAAATCGGTAAGCCCTTTTCCGATAGGTTTCGCTTGTGTATTTGAAGAGTATGACCCTCAAAGGATTTAAGTCCTTTGCTTCATCGACTTCGCTTAATTTCGAACCTGGAATTACCTGCGTTGTTGGTCCAAATGGGTCCGGTAAATCCAACGTGGTTGATGCGCTCTCTTGGGTTATGGGTGAGCAAGGCGCCAAATCTTTGCGTGGCGGAAAAATGGAAGATGTTATTTTCGCGGGAACATCTGGTCGGGCGCCCCTTGGTCGCGCCGAAGTTTCAGTAACAATTGATAACTCGGATGGCGTACTTCCAATTGATTTCACAGAGGTAACTATTTCCAGAATTCTTTTTAGAAATGGTGCGAGTGAATATCAATTAAATGGTGAAACAACAAGACTTCTAGATATTCAAGAGTTACTGAGCGATTCAGGTATTGGTCGCGAAATGCACGTAATCGTCGGTCAAGGCCAACTTGATGCGATTTTGCTTGCCAACCCAGAAGAACGACGAGCATTTATTGAAGAAGCAGCCGGTGTATTGAAGCACCGCAAACGTAAAGAGAAAGCGCTGCGCAAATTAGATTCAATGACCGCAAACTTGGCTCGTATTCAAGATCTAACAGTGGAATTGCGCCGTCAATTAAAACCACTTGGTAAGCAGGCAGAAGTTGCTCGTAAGGCTTCAACAATTCAATCTGATGTCCGTGATTCAAAGTTACGATTGCTTGCCGATGATTTATTACTACTTAGATCTACGGCTGACTCAGAAGTCGCAGATGAATCAGCGTTGCGTGCCCGTAAAGACGAAGTAGAGGCTGCGCTAAATAGAGCACGTGCTCGCGAAGAAAATATTGATGCGACTGCACTAATCGAAAACCCGCTACTCGTTAAAGCGCAAGAAAATTATTATCAGTTAACTGCGCAGCGCGAAAAATTTCGAGGAATTCAGAACTTAGCTTCAGAGCGTGCAAGGTTCTTATCCGAAGAAGCAGATGAGGCCCGTGCAAGTGGCCGCGATCCGGAAAGTATGGATTTAGAGGCACAAGCGCTTCGCGGTGAAGAACAATCTCTGCGCAATGATGTCAACGAATCTAATATCAAATTGACCGCGCTCTCCTCAGAGTTAAAAACTTTAGAGGCAAATTTAATTACTGAAGAAAATAGTGTTTCCGCCGCGCTTCGAGCAATCGCAGATCAACGCGAAGGAACCGCGCGTCAAGAGGGACATATCAATGGGCTTAAGTCTCGTATCGATGCAACTAATGCCGAAATTACAAGATTAACAAAGACTAAAGATGAAGCATCTAGACGGCTACAAAGTTTTCAAGAAGAGTTTGCCTTACTTGAAACTCAAATCGCATCAGTAGATGCAAATGAACCAGGTTTAGATTCAGAGTTTGAAGTTGCTAAAACTCAATTAGCTAGTGCGCAGAGTGAATTGGATTCACTAACTGCAAAGGATAGCGAAGCACAAAAAACTCGTTCTGGTTTAGATGGTCGCTTGCGCGCACTCCAGGAAAGTTTGGTTCATCGCGATGGCTCCGGGGTTGTTCTATCAAGTGGAACAAGAACTCGCGGTCGACTTTCATCTTTGATTAATGTGTCACCAGGTTGGGAAGTTGCAGTTGCCGCTGCACTAGGACCACTTGCAGATTCAGTGGTTGTTTCAGATATTTCATCTGCAGTCTCAGCACTAACTATGTTGAAGCGTGAAGCCGCCGGACAATCAGAACTTTTAGTAGTAGATGGAGATAACGGCTTCACTGCTTCAAATCGCTCAGTTCCAAATGGTTTTACCTCGCTCGCAAGCCTGGTTTCATCTAGTGAGGTTGGAAGTGCCATTGCATCGCTGCTCTCCGGATTTGTTGCTGTTGAAGATTTGGCAGAAGCCGAAAGTGCACTGCGCGCCGATCCTTCCGTTATTGCGATTACAAGAGAAGGCGATGTTTTAAGTCGGATTCGTGTTCGCGGTGGTTCCAGTGCGAAAAGTTCTGCAATTGAAATTTCAGCGCTAATTGAGAAGAGCGAAACTCAACTGCAAGAAGCAACAAATAATTGCGAACGAATTAAATTTGAGGTTGTTCGAGCAACTGAAACCCTTGCTTCCCGTAAGAATATTTATGAATTGGCACTTGCTAAATTAAATGAATCTGATGCACGAATGTCAGGTCTTGCCGAACAAATGGCAGTAGCTGGACAGAATGTTAAGAACGCGCAAGGAGAGGTCGAAAGAATTTTGGCCTCCCTCGTCGAAGCCAGCACCCAGCGTGAATCTGATGAAGCAGATTTGAGTGCGGCTATTTCGCAATTCGAATCCCATCAAACTCCTGTGAATCCAGATTTAACTCACCTTGAAGATCTTCGCTCAAAAGTTTCTGCTGCTAGATCTGCAGAAGTAGAAGCGCGATTAAATCTACGAACCTTAGAAGAGAGAGTTACAGCTTTAGTTGCTAGAGCAAATGCACTTGAAGCAGCAGCGCAGAATGAACGCGAATCTGCAACAAGAGCCGTAAGTCGCAGAGAACAACGCGGCCTCGCAGCACTTACCGCTCAAGGCGTTGCAGACGCTTCATACGAAGCGCTAATTCAAATTGAATCTTCTATAGCAAAGGCAGCAACAGAGCGTGAGCGGTTAGAAATTTCACGATCAGAACGGGAAAGCGAAATCCTTGCATTACGTGTGCGCAGTCGTGAATTAACAACAGAATTAGATTCACTAACATCAAGTGTTCATCGAGATGAAATAGCGCGTGCAGAACAGCGGTTACGTATTGAAGCGCTAGAACAGAAGGCGATAGAAGAGCTTGGCGTTGATGTAAACACTCTCGTAAGTGAATATGGACCTGAGAATGATGTCCCAACATTTGTTGAAGATGAAGAGGGAAATTTCGTTCCTGGAGATTTAATTCCTTATCGCAGAGATCAACAAGAGAAGCGACTTGCCCAAGCCGAACGTTCATTGACCTTACTAGGAAAGATCAACCCACTAGCGCTTGAAGAATATTCATCACTTGAAGAGCGTCTGCGCTATCTAGCGGAGCAATTAGAGGACTTAAAGAAGACCAAGCGCGACTTGCTAGAAATTATTAAGGAAGTTGATGACAAGGTTCAACAAATATTTAAAGAAGCATATGACGATACCGCTCGCGAATTCGAAATAATTTTTGCTCGCCTATTTCCAGGTGGCGATGGCCGTTTGATCTTGACGAATCCAGAAGACATGACAATTGCAGGAATAGATGTTGAAGCAAGACCTCCTGGAAAGCGCGTTAAGCGACTCTCACTTCTTTCTGGTGGTGAGCGTTCACTCGTAGCAGTTGCGCTACTAATTGCAATCTTTAAGGCACGACCAAGTCCGTTCTACGTGATGGATGAAGTTGAAGCAGCCCTGGATGATACGAACCTTGGGCGTTTACTTGGTGTCTTCGAAGAGCTTCGCGAAAAATCTCAGTTAATTATTATTACTCACCAGAAACGTACGATGGAAATTGCAGATTCGCTCTATGGTGTAACAATGCGTGGCGATGGTGTTTCTGAAGTGATTTCGCAACGTATCCGGGAATCTGAAAGCGCAAACTAGTTTCACTAGTGAAAAGTAATGGCACTTTTTAGCAAGCTCTTCCAAAAAATTCGCGGTGGTTCAACTTCTAGCAGCGACTGGGCCGAGATAGAAGAATCACTAATCTCTTCAGATTTAGGTGCCAAGAACGCAGCAGAAATAATTGAGATTGCCAGAAAATCTAAAGGCGATGAATTAGATGCTGCAATTACTAGCGCCCTTAACAGTTGGCTATGTAACAGCAACCGAGGTTTGGCAGTAACAAAAGATCGTCCAACAACAATAATGATTGTTGGCGTGAACGGCACGGGGAAAACAACTTCGACTGCAAAGTTAGTCTCGTATCTAAAGGCACAGAATAATTCAGTCTTACTCGCAGCGGCAGATACTTTTCGAGCCGCGGCAGTTGAGCAATTAGCGACCTGGGGAAGTCGGCTTGGTGTTGAAGTAGTTACCGGACCGAACAATGGCGATCCTGCATCAGTTTCATTTGACGCAGCAACAAAAGCAAAATCTGAAAATATTGATTATTTAATTATTGATACCGCAGGAAGATTGCATACTAAATCTGGCTTGATGGACGAGCTAGGAAAAGTTAGGCGAGTAGTTGAAAAAGTTTTACCAGTAGATGAAGTTCTATTAGTTGTGGATGCAACCACTGGACAAAATGGAATCATTCAAGCAAAGACTTTTATGGAGAGCGTCGAAATAACTGGGCTAATTTTGACGAAGATGGATGGTTCAGCAAAAGGCGGCATTGCCCTTGCGATTGAACGAGAGTGTGGCATCCCAATTAAATTCATCGGAACCGGGGAAGCAGCTACAGATCTAGAGGCGTTCGATCCAGAGCGCTACTTGAACGGGCTTTTCAGTTAAATCCCCCCAGATGTAACCAATTCGTAACACAACTCGCAAAGCTTTCACCATTTCGTAATCTGCCAAGGCATCTGATGTAACCAAGCCCCACGACCCTTTGGGTATCTCAATGGCGAGGCCTATGTGTATCGGGGGTTTGTAATGGAAGAAGTTGTTATCAATTCTGGTGACACGGCTTGGATGCTTATAAGTACAGGACTTGTAACTTTGATGATCCCAGGCTTGGCACTTTTTTACGGTGGAATGGTTCGAGTAAAGAGTGTGCTTAATATGATGATGATGTCATTTGGCGCACTCGCAATAGTTTTTGTGCTCTGGATTATCGTTGGTTTCTCAATGGTCTTCGGCGATTCACTTGGCGGGAATGGTTTAGTTGGAGATCCAACTCAGTTCCTATTTTTAAATGGTTTAGATAATCCCGAGGCCGCAATTGGAACAATTCCTGCTGCTGTGTTTATCGCCTTCCAAGGAATCTTCGCAGCGATAACAGTTGCACTTATTTCAGGTTCAATTGCCGATCGCGCAAAGTTTGGTTCTTGGATGGTCTTTGCTGCAATTTGGTCTGCACTCGTTTATTTCCCAGTTGCACACTGGGTATTTGCATTCGATGACTTTGTCGCAAAGACTGGTGGTTGGATCGCAAATGATCTTGGCGCACTTGACTTTGCAGGTGGTACCGCAGTACATATCAATGCTGGCGCCGCAGGATTAGCACTAGCAATTATTCTTGGAAAGCGAGTTGGTTGGCGTAAAGAAGCAATGCGTCCACATTCTCTTCCACTTGTAATGCTCGGAGCTGCACTTCTCTGGTTTGGCTGGTTTGGCTTTAATGCTGGATCTGCAGTTGCATCTAATGGAACCGCAGGACTAGCGCTGCTAAATACGATTGGTGCAACAGTTGCTGCTCTACTGGCCTGGTTATTAGTAGAAAAAATGCGTGATGGACATGCAACAAGTCTTGGTGCCGCATCAGGTGTTGTGGCCGGTCTTGTAGCAATTACTCCAGCATGCGCAGCAGTAGATGCAAGCGGTGCGCTAATTATCGGCGCTGTAGCAGGTGTCCTCTGTGCGCTATCAGTTGGTTTAAAGTTCAAGCTGGGAATCGATGATTCACTTGATGTTGTTGCAGTTCACCTAGTTGGTGGAATTGTTGGAACTGTGATGATTGGTTTCGTTGGCGTTGATGTTGGACTATTCAACGGTGGCGGAAGCGAACAACTAATAAAGCAGATTATCGGTGCAGGCGCGGTGCTTGGATATTCCTTCATCGCAACTCTGATAATTGGTTACGCGATAGATAAGACAATTGGCTTGCGAGTTAGCAAAGAGGTTGAGGTCGAAGGAATAGACCTTAAGCTGCATGCTGAATCTGCATATGAAATGTATAGCTCATCACGAGGAGGCTCTTCACTATGAAACTAATTACCGCAATCATCAAGCCATTCAAGTTGGAAGATGTGAAAGATGCACTCACTGCTTTCGGAATTACCGGAATGACAGTTTCAGAGGCAAGTGGATTTGGGCGCCAAGGTGGACACACTGAGGTTTATCGTGGAGCCGAATACACAGTGGATCTGATTCCAAAGATTCGACTAGAAGTTTTGGTCGATAGCAAAGATGCAGAAAAGGTTATCGATGTAATTGTGAAGGCAGCATCTACCGGAGCAATTGGTGATGGCAAGGTTTGGTCATCGCCAGTAGATAACATCGTACGTGTGCGAACCGGAGAACGTGGACCGGACGCGATTTAGTAGATCTAGAAATAGATCTAGAAGCCATAAGTAGAGTAACTCCGTGG
>Ga0209107_10001976_pt1 | contig 11441 bp, 10 predicted proteins | sample LakErihyJuly2011_2_FD_187460 | JGI IMG/M metagenome (GOLD analysis project Ga0209107, IMG submission 187460) | Freshwater microbial communities from dead zone in Lake Erie, Canada - CCB hypolimnion July 2011 (SPAdes) (version 2) | ecosystem: Environmental > Aquatic > Freshwater > Lentic >... | reverse complement strand
TGGAAATCCCAAAGTGATTGAATACAATGTGCGCATGGGTGATCCGGAAACAGAAGTTGTAATACCTAGAATAAAATCTGATTTACTCGAAACATTTATTGCTGTAGGAGAAAAAAAATTAGGAGACTTCACTTTCGAAATCGATTCCCGAACAGCTACAACAGTCATGATGGTAGCAGGTGGTTATCCTGGAGATTATGAGAAGGGGAAAAATATTTTAGGACTTGACAATGTAAAAGATGCAACAGCATTTCATGCAGGAACAAAACAAGATGGTTCAGCTATTGTGACCAATGGTGGAAGAATAATTGCATTTACAGCTATGGGTGATTCAATAAAAGATGCGATTCAAAAATCCTATACTGCAGCTAATGTTGTTAAGTTCGACGACTGTTATTTTAGAAAAGATATAGGGCAGGATTTAATCAACTTAATGTAAAATAAAAAAGCGCCACATCAAGGAGGCGCTTTTAAAAGTAATATCTAAAATCCTAAAATTATTTATAAGTTCCTTCTTTAAGTGCTTTTTTGTTGTAAGCCATTTGCAATTTCATCCACCAAGCAAAACAAACAAAGCCCAATACGATACAAACTTTGTTCGGTGTAATTTGGTCATACACCCATTCTAATCCGTGAAAATATTTGTAGAATGCTCTACCTACACTCCACCAAAATCCTGTTTGATCTGTCATAGTTTGTGATATTTGAATGCTCAAAGGTACTAATAACTTTAAATTTTCAAAAGAGAATTCTATTTTTGCTGCTTTAGGTATTTCCTTAATTAACTAATTACTTACTTTTAGCAAATGTTCATTCGCACAGCGCGCACGCAACAGCCCATTTCCTTAATTTTAATCCCTTTGTTGGGCATTATATTGTGGTTGCCTGGCTTTTTGAATCCGAGCCCCCCTGCTATACAGGCCTTGATGCCATTTTATGCTCCCGTTGATGCTTTTTGTCGACTGCACCCTTTTTTTAGTGTTTTTATGGGTTTTGTTTTCTCGCTTGGCACTGCTTTCGTGTTAAATTTTATTATTCATCAACATCAAATCCTTACAAAAAAGTCCTGGCTGCCAGCACTCTTGTTTTTGGTACTCTCGTCCAGCACAAAGGGCTTTCTTTGGTTGAATCCCGAATTAATTGCGGGTATTTTTATTCTTCTTTCCTTGCATTTTTTATTGGAAACATATAGAATGGACAATGCCATCACATTTATCTTCAATGCGGGTTTTTTTATTGGCTTGGCAACTTTATTTTATTTTCCATCAATTGTCTTTGTATTATTTTCTATTATTTCTATTATTTTGCTTCGGCCTTTTACGTTTAGGGAATGGATGATAATGTTACTTGGCAGTACCATTGTGCCGATTTATGTATGTGTTTATTATTTTTGGCACAACCAACTTTACATTAAATGGCAAGAGCTTGTTGTTATTCCAATTCTAAATAGAGCTTTTTTTATAAATATTCCACAAGAGTTTTATTGTATAGTAGCAGCAATGGCTTTTCTATTTCTTGTTTCCGCTTTAAAATTTTTGACGGGAGCCGACTCCTCTGCCCTTAAAACAAAAACGGGTATTTCTGTTATGATTTGGTTTCTTGTTTTTGCAATTCTTGGTTTATTGGTAGCACAGAATCTTTCTGTTGCAGGAATTATTTTCGCTTTCTTTCCAATATCCATTTTTTGTGGAAATTATTTTCTTCAAGCACGGCGAGCATGGCTGTCCGAATTTATTTTTTTAACATTACTTCTAAGTATTGGTTGTACGTATGCAATTCATCTAAAATGGATTGTTTTTTAATACGTAAATTTAGTTAGCATTTGAAATGTGGTTTTCACTTACCTTTGTTGTTCATTAGGTTAATCTCAATTGTATGAAATTCGGCGTTGTTATTTTTCCAGGTTCAAATTGCGATCAAGACATGATTTATGTTCTTGGGTCAATTATGAAGCAAGAAGTTGTGGAGCTTTGGCATAAAGACACCGACCTAAAAGGAGTTGATGTTGTAGTTCTACCAGGTGGGTTTTCTTACGGTGATTATTTGCGCTCCGGTGCCATTGCTCGTTTTGCGCCAATTATGGAAAAAGTAATTGAGTTTGCAGGGAAAGGCGGTTATGTATTTGGTGTTTGTAATGGATTCCAAATTTTATGTGAAGCTGGGCTACTCCCTGGCGCCTTATTACACAACTCAGAAAGAAAATTTATTTGTAAAAATGTTTTTGTAAAAGCGCAAACTAAAGAAACCCTATTGACTAAAATGGTTCCGCAGGATAAAGCGCTTAAAATTCCAATAGCTCATGGTGAAGGAAAGTATTTTGCAGCTGCAAATATCTTGACTGAAATGAATACTAATGGACAAATTATTTTCCGTTATTGTGATGAACACGGAGATCTTAACGAGATTGGTAATCCCAACGGTTCGATAGAAAATATTGCGGGAATTTGTAATGCTACAAAAAACGTTTTTGGAATGATGCCCCATCCAGAACGCGCAGCTGATAAAGAATTAGGGAATACGGATGGAGCCTATATTTTTCAATCGCTACTTTCATTGATGAGCGCCAAAATAAATTAGATATTTTTTTTCGAGAACACTTCAAATCATGCCTCATTTTTGGGTTATTTGAAATCAATATATAAGGGTTTTTTGTATATTTGAACTTAGCAAAAAATGAATACCCAATTAATAATTTAGTTCATGAAAAAAAGTCTACACATTATTTTACTGCTTTTCCCAATCGTGACTTTTGCTCAGGCGCCAGTTATAGGAACTTCTGCTTGGAATGCAGCAAATAATCAGACACAACGAAATGGAGGGCCAGCATACAATCCTCAAAACGGAAATGATACACTTAATGCCGTTTACAACAACAGTGCTTGTGGTTTAAATTATGTGATGGTTACTCAGCGACTTGGTCAACGATTTGTTCCTATTGGAAACCCTCAACCGGCTGCATTTGTTGTGAATATGACTCCTTGTGCAGTAATTCAACAGGCATTTTTATATACTGAGGCACTTGGAATTGCTCCTTCCATTACTGCAAACATTACAAACCCTGCTAATATCAGTAGCTCCTTTAGTATGACCAATATTGGTAATTCCATAGACGTTTGTTGGGGAATGGATGGAACTCATGTATGGCGCTCAGATGTTACTTCTTGTATTACCGGATCGGGGACTTATACGTTGAGCGGACTTCCAACTACCACTTCACCAAACATGTTTACGGTGGATTGTGAAGGAGCAACCTTGATAATTATTTATACCGATCCCTATGCGTCTTATACAGGAACCTTGAAAATAGATGATGGCTGTCATACGGTTGCGGGTGGTGTGCTAAACCATACCATGTCTGGATTTAGTGCTTGTGCAAATTCAACGTACGCTTCCGATTTTATGATAGTTGGTGATATGCAAATGTTCACTTATACATTAAATGTTAATGGTAGCCCCGTTGTTCAACCTCAGTGGGATTGGTGGAATGAAATTAGTGCAACGACCTCAGTTACAAACGGACAATCTACTTGTAATTATAATTTGTCAGGATTGGGTGACTGTTATACACTTGCTGTAGCTGGATTGTATTTTCAAACAGCCTGTTCGCCTTGTTCGCCATTGCAGAGCAATGTAACATTAGTAATGACGTCAACACCTAATACCTGCAATGGAAATGGAACTGCCAGTGTAAGCGCAAGCGGAGGAAGTGGAAATTACACTTATTTATGGTCGCCAGGAGGAGATACTACTGCTTCGGTTTCTGGATTAATGCCTGGTACATATACTGTTTGGGTTAATGATGGAATTACCTGCAGCTCAGCACAAGTTGTGTTACAAAACAACGGAATGAATTTGGCTATGTCTTCCACTGCAGTGAGTTGTAATTTAGCTGGATCTGCATCAGTAGTAGTTACAGGAGGACAAGCACCCTATACTTACCAGTGGGCACCTTCAGGAGGAACGAATGCAATAGCAACTAATTTGAGTGCCGGAAATTATACTGTAACGGTAACCGATAATACTGCTTGTGTTATGACTAATACCGTATCGGTTGCTAGCTATCAGTATATGCTTGTAAGTATAATTCCCTATCCTGATACCTGTGCAACATCAACCGGATCTGCATTTGCAAATGTATACGGTGGCATTCCTCCCTATTCTTATTTATGGTCGCCAGGAGGTCAAACAACAGCTACTATTACAGGACAATCGGCAGGAACTTATTCTTGCACCATTACGGATAACGGCGGTTGCATTGTAATTGGTTCAGGAATTATTGTTAGTTCTGTTCCAAATGTTACATCAGGTGGAATGGGGTATATGTCCTGTGGTGATAGTTTGCCATTGTGGGCTTTCGCTAACATGAATGGAACCTATTCATGGTCGCCAGCTACTTATCTGGATAATCCAAACGCACAAATGCCATATTGTACTTCCACAGTAAGTATTACCTATACGGTCACTTTTACAGGAGCTTGTGGTGTAGATACCGATACTTTTTCGGTGATGATTTATCCTATCAATTATTTAGTGGAAGAAATTTGTTTTGTAACAATAGATACGGTCATAAATAAAAATGTGGTGATTTGGGAAAAATGGAATTCGCCCTCAACTGGTTTCTATAATATTTATCGTGAAACATCATCGCCAGGAATTTATTCGATTGTTGGTACACAACCAATTTCTCAGTTTAGCACTTTTACTGATCTGACCTCTAACCCTTCTTCAAGTCCAAATCGATATGCTTTAACAACCGTAAATGTATGTGGGCAAGAATCAGATACCACCTACCATCACCGAACCATTCACAATGTTATTACGCCGAACGGACCAGGATGGAATTTGAATTGGAATGCATACGAAGGATTGCCCATAGCTACCTATAATATTTTGCGCGGGCCCACAGTTGGTACCATGACTGTTATTGCATCCGTTCCTGGCAATCAGCTTTCGTATACTGATGGAAATCCGCCTTTCGGAACAAATTACTATTTAGTTGAAGCTGTTCATCCATTTAATGGTTGTACTCCTTTACGATTAGGAAATCCGCAGAGTTTGTCGGGATCAGGGTCGTATTCAAATATTTTTGAAACTAATTTTGTTGCACTTAATGAAGCTGATTTATTGGAAAACTCCCTTGCTATATTTCCAAATCCAGGAAACGGAAATTTCCAAATAACTATGACATTATCAAATGCACAAAATGTTCTTGTTTCCGTCTTCGATAATTTAGGACAAATTGTTTGTTCAAAAGAAGAAAGAAAAGCGGCAGGAAATAGTAATTTTGATTTGAATTTGTCCGATTTAAATTCCGGAGTTTATTTTGTTCAAGTACAAATAAAAGAATCTGTTTTTACAAAAAAACTGGTAATTCAATAAGTTCAAAATCTTTGTACTTAATTTATAAAATTGAACAATGAAAGCTGTAAAATTAGTCGTATTATTTTTTGTACTCGGAAGTTTAAAAATAGTTGCACAATCAGCAGCTCCACAATCAGCAATAATTCCGAATGGAGCATTTAATGTTAAGTTGCAGTCGGCACAAAAACAGTTGGATCCTGACGTTCAAGATGGAAATGGCAGCCTTGGTTTTTTGTATGATACCACATTATGTGGATTAAATTATACTCAACATTCTCTCAAACTTAGTCAGCGGGTTACACCAGTTGGAGTTGTACAGCCAGCACCTTTTCCCATAACTGCTATTCCTGTCAATGCTCAAATTGAAAAGGCATATTTATGGTGTGTAGCAGTTGGAAATGGCGGACCAATTACAGCAACCATTACCAATCCTGCAGCAAATACTTCAAATTTTCTTATGGCTAATACCGGGCAAGATATTGATTTGTGCTGGGGCTTTCCGGGCACCTATTCCTATCGTGCAGATGTTACGAGTTGTATCAGTGGTAATGGAAATTATATAATTAGCGGGCTTCCTGTTGGCACTTCAATCTCTGGGAGTGATGTGGAAGGAGCAACTTTAATGATAATTTACAAGGATGTTTCTGCTACCTATACAGGAAGTATACATATTGATGACGGATGTTTAGTGATGCTTTCCGGAACAGCCCAGCATTCGATGATTGGGTTTAATGCCTGTGCAACATCTGCTTTTTCAAGCACCTTCATGATTGTTGCTGATTTGCAAAATTTAGGAGCAACATTATCAATGAATAATGGACCTTCTTTTGGCGTGCTGGAAGATTGGTATAATTATGTTTCAGATTCAACCACAATTACTCAGGCACAAAGTACCTGCAATTTTTCCGTTTCGTCAGGGAACGATTGTTTTTGCCTTTCGGTTGCAGGTTTATATACACAAACAAATTGCAACAATTGTGTAACTGCAAATAACGAGAATGTTTTAGTGTCAAATTCCATACATATATTTCCAAATCCTACTGCTGGCGAATTTGAATTGAATATTACAACAGTGCGTTCACAAACAATTAATTTAATTGTTGTTGACCAATTAGGACAACGTGTTTTTGAACAAGCAGCATATGTTCAGGCTGGAAAGCAAATCCTAAACGTGAATTTAGAAAAGTTAAAACCTGGAAATTATTTTGTGCAAATTAGGGCAGAGGAGGGGATTGTTACAAAACTTATTTCTATCCATTAATTTTTTTATAGAAATTCATTTCTTTTAGGTACTCCCAAACGCCTGCCGGTAAAAAATGACGAATATCTTTTTTTTCTGAAACAGCTTTTCTTAAAAAGGTTGAAGATAATTCCACTACGGGAGCTTCGGTGAAATGTATTGATGGATGTACTTTTAATTCACCGCCATCTGACCCAGGCCGTGGATAGACAAAAATTTTGTGATGCTTAAGAATGTATTCGTAATTCTTCCACTTTGTAAGTGATTGCAAATTATCAGCACCCATGATGAGTGAAAAATTATGATTTGGAAAATTTTCTGTAAGATGCGCTAATGTATTAACGGTGTAAGATGGTTGTGGAAGTTTGAATTCAACGTTACTGGCTTTCATTTTTGAAGACTCGCTGATAGCAATGCGTACCATTTGCAGTCGATGGTTTTCTTTGAGTAACGATACTTTTTCTTTTAGAGGATTGTGAGGAGAAATAACAAACCATATGCGATCTAATTCAGTAAATTCTAGCATATAATTCGCCAACACAAGGTGACCAACGTGAACGGGGTTAAACGAACCGAAAAACAAACCTATTTTCAATTGCATGTCAATTAATAAAACTTACTAGGTAATCTCGTTTTTATTTAAAAAAGTATTTACTACACGCATCGCTTCTGTTACCGCTTCCTCTAAATTGTCGTTAATGAGAACATAATCAAAATGTGTTTCGAAAGCGAGTTCGCTCGCAGCTTTTTCTAATCTCATTTTAATTTTTTCATTGGATTCAGTAGCTCGTAGGCGAAGGCGGGTTTCTAATTCAATCAAGGACGGCGGACGAACAAAAATACTTAAAGCAGCAGCTCCAAATTTTCTTTTTAGGTTGATCCCACCTTTCACATCTACATCAAAAATTACATGATGACCTTTGCGCCAAATGCGCTCAATCTCCGAAGTTAATGTTCCATACATTTGACCTGGATAAACTTCTTCCCACTCAACAAATTTATCAGCTTCGATTTTTGCTTGAAACTCCGCTGGAGAAATAAAGTAATAATCAACTCCATGCGTTTCGTCCCCACGTAATTGTCGGCTTGACGCTGACACAGAAAAATTCAGTGTTGGAATTTCTGAAATTAGTCGATGAACAATCGTGGTTTTACCTGCACCAGAAGGAGCCGAAAAAATAACAAGTTTACCAGTTGCTGACATACCCCAAAATTAAGGTAATTCCGCACTACATGTAAATTTTACTTAATTTTTTTATGAAATTTAAAATAACTCAAATGGGGAGTATAAATTCTTTAAAGGACATTAAGTAACTGCTCCTTTATTTTTTCCAATTCATCCTTCATTTGTACGACAATCATCTGAATTCCTGCGTCGTTTGCTTTAGAGCCAATTGTGTTTATTTCTCTGCCAATTTCCTGAGCAATAAATCCAAGTTTTCTTCCCGCACCAATTTCTAACATGGTAGCGGAAAAATAATCCAAATGCGTTTGTAATCGAACTTTTTCTTCCGTAATATCTAATTTTTCTAAGTAATAGATGAGTTCTTGCTCGAACCTGTTTTTATCAATATTTTCAGCATTCGTTGCTTCAGCTAAATGTTTATTCAGTCGTTCGCGGACAGTAATTGCACGCTGTGGGTCTAAGGTTGCTATCGCTAAAAGTTTTGTTTGTATGATGGCAATGCGTTGCGAAAGTTCAGTCGCCAATGTATTACCTTCATCTTCACGGAATGTGTTGAAGGCAACAAGGGCAATTTTCACTGATTCAAATGTTGCTTTCCATTCTTCTGCATTAAACTCTTGCTTATCCTGTTTGAAAATATCGGGCATCCGCATCAAAAGCGGTAAAAAATCTTTTCGTTCATCACCAATTGCAGCGGCAGCTTTTGATAATTCTTTGTGGTAGGTAAGCAGCAAGGAATGATTCATTGTACCTACCGAAGCTTCCGTATTTCCTTCCGAATAAATTGAAACATCTATTTTACCACGATCAGCATTTTTTGATATTTCTGAACGCACTTCCGATTCTTTTTCGCGATACAGCGAAGGCATGCGAATATTTAAGTCAAATGTTCGAGAATTGAGAGATCGAATTTCAACAGTGATTTTCTTTTGTGGCAATTCACACACCGATTTGCCGTAGCCAGTCATTGATTTCATTTTTCGAATTGCTAATTTTTACGAAATTACGAAAAACTAATGAATGAAGATTTTTTGCATTCTACAAACTTGTTTTAGTGTTTTGCCTTTACATTATGTGACAGTAGAATTATCAATTACTGTTTTCTTTTGACTTGCCAATAGTACACCCGTAAAAATTAGAATTGCGGATACTATTTGTTGCCATCCGAGAATGTCTTTTCCAAGAACCAATGCGATCACTGCTGCCATAATTGGTTGTGTATAAATATAAGCGCTCACCACCGTAGGACTTAATGCTTTTAATGCAAATATATTCATGAGGTAAGCAATAAATGTTACACCAACAATTACAAATAAAATATCAAAAATTGTTTTCCCGTCAAAGGAATTAAAATTAACTTCTAAGAGGTTTGGTATTCCAAGTGGAACCAGTATGGGAATGCTCATAAGGAATGACCATTTAAGAATTGTTACCGGATGATATTTTTTCATCAATGGCGTTACTAAAACAAGAAACGTACCCCATGATAGTGCATTAATAAAAATCAGTAAATCCCCAATTGGTGAATCTGTTTTTGTGTTAGAAATAGTGTTGCTGAGAATTAATAATAATGCACCCCCGAGTCCGATTAAAATGCCACATAGTTTTTGCCAAGTAATTTTTTCTTTCAAAATAACATTACCAAGAATTAAAACTAGCAATGGACAGGTTATCATTATAATAGCCCCGTTGATTGGAGAAGTAAGACTCATTCCTTTTATAAAAAATGATTGGTTAATAGTTACACCACATAAAGAAAGCAATGCAATTTTTCCGAAGTCTTTTCGTTCAATTTTTTCGAAAAAAAACAGACCTGTAATCCAAAGTAGGGGAGTTGTCCCTAAAACACGCAAGGCAACAAATCCTGCAGGACTAAGGTATTGAGGAGTTACTTCCTTGATGATTGTAAATCCCGCTGCATAAATTACCATAGCAGTAAAAAGAGAAACATGCGCAAGAAGTGTTTTGTTCATAGTGAAAGATTAGACAGTAGTCCAATTGCAAAAATACAAGATTTCAATTTTTAATTTCTTTGTTGATAGCGATTACCGTTTGTTTCGAATTACCAATAAAAATGTTGTTTCCTGAAACTACAACAGGCCGTTTAAGAAAAGTGTACTCTTCTAAGATGTAATTTCGATAATCTTTTTCTGTTAGTTGTTGCGTCTTTAATCCAAGCGCCCTGTATTTTAATGCAGTTCTTGAAAAAAGCGATTCGTAACTACCCGAAAGGGTTTTTAGTTCATCAATTTGTGCAGGAGTGATTTTTTCAGTTTTAATATCTTGCAACATAAACCCTTTTGAAATAAGTCCTGTTTCTTTCAGAATTCGTTGGCAGGTTGAACACGTTGCCAAGTAGTAAACTTTTTGCATATCTTATTTTAGGGCACAAAGATAGGGTAGGGAAAAAGATTAATATTAATATATTTTTAGAAGAGACATTGCCTACTATTTTTCTAGCCTTTTTTAGGAATATTTGCTTTGCGTTAACAATTTTAAGTTTTAATCATTGGCTATTAAATAAATTGAATTAGTACAACGATGTATTGCAATTCTTTACGCTTATCTTTACGACTTAAATAAAAGCCCCATGTTCGACCATAGCAAATACGGTTTCGGTACCAATGCAATTCATGCTGGACAAGAGCCAGATCCTACCACAGGCGCAATCATGACGCCCATATACCAGACCTCCACTTACGTGCAGGAATCTCCCGGCACAAATAAAGGTTATGGGTATGCGCGTGGTAAAAATCCTACACGAACCGCATTGGAAAATTGCCTTGCTGCACTTGAAGGAGCAGCATATGGTTTGTGTTTCAGTTCCGGTATGGGTGCTATGGATGCTGTGCTGAAATTATTGCGTCCTGGCGATGAAGTAATTACGGGTGATGATTTATATGGTGGCTCTTATCGTATGTTCACTAAAATATTTGCTAATTACGGAATTAAATTTCATTTTATAAATTTAACCGAAGCGAGTAATATTCGAAAATATTTAAACGCGAATACAAAATTATTATGGGTGGAAACTCCAACCAATCCAACCATGCAGATTATTGATCTTGCCGCATGTGCTGAAATTGCGAAAGAGAATAAATTAATTTTTGCGGTGGACAACACATTTGCTTCACCCTACTTGCAAAATCCAATTACTTTAGGTGCTGATATTGTCATGCATTCTGTTACAAAATATCTTGGCGGACATAGCGATGTGGTAATGGGCGCGTTGTTGATGAATGAAAAGAGTTTATATGACCAGTTGTATTTTATTTTGAACAGTTGTGGTGCAAACCCAGGACCAATGGATTCTTTTTTGGTTTTGCGTGGACTAAAAACGTTGCACGTACGCATGGATCGTCATTGTTTCAACGGAAGAAAAGTAGCCGAATATTTAAAGACGCATCCTAAGATTGAAAAAATTTATTGGCCCGGATTTACCGATCATCCGAATCATGAAATTGCGAAAAAGCAAATGAAAGATTTTGGTGGAATGATTTCTATTGTTTTAAAAGGGGCTGATTTAAATGAAACATTTCGAGTTGCTTCTTCTTTTAATGTTTTTTCGTTGGCGGAATCATTGGGGGGTGTTGAATCTTTGATAAATCATCCTGCAACTATGACACACGCTTCAATTCCAAAAGAAGAGCGTGA
>Ga0209107_10001974_pt1 | contig 11448 bp, 8 predicted proteins | sample LakErihyJuly2011_2_FD_187460 | JGI IMG/M metagenome (GOLD analysis project Ga0209107, IMG submission 187460) | Freshwater microbial communities from dead zone in Lake Erie, Canada - CCB hypolimnion July 2011 (SPAdes) (version 2) | ecosystem: Environmental > Aquatic > Freshwater > Lentic >... | reverse complement strand
AGATTTCAGAACATGGACCACAAGGACCAGGAACACCCATCGACCAGAAGTTATCTGCCATGTCACGGCGTTGAATTCGCTCTTTCGGAATACCAATTTTCTTATGCCAGATATCAGCAGCTTCATCATCTGTTAAATAGACAGTGACCCACAATTTATCTTCTGCAAACCCATATCCACCATCGGCAATAGGTCTAGTCAATAAATCCCACGCCAGTGCAATCGCACCCTCTTTGAAGTAATCACCAAATGAAAAATTGCCGCACATCTGGAAGAAAGATGCATGACGAGTAGTCTTTCCAACTTCATCAATATCGAGAGTACGTACACACTTTTGCACAGATGTTGCACGCTTATAGGGCGGTGTTACTTCACCCAAAAAATAAGGTTTAAACGGAACCATGCCAGCATTGACCAGCAAAAGGTTGGGATCATCGGCAATTAGCGATGCGGAGGGAACGACTGTGTGAGTTAAACCTTCCCGGTTATCACTTTCGAAAAAGCGCAGCCAGCGCGAACGGATCTCGGCGGATTCCACTGTTGGGGATCACTCCGCCTTCTTCTTCTTTTTTGAGCGCGATTTTTTCATGCCCGCTGCGCTAATAAGCGCGCCAGCGACCTTAACTGCAGGCCCACTCTTATCCATAAATCCAGTTGTTGCATCCGCTACTTTCGTTGTTACATCCTCAACATTTTTAGTGATCCGCGCAAAACTCTCCAGTGGGCTGTTAACAAGCTCCACTGTGCGAGTTGACTCGTGAATTAACGGAGCAGCCTCATCAGTTAAAACCTTAAGCGAGATTTTGGCTTCATCAATTAGGCGCCCAATCCGGATCACGGCGTATGAAACCGCGATGGCAATTACGAGAAGTGAGCAGGCAGCGATAATCGTTGCAACTCCCCCTGGACCGGTAACCATTTATATCCTCACTTAGTTTTAAATCTATCTCTAGCCTACCTGAGAAGGCCTTTACTTCTGGGCTTCTACCTTTGTGGCTGCGTCAACGCCACTTTCTTTACGCTGTGCCGGTGTAATCGGAGTGGGAGCGCCAGTAAGTGGATCTCCCCCACTGGCAGTCTTTGGAAAAGCGATTACTTCGCGAATTGAGTCACTGCCCGTTAGTAGCGCACAGACGCGATCAAGACCGAGTGCGATTCCACCATGAGGTGGTGGGCCGTAATTAAATGCCTCAAGCAAGAAGCCGAATTTACTTGTCGCTTCCTCATCACTTAAACCAATAACCGTAAATACATCTTTCTGAATCTCTCGGTCGTGAATACGAATTGATCCCCCGCCAAGTTCGGTACCGTTTAGAACTATGTCATAGGCATAAGCCAAGGCGCTTGCTGGATCGCTAGCAAAACTTTTCGCAAACTCTGGTTTAGGTCCAGTAAAGGGATGATGCACCGCAGTCCAGCCGCCGTTATCAGTTGGTTCAAACATCGGGGCATCTACAACCCAGAGAAATTCCCAAGCATCTTCATTTATTAAATTACAACGTTTAGCTATTTCAAGGCGAACCGCACCTAGTAGAGCAAGGGATGCACTTCGCTCACCGGCCGCGAAGAAGATCGCATCTCCAGCTTTTGCACCGGCCGCTGCAACTATTCCACTTTGTTCTGCTTCAGAAATATTCTTTGAAACTGGCCCACCAAGAGTTCCATCTTCATTTACAAGAATATATGCCAAGCCTTTAGCACCACGTGCCTTTGCCCAATCCTGCCAAGCATCCAATTCACGACGTGGAGAGGTTGCACCACCTGGCATTACTACGCTGCCAACATATGGTGCCTGAAAGACTCGAAACTCTGTCTTTGCAAAGAACGCTGTCTGTTCGATAAGTTGCAAATCAAATCGCAAATCTGGTTTATCAGACCCGTAGTTTTGCATCGCATCGGCATATGTCATATGACGAATAGGAGTTGGGATATCAAAACCAACTGCCTCTTTCCAAATCTTTACCAGGAGTTTTTCGGCAACAGCTAAAATATCGGCTTGATCAATAAATGACATTTCAATATCTAACTGCGTAAATTCTGGTTGGCGATCCGCGCGAAAATCTTCGTCGCGGAAGCAACGGGCTATCTGGTAATAGCGTTCCATGCCCGCGACCATTAAAAGTTGCTTAAATAATTGCGGCGATTGCGGCAAGGCATACCAACTGCCGGGTTGCAGACGAACTGGAACTAGGAAATCGCGCGCACCCTCGGGTGTGCTGCGGGTGAGATACGGAGTTTCAATTTCAAGAAAATCTAGATCTTCCATGACACGTCGAATAGTTGAGGTTACTTTTGAGCGAAGTCTCAAATTAGCAGCCGGCTTCTCGCGACGCAGATCTAGATAGCGATACTTCAAACGAACTTCCTCTGATATTTCAGAATCATTTCCACTATCTACAGGAAATGGCAGAGCCGCAGATTCGCTTAGAACTTTAATGTCATCGCCCATTACTTCGATAGCACCAGTTGGCAAAGTGGAATTAGCGTTGCCTTCAGGCCGAAGTACTACTTCGCCTGTGATTTGTAGACACCACTCGGCACGTAAAGAACCTGCTAAAACTTCATCGCGAATAACGACTTGAACAGAACCAGTTGAATCACGTAGGTCGATAAATGCAACACCACCATGATCGCGGCGACGAGCTACCCAACCAGCCAGCGAGACCGTCTGACCAGCATGAGTTGCTCGAAGTGATCCAGCATCATGTGTTCTTAACATCAGAGAAAATCCACCTTAGAAAGTTAATTAGCTCAGAGCGCTCCGGATAGAGCCTTCTGCAATTCCTCAATCTTAACCGATGAAGTGAAGCCATCACTCATGCGCTTGAGTTCGACCGTCCCTGATGCAACCTCGGAATCACCGAGTACAACTACATAACGAGATCCACTCTTATCGGCAGCTTTCATCGCACCTTTCAGCGCACGATCACCAAATGCTATTTCTGTACGAATTCCAGAAAGACGAAGCTGTGCTGCCAATGAGAGCGCGACAGATTTCTGATTTTCACCAAGCGGGATAATAAACAAATCCGATGAGAATTGGTTTTCAACTAAGACCCCTTCGGCCTGCGCAGCAAGAAGTGCTCGATCAACTCCTAATCCAAATCCAATTCCAGAGAGCGCTTGACCACCGAGAATTTCCATGAGTCCGTCATAACGTCCTCCGCCCCCGATTCCAGACTGGGCGCCCAATCCTTCATGAATGAATTCGAATGTAGTTCCGGTGTAATAATCCAAGCCGCGAACCATCCTTGGATTTACTTGGTAAGTGATACCAAGTTGATCAAGGTAGCTCTTAACTTCCTTGAAATTCTCAGCCGACTTTTGCGAAAGGTAATCAAGGAGCAAGGGCGCCTTTGCCATCGCTTTCTGCATCTCTGGACGCTTGTCATCGAATAAGCGAAGCGGATTTATCGCAGCACGCTCTTTTGTCGCCTCATCAAGATCTAACGTTGCAATAAACTTAAGTAGATCTACGCGATGAGCCGACCGCGACTCGTTATCGCCCAATGAAGTAATCTCAAGTCGATAGTTGCGCAGTCCTAAAGATTTAAAACCTTGATCTGCAATCGCGATTACTTCTGCATCAATTGCTGGATCATCTAGCCCGATAGCTTCGATACCGACTTGGTAGAACTGACGATAGCGACCTGCTTGCGGACGCTCAGCGCGAAAGAATGCTCCTGAATACCAAACTTTTACTGGAAGTTGACCGCGGTCGAGTCCACTTTCAATTACTGCACGCATAACTCCGGCTGTTCCTTCGGGACGCAGAGTGAGTGAACGCCCACCTCTATCTTCGAATGTATACATCTCTTTACTTACAACATCTGTTGATTCACCAACCCCACGTGAGAAAAGTGCGGTGTCTTCAAAGACCGGCAATTCCATTAGTTGATAGCCAGCAAGTTTTGCCGGAGCAATTAAAGATTCGCGTACCCATTCAAAGGCAGCAGACATCGGAGGTCCGTATTCACTGACCCCTTTAGGCGCTTGAATCTTTTCGTACTTCATACTCGCAATTCTTTCAGATAAGGGTTATTTTTTCGCTCGAATTTAATTGTGGTCTCTGGCCCGTGACCGGGAAGTACGCGTAATTCATCACTTAATGGCAGAACCCGAGTCTTTAGGGTCTTAACCATCGCTTCGTGCGAACCCGATGGCAGATCAGTTCTTCCAATCGAGCCCGCGAATAGAACATCACCACTGATGAGAATCTCATCATTTATGGTGAACATCGTGCTCCCCCGAGTGTGCCCTGGAGCATGGATTGCGGTGATCTTCATATCTAGAACTGCAATCTCATCACCATGACGCAAATTTTTTACTTCATTAGGTTCAGTAAAATCCATAGCATTAAGAGTTTCTAAAAATTCAGCGCCATGCGCACCTTGCGGGCGAAGCAATAGGTCGCGATCTTCAGTATGTATGTATGCCGATATTCCATAACCATCGGCTAAAGGTTTGACTGAAAAAGTATGATCTAAATGGCCATGGGTAATAAGTGTTGCAACTGGCTTTAGTCCGTGTTCGGCCACCAAAGCGGTTACCTCGTGCGAAATATCTGGCATACCGGGATCGACGATGATGCACTCTTGACCAGCACCTGGTGCGATAACCCAGCAATTAGTGGCAAACATCGGGGCGATGAAAGAAGTCACCAACATAAGATCACCCCTATTTCCAGTGCATATTTGAGCGCAAACTTTCCCCGATAAGTAAGACAGGGTACCTTTTATCTCCGCAAGACCTCGTCTGCACACTCAAACAACGAAGGCTCAAAAGCCGACGCGCTGAAAGGGAAAACCATGACCGAAAATATTAATCCAGGATCAGTAAAAATCGCACCAGCTACACCAAGTGCGGCAAGTGCCTTAATAGGCGATCCATCTAAATTCGGTCGAGTGGGCGATGACGGAACAGTTTTTGTTATTACACCTGAAGGTGAAAAGCCTGTTGGTTCCTACCCTGGCAAAACAGCAGAGGAAGCGCTGCAATATTTCGTTCGTAAATTTGAAGCGTTGGCATCTGAAGTTGCCTTAACTGCAGCGCGCATCACAAGTGGCGCAGTCGTTCCGGATGATGCATATGAAGCGGTCAAGAAATTGCGTCAACAAGTACGCGAATTAAATGGCGTTGGAGATTTGCAAGCTCTTTCACTATCTGTTGAACAAATTGAGCCTTTAATTGAAGGCCACCGCGAAGCATACGAGGCAAAGAAAGCCCTCGAAATCGCCGCAAAGGCTGCTCACCGTGAACAAGTTCTAGTTGAAAAAGAAAAGATCGTTGCCGAAGCAGAATCACTCGCTCTTTCAGAGAATTGGAAAGTGACCGGAGATCGCCTTAAGACCCTTCTTGAAGAGTGGAAATCTGCTCCCCGCTTAGATAAAAAAGCAGATGCTGACCTGTGGAAACGTTTTTCAGCATCACGCAACAAGTTTGATAAGCGCCGTCGCACTCACTTTGCAAGCCTAGAAGAGATCACCTCCAAGGTCTCGGCTGCCAAGAAGGCTCTCGTTGAAGAAGCATCTGCACTCGCCACATCAACTGATTGGGTCGCAACCGCTCGCAAGTTTAAAACTTTGATGGATCAATGGAAGGCCGCCGGTCGCGGCAAGCCAAGTGAGGACGCAAAACTCTGGGCCAAATTCAAGGCAGCACAAGATCAATTCTTTACATCGAAAAACGCTGACTTAGAAAAGCGAGAAGTTTCTATGACCGCCAACTTGGCAAAGCGCGAGGAACTAATCATTCAAATTGAGGCTCTAGTTCCATTTACTGACGCCAAGGCTGCAAAGAACGCCTTCCGTGAGCTCTCACGTTCGTGGGAAAAGATTGGAATCACTCATCGCGATAAGCGCGCAGCCTTTGATGCCCGAGTTGCCAAAGTTGAAGAGGCAATCAAGAGTGCCGAAGCTGAGATCTGGCGTAAAACTGATCCCGCGGCAAAAGCACGCGCTGCTGATGTTGTTAAGCAATTATCTGATTCGATTGCCAATTACGAGAAGATCGCCGCTAAATCTCAATCTGTCGGCAACGATAAGAAAGCAAAAGAGGCGCTCGACTCAGCCGAGGCACGTAAAGTTTGGCTTGCCGAGGCAGAAAAGTCTCTCGCTGAATTTAATTAATTGCGATAGACGTCATAGACGCCTTCGACTGCTCTAACCGCTGCTAGGACCGAATCCAAATGAGTGGCATCTGCCATTTCAAAAGTGAACTTCGAAATTGCTGTTCGATCCTTCGACGTGTTAACTGCCGCACTTAAAATATTTACATGTTGCTCAGAAAGCGCCCTTGTTACATCAGCGAGCAACCTTGCTCGATCCAGCGCCTCGACTTGGATATTTACCAAGAAGACGCTGCCCGCGCCCGCCAACCATTTAACTCTGGCGATACGTTCGCCTTGATTTTGCTGCAAGTCGGCGGCATTTATGCAATCCTCACGGTGCACAGAAATACCGCTGCCCTTGGTAATGAATCCAACTATTGAATCTCCTGGCACCGGCGTGCAGCAGCGGGCCAACTTAACTAATACATCACCCACACCTTCAACCTCGATTGCGCTGCTGGAGCGTCGCACCGAATGTGAACCTGTTGGAACTTGTTCCATTGTTGGTTCCGGATGCGAATCTTCAACGCGCAGAGAAACAACTAACTTCTCAATGATGGAAGCTGCAGAAACATGGCCGTCTCCAACAGCGCTATAGAGCGCTGAAATATCTGGATAACGAAGATCGTGAGCTAACTCAAGAAGTGAATGACCTGCAAATATCTTCTGTAGCGGCAAGCCCGCCTTACGCATCTGACGAGCGATCGATTCACGCCCAGCGTCAATAGCTTCTTCGCGGCGTTCTTTACTGAAGTGCGCCTTGATTTTTGATCGCGCTCTTGGCGACTTTACAAAATTAAGCCAATCTCGAGATGGTCCAGCATGCTCACTCTTATTTGTGACGATCTCAACGACATCACCGTTAACCAAGCGAGTATCTAGTGGAACCAATCGATTATTTACTTTTGCTCCCGCGCAGCGGCTGCCCACATCGGTATGAACTGAGTACGCGAAATCAACAGGTGTTGATCCACCCGGAAGTGCGATCACACTTCCCTTTGGCGTAAAGACGAATACTTCAGGACTGCCAAGATCAAAACGCAACGCTTCAAGGAACTCTGAAGGATCTTCAGTCTCTTTCTGCCATTCGTGAAGTTGGCGAAGCCAGAGCATTTCTGGTGAAGAGGCGTTTGATTCACTTCCCTGCTTATATTTCCAATGCGCTGCAATACCGAACTCGGCGCGAGAATGCATATCGTATGTTCTGATTTGAATTTCAATCGCTTTCCCGCTTGGTCCAATCACTGTGGTGTGCAAGGATTGATAAAGGTTGAACTTCGGCATCGCAATGTAATCTTTAAATCGTCCCGGAACAGGTGACCATCTTGCGTGAATTGAACCAAGAACGGCGTAGCAATCGCGAACATCATTTACTAACACTCGGATTCCGACCAAGTCATAGATATCGTTAAACTCTCTGCCTCTAACCACCATCTTCTGATAAACGCTATAGAAATGCTTTTTACGGCCCGTCACCGTTGCTGAAACAGAATCCTTTAGCAAATCACCTTGCACGGCAGAGATAACTTCTTGCGTAAGAGCATCCCTAGAAGGAGACCTTTCGGCCACCAATCGCGAGATTTCTTCAAACTTTTTTGGCTCAAGAACTTCAAATGAGAGATCTTCTAACTCCCACTTAATCGCATTCATACCGAGGCGATGGGCAAGCGGTGCGTAGATATCTAAGGTCTCGCGCGCCTTTCTTTCGGCGCTTTCTGTCGAGACATATTTCCAGGTACGAGCGTTGTGAAGTCGGTCGGCTAATTTAATAACCAGAACGCGAATATCACGAGACATTGCAACAACCATCTTGCGCACGGTCTCGGCTTCAGCAGTTGGTCCATAAGTTAATTTATCTAGCTTGGTAACTCCGTCAACTAAGTTTGCAATCTCATCGCCGAAATCAAGCCGTAATTGAGCCAAGGAATATGGCGTATCTTCAATGGTGTCATGCAATAACGAGGCAATTATCGTCACATCATTTAACCCAAGTTCAGCCAAGATCTGAGAGACGGCAACTGGATGAGTTATGTACTCTTCACCAGATTTACGCATTTGACCAACGTGAGCCAGCTTTGCAACATCGTAGGCACGTTCGACATCGATTAAATTATTCGCCGGATCATTCTCTTTCAGGGTCTTAATTAACGGCGCAACCAGAATATCCATGACTAATCGAATATTAAGGGCGCTAGTGGCAAATTAATTTGCCTTACTTGCGACCCTTACGTTTTGGTTGATTGCGAGGTCCGCGATTAGCACTTGGGCTAATCGTTGGACGACCTGCAGATGCTGATGAAACTGCTTCAACACTGACTCCCCCACGAGAGGCCACACGCTTTGCAAGTGCCTGCATCGCAGGTTCCTTTTCGCGAAGTGAGGCCAAGAATGGCGGCGCAATAAAGATAGAAGAATAAGTACCGACTGCAAGACCGATAAATAGCGCTAGTGAGAGATCCTTAAGCGTTCCAGCACCAAGTAAGCCAGCGCCAACGAAAAGAATCGATCCCACTGGTAACAACGCAATTAAAGATGTGTTTGCAGAGCGAACAATTGTCTGGTTTACAGCCAAGTTTGCGGCCTGCGAGTAAGTCATCTTGCCAACGGCAGCAACTGATTTGGTATTTTCACGAACCTTATCGAACACAACTACCGTGTCATAAAGTGAGTAACCAAGGATTGTGAGGAATCCGATCACCGTGGCTGGAGTAACGTCGAAGCCAACCAGTGCGTAAATTCCAACTGTAATAAAGACGTCATGAACAACCGCCACGATCGCAGCGATCGCCATTTTGGGTTCGAAAGCCATCGCTAAAAAGAGCATGATCACTAACAAGAAGGCGATCAGACCATAAAGAGCCTTCTTAGTAATTTCCTTACCCCATGATGGTCCAATTATTTGGGTATCAATTGATTCAATGGCAACATCGAAGGTTTGAGTAAGTGCGGCCTCAACTCCCTTTGATTGAGCAGAAGTTAGCGCTCCCGTTTGGATGCGGATCTTGGAATCACCGATTTTCTGGACGATGATTTCACCCGGAATATCAACTGATTCTACAGATGCACGTGCTTGCTCAACACTGATTCCTGATTTATTTACGGTGTATGAAGAACCACCTTTGAACTCAATTCCGAGATGCAAACCTTGGATGGCAAGTGCTGCAATCGAGGCGAGGATAAAGACGGCAGAGATTGAGTACCAACGACGACGCTGACCAATGAAATCAAATGAAGTTTCACCAGAGTAGAGACGACCACCAAGACCGGAAAGTTTTGACATCGCTTACGCCTCCAATGTTGCTACAGATTGTGTTTGTTTCATACCGATGCTCTTCGGAGATAAACCAGAGAGACGATGACCGGATGAGAAGAAATTAATTCCGGCCAATATTGAGACGATTGGCTTTGTAAACAAGAAGACAACGATTAGATCGACAAGTGTTGTGAGTCCGAGCGTGAATGCAAAGCCACGAACGCCACCGACTGCAAAGAAATAGAGCAGAACAGCTGCGATTAGCGATACGGCGTCGGCGACCAAAATCGTGTGACGCGCTTTGAGCCAACCTGATTCAACTGCTGAACGAAGTGAGCGTCCTTCACGCGCTTCATCGCGAATACGTTCGAAGAAGACGATGAATGAGTCCGCTGTTACACCGATCGCCACAATTGCTCCCGCAATTCCAGCCAAAGTAAGAGTGAATCCGATTGTCGCTCCAAGTACTAGGAAGAGTAGATAAACCAATCCACCAGCTATTGCTAGTGAACCAACTGTTACTAGACCAAGACCACGGTAATAAAGAAGTGAGTAAATAACCACGAGACCAAGGCCAAGGAAGCCAGCCAGAAGTCCAGCGTTTAATTGATCGGCGCCCAATGTAGGTGAAACCTGCTGAACTTCACCACGATCGAAAGCCAGTGGCAAAGCACCGTATTTGAGTACGTTGGCAAGATCCTGTGCTTCAACCTGCGAGAACGAACCCGTGATTTGTGCGTTACCAGATGGAATCGCTTCGTTAATTCGAGGAGCAGAAACAACAAGACCATCTAGAACAATAGCTACCTGATTAAGTGGTGATGCCAAAGTTGTTACGCGATTAGTAAGAGCGCCAAATGCCTTAGTTCCTTCACCATTAAAGGTTAAGGAAACAAACCAGGCAACGCCTTGAGATGGATCAAGACCAGCGGATGCTTCAGATACTTGCTGACCAAGGACTTCTGCTGGTCCGAGAATGTATTTAGCGCCGCCTTCGCGTGAGCAAGAAACGATTGTGTCTGCTGGACTGTCAGCGCCAGTTCCTTCGCGGTTTGCTGGGTTTGTACAATCGAGTGCGGCATAGCGCGCATTGATATCAGCTGCCACTCCGTCAGCTGGAGTTGCAGCAGTTGAAGTATCTGCAGTCGTTGGAATTCCAGAGCTTTCGGCAAGTACTTGGCGGAAGCGAAGCTCGGCAGTCTGACCAACTAGATCAACAACGCGACGACCGCTATCTCCAGGAACTGAAATTACGATCTGACGATTTGTTCCGCTGCCTTGAGCGGTAACTTCACTTTCAGCCACACCGAGTGAGTTAACGCGTTGGCGAATAATTGTTACGGCCTGATCAACAGCCTCAGATGTAATCTTGTTGGCATCATTTGATGCGCGAGGTTGCAGCGTCACGCTGGTGCCTCCGCGCAGATCTAGGCCAAGACGAACAGCTGAAGCGCCTTGAACAAATGCGGTAACGATTAATCCGAGCAGGATCACGGCCAAGATCACGAGGGAACGGCCAGAGCGGGCAGGGCTCTTCACGGTTTTATTTGGTGTGGACATAGGAGCAGAGTCTAGGCGTCAAGTGCGGGCGTGTCGAAAAGCGTCGCAGCCCCAGCAGGTGGTGTTCGTCCCAGATGGGCCCAGCCTTGCGCGGTTGCGATCCGCCCGCGCGGAGTTCTGGCCATAAATCCATTGCGAACAAGAAATGGTTCGGCAACAGATTCCACAGTTTCAGTCTCTTCGCCAACTGCAATCGCCAGCGTTGATAGACCAACGGGGCCACCGCTAAATCTTTCGATTAGCGCCACTAGTACCGAGCGATCCAGACGATCAAGGCCCTTCTCATCAACTTCATACATCTCAAGGGCTGCCATCGCATCTTCATACGTCAATTGGTTAGCTCCTTTGGCACCTGATCTAACTTGCGCATAATCACGGACTCGACGTAGTAAACGATTTGCAATACGTGGCGTTCCACGCGAGCGACCGGCTACTTCTTCAACCGCCTTTGCATCAATTTTCAACTGTAGAAGAGCGGCGCTGCGACGAATAACTTCTTGCAATTCATTTTCTTCATAGAAATCTA
>Ga0209107_10001971_pt1 | contig 11448 bp, 8 predicted proteins | sample LakErihyJuly2011_2_FD_187460 | JGI IMG/M metagenome (GOLD analysis project Ga0209107, IMG submission 187460) | Freshwater microbial communities from dead zone in Lake Erie, Canada - CCB hypolimnion July 2011 (SPAdes) (version 2) | ecosystem: Environmental > Aquatic > Freshwater > Lentic >... | reverse complement strand
CTCGCTGAGCCGTTCGCCGGCGCGGCCGGGTGGTTGGCTGCGCGCCGGCCGGGTCTGCGGTTCGTGGCGCCGCTGGTGAATGCCGCAGTGCGCACCCGCTTCGAGTCGGCCTGGGCGAGTGAGGCGCCCGGTGTCCCACTGTATGGCGTGGAGGGTCGCTCGCGTGAGGTCTTGGCCGCGGCGGATGTGGTGCTGGTCGCCTCCGGCACGGCAACGCTCGAGACGCTGCTCAGCAAGCGGCCGATGGTGGTCGCCTACCGATTGGGTGCCGTCACCGCTTTCCTGCTGCAGCGGCTCGGCCTCGTGAAGGTCCAGCATTTCTCACAGCCCAACTTGTTGTCGGGTCGGGAGGTGGTCCCCGAGTTCTTCCAGGCCGCCGCGACCCCTGCGGCGCTCGGTGCTGCGCTGCTCGGTTGGCTCGATTCCCCGGACCGGCTACCACCCTTGCAAGCGGCCTTCGATGAGATCCACGAACGGCTGCGTTGCGGTGGCGCGGAGCTCGCCGCCGATGCGGTGATCGAACTGCTGGCGCGATGAGCGGTGTACTGACGACCGGGGTCGATGAGGCCGGGCGCGGCCCGCTCGCGGGGCCGGTGGTCGCCGCGGCCGTGATCCTCGACCCGACACGTCCCGTGGTGGGGCTCGCCGACTCTAAAGCGCTGACGCCCGCGGTACGCCGTGAACTGGCGGCGGCGCTTCGCTCGCGTGCGCTCAGTTGGTCCATCGGCCTCGCGAGTCCGGCGGAGATCGACGCCCTCAATATTTTGCAGGCCACTTTGCTGGCGATGCGACGGGCAGTGGCTGGGCTTGCGCTCGCGCCCGGCCATGTCGAAGTCGACGGTAATCGGCTGCCCCGCTTGGAGGGTCTGCCGGGGGTCGTCTCGGCTGAGGCGGTGGTCCGGGGTGACGCCAGCCGAGCGGCCATCAGCGCCGCCTCCATCCTCGCCAAGACGGTCCGCGATACGCTTATGGAACATATGGATACGCGATTTCCTGCATATGGTTTCGCGATCCATAAGGGCTATCCCACCGCTTTGCATCTGGCGGCGTTACGGGCGCACGGCCCCTCACCCGTGCACCGCATGAGCTTCAGGCCGGTAAGATTCCATTCGTCATGACCGGATTCGTCCACCTTCGCCTCCACACCGAGTACTCGCTGGTCGACAGCGTGGTGCGCATCCCGGAGCTTGCGGCGGCCGTGGTCGCCGCGGGGATGCCGGCGGTCGCCATCACCGACCAGAACAACCTCTTCGCGATGGTGAAGTTCTACCGCGAGGCAATGTCACAGGGCTTGAAACCGATCATCGGTGTCGACCTGCTGGTCGCCGAGCGCGGTGAGCGGGCGGTGCCGACGCGGATCGCCTTGCTGTGCCTTGATGAGACGGGCTACCTGAACCTCAACCGGCTCGTGTCGCGGGCCTATCTCGAGGGCCAGCAGCGCGGGGTGCCGCAGATCGATCGGGCCTGGTTAAGCACGGCGAGCCTGGCAGGTCTGGTCGCGTTGTCCTGCGGTGCGGAGGGTGATGTGGGGCGGGCGTTGGCGGCGGGCCGTGGCCCGGAGGCGGCGCGTCACCTCGCGGCGTGGCGGGAACTCTTGGGTGATCGCTTCTATCTCGAAGTCGCCCGGGTCGGCCGCGAGGGCGAAGAGCCGTTGGTGGCGGCGACCGCCGCGTTGGCGGCCGCGGAAGGGGTGGCCTTGGTCGCGACCAACGATGTGCGCTTCCTCGCGGTGGAGGACTTCGAGGCCCACGAGGCCCGGGTCTGCATCCACGACGGCGCGCAGCTCACCGATGCATCGCGCCTGCGGCGCTACACCCCGCAGCAATACCTGCGCACGCCGGCGGAGATGGCGGAGCTGTTCGCTGATCTGCCCGAGGCGATCACCAACAGCGTGCAGATCGCGCGGCGTTGCAGCCTGCCGCTGAAGCTCGGCGAAAGCCGCCTACCGGCTTTCCCCGTGCCCGATGGGCGCAGTGCCGAGGATTTCCTGCGGGCTGAGGCGGCCAGCGGCCTGACGGTGCGTTTCCTGCGTCTGTCGGCGGGCATCGACCGTGCTGCGTACGAAGCGCGCCTCGCTACCGAGCTCGAGGTCATCTGCAACATGGGCTTCGCCGGCTACTTCCTCATCGTCGCCGACTTCATCCGCTGGGCCCGCGCCAACGGCGTGCCGGTCGGACCCGGGCGCGGTTCGGGTGCGGGATCTTTGGTCGCCTACTCGCTCGGTATCACCGACATCGACCCGTTGCAGTACGACCTGCTGTTCGAGCGTTTCCTCAATCCCGAACGCGTCTCGATGCCGGACTTCGACATCGACTTCTGCATGGACGGCCGCGATCGCGTGATCGACTATGTCGCGGACAAATACGGGCGCCACCGCGTCTCGCAGATCATCACCTACGGCACCATGGCGGCTAAGGCGGTGGTGCGCGACACGGGGCGCGTGCTCGGCCACGGCTATGGGTGGGTGGATCGTATCGCCAAACTCGTTCCCTTCGAGCTCGACATCACCCTCGATGCTGCACTCGAAAAGGAGCCGGAGCTGCGCAAGTTGCGCGACTCCGACGAGGAGGTGCGCGCGTTGCTCGATCTCGCCCGATCGCTCGAGGGGTTGACGCGCAACGCCGGCAAGCACGCCGGCGGCGTCGTGATTGCGCCGTCGATGCTCGAAGACTTCGCGCCGCTCTACTGCGAAGCGGGTGGCGGCTCGGTGGTGACGCAGTTCGACAAGGACGACGTCGAAGCCGCGGGCCTCGTCAAGTTCGACTTCCTCGGCCTTCGCACGCTGACCGTGATCGACCACGCCGTGCGCACCATCAACGCCGCACGGGTCGCGGCGGGCGAGGTTGGTCCGCCGCTCGACATGGCGGATCTGCCGATGGACGACGCAGCGACGTTCGCCTTGCTCAAAGCCTGCGAGACGACCGCGGTGTTCCAGCTCGAGTCGCGCGGCATGAAGGATCTGGTGCGACGCTTGCAGCCCGATCGCTTCGAGGACATCGTCGCGTTGGTTGCGTTGTTCCGACCCGGGCCGCTGCAGTCGGGCATGGTCGATGACTTCATCACCCGCAAGCACGGCCGTAGCCAAGGACCGATCGACTACCTGCACCCGAGCCTCGAGACCGTGCTGAAGCCCACCTACGGCGTGATCCTATATCAGGAACAGGTCATGCAGATCGCACAGGTGCTCGCCGGCTATACGCTCGGCGGAGCCGACCTGCTGCGCCGCGCCATGGGCAAGAAGAAGGCCGAGGAGATGGCCAAGCAGCGCAGCGTGTTCGTCGATGGTGCCAAAGACCGTGGCGTGCCCGAGCCTCAGGCGGCGCATATCTTCGACCTGATGGAGAAGTTCGCGGGCTACGGCTTCAACAAATCGCACTCGGCTGCCTACGCCCTGCTCGCCTACCAGACCGCTTGGCTGAAGGCCCACCATCCAGAGGCTTATATGGCGGCCGTGCTGTCGGCGGATATGGCGCACACCGACAAGATCGTCACCCTCAAAGATGAATGCGACCGTATGGGTCTCGAGGTGCTGGCGCCCGATGTCAACACCTCGGCGTGGGCGTTCGTGTCCGCCGGCGCCAGGCGCGTGCGCTATGGGCTCGGCGCCATCAAGGGTATGGGCGAGGGCGCTGCGGAGAACATCGTCGCACAGCGTGCTGCGGGCGGTCCGTTCAGATCGATCGACGATCTTTGCCGGCGGGTTGATCTGAGCCGCGTTAACCGTCGCGTACTCGAGGCGCTCATCCGTTCCGGCAGCCTCGATGGTGTCGGCGCGAACCGTGCGACGCTCATGGCGCGGCTGCCCGCAGCGATGCAGCTCGGTGAACAGACCACCCGGGCGGTTCAGACCGGTCAAGACGACCTGTTTGGGCTCGGCGCCCCTGCGGTTGGCGGTCCGGCACCGCGCGGCGCGGCATCGGACGCTGCGCCCACCGACGGCATCGAGATCGGCTCGCCGCCAGCGCTGCCGGAATGGAGCGAGACCCTGCGTCTCGCGGGCGAACGGGAGACGCTCGGCTTGTACCTCACCGGCCACCCGATCAGCCGCTACGAGCGCGACCTCGCACGCTTTGTCAGCGGTCGCATCGCTGATCTCGTCAGCGATCGGCCGGCGACCGGTTCGCCCGAACGCGGCTATTTCGGTGGTCGCACCGTATCGGTGGCGGGCTATGTCCACGAGGTCCGCAAGCGCGGCAACCGCACCTCCATGGTCATCGACGATCGTACCGGTCGCATCGAGGTCACGCTGTTCGACGAGGTCATGCAGCGGCACCGCGAACTCATCATCAAAGATGCGTTGGTGCTGGTCGAGGGTCAGCTGCGTTTCGACGAGACGGGCGATGCCTGGCGGTTGTCCGCCCGCCGCATCTCCGAGCTCGACCGCGCCCGCGAGCAGCAGGCGCAACGCATCGTGCTGCTTTGGCCGCGTGCACCAGGTGCCGACCATCGTCTGCTGCTACAGCGGCTTGCTGAGGTCTTGGGGCCGCATCGGCCAGGTCCGTGCGCCGTGGGCGTGCGTTACTCTGGCGAGCAGGCGGGCGTGTCGCTCGAGCTCGGCGACGAGTGGCGGGTCCGCGCGAACCCGGTGCTGCTCGAAGCGCTGGAGCAGTTGGTGGGTGCCGAAGGGTTGCGGGTGGCCTACGGACCGCCGACCGGTACCGCAGGTGCGGCCTACGGTGTAATCTGAATCTATGGGTATCAACTTCCTCGACTTCGAGCAGCCGATCGCCGAGCTGGAGGCGAAGATCGAGGAGCTGCGGCATGTGACGACCAGCGGTGGCGTCGACGTCAACCTGCAGGAAGAGATCGGCCGTCTGCAAGCAAAGAGTGACCGGCTGACGCGCAGCATCTTCGGCAAGCTCTCGCCTTGGCAGATCACGCAGCTCGCGCGGCATCCGCAGCGGCCCTACACCCTCGATCATCTGTCGCGGGCGTTCACGGAATTTGAAGAGCTGCACGGTGATCGGATGTTCGCGGATGATCAGGCGCTGGTGGGCGGACTCGCGCGGCTCGGCGGTCGGCCGGTGATGGTCGTCGGGCACCAGAAGGGCCGCGACACCAAAGAGCGGGTGCGACGCAACTACGGCATGCCCAAGCCCGAGGGCTATCGCAAGGCGCTTCGTCTGATGCGCCTCGCCGAGCGTTTCGGGCTGCCGCTCATCACCTTTATCGACACGCCGGGCGCTTACCCCGGGCTCGAGTCCGAGGAGCGGGGGCAGAGCGAGGCCATTGCCCGCAACCTCTTCGTGATGGCTCGGTTACGGGTGCCGATCGTCAGCGCGGTGATCGGCGAGGGTGGCTCGGGCGGTGCGCTCGCGATCGGGGTGTGCGATCGATTGTTGATGCTGCAATACAGCACCTATTCCGTCATCTCGCCCGAAGGTTGCGCGAGCATCCTTTGGAAGAGCGCCGACAAGAAAGAGGCCGCCGCCGAGGCCATGGGGCTCACGGCTGACCGGCTGCAACGGCTCGGTCTCATCGATGAGCTCATCCTTGAACCGCTCGGTGGCGCCCATCGTGATGTCGAGACAACCAGTGCCGCGCTCGGTGCCGCCCTTGAGCGGCATGTCGCGGCGCTCGCGGCCAAGCCCATCGACCAGCTTTTGGCCGAGCGCCAACAGCGCATCGCGGGCTTCGGTGCCTACACCGAGGTCGCCGGCTGAACCGCCGGTCTGCGGGTGCGATCGCGCCCACCACCACCGATCCTTGGGTTGTAGCGCTCATGCAGCGACTGGACGGGTTGTTGCAGGCGATCCCGGTGAGCCGCTTGTGCGTGGCGTTGAGCGGGGGGCCGGATTCGGTAGCGCTCTTGGCGGCGTTGGCGATGGCGCGACACGGGCGCGCGTCGTCTGCGCGGTTGCCCTTGCGCGCGCTGCATGTCAATCATCGTCTGCAACCACAGGCCGACCGGTGGGCGCGCGAGTGCCGCAAGCTCGGTCGCGCTGTCGGCGTCCCCGTATCGGTGCGGGAGGTGGTGGTCACCGCAGGCCGCGGCCGTTCGCTCGAGGCTGCGGCGCGTGAGGCCCGACGCGGCGCCTTTGTCGCGGCGCTGCGGCCCGGCGAGGCGCTGTTGACCGCTCACCACCTGGACGATCAGCTCGAGACCGTGCTGCTGATGTTGCTGCGCGGGTCAGGCGTGCACGGTCTCGCAGCGATGCCGCCAGCGCAGCCCTTCGGCAAGGGCTGGCTGTTGCGCCCGCTGCTCGAGGAGCCGCGTTCGGCGCTCGCGGCCTTCGTCGCCCGGCGGGGTCTCGCCTCGGTCATCGATGCCAGCAACGCCGACGAGCGGTTCGACCGCAACTACCTGCGGCACACCGTGACCCCGCTGCTCGAGACCCGTTGGCCCGGTGCATCGCGCACCGTCGCCCGTAGCGCGCGCCTGCTCGGCGAAGCGCGTGGATTGCTCGATGAGTTGGCGCAGGCTGATCTTGTGCAGATCGATCTCATGCAGAGTGATCAGGCGCGTCCAGAGGAGGCGTCGGCGCGGCACAGTCTCGGGCTGCCGGGGCTCACGAGCTTGACCGCCGCCCGCCAGCGCAACGCCTTACGGGCTTGGCTGCGAGGGCTGGGCGCCCTGCTGCCCGATGAGGTGCACCTCGAGCGTATCCGGGTCGAATTGCCCGCAGCACGGCGCGATGCGCAACCCTTCGTCCGCTGGCAAGGCGGCGAGGTGCGGCGGTTCCGCGCGCGCCTGTACTTCTTCCCGCCGATGGCCGCATCGGGGGCGGATTCCCGGCGCGTACTGCCGGGTGAGTGGCTATGGGCCCGGGGCAGGCCGTACGAGCTCGGGCCGGGTCGCGGTGCGCTGCGTCTGCTCGTCGACCCGCGGGGATCGATCGCCCGCGACACACTGCCGCCGCGCCTCTGGGTGCGTGCCCGGGTGCCCGGGGCCACGGTTGCGTTGCGTCCGGGCGGTCCGACCCACGCCGTGAAAGAGCTGCTGCGTGTGCGGGGCATCCTGCCCTGGGAGCGCGACCGCTTGCCGGTGGTGTGCGATGGCGCGCGCATCGTGTCGGTGGGCGGCCTCTTCGTCACCGCCCCCTATCAGGCGACGGGCGCAGGGCGCAGCGGGCGCCTGCGCCTTGAATGGGTCGATCCCCCTGAGTTCCGCGTTGAGGGGCATGCTGTGATTTGCTAAGCTAACTCCCCGTCGCGCCACGGTCGTTCCGGCCGCGGCCAATCACTGCGGCGGTGTCCATGCCTCGTTTTGTATTCGTTACGGGCGGTGTCGTTTCCTCGCTGGGGAAGGGCATCGCCTCTGCCTCATTGGGCGCCATCCTCGAGGCCCGCGGCTTGAAGGTCGCGATGGTCAAGCTCGACCCCTACATCAATGTCGATCCGGGCACCATGAGCCCGTTCCAGCACGGCGAGGTCTTCGTCACCGACGATGGTACGGAGACCGACCTCGACCTCGGCCACTACGAGCGCTTCGTGCGCACGGTCACCGGTCGCAACAGCAACTTCACCACCGGCCGCATCTACGAGCGCGTGATCGCCAAGGAGCGGCGCGGCGATTACCTCGGCGCGACGGTGCAGGTGATCCCGCACATCACCGACGAGATCAAGCGCAACATCCTGCTCGGCGCCGGCGACTCCGATGTCTGCATGGTCGAGATCGGTGGCACGGTCGGTGACATCGAGTCGCTGCCGTTCCTGGAGGCGATCCGCCAGTTGGGCGTGGAACTCGGTCGCAGCCACTGTGTGTTCATGCACCTGACGCTGGTGCCGGTGGTCGGCGGTTCCGGCGAGATCAAGACCAAGCCCACCCAGCATTCGGTCAAAGAACTCCGTGGCATCGGCATCCAACCCGACATCCTGTTGTGCCGTGCGCAGGACCCTTTGCCCGCCGAGCAGCGGCGCAAGATCGCGCTGTTCACCAATGTCGAGGAGCGGGCGGTGATCTCTGCGGTTGATGCGCGTGACATCTACGAGATCCCCATGCTGCTGCACGCGCAGGACCTCGACGGGATCATCGTCGAGAAACTCCGCCTCGAGGCGCAGACGCGCCCGGCCGACCTCTCGGCATGGCAGGGTGTGGTCGATGCGAAGGCGAACCCGACCGGTGAGGTCGACATCGCGATGGTCGGAAAGTACGTGCAGATACGCGATTCCTACATCTCGCTCAACGAAGCGCTGACCCACGCTGGCGTGCAGACCCGCACCCGCGTGCGCATCCACTTCATCGAGTCCACCGACATCGAGGAGCGCGGCACCGAGCTGCTGCAAGGGATGGATGCCATTTTGGTGCCCGGCGGCTTCGGCGAGCGTGGCATCGAGGGCAAGATCGCCGCGATACGCCACGCTCGTGAGAACGCGATCCCGTACCTCGGCATCTGCCTCGGCATGCAGCTCGCGGTGATCGAGTACGGGCGCCATGTGCTCGGTCTCGAGGGCGCCAACAGCACCGAGTTCAACCGCCTCTCGGCGCATCCGACGATCGCGCTCATCACTGAATGGCAGGACGCCGCCCGTGGTTCGCAGGCCCGCGACGAGTCCTCGGGCAAAGGCGGTACGATGCGTCTTGGGGCCCAAGATGTGCGCCTGGCGCCGGGATCGCGGGCGCGCGCGCTCTACGGTCGCGACGTGATCCGCGAACGGCATCGGCACCGATACGAATTCAACAACGGCTATCTCGATCGGTACCGCGACGGCGGGATGGCGCTCGCTGGGTTCTCGCCCGACGGTCTGGTGGAGATCGTCGAGCTGACGGCGCACCCATGGTTCCTCGCCACCCAATTCCACCCGGAGTTCACCTCCAATCCGCGCGACGGTCACCCGCTCTTCACCGGCTTCCTCGCCGCAGCTCGCAGCCACCACGATGCGGCCGTCGCCCGCAGCGCCGGGGCGGGCGCGGCGACGGTGACGACAGGGCGGGCCTGAAGGTGCGGCTCGGTGATTTCGTGGCGGGCGCACGCGAACCGCTGTTCCTGATCTCCGGTCCTTGCGTCATCGAAAGCGCGGCGCTCTGCGAAGAGATCGCCGGTCGCATGCTCGAGATCACGCGTTCGCTAGGCATCCCGTACATTTTCAAGGCTTCCTTCGATAAGGCGAACCGCAGTTCGCGCTCGAGTTTCCGCGGGCCGGGCATCGACGCCGGGCTCAAGGTCCTCGCGGACATCCGCAGCCGCTTCGGTGTGCCCGTGCTCACCGATGTGCACGAAGACACCCCGCTCGCCGAGGTGGCAGCGGTGGTCGATGTGTTGCAGACCCCAGCTTTCCTGTGCCGCCAGACCAACTTTATCGTCGCGGTCGCCTCGCAGGGCAAACCGGTGAACATCAAGAAAGGCCAGTTCCTCTCGCCCTGGGAGATGCAGAACGTGGTCGACAAGGCGCGCTCAACGGGCAACGAACAGATCATGGTCTGCGAGCGCGGGTTCTCCTTCGGCTATAACAACCTCGTCTCCGACATGCGTTCGCTCGCCGTGATGCGCCGTACCGGTTGTCCGGTGGTGTTCGATGCCACGCATTCGGTGCAGCTGCCAGGTGGGCAGGGCAGCGCCTCAGGCGGTCAGCGCGAGTTCGTGCCGGTGCTCGCACGCGCAGCGGTCGCCGCCGGCGTCGCCGGCGTGTTCATGGAGACCCACCCGGATCCCGCGCGCGCGCTCTCGGACGGTCCCAACGCTTGGCCGCTCGATCGGATGTCGACGCTGCTCGAGACGCTCGTCGGGCTCGATCGGGTCGCCAAGTCACGCCCTTTCGAGGAGGACCAGTTATGAGCCGCATCGCCGACATCCGCGCCCGTGAGATTATGGATTCACGCGGCAACCCCACGGTCGAGGCCGATGTGACGCTCGCGAGCGGCGTGCGGGGCCGCGCGGCGGTGCCCTCCGGTGCGTCGACCGGCACCCGTGAGGCGGTCGAACTGCGTGATGGTGACAAGCGCCGGTATCTTGGCAAGGGCGTGCTCAAGGCGGTCGGTCATGTGAACGGTCCGATCCGCAAGGCTTTGCGCGGACGCGATGCACGCGACCAGCAAGAGATCGACGCGCGCCTGATCGCGCTCGACGGCACCGACAACAAATGCCGCCTCGGTGCCAACGCGTTGCTCGCGGTGTCGATGGCCACCGCCCATGCGGCCGCCGCCGATGCCGGACAGCCGCTGTGGCGTTATCTGGCCCATGGCCGTCGGCCCTCGATGCCGGTGCCGATGATGAACGTCATCAACGGCGGCGCGCACGCGGACAACCGTCTCGATATCCAGGAATTTATGATCGTGCCCACGCGCGCGGCGAGTTTCTCCGAGGCGCTGCGCCAGGGCGCTGAGATCTTCCACACCCTCAAGGGCATCCTCAAGGGTCGCAAGCTCACGACCGCCGTGGGTGACGAGGGCGGCTTCGCACCGGACCTCGCCTCCACCGAAGCTGCTTTAAAGCTGCTGATGCGGGCGATCGAGCGTGCCGGCTACAAGCCCGGGCGTGACATCCACCTCGGGCTCGATGTGGCCAGTTCCGAGTTCTACCGCGATGGGCGCTACGCGTTGCACGGCGAGGCGCGCAGCTTCACTGCGGAACAGTTCACGCGGTACCTTTCGAAGCTGGTCGACAAGTACCCCATCATCACCATCGAAGACGGCATGGCCGAAGGCGACTGGGACGGATGGGCAGGTCTCACCCGCGCCCTCGGCAAACGCGTGCAGTTGGTGGGTGATGATCTGTTCGTGACCAACCCGAGGATCCTCGCCGAAGGCATCGCTAAGGGCATCGCCAACTCCATCCTCATCAAGGTCAACCAGATCGGTACGCTCACCGAGACCCTCGAAGCCATCGCGCTCGCGCAGGGCGCCGGATATTCGGCGGTGATCTCGCACCGCTCCGGTGAGACCGAGGACACCACCATCGCCGACATCGCGGTGGCGACGGGTGCCGGCCAGATCAAGACCGGATCGTTGTCGCGCTCGGACAGGGTCGCCAAGTACAACCAGCTGCTGCGCATCGAGGGCGAGCTCGGACGGCGGGCGCGCTACGCCGGTCGCGACGCCTTCCCGGTCAGGGTCTGAGGCCGATGCTTTCTTTTGACTCGATGCGGCGTTAACCTTGCACCCGTTATGAAGTGGTATGCCGGAATCCTGCTCGTCGTGGCGTTGGCCCTCAACGCCCGTATCTGGGTCTCCGACGACGGACTCAGTGAAGTCTGGCGTCTGGAGCAGGCGGTCGCCGAGCAGCAAAGCACCAACGCCTCGCTCGTGCGTCGCAACGATCAACTGGCAGCCGAGGTCGCAGACCTGAAGGGCGGGCTGGTTGCGGTCGAGGAGCGTGCACGCAGCGAACTCGGCATGATCGGTCCCAACGAAACCTTCTACCAGGTGGTCGCGAAGGTGGTACCACCGTCGCCCTCGACCACACCGTCGCTGGAATCCGCACCCGTACCGCAAGGCGCGCCGGCGGGTGCCGAGCGCACCCGCACGGCGCAGCGCTGAGTCCCGGGTTGGCGCCCTCGTCCTATTGGCTC
>Ga0209107_10001970_pt1 | contig 11449 bp, 22 predicted proteins | sample LakErihyJuly2011_2_FD_187460 | JGI IMG/M metagenome (GOLD analysis project Ga0209107, IMG submission 187460) | Freshwater microbial communities from dead zone in Lake Erie, Canada - CCB hypolimnion July 2011 (SPAdes) (version 2) | ecosystem: Environmental > Aquatic > Freshwater > Lentic >... | reverse complement strand
ATCATTTTTTTTCTTTTTTAATTTTGTAACCAGATTGTTTAAGAAGTAAAACAACATGTTCTGGTATTCCTTGAGTGATTGGTATCCCTTTTTGATTTAGAGCAAGTCTAATCAAATCTTTTTTTTTGGTCATATATTGCTTCCTCGTATGCCATGCATGCTTTGCATCCACAGTCTGCGTGATAGAGCGCATCTGCAATTTTGCGCCAGCGGTCGCGGTCTTTTTCCATATCGCCAGAATGGCTTACCCACCACTTAAAAGTATTTCTATCCACGGGGCTTACCGAACTTGTCTCCATAAAACATCCCGCAAAGAAAAACGGCAGTTATCATAACAACGAACATAAAGAAATCAGTCACGGCACATGTCCTCATACTTACGAATGACATCAAATACTTTGTGCCACTGTTTAATGTTCAGTGGATTTTCTTCAAGACCATTAACAACAAATACAAGCCTGTGACAAAGACTTTCCCAATCTTGGGGTTTTTTAATATTAGAACCGCTTAGTTCGTGAACACTAATTGTTTTAATGTCTTTAATTTGAGTTGCGCGTTGAATCTCTTCATGCGCATGTTTTTGCCATACCATATATTCTCCTTATTATTAAATGTAATCTGATAACAGATTCATAAGTTTTAATTTTGAAGCGCCGCCGACAATCTTCTGAACAACTTCACCATTTTTGAAAACCAAAAGCGTTGGGATACTCATAACTGCATATTTAGTGCTTGTTATAGGATACTCATCAATATTAATTTTGACAACCTTAATTTTGGCCTTATTCTCGGAAGCAATCAGTTCAAGAACTGGAGCAATCTTTTTACACGGAGTGCACCACTCAGCCCAGAAATCAAGTAGAACAACCGTATCTGATTTTAAAACAATTTCATCAAAGTTTTCATCGGTTATGTTAATCACATCGCTCATGAGTCTTTACTTTCAGGTAGGGAGATATAATCATACCTCTTGTCATAGAGCATTTCCATAACATGATGAGGCATAAGAAGAAAGCCTTTTGATGGATTATCTGAGTTCTCTGCAAAGATAACTTTTTTTGTTTCGCAGAATACGCTTTTCTTTGCCTTCAGATAACGCTTCAACCTTTCAACTGGCACGGCGACAAATGCTCCGCCTTCTAGGCCATATATGTAAACCCACCACTTAGCGGTGGTTACATTTATTCCAGAAGGCTTCCATGTATACAATCCGTGCTTGTCCTTGATGCCACCAGGCGATTGCTGGGTTTCAACGACCATCTTGCCGTTTCGGTACCTATCGGTCTTTACTTCAATCTGGGAGTCGCGCAAGGACTCAATAAAAGACATAACAAGAGCCTCTCCTTGCTCTCCATAAGCAAGGTCTGATTTAAAATCAAATTTCTTTAGGTCAATGTCAAATTCCTTCATGGCTACACGCCCTTTACATTAATTAGTTTTATAATTGGCATGAAACCTCATTTAAGGAGAAAAATGTCAACATCATTATTGGCACCATCAGTAGTAACAATCGAGATTGAAGGCGTTTTAACGACAAGTCTTGTCGGTAAAGTCGCTTTGCCTTTCAACGGCACAATCACTGGAGCAATGGCTGTTGTATCAACCGCAGCAACAGGTTCAGCACTTAACTTCACATTGGTAAAGGGCGCAGTTAACGCTGGGCAATTCTCAATCGCAGCAGGCGCAGAAGTTGACGAAGCGACTCTTACTCCTGCAAACTGCAAATTTAACGCTGGCGACATCATCGCTGTAACAATCGGACAAATTGGCAGTTCATACGCAGGTAAAGACCTTACGGTCGCCTTCACAGTATCCGAAGGATAACAAACGGTTTACACCCGACAAGTAAAAGTGAAAATGGCTGGCAGACAAGGAGCCAGCCATTTTTGCTTTACTCATTTATATCCCAAGCAATTGTGTAACTCCACAATTGAATCCCAAAAGATTTATAACCATAATACTTATTTCCGATAGCGCCAATTCCGATTGACCTATAACCGTAGTTTCTATGCAGGGCCAACTTGCCATCTCGCCATCTTTTAGGCTTAATCGGTTCTGCCGTAAATCTTGGAGGTAGGTATCCTCTATATTTTTCTTGCATCTAATCTTTTTCCAAATCTCTAAAGGGAATTCGATACCAGTCATTACCCCAAATAGCACTTGGGTGTACGCCGATTCTGTTTGCATACTTATCCGCAGAGAACTTATGAAGTCCTATGTTCTGTGTGCGCCATTTTCTAACGCGACTCAAATGAATACCAAGAGCATCTGCAATTGTTTTGTCATCGATAGCATCCACAAAATCTAAAAGCGTTTTTGCTGGCAGTTTGTCTACGCCAAATCCAGGGTTGACTGGAGGTCTGTATTTTTTACGATATTCCGTATAAGCAGCAGTGCAGACCGCGCATCTACAGCCTTCGAATCTGTACTTAGAAACTTCTCCGCATTGTCGTTGAGTTTTTGTTTTCATATTTATTAATTCCTATTAATTTAATTTCCATAAGACCATTTGTGACGCTCGCCTAACAGTTGAATTGCTAAATCAAATATTAATTGTTCATCGAATGTGTATAGTTTCGCAGACATAAATATTGAATGTATGTCATGCGGATAAAGATTTTTTGCTTCGTATGGGTCAACGCCGTTTTTTTGCATTATTTGAGCAATAGCAACAGCAGAAGCGTAAGTCTGCTGCCAGTATTTAGGGTTTTCGCTCAATGTGCCAAAGGGTCCAGGAGTCTCTTCTGAAGGAGTTGAATTGCTATTGTCCATGTTTCCTCTGAAGGGGTATTGACTCTTGCGAGAGTAGCAACAATATCCTTTTCTTGAGCGGAAAGTTTTTCTATTTGCAACATAGATAAATCTGATTGTTCAAGAATGTCAGCCAACATGTAAGCCTTTTTAAATCTGTGTTGTTTTTCGTAGGGATTGTCACTCATTTGGAGAAATCCATTTATTCCAATCTATCGGCTGTTCGGCCCTGATTGCATCTGTAATCAGTTGCAACTGCTGTTTAGCGCCGACATAAAGTTGAGAAACGATTGACATAAGGAAAAACAATACTCCTGCAGCAATCCATCCCAACATTCCTAAAATAATTAAAAATACATTCATTCCAATGGTGCTCTTCCACCAGCGATAATCTTTCTCGCAAGAGCGACCATCTGCTGGATAAGTGGTTTAGAAACACCGAGTGTATCTGCCATTTCTGAATATGAAAACCCGTCAGCATCTGTTCCGCCAAAATCGCATGATTCCTTGATAGAAAGGGCGCGCGCTTCAATAATCTGACGACGAATCTCTGCCACATAGGGAAGCATTTTCTTATGCAACACAGTTGCTCGCTCTACGGGGTCTACGATTGCCAGTGTTTTTTGGAGTTCGTTTTCGATACTCATTTTTCTATCTCCTTGATATGTATTAACGCTTTGCTGTCGCCAGTAACTACTGGCGCTTCAAAAATAAGTCTTTTTACTGTAGTCGGGCCGTCTTCATCTATAACTCCAGCGTCCATTAAACCGTCTATGCATGCCTTCAGTACAGGGAAGTGGCCGCCAAGGTCCGCCAGACCGCTCTTATTGACCCTGTGAGGGGTGAAAGTCACCTCAATGGCTTCCAGGTGGGGAATACGCTTTGCGGTGGCTACGGTGGCTGCTGCTTCGCGCCACTCCTTTACATTCTTAGCCCGTGTAAAGTGGTGCATTGAACGCTCTTTGTTGAGGGTCCACATTGTGCCCCATACTTCGATTTCAAAACTTCGCATAGTTCGACTTTATCTCACGAATCTTCGTTTGTCTTAAAGGCAACCCATCCGCAGAAGTTAAAAGCATGCCAGAAGCGCTGAACAGTAAACCCAGCATCTCTGAGCATTTGCTCGTTGGCTAGTTCGGTTTGGGCTATTAGAATATTCTCTAACGACATACGCTTTTGTTCAATGGACTCCAGAGAGTATCCATTTCTGTGCTTCATGGCATGGTAGGAGGAGACGATACTTTCCTGAGCAATTTCGGAACTGAGGGTGACTTTTTCCAAAAACAAAAGTACTCCGCCGACACGCAGATTTTTATATATCTTTTTAAGTATCTTTGGACGGTATTCCATTGGTACAAACTGGATTGTAAATATAGCCAGCGCCACATCAAAGTTGTCTGAGAAGTAAGGGAATGTTTGGTCACTGCAAATATCCCAATTCACCCACTCGCATTCTTCTTGCTGGTGTTTGGCTCGGGCTTCTTCCAGCATCGGCAGGGAAGAGTCAAGGCCGATGTATGTGCTGATTTTTATACCAAAGTCAGTCAGGGATTTATATGCTTGTCCATCGCTACAGCCAACATCAAGAATGTCAAGTTGCTTATCAGGGAAATAAGTTTTAAGAAATATTGCTATGGACTCTCTCATCCATTCATGTCCAGGTATTGAACGACCGAGCATGTCTTCAAATACTTGAGCCACCTGCTTGTCAAACTTCCAGTCGCCTTCTGGGAATGTCTTGTCAATCACAACTTGATTCCTAGACGCTTACTGAATGCTTCCTTAGCCTCTTCCGCAAGACCCAACCGCTTGTCATTCGGGTGCGGAAGGTCAAACTCAAACTCAAGCGCATCGCGTAATTTATCAACATCTAATGCGTGGGGGCGTTTTGCAACTGCCTGAATAAGGCCGTTCTTTGCTGTTTCGAACACATCAACATGCTTGAATCCTTGTAGCCAGAGTTCTTTCCATTCTGTTTCCGAATGGTATTTCTGTACCTTTGGCTTCATTGAGATATCTGCGACAATTATTCGCGGCTCGTAATCAAGAGGGAATCCACCACTTGAAGTGTCGTGTCCTTTTTTGACATTACCGTGAGCATGGTTGTGCCACCTATCTGACTCTGTACCGATTACAGAAGCGTATACAGCGCTATTCTCCGAACATAGGGCGGCGATGATTGCAACAATATGAAGTCTGTCTTGGTAGAACGGCACACTGTTTAGAACGCTTGATATAAAGATTGAAGAAAACTCTGTACCGTCAGCAACACGAGAAAGAAAGTGACGGCACAGTTTGCGAGCGCCTTCAGTATCGATTGTTTCAGCATCTCCAGAAAGAAAGAACGGCTCAAATGGAACACAGTCAACGCCAACAACATTATTTAGGATGTCAGTTTTGTCGCACAACCCAGCACCAAAGTCGATTACATGTTCTCCGTAATAACGCTTCCAAAGTTCTATGTGCTTAGGGTCGTCTAGGTGGAAAGCAGCGTTTCTGTTTCCAGATGGGACATGGTAGCGAAGCATGTCTTCCAGGAATGTCGGAGTAAGTATTTGCACTCTCTGGTTTTTGCGTCTGAATGAGTTGTACCTGAGAAGGTCTGCATATCTATCTTCAAGATTGAAGTCCATTGAGATGAGATTCATCATCGCTGTAACTTCTTCTGATACCGAAGACGAAACCTTTACCGTGTCAATAAAGTCAATTCCGCCTTGGGATACATAGGTAAGTCGGGCACGACCATTTAGGACTTTTAAGTTGTCGTCGATAATTACTGGCATCATGGGAAGTCCACTTGACTTCAATTGCGAAGCCATGACTATTCCGTGCTGCTCTGTCCATCTATCGTTTAATTTCATCAAGCGCAGAACAGACTCAGGGCGCAGTTTTAATATTGGGTACCATTCTGGGGTATCCACTTGGATACTCGGCAGAAGTTTTACCCGCTCAACAACATCTTGCTTTTCGCGCATTGTCTCAAGAAGGTCACGCGATGAAGTGTTTTTCTTAATATCGTTAGTTGCACGGTTGTAAAGCACATTTATTCCCATACGACGCTCAATGGGCAACGGCTTTACATAAATAACGGGCACCTTTGTGGCACCCAATTCTTTAGCCATCAAGTGCCTTTGGTGACCAGAAAGTATTTCTCCATTTGAGTCAGCATAGATAGGCAGAAGCCACCCAAACTTTTGCAAAGAGAGTTTGACTAAATCGAGTCTTTCCCTATCTGCTTTTCGCGGGTTATATGTAGAAGGCTGAAGAGAGTCAATATCTACAAGTACTGGCTTCATTAGTCTTCACCCTGACGGCGGGCACTCTTCTTCTTTGACTTACGCTGGCGGGTGCATACCCATGAGTTATCTGGAAGGCCAAGCAGTTCAATAATGCCACCGCAAACTTCATCGTAGGAGTAGCCGTAGTTATCAAACATGTGCTCTTCCCACTCATCGAAGAACTTACGCTCAAACTTAATTTCCCACTTGCCAATAATGGCTGTGACATTTCGGTCTTTGTCAATCTCGTCCGAGTTGTTGGTCGGTGTTTCTTTAACGCCCCACCCAGCAACTTCACGCAGTAAGTCATCTACATCATCTGGAGAGTATCCAGTACCTTCAAATGACTTCATGTCTTTAAGAATGTCAACAAGTTCAACATGGTCGTACGAGCCAAGGTCGGCGGTACGGTTGTCAGCGAGCACGATACGAGCAGCCGCTTCATCATCAACATCAACCCAGGAGACTGCAATTTCTTTCCAGCCGAGCATCTTGGCTGCTTTCCATGTGTGGTTTCCTACAAGAATTGAATTATCCATTTTATTTACAACGATTGGTCGAAACTGACCGTTCTTGGATAGTGATTCAGCGATAAGACCGACATCACCTTGACGGGCATTCATCGGGTAAGGGAAAATACTATTGATGTCAACGGTATTAACCTCAAGCATTGAGGTCTTACTTTCTTCTTTGACAATCTTTTTCTTTACTGGGCGACCGCTTCTTGGCTTTGGCGCAATGGCCGTAGCATGAGAAAGATTTAATTTCTTGCGCAGGAATTCTTCTACTTCGGTATTGTTCTGCTCAATGTCGCCAGCCCAACCAGCGTAAACATCATCGTCTACTAAGCAACGGTACGAACCAACACAGACTCGTACTTCCGTTCCTACTGCACCAGTACGGGTTCCATTCGGTGCTTCGAATAGTCCTCCGCCATCAAATAGCGAATTAAGTTGGTCAATATCGGTATCGGTGAAGCCAGTACCCTTTAAGTCTGGAAGCGATTGAAGCAACTCAAGAAGTTTAGAATCGTCATAGATTGACATATCGGATGTGCGATTATCGGCCAATACAATTCGTGCTGCTTCTTGCTCGTCAACATCTACCCAAGAAACGGCAATAGTTTTCCAGCCCAATGAGCGAGCGGCTTTCCATGTATGGTTGCCAGCAAGGATTGCTCCATCACGGCGGTTGGCGACAATTGGCTTATATTGTCCGTTAGTCTCTAATGACCTAGCAATTTCATCAACATCGCCTCGGCGTGGATTCTTTGGGTATGGCTTTAGGTCGCCAATAGAAACAGTCTCAGTATTTACTCGTATATTCGCATCCATGATGCATGAGTATAGACGCTATTAATGATTCATGCTAGTGAACTTAGACTTTAATTGTTTAATTAGTTCTTTAGTTCTAGCATAATCTTCTTCTGTTTGTTCTGGAGCCTCAATAGCCAGTCTGGAAGATGTATTGTCAAGACGCTTTTGAAAATCACGCTCGCGCAATATTGGCGCTACTGCTTCTAAGAATTCCGCCCAAGTAGGCCAAAACTTACAAGTCTCTTCAATGCGCTTTACAACTGCCCTAGCATCTAAGTAGTCAAACCTTAAAAGGTTTTCATTCCACCTATTTACCTCTTCAACAGAAAGAGTTTTTGCAGGAAAGCAAATTGCTAATTCCGCAATAATGCGGTCTGCTTCATTTTCATTCATTATACCTCCACAGGCATTACTACAATGGGTGTTTGTTCTCCAACCCAAGCATTTAATATATTAAAATCTATGTACTCTGACGCTTCGTCAAAATCCATTCCATCTCTGTCAACCAAAATCTCAATCATCGTGGTCCAAGAATAAACAGCAATAACTGGCTCGTTCATTCTGTAAGAGAATCCCAAGAACGCTTCATCAAATCCGTCCATCAGGAGTGCGGTTTCACCAGCGCTCTCTAAGTACTGATGTATTTTATCTCTGTCCATTGTTAATCATTTCTTTGCTCACGGGCTTGCTTAATTGCATCCCAACCTTTTGGAACAGACCTAACCGCAGATTCAATAATCATATTATTGCCATCTAGTTCTGACCAGTGACCAGCAAGTGCTATTGGTGTCATGGCAACATTTGGAAACTTAGCCTTGTAAGACTTGGCCCGAATAAAAATTTGTTCAACAGTAGCGCCTGACTCTTTAAGTGCTTTTACAGCCCTGTTGTGTCTGCCACGCTCTTGTGAGTTAATTGTGTCAGAGTTAACGCCGCATACGGACATGATTGCATCCCATACTTCGTCACGCTTCTTTTCTACTACAGAATTTCCAGCCGCTTTCTTGACTGGATATTTTGACTTCTCAGTAGGGCAACCCATTACGACTCTGTACAAATTGCTATGTCCAGGTCTGTCAATTGTTTGCAACTCATTGATGTCATGCAGGTTCTGAATGCATCTCTGCACAGTGCGTGTGCTTAGACCAGTCTTGCGCGATATTGTCGCTACAGAAGGCCAAGCATTGCTTCCGTCATCCCATGCATTGTCTGCGATTGCCAATAGAACAAACTTGTCTGTTCCTGTCGCCTTTGAGTCTTTCCAGACCCACGACATTACCCCAATACTCATTTTTCACTCCGAACTACTTGCGTAGTATAGACACCTTTTCGGATTTTTCAACCTCGCAGAAGTCATCGGGATTCATTCCAGGAACGATGTTACGCAGTGCTGTAACACGCCAATCACGGATTGCGGCAGTAGCAGTTAGGTTTCTAATAACATTATCAATAAGCGGCTTAGCGATGGTAATGATGTCGATAACTTCGCCAGTGCTCGGGTTGACAACTTCGCCGTTTTCGTCCGCAAGAGATGTATTTATAACTGCCTCAATAAGAGTTTTGTGTTCCCAATTCTTTCGGCGTGACGAGATTTTGCGCTCGGCTACATGGGTTCCAAAGTCATGGCTTCTTTCGCCATTGATGGTCATGTGATGAACCATCGCTTCGTTGACTAAAGACTCGATTACGCCTAGTCGTTTCTTAAACTCAGACATTAAAAACAAAGCATCAAAAGCAACATTCATATCAATCTGTTCGGAAGATGTAAATTCTTTTGTAGCAAGTTCGCATTGCGCAATTGCAAAACTCAGGGTACTCATATCATCACTCAACATGAGGACTCCAAATTGTAATCTTTAATCCAGGTTGGTCAGGATTTTCCTGAGACACAACAATTCCTTCAATAGAGCAATGGTATTCAATTCCAGCATCCATCTGAGGTGCAATAAAAGAAGCCATCTTCTTTGAGATATGCCCTAACTTTCTTCCATCTTTGAAAAGTGAAATAGCGTTAGAGTCAAACTCGTTGTCGGGTTCCCTCACTAGGTCTAGTGAGTCGTCACCAGTAGCAATGCCAGCAGCAATAGAGAACACATTATTAGGGTAATCATCGTTGAATGTCAGTCCTACTATTTTGGTTGTAAAAATTAACTGGGTCATTCGGCTGAATTCACTGTAAACATGTCTACCATTTGGGTGTATTCATGTTCTGGAATTTTGTCAGCCCACTTGTCGGGTTCGCCAAAAGCGGCGATTACTTCAAGTCGTACTTCTTCATCAAGCATCTCAAATAGAGACTTCAAACCGTCAGTATTGAATAGGTCGGCTTCGTCTTCTTCGGCATCATGGACTTCTTCTTCAAATCCCTCACGGGCCGCATGCATGCCTTCCAAAAGAACTATCAAAGTGTTTAACTCGCCGCGGGACATGGGCCATTGGCGGTTATTTAACTTTGCATGCTCAGAACGGAGTTCTTCTTTTTCTTGTTCGTTGAGGTCGTTAGAACGAATCTTAAAGTTACGGTGTGCTTCGTCACGCTCAATATCTGATGCCCAGTCTGTACTTGGCTTAGAAGGACGCTCCTTGGACTCCATAGCCACTACTGGAGTAGTTACTTGCTGTCCAGCAACTGTCGTTTTGTATGTAACAGAATTGTTGGCGGTGCCTGAACTAATCGCATTTACAACTACTGGCTTTTCTTCTTTACCAGCATTGATGTACTTGGTCATTGTGCGTAGGTCATCAATAGTGTCTGGGTATCCAGCCTTCTTGAGTGCTCGCCCCATTGCCTTTGAGCAAAGAACATGCCATGCATCACTGTCTTTAATCTTGCCTGCATCGCTTTGAGACTTATAAGCCGTGATTACAATCGGGTCGTTAGGGAACCGTGTAATTTCCGCAACACAAAACTTTTCATCTGATGTCTTTGAGAAAGACGACGGAATGTTTAGTGATTGAGCATCGGCTTCGTGAAACTTTATTTCACCTTCTGGCCAGTCGGCCTTGAATAAAGCCCAGCGCAGGGATGTTGATAGATAGCCTTCTTGAATTGCCATTTTTATTCTCCTTATAGGGAATTGTTATTGTAGTGGGTGATTATTGATTATCCAACACTGCTGTTGGTGATTCTAGTTCTGCAAGTTTTGTGCGGAACTGTGCGTTTAGCGCCTGAAGAATAGCAATGTCACGGGACATTGATGCTATTTGATTGCTCAGTGATTCGATTACTGCGCTTGGGTCTACTTGTTCATTCATTGTGTTTCCTCATTAAAGATAGGGTGGTAAAGAATTAGGTTCTCAAAAGACCTATAGCAGAATTGCTGCTTAAACCAATCATATACTGATTGGGGCATAAGCGCAACTTCTTCAAGTGGGGGGCGCTGTCTGGCGTTTTCGCTACCAGCCAGATACCTGTAAACCTGCATATCTGTCTGTAAAGAGTTAATAGATTCTTTAATAGGCTCAGGAATATTTAGTCCTTCAATAAAACCTTTTGCTTTAGTTGAGATATCTTGAGTATTATTAAATGGTTCTTCAGATACTGATGCCCATTCATATACTAACTTCATCAATTCAAAGATTGTTCTTGTTACTGCTGGGACAATTGCTTCATTATTGTAATTGTCGCTTAGAAGTACTCCATCAATTGGTTTAAGTCTTATATAAACAATATGTCCTTGTTTTGGGACCGACATTAATCTTGAAAATTCTTCCATTTGTGATATGTCAACTTTTTTCCCAAGTGAATCGTTGCCATCAGAAGTCTCGTTTCCCTCGTCATCCCAATATTTTGGACCGTAATCGTTTATGTCGCATCGCAATGAATTTTCTGGAAAATCAAATTTGTTAATAATCTTTGAATTCATAAATACAAAAGAACCCCAAGAATGGTCTTTCCCAGAGTGAAAAAATCGTCTTATGTCTTCAAATACTGAAACTTGAATCAATTGCTTTAATCCATTGTATTCTGCATACAAATATGTTTTAGCAGTAAATGTGCGGTAATTGTGAAATATAATAAGTATTTTATTTTTAACTGAAACTAATGTATAATCTTGCGACGGATACACAATTTTTTCTTCTGTTATGGCGTCAATGCAATAC
>Ga0209107_10001969_pt1 | contig 11453 bp, 6 predicted proteins | sample LakErihyJuly2011_2_FD_187460 | JGI IMG/M metagenome (GOLD analysis project Ga0209107, IMG submission 187460) | Freshwater microbial communities from dead zone in Lake Erie, Canada - CCB hypolimnion July 2011 (SPAdes) (version 2) | ecosystem: Environmental > Aquatic > Freshwater > Lentic >... | reverse complement strand
CTCAGTCTTACGCGGGTTAGCCTTTGTCAGGAACGCCATCTTGCTCGGTTCGATAAGGTCCTTAACCACTCGTTTCATGTTTTGGTCAAACAACTCGTTTGTTACGCCGCAAAGGATGATGATATGGGCATAGCCATTGTCGCGAGCCAGAGATGACACACAGGTCAGGCTCATGGTTTTCCCGCTCTGAACATACCCCACGACGAGGCCAACGTTCTGGCGGCCAGAGGCCGATGGGCCAGCCGCCTTGATTACATTTAGCGACTCCTTTGTGAGAATCTGTTTTTGGGGTTCAGAGATGTCGGTAATCCCGCTGAGGAATAGCTCGGTTTGCTTTCCGGATGTAGGCTGGTAGGTCATGTTAGGAATTATTGGTGCTTCCGTCCAGAAGCGTTAGGCTTTCGTTCATGTAGCGTACGAATGCGTTAGTATACTCAAGGCCTACGTGTTCGCAACGGGCCTTGGCGAAGGAACTGGCTACGGCGAAACGTAGGATGACCTCGTAGAATTCTTCGTTTCGGTTAAGGTAGTTACGAGCGAACTTATTGTTGGCGTTAATGATGATTATGCAGTTCATCTTGCGGTTGCCTTCCCGGTCCGTTTCTCGGGTAGCGGAAGTCTTGAAGAGGGCCGCGTCGGCGCTGTCTCGTTCGACGTTGATAAGGAAGGTCCAGCTGACTCCTTCGATGGGGAAGTTGAATTCACGTTTACCAATGGCCTCCTTGGCAAAGGTAGGCTGAAGCTCTTCCACGGCTTGCCCTTCATCTTCGCCCACTTGGTCCCCGTCGGATTCGTCGCCATCGGTAAAATCGGTGAGGCCATCCTTTTTCTGGCCGATTTCCTTTTCGATTTCCTCGTTTTCCTTTTCGACCTTGTCACGCAACTTATCCTTTTGCTCAAGGCTCTTTGCTCGGAAGTTAACTGCTTGCATGAGCAGATCGAGGCCACCTTCCTGTAGTGCCTTCTTTACCTCCTTGATGAAGGTCTCCTCGTCGTCGCCATCTGAGCCCCAGATGATGTCGTCCTTAGTGTGGGTGACTTCGAAGCCGTCGAGGTGCAACTCGCCATAGATTCGCTGATAAGGGAATGTAGTCGAACTTCCGAAAATATCCTTCGGGCGATACGGCTCGCTGGCGCCGATGATTAGGCGTTTGCGGCGGAACAAGTAGAGACCGGCCTTGGGTGTGCTACCTTTTTCGAGCACCATCGCCGTTCCAGTAACCGTCTGTCCGCCGGACAATTTAATTTCAAAATCCTTTTTCCAAGTTACTTCGCCTTTGGGGCCGTTAGGGTAGGCTGCTTTTGCGACTAGCGGCCTCATTTCCTCGAAGACAACGATGCTTTCGGGGTCATTTTCACTTTCTCCGGTGCGAAAGATGCGTATGTCTACCAATTTGCTTCGAAGGTAGCCTCGGTAGATTTCACCTAGGTGTCGCTTAATGTTGTCGAGGTGCGTGATTCTCCGGTTCAACTTAGTAAGGATAATCGTTGTGCCGTGGTGATGGGCATTGGGTTTGGGCTTCCAACTCGGTTTGATAATAGTTTGCTTACTATCGATCATCTTCTGGACCTCGAAAACGACCGTGCCGGTATCTTTTTCAGTCAAGGCACTCGAGATTACGGTCCAATGGCTGGAAAGCCAGATGGAGGCAGTTTTCATCCCCATGCCGAACTCGTTCAGGCCCTTCTTGGGGTCCGGTGGTCGCTCTGCCGTCTTAAAGGCTCGGGCGTATTGGTTGCCGGGAATGCCGCCCGCGTTATCCTTGATTCGAATCTCGTCGGTGCCGACCTCGATTTCGATGCGGAGCTTATACTGCGGGTCCATTTTGAGCAACGCGGCCTTGTTCTCTTCAAAGCTGCTGATGGAGTTGTCGATGTACTCGGCAAAGGCATACTGGGCCTTGTAGTTTAGATGCCGAATTACTTCGAAGATGCCGGCGTCTGGGCGAGCATCGAAGCTGCCCGAGTCGAGGATGTCGCTCATGGGTCCTCTTGTTTACCTGACCGCATGGGTGTGTAAAGATATTGTCTAGTATAAGTACTCGGGCAGTATTTGATAATAAAGATGTCAAACGAACTACCGCGAACCCGTCTGGTGGTCCTGGCCGATACCCTTGGAATCGCCGTCAAGCCTTCTCATGTCTCTAGAGGTGGTCAGGTCACCCGGGAGTTCTTTCGCGATGTCGCCTCGGTTGTTGGTGTACCCGGCAATCTGGCCTCCCTTCGTGACAAGGTAGGTCTGTGTCAGCTTATCTGTAATTACATGGGAATCCCTTTCAATGAGGCTTCGATGACCTCTCGGGGTGCCCGTATCACTAATCTATGGTTTGACGCGGTAATGGGCCGTTTTGATTCGCTTCGGGTGGTCTGCCGTGGTGAAAGGGCCGATGTTGCCAAGTCAACTCTGGGGAAAGGACTTCTGGCCGCGCATCGGCGGATTGAGCGGGAGCCGCCGACTTGCTTGGATCTTGGTAAGGAGGAGGCCTGCTACTGCTGCGGTGATAGACCCGGAAAACGACTCAACTTAGCCCTCCTAGAGGCCCACTGCACCTTGCCCTACTCGGCCTCATTTGGTCGTCACCCAGCGTTCAAGGATTTCGTGGCGGTCTGCCCATCTTGCCACAAGGTCCTGCACCTGCGTGGCATCCAGGCTAGGGAGTTACTGCGGGAACTCCGTCCATGAGCAATTTGGCCAAGTATTTGATCACTTTGACGTTCACCGCGTTACCTAACTGCTTGTAACTTAAGGCATCTGTCTGTCGGCCGAATTTAATCTTATCCATTCCTTGGAGCTTGGCTGCTTCCTTTGGAGAAATATATCGATAGTACTCCCTCGTCTTGTTCAATCCGACCAAGGGGCCGACGACCGTGGTTTGCGTCATGGCCACCAGAGCAGGGTAGTGGGTCGCGGGTTTGACTCGGATGCCGCTCGGGCGGAACTGGATTAGCAGTTTTTTGAGCGTCCTTCTCTCGCCGTCTTTAAATGCGCGGTTTGCCTGCCATTCAAACTTCCTGCGAGATGCTGGAATGATACGTGCGTCATCTCTGTCGCTGTCCTTCTTCTCTTGGCGCAACTTTTTGAGCCATTTATGGAACTTCGCTTTCCGGTTTCGGTCTTTAATTATTTCAAGGTAAAACCGATGGTTTGCTTCCAGGAAGCCGCGCTTCCATTTCGGCATTCTTGTACTTTTGTCGGGAGGGTTTTCGAAGTCGTCTGTCCAAATAGGGTGGCCAGGTAGTTTCATGTCCTGAGTGATTTGAAGGAAATTCTCCCATATTTGGAGCCACTTGCGTTCTGACTTATTGAGTCTATCTGCTTTGCGTTCCTTTTCACACAGAATAGAACCCGCATCCCATGCGGGCTTTTCCAGTTCCTTGATGTTCTTGATATGTCTTGTCACCTCGGCTGGATGGGCCCCCTCTTGAAGTCCAGCTTTTCTTGCGATGATGAATACGCGGTCTCTTACTTGAGGGCTCCCATGTTCTAAGGTGAGTTGATGTGGAGATAGGGTTATTGGTATATTTTCAATCTCATAGTCTAGCTCCCTGATTTCTTTGACGATAGTCGCGAGCGTATGCACGTGGTTTTTGCCTGCTAGGTTCCTAACATTCTCGAGGATGAGGAAGTCCGGCATTAGCGACCTCGTAAGTAGCAAAATATCGCGAAAAAGGGTTCCGCGAGTTGCGTCCTTATCGCCTTTCTGCTCGCCGGACTTGGAGAAGGGTTGGCAAGGGAAACCGCCGCAGATGACACCTACCTCGCCTTTTATTATTTTATAATCCATCCTTAGCCGCTCTTTCAGTTCTAGCGGATTAATTTCTGTGCTTTCCTCCTCGGGGTTTCGCCGTGTAATTGACCGAATATCTCCGACCAGCCTGTTTAGGTTATGTTTTCCTTTCCTTTTCTTCTCTGGGAAGTTCCGTGCGTATATTTCTTGGGCGGCTGCGTCCTTCTCCACGGCCAATAGGCATTTATAGCCCATTTCCTTCAGTGCCCTATGGAACCCGCCTATGCCGGCGAAGAGGTCGATGAAGGTTTTTGGCATGTCCTCAAACTGCCCGTCAGATAGCTGCCGTCAAGCTCGCGGATACTTGGTCTTTAACTTTATCTTCTCGGCTACGGTTTCCCCTTGTGCGTCCTAAAGAATCATATGAAATGGGTCGATGCCTCTAGACCCAGAGCAGCAAGCTGTCGTAGACGCTCCGGTCGACGCCAATTTGTTGGTGGAAGCTGGACCAGGCAGGGGCAAGACCCATGTCCTGACCGAGCGTATCGTCCGGCTCATCAGAGATAATGAATGTGAAGCCGGTGAAATCCTCGTGGTTTCCTTCTCTCGGGCGGCGCGGGATGAGCTTATCCGTCGACTTCATCTGATGTCGGAGGACACACATGTCGCGGCTGTGAACGTCCGCACCTTGGACTCCTTGGCCAGCCAGATGGTCCTGACGGCCATCGGGGAGGTGGGAGGGGACTTTGATGAAAGAATCAATGAGGCGACGGAGGTCGCTGCAGACGATCCGGACGCCGCTGGGATCCTTGGATATAAGCAAGTTTTGGTCGACGAGGCGCAAGACATCGTCGGTATCCGTGCCGGCTTCCTGATCGCTTTATGGACGGCCATGCCCTCGGCGGGCTTCACGGTCTTCGCTGATCAGGCTCAGGCCATTTACGATTTCTGCCTGATGGATTCGCCAGACGGTCAGCATGTGGCTGACAAAACAACTTCTAGGGAGATGTTGGAGTGCTACCTTGCGCGAGATTTTCCAAAGCAATCCCAAACCATCCGGCTATTAAACTACTATCGTTCAAGCGACGAGAGTCTGAAGTCATTGTGCACTGATGTATGGACTAATCTCAGCGACCAAGAGCACGAGGTGGCGAAGTCGTCTGTTGATGTCATGCTTAGAAGGCTCGTCCCAAAGCCATCGCTTTCAGACTTAGGTTTACGTCCGCATGTCACTCAAAGCCGCGCCGTACTTTGCCCTCAGAACGGTCAGGCGCTTTATGCCGCTACCGAGGCTCATAAAGCGGGCTTGCGCGTGCGCATTCAACGACGAGATAATCAGGGAGAAGCGCCTGCATGGTTGGGATGCATCCTTCTCGGAAAACCCCAGAACTTTGAAATTTCGCTGGGTTTCTTAGAATCACTCTCGGCTGACATTCTTCCTCCTGGATCTACGCCAGCCTCCTTGCATCAAGGACTGAGGTTGGCGTGTCGGTGTGGAAGTTCCGATCCCAAGGTCCGTCAGGTGGTCAATGCAGTTAAGGTCGCTTATCCCTTTGATAAGTACGCTCAGCCAACTGCTGCGGACACGGTCGTATTTTCGACGATTCATCGATCAAAGGGCAGGGAATTTGACGAGGTCGCCTACTTGGATTGGGTGCCATGGGAGGAGGAGCCATCTCCCGGCTATGACCAGCGAGTTCGCTTCGTCGGTCTTTCCCGGGCCAAACTCCGAAACTTTCGTATCCATGCCAAGGGGCCGCAGTCTTTTAAGAGCGTCTCGGGCGACCGTGCTATGGGCTTCGTCGGGTTTGGTGATCAAAGAAAGACCTGGGGCATGGAAATCGGACTGCCTGGGGACCTGGATGCACTCTCCTTCGTCAAAGGGGCAAATCTTGGTGAGGTTATCCAACGACAGGCAAATATAGTTTCTACAGCTTTACCAGGAACGGCCGTCAAACTGGTTAAGGGTCCGCCTGGTCCAGGTGGTTGTCTGCCGGTTTACTCCCTGTATACGGTAGCCACCCAGACAAAGCTTGGAGAGGCACCAGGTTGGTTCGCCAATGTCATCCGCGAATCTCTTAAGGAAGCCCAAGGTTGGTTCACTATTTTCCCGACTTCAATCGATAATCTTTGGATTCGGGGCGTCCATACGACGATTCCTCCCGCTCAAAGCGCCCAGCCTTTCGAAGGCGTTCCGGCTGAGATTATCGAGGGCCGGCTTTGGGTCGTGCCCGAAGTCGAAGGAATGGGAAGCCTTGTCTGGTAAAATTTATGCCTCTAAACACTACTGCCGAGTGCCGGGACGAGTTGCTGAGTTATTTCAAGGCTCAGTTCGTCGGTCCAATCTTAGGCGAGCAGGAGGTCCTGCCGTTTGGGTTATCCGTGCCCCCGGTCATGCATTATCTCACGGGTGTTCTCTACCCGCAGATTCCCGAAATCAATTCGGTGCCTCCAAATGGAGAGCCTGATTTGACGCCTTCAGCCAAGCACCAAGGCAAGGGAGAGGATGCCGGCGATAGCGACGCGAACTCCGCCATTCAGAGTTCGCGCCATCAATCCAGCTGCGGCGTCACCTTCCATGTACCCGCCGACATGCAGGAGTTGATCGTTAAAGGCTCGTTTGGCCGATACCAGCTTCGCCAGCAGGCGAGCGGCGGCCAAGAATGGGTACGTAGCCCGTCTAACTTTAACATTAGTGTCTCCTTAAGTGCCGATCCTGATCAGCGGCTTGGTCGCGATGCCGGCATGCCTGAGGGTGTCACGCTAAGAGTACTGGCTCGGCCCGCTGAACTTGGTGCTAGGACGGTGACGGTTACCCTCATTAACGATACCCATCTTGACACCACCGAGTATGTAAGGCTCTCCCACGCTTCGCTTTTCCAGGTTTCCTTTAGTGTCGAGGCCTTGGGCGGGCGCTTCTTGGAGCGTCCGTTGAAGGATTTGGCTGGCATGGATGAGGATCGCCGTGAGGCGCTCCTGCTGTATCTCCACTCTAAGGAGTATGCCATCGGTCATGGTTGCGCAGCCACATGGGCCCCCGGACAGCAATCGCCCGAGTTGATCCGCGCTGAATTTCTCCCATATGCCGATGTGCTGCCGATGGAAGCTCCGGAGGATCGCACGTCTCCTTTGATTGTCAGGCATTTTGCCCAGCCTGATGGCCCAGGCGCTGCGCCGGATGACGCTTCAACGTTAGCACTGCTCGAGGAAATTCCGCTGCGTTATGGCCAATGGGTCGAACAAATTGCCACTTCGCGTCTTGCATCGGTACATCGCGATTTCAAGCACGATGCCGATCGGCAGTTAGCCCGTTGTCGTCGCTCCTGTGAGCGTATCCTGGCCGGCATCGCAGAACTTCGCTCCAAGCCTCAAGCCATGCTTGCTTTCCGACTGGCGAACTCCGCGATGGTTGAGGTGTTGCGTCGCTCGGATTGGGAGAGGAAGTATGGCGCTGGCGGCAGGGTCTACGATTCCGCCCTTGCTAAGCCTGTCGACGAATGTAAATGGCGTCCGTTTCAGCTGGCATTCGTCCTGCAATGTCTGACCTCGATTACCAAACCAGAATCGGAGGACCGAAAGGTCTGCGACTTGTTGTGGTTCCCGACGGGGGGCGGAAAGACCGAGGCCTATCTTCTTTTGACGGCTTTCGTGTTGTTTTATCGACGTCTTGTTCACGTCAATAACCCGCGTGAGGCAGGTGGTGTTGCCGTCATGATGCGGTACACCTTACGGCTGCTGACCGTAGATCAATTTGTCCGCGCCTCCAGGATGATCTGTGCCGCTGAAGTCATCCGTCGGCGACATCCATTGCTTCAGAATAGTCCCGAAATTTCCATCGGCATGTTTGTGGGCGGAGATGCTACCCCGAATATTTATAGCAAGGCCCAGATTGCTTTGGGCGCTCTGATTCAGACTGGAGTTCATAACGATGGCGGTAGCCCGTGTAAGTTTACGGCCTGCCCCTGGTGTAACCATGAGGTGAAGTACCAGCACTATCGCGCGGATGATCATAACCGACGCATCGTCTTGATTTGTCCTTCTCCCGGCTGTGATTTCAATGGTGGCCTCCCTCAGCATGTCGTCGATGACGACGTCTACGAGACCCGGCCGTCCCTCATCATCGGAACCGTCGACAAGTTTGCCCAGCTTGCCTTCCGGGATGACGCCGGCAGGCTTTTTGGTACTTTCGGCATCGGTGGTAAGCCTGACTTGATTATCCAGGACGAGCTCCACTTGATCTCTGGTCCTTTGGGGACAATCGCCGGTCTCTATGAGACTGCGATAGATCGTCTCTGCGAGCGACGAGATGGTACGAGGCCCAAGGTGATTGCTTCGACGGCCACCATTCGAAACGCCCATAAACAGGTCGCCAATCTATTCGCCCGTGAGGTCGTGCAATTCCCCCAGCCTCTGCTAGATTCCCGCGACAGTTTCTTTGCCAGGGAGGTCACAGGCGTAGACGCCGTCAACCGCTCCCGGCGCTATGTCGGTCTTTTCGCTTCCGGAAAGACGGCTTCTACCGTCATGATCAAGGCTGCTGGCACACTCTCTCAGGGCGTCCACGAGCTCGACGCAACGGCGCCGGCAAAAGATCCCTATTGGACCATGCTGGGCTACTTCGGAAGCCTGCGTGAGCTCGGTGGGGCGTTGTTCCGAGTTCAGGACGATACCCGTCTACTAGTCGGTGCTTTAGGTGCCTTGCCAGGTTCCAAGGGGCCAAGGGATGGCTCAACCCCTCTTGAACTTACTAGCCGAGTGGACGAACAGGACTTAATTGCCACCCGTTCCAAGTTGGGAGTCACGCTCACCACGGGTCAGCCGTTGGATGTCGTCCTCTGCTCCAACATGATTTCCGTCGGTCTGGATATCCCTCGCCTGAGCTTGATGTTCATGCTGGGTCAGCCCAAGACGACTGCCGAGTATATTCAGGCTTCGAGCCGTGTCGGCCGCATGCATCCAGGGCTTGTGTTCATGCTTTATTCCTCGTCGCGCTCCCGTGACCGATCTTTCTACGAGCACTTCCAGCGCTATCACGGTAGCTTCTATGCCGAAGTCGAGGCCACTAGCGTCACGCCATTTGCTTCGCGTGCGCGCGAGCGCGCCTTGCATGCGGCCTTGGTGATTCTTTGCCGCCATACGATTGCTGGCATGGCTCAGGACGTCGGTGCGGCTGGTATCCGTGCCAACCTTTCCGAAGTCAGGCTCATTGCCGACTATCTGGTCCGTCGCCTATCGACGCAGGATCCTTCGGAGGCAGAGGATATCCGGAAGCATATGGAAAACATCCTCGAGCGCTGGCAGACCAAGTCATCGGCTTACGCGGCCGGACTTTGTTATAGCAAGAGCCGGGACCCGAACGGGAATCTGCTGATTGATTTTGATGAGGTTAATCCTGACTTAGGGGCTCCGCCTGACGTCTTCCCGACCATGAACCAGATGCGCAACGTCGATCCGATGTGCGGTATCACTGTCCTTCCTTGAATTATGGCTAAATTAGAGATTCGTCGCCCGCAACTCACTGAGGTCTTTGGTATCGGGGCCGTCTACGATGCTCCTGGGATGTCTCTGATGATATCTCAGGCGGGTTGGACATATGAGCGTACCCTGGAGGTTGCTGAACCACGCTTGGTCCTGCGGCTTGGGGTGGATAGTCTGCGTACACCTCGGCCGGATGGAGAGGGCCGGGTGCCAGCTCGTCGTTTCCCCGCATGGTGTCATTGCCCCGTTTGCGGTTCGCTGCGTAAGGCCGCTTCTGTCGGATTGGTGAATAGGCCGACAGAGTGCCCTAACAACAATTGCGGGGGGGTGGGGATGCTGCCCACCCGGCTTATCGTCGCCTGCTCTCATGGACATATTGACGATTTCCCATGGTTTAATTGGGCGCACGCGCAATCGACTTGCACTCTTAACGGTGACCAGAATCGCCTTAAATTAGTGTCTTCTAACAGGTCCACCGCCTTTTCTGACCTGCGAGTTGTCTGTGCCTGTGGTGCATCTAATAGTCTCGAAGGGGTGCTGCTTCCTGGTGCCTTAGGTGGCATCGGAGCACATGTGTGTTCCGGTGCTGCTCCCTGGGCTGGACCGGGCGTCACGGAAGTGTGTGGCGACCAGCAGGTAAAGGTTCTGCAACGAGGCGCATCTAACGTCTATTTCCCAATTCGCGATGGTGCCGTATCGATTCCTCCTTACTCGGGAGTCGCCTATCAGGTTGCCAACAAAATCTGGTCCTCGATGAGTGTGTTTGAGCCTGGGGATGCCGTCTGGAGCGTCGTTGTCGCGAAGCATGCCAGGGCGAATAACCTGCAGTCGCAGGAACTCGAGGAGGCCTTGGCGGTAAAGCGACGTGAGGTCTCTGGTCTCGCTTTGACAGGTGATATCAAGCTCGACGAGTTCGCTGCGCTGGCGCACCCACCTCAAGGCACCGGGTTCCGCGATCATTACCATGCGGTCAGGGCTGGCGTGCCTCAGCGCTACAGCTCTTGGTTGAAAGAGGTTACTTTGGTCAAACGGCTTCGGTTCGTCACGGCCTTACGTGGGTTCAGTCGCATCGAGTATTCAACCGACGACAACCGGATGCGGAAGACCGAGATGGTCGCTGACGGCAGGCGCTGGATGCTTGCCAACGAAGTCCGAGGCGAGGGTATATTCTTACACCTCGACGAAGCAAAGGTGGCTGCATGGTTGGCGAATAACCGGCAGAAAATTGAGGCTCGTCTCAGTTCGTTGCTGCCTCGTGCAAGGGTCAATCAGATGGTCGCCCGCACCGAACTGCCGGCAAGGGCTGAGACCATCTTGTTGCACACACTTTCGCACATGGTCATCGCGGAGCTCGCGCTTGAATCCGGATACTCAGCCTCATCGATCCGGGAGAGATTATATTGTCTGACCGATGCGGCAGGAGTGGCGAATCGATTGGGAATCCTGATTTATACCTCTACGTCAGATTCCGAAGGAAGCCTCGGTGGCCTCGTTCGCCAGGGAGCCCCTGAACGCCTTGAGGGATTGTTAGACCGTGCCATCGAGTCGGCTCGCTGGTGTTCAAACGACCCCCTATGCGCGGAGGTCGATGCGGTCGCCGGGCAGGGCACGGGTGGCCTTAACCTGGCCGCTTGTCACTGCTGTTCGCTTCTGCCGGAGACCTCCTGCGAACTTTTCAATGTCATGCTAGACCGAACCCTGTTGGTTGGCGGCAAGAATTTCCCTTCGTTCATCTCCTGACATGCCCCGATATTTCCCTGATTGCCCGCCCGACCCTTCCAAAAGCCGCGCGGAGAGCCGATTTTACCAAATCTTGCGCGGACTTCCGGCTGACTGGTACGTGCTGCACTCCGTGTATGTCCATAAGCACGCCTACAAGCGTTCCGCCGAGGCCGACTTTGTGATCATCTCGCCAAAGGCCTTGCTCGTAGTCGAGGTGAAAGGCGGACAAGTCAGCCGGCAGAACGGTGAATGGAAGTATACACGGCATGATGGCCAGTTTAGTGTGAAGCAGGAGTCTCCTTATCAGCAGGCTGAATCTGCCTGGCATGCGATTCATACACGGTTCAAGGATAGCCCACGTGCTAATCAACTCCTTAACAAGATTGGCATTGGATGGGGCTGTTTCGTCCCGGATTGCCAACTCACTGCTGCAGGCCCGCTTGACTGGCCCCAGGAAATGATGTGTGACGATGAGAGGCTGAGCCGGCAGTCGGCTTTTGATGCCGTCCAGGAGATGCTACAGCA
>Ga0209107_10001968_pt1 | contig 11455 bp, 10 predicted proteins | sample LakErihyJuly2011_2_FD_187460 | JGI IMG/M metagenome (GOLD analysis project Ga0209107, IMG submission 187460) | Freshwater microbial communities from dead zone in Lake Erie, Canada - CCB hypolimnion July 2011 (SPAdes) (version 2) | ecosystem: Environmental > Aquatic > Freshwater > Lentic >... | reverse complement strand
GCGGCCCTTAGAGCTCGGCGCAACTGTTGTTGCCCCACCTACATCTACTGCTTCGCGTTGCGCGTATGTGGTCATGCTTGGCCTGCCTTCTCAGTTTCAAGTTTCAGATTCGAAATATATGTTTGGTATTCAGTAGGTGTAACAACTCGCACGGTGAAGAGCATTTGAGCATGGTTACGTCCGCAAAGGATGTTGCATCGACCAGGGAAGTCGCCCAGCTTATTAGCGGTGAACTCTAGATAATTAGTTACGCCAGGCAAGTTTTGCATTTGAATCATAAATTCTGGGATCCAGAACCCATGCACAACATCATTTGAATTAATTGTGTAACGAACTCGCTCGCCCTGTGGAACAACTAGAACTGGTGGCTTAGCTGGCGTGCCAGTCATTTTTACATCTTTACCAGCATCAAGATAGGTGAACTGCCAAGACCACTGAAACCCATTAACTTCTATTTCATGTTGGACGCTTGCTTGAGGTTTTACGATTTGATCTTCTTTAACAGCGGTAAAATAAAAGAGGACTGCAACAATAATGAACGGAATAATCGTGTAAGCGATTTCGATAGGAACGTTGTACTGAGTCTGCTTTGGAAACTCCGGACCATTCTTAGGCGCGCGATGGAAAATTGCCGGCCACACGATCAAGATCGCAGTGAATACACCAACAACTGCCGCGGCTAACCATGAGTAAGTCCAGAGTGAGTGTGTAATCTCATTTACGCTGGAAGCATCACCACTAAAACCTGAATCAGCATCTGTAGCGCAGCCAGTAAGGGCAAACATGGCTGGCACCAAAACTACGAGGCCGCGACGAGTGGTATTCGAATTCATAGTGCAAGGATAGTGCCCCGCTTAGACGTCGGCTTCAGTCAGGAGTAACCTTCAATCGTGGTTCGGGTCACAGGAAATTTCACTAGTCAATCGCCTCTCCACCCTGCCGCAATAGCCCTTATAAATGATGCTTTTGGCCAAGGCTGGGCGGATCCTGCGAAAATTGGCGATGACTCATCTCGAACTGCAATCCTTAGAAATGAAGCTATTGAATCAATCGCGCAAAATTTAGCCCTCGAAGCAAGTGAAATTGAAGTAATTGGTGAGCCACGTCTCGGCCAACATTTAGCTATCTCTGGCTTACTTAAATCCGACCTCACATTTGTTCATTCATCGGTCGACCGTCGAAGCGTTTTCGCAGTCGGAGTCGCCCATGAAAAATCTGGTGGTAAAACTCAAATCTTAAACGTCGGACCTAGTGGACGAATTTGTGATCTAACTCAAAGCAATCAGAGGAGCGTTCTGGCCCTGCAAGGCGCCAACATTGAAACCGGAATCACCCAAGATGTTGATTCCGTAATCGCGAACATCAATCCGACTTATGTAGCACTGGATTATTCCGCAGCGCCAAATCTCTCCCTGCCTAGCCGGTGGGATAGCGCGATCTTTGATGCCACAAGTTGGCAGGGTCCAGCCGGTATTGGCATTCTGGCAATCCGTAACTCAACTGCCTGGAAGAACCCACTACCTAATTTAGGAATTCGCAGAACACCAGAGTCATCTTCGTTACCACTTCTGTTGGCTAGCGCTGTTGCCCTTGACGAATGGTTAAAGGAAGAAGCAATAGAAGGAAAGCGAATTGCGGGACTGAATCAAATGATCAGGAAATCACTAACTGATGCCAATATTGGAATTACTTTCGCAGGCGTTGTCTCAGAATCAGTTAGCCAAACGATTGCCCTGGTTGCAGATGGTTGCGTGGGTGAAGATCTGGTTAGACAACTAAATGAAATCAACTTCGTTTTAGACTCAGGCTCTGCCTGTACTGCGGCGCAGATGCAACCAAGCCATGTTCTGGCAGCACTAGCGATGCAGAGCGAAGGTAACTTGCGAATTACTTTGCATCACGGTGTGACAGAAGCCGAGGTACGCGAACTAATAAGCGCTATTACTTCAGTTGTGCAGCAATCTCGCTAGCTGCCACATCTCCATAAGCTTCGGCAAAACGTGCCACGAACTCAGCTGCAGTGAAGCGATATTCCTGAGTTCCGGTAGTTTCAATTACATAAGTTGCAATCATCGAACCAAGTTGCGCACAACGTTCGTGGCTTAAACCCCAGGCTAAGCCGGCAATAAAACCTGATCTAAATGAATCGCCTACGCCAGTTGGATCAATTTTTGCTTTTTCTTTTGGCACAGTTACTTGAACAAATTCACCGCTTTTGGATTCTACTTTCGCACCTTTTGAACCAAGTGTTACAACACGATATTCAACTAGGTTAAGAATTTCAGCATCAGTCCAACCGGTCTTCTGCATTGCAAGAGCTAGCTCGTATTCATTTAAGAATAGATACTTAGCGCCAGTAATTAACTGACGAATTTCTTCGCCACTCATGCGAGCCATTTGTTGCGAAGGATCAGCGGCAAAAGCTATTCCTTGCGAACGACACACTTCTGAATATCTAAGCATTGCTTCGGGATCATCCGGTGAAATTACAACGATGTCGAAGCGACCGGTTTTATCCATGATTGGACCAAGTTCAATATTTCGAGCTTCTGACATGGCGCCTGGAAAGAAGGATGCAATCTGATTGAGCTCTGTGTCAGTTGTGACCATGAAGTGCGCGGTGAACTGCGTAGTTGAAATCAATACATGTGAAGTATCAACACCATGGCGAAGTAACCAGGCATCGTAATCAGCCCAATCTTTTCCAACAGCTGCAATAAGAACTGGGTTTAAACCAAGTACGCCCATGCCGTAAACAATGTTTGCGGCGCAGCCGCCTCTGCGAACTTCGAGGCCATCAACTAAGAAAGAAAGTGAAACTTTTTCGAGAGAGCCGGCAACCAATGAATCGGTAAATTTTCCCGGAAAAGTCATTAAATGGTCCAGGCCAACAGAGCCTGCTACACCAATTTTCATTAAGTTAAATTCGTTCTAGAAATTAATTGAACGAATCGCCGCAAGCGCATGAACCTTGCGCATTCGGATTATCAATTGTGAAGCCCTGTTTCTCAATAGTGTCTACGAAATCGATGGTTGCGCCCATTAGGTATGGATCGCTCATCTTGTCGATTACAACCTTAACTGTGCCGAACTCGCGCACGATGTCGCCATCTTGGTTGCGGTCATCGAAATAAAGCTGGTACTTCAGGCCAGAGCAACCACCAGGTTGAACGGCCACACGTAGGCAGAGATCATCGCGACCTTCCTGAGCCAATAGAGCGGCAACTTTAGTTGCTGCCACATCGGACAAAGCGATACTGGTCATCTTTAAATCTACGGCCTCGGTAGTCATTGCTCTCCCCTAAAAGTTCTACGAACAGGTCTTAATACTAGCCAACAGTGGCAGATGGTGCGACAAGAGCCCAAAAATTCGAGAGAATGTCGCCATGGCCTTAACCGATCTACTTCTGATGGGACGCGAACGCGATCTAACCAGCGAACGCGGGGTCTCTTGTGCCGGCGAACTGCCTGCTGCCAGTGATCCAGGTTTAGTGGAACGAGCTCGAGCTGCGCGAGCAGCCCTTGGTTCCAAAGTAATGATCCTTGGCCATCATTATCAGCGCGATGAAGTTATTGAATTTGCCGACATCACAGGTGACTCATTTAAGTTGGCACAGTCAGCCGCTGATAATCCGCAAGCCGAGTTCATTATTTTTTGCGGCGTTCACTTCATGGCTGAAAGCGCCGATGTCTTAACCACTGCTAATCAGAAAGTAATTCTGCCTGATCTAGCTGCTGGTTGCTCAATGGCCGATATGGCAAGTGCTAACCAGGTGGACGATTGTTGGAATCAATTAACTGAACTTGGTATTGCGCAAAAAACTATTCCGGTTACCTACATGAATTCATCTGCGGCAATCAAAAGTTTCACCGGAAAAAATGGTGGAACTATCTGCACTTCATCTAATGCGAAAAGTGCAATGGAGTGGGCATTTACGCAAGGTGAAAAGATTCTCTTCTTGCCCGATCAACATTTAGGTAGAAACACTGCAGTTCTTGCCATGGGTTTATCACTAGACGATTGCGTAGTTTGGAATCCCTGGAAACCGATGGGCGGCTTAACCGAGGCGGAATTGCGTGCGGCAAAAGTAATTCTTTGGCGTGGTCATTGCTCAGTACATGGTCGCTTCAGTGCGCAGAATGTAGCTGACGTGCGTGAGCGAGTTCCGGGCGTGCAGGTACTAGTTCACCCAGAATGCCAACACGAAGTAGTTTCAATTGCAGATGTAGTTGGCTCTACCGAGAAGATTATTCAGACTGTCAAAAATTCCCCAGCCGGCTCTAAGTGGGCTATTGGTACTGAACTAAATCTGGTGCAGCGCTTATCGCGCACCATGCCAGATAAAGAGATTCTCTTTCTTGATAAGACTGTCTGCTACTGCTCAACTATGAACCGGATTGACTTACCTCACCTAGTTTGGGCGATGGAATCCTTAGTTCTAGGCCAGGTAGTCAACCAAATCATTGTGCCCGAAGACGTTCGCAAGTACTCCAAACTCGCACTAGAGCGCATGCTGGCTCTATAGTTTCGCCATGACTGAAGAAGCCGCAAAAAAAGGTCGCCCCACACCTTCTCGCAAAGATGCCGAATCAAAGCGCAAAGTTTCAACTCTTGCTCCGGTGATTGGTAAAGAAGCTAAAAAGCGCGACAAAGCACTAGCTCGTGAGCGACGTGTTGCAGCCCGTGAGGCTTACTTGCGTGGCGATGAGAACGCTCTTCCCCTTCGTGACCGTGGCCCAGTTCGTCGGTTTGTTCGCGATGAAGTCGATGGTCGCCGCTCTATTGGCGAATTCTTCATGCCAATTATTTTCGTAGTTCTACTTTTCTCAGTTGTGCCGAATATGACAGTTAATGTCATCGCAATCGTTCTTATGTATACGGTGCTGTTATTTGCAGTCGTAGATGGCTTCTTCTTGAGTCGCAAACTTAAGAAACAAATTATTGAAAAATTCCCAGATGCAAATACCAAGGGTCTTGGAATGTACGGCTGGTTGCGTTCAACTCAGATGCGTCGTTTACGTGCACCTAAGCCGTCAGCCGCCTACCAAAAGAAAAAGTAATTAGGCGCGAGGTTTTGGACTACTGGTCAATTCTGGATCAGTTTTAACAATTGGCTTTAGCACTGCATTAATTTCTTTAATCACGGCTACTTCTAGTTTAATCCCGCTGCCCTTGGCATTTTCAGTAACTTGCTTAGGTTTAGTAGCCCCCATAATTGCACTTGCCACATTTGGGTTGCTCAGAATCCAAGCTAGCGCCAGTTGAGACATCGTGATTCCGTGGGCATCTGCAATTGGCTGCAACTTAGCCACATGGCCGAGGAATTCATCATTCATCATTCCTTGCATGAATTGAGCACTATTATTTTTATTCGCACCACGTGAATCAGTTGGCACCTTCTTGCCCGGTAGATACTTACCCGTTAAAACGCCTTGAGCAAGTGGTGAATAAACGATCTGACTAATACCTTCGCGTTCACACAGTGGCACGATCTTGGCTTCAATAACTCGATAGATGGCAGAGTATGAAGGCTGGTTTGAAACGATTCGGTTGTAACCCTTATCGTCTTGAATTTTCAGCGCATCTTGAATTTCAGTGTGCTTCCAGTTTGAAACGCCAATGTAATGTACTTTGCCTTGGCGAATTAGGTCATCGAAAGCGCTCAGGGTTTCTTCGAGCGGAGTTTCATAGTCAAAGCGATGTGCCTGATAGAGATCGATGTGATCTGTTTGCAAACGCTTTAAGGAAGCATTGCAAGATTCAATAATGTGTTTACGTGACAAGCCACGATCATTCTTGCCAGTACCAGTTGGGAAATAAACCTTGGTAAATAACTCGTAAGACTCTCGCTTTATCCCCTTGAGCGCTTTACCTAAAATGGTTTCAGCTTTTGTACCCGCGTAAACATCGGCAGTATCAAAAGTCGTGATGCCTACATCAAAGGCGGCCTTCACGCAGGCATTTGCAGCGGTTGCTTCAACTTGGTTGCCGTGGGTGATCCAGTTTCCGTAAGAGATCTCAGAAACATACATTCCGGTATTACCTAAGCGGCGATATTCCATTTTCTTACTCCCCTAGTTTCTTAGCGAACGTGTGATTGCATAAACGGTAACTTAACTATCTCAACACTTGAAGTGCGACCTCGCACATCTAGCTCAAGTTGCTGCCCAACCTTAAAAACTGAATCAACTAACGCTAAAGCAATTCCGGTTTTTAGACTAGGTGAAAACGTTCCACTAGTTACGATGCCAACTTCAGCACCCTCATGCAGCACCTGCATATCGGGGCGCGGGATCCCCCGGTCAAGTGATTTAAGCGCAACCAGTCGGCGAGTGACACCGTTTTCTTTCTGATCCTTAAGCACTTCGCTGCCCTGGAATTTTGCCTTGTTCCAACCAACTGCCCAACTCGCACTTGCCATTACTGGCGAGATTGCCAAAGAAAGTTCGTGACCGTGAAGTGGGTAGCCCATTTCAGTTCTAAGTGTGTCTCGAGACCCAAGGCCACACACTAGGCCTTCGCTGGCTTCGACTTGTTCAACTAACGCATCCCAAACAGTTAGTGCTTGATCCCACTTCGGCAAGACTTCGAAACCATATTCACCGGTGTATCCGGTACGACAAACAATCACGTCGCAACCAGCAATCGAAACATAAGTAAATGCCATGTAATCTATTTCGATCTGTAATCCAAAGTGCGCTAAAACTTTTGCGGCAAGTGGTCCTTGCAGGGCAATTACGCCATATTCATTATGCAGATTAGTAACTGTAATTTCGCTCGGTGCGTTTGCTTGAAGATCTGCAACAACTGCACTGGTATTTGAAGCATTAGGCACAATAAAGAAATCTGAATCAGAATTGCGATAAACGATTAGATCATCAATCACGCCACCAGCACTGTTGCACAACATTGAGTACTGGGCTGCGCCATCAGAAATCTTGGTTAAGTCATTCGTTAACATTGCATTTAGAAACTCAAGTGCACCTTCCCCAACAACCGATGCTTTTCCGAGGTGCGAAACATCAAAGAGGCCAACTCGCTCACGCACTGCCGCGTGCTCAGCTAAAACGCCAGCACCGGGATATTCGATCGGCATTAGCCAACCGCCAAAATCGGCCATCTTGGCGTTGCGAGCTAAATGGCGTTCATGCAGAGGAGATTGCTTCATGGCGCACAATCTAGCGCTACATATTCTGGGTTTCCTGCTTTAGACTCAGCCGAGTTCAAGTGAACGAATAATAGGGAGAGCCATGAAATCGATCCGTTTATCCGATGCCTTAGTTTCTGATGATATTTTGATTGTTGGTTTAGCTAAAGGCGCTAAAGCGGACACCCTGAAAATTGAATCTGGCTCGATCTCACTAGATGAAAAGTCCTTGCTTTCAGCCCTTAAAGACCTAGGTGCAACAGGTGCTGCCAACGAAATTACCAAGTTGCCTGGTTCGACTACCCGCTTATTGATTTTCACAGGTCTTGGTGAGGCGAAGAAAGACTATGCCCACGAAGTCTTACGCCGTGCAGCTGGCGCCGCCTCCCGTGCATTAGCAGGCGAGAAAAGCGCAGCTGTGGCGCTGCCAACGACTTCAATTGAGCAAGTTGCAGCTGTTGCCGAAGGTATGACCTTGGGTGCATATGCCTTCGATGAATTCCGCGGATCATCTAAAGCAGAACGCAAAGCTCCGTTAATTGGCGCAACTGTTCATACCAAAATGGCTAATTCAACTGAAGCGAAAGCAGCCGTTAAACGCGCTGTAACTATTGGTGAATACACAAAATTAGTTCGCGACTTAATTAATACTCCCCCAAGTCACTTAACCCCAGATTCATTTACTAAGCGATTTGCCGCCGCTGTAAAAACTCTGGGCGGTTCAGCTGCCCACTTAAAAGTTACAATTTTAAATGAGAAGCAATTGCGTGATGGTGGATACGGTGGCATTTCAGGAGTTGGTCAAGGATCTGCCAATCCGCCACGTTTATTGCACATTTCATATAACCCACCTAAGGCTAAGAAGAAGTTAGCTTTCGTTGGCAAAGGAATCACTTTTGATACTGGTGGTTATGCGTTAAAGCCAGCAGCCGGCATGGAAGCAATGAAATCAGATATGAGTGGCGCGGCTGCTGTTAGCGCAGCTGTCTTGGCTATTGCAGCTTTGAAATTACCAATTGCAATTGATGCCTGGGCGGCAATGGCTGAGAATATGATCTCTGATAACGCCACTCGCCCAAGTGATATTCACACGATGTATGGTGGAAAAACAATTGAAGTCTTAAATCCTGATGCTGAAGGTCGCTTAGTTTTGGCAGATGCCTTAGTTAAAGCCCAAGAATCTAAAATGAAATTAGATGGCATCATCGATGTGGCCACACTTACTGGCGCACAAGTTGTTGCCCTTGGCACTCGCACTAGTGCAGTCATGACAAATAACGACGAGTTCCGCGCGCAGTTCTTAGTGGCAGCTGATCAAGCAGGTGAAGATTTCTGGCCAATGCCGCTACCTGAAGAACTTCGCGCTTCCCTTGATTCAACTGTGGCTGATATGGCAAATATCGGTGATCGCATGGGCGGCATGTTGGTCGCTGGCCTATTCCTCAAAGAATTTATCCCAGCCGAGCTACCTTGGCTCCACTTAGATATTGCTGGCCCGGCCTATAACGAGGCTAAGCCGCACGGATATACCCCAATCGGTGGCACCGGAATCGCTTTCCGCTCTCTAATCCGTTTGGCCGAGATCACTAGCGAAAAATAGCCACCAGTTAGTTAGATCGCCCGAAGGCTGGCAAGATAGGGTCATAGATCGCTTATGGCTGAAAGGTTGACCGTGGCTCAATTCGACTTGGTAATTCTTGGTGGTGGCAGTGGTGGTTACGCCTGTGCCCTTCGCGCAGCTCAACTAGGCAAGAACGTAGCGCTGATCGAATCCGGAAAACTAGGCGGAACTTGCCTGCACCGCGGGTGTATCCCTACGAAGGCCCTTCTACATTCGGGCGAGATTGCCGATAGCGCACGCGAAGCAAGTACTTTCGGTGTTAACGCCCAATTCCTATCAATGGATATGGTCGCAGTTAATGCTTATAAAGACGGTGTGATTACCAAGCTTCATAAAGGGCTGCAAGGGCTAGTCAAATCACGCAACATTACTTTTGTTGAAGGTCACGGACGTCTGGTTTCTAAAGACACTGTCGAAGTAAATGGCGAGCGCTACACCGGAACCAATGTTGTTTTAGCAACTGGTTCTTATGCGAAATCATTGCCAGGTCTTGAAATCGATGGCGTTCGAGTTATGACTTCAGATCATGCAACAAATCTTACTTATGTTCCTAAATCTGTAATCGTGCTCGGCGGCGGCGTAATTGGTTGCGAGTTCGCATCAGTCTGGAAATCATTCGGTGCTGAAGTAACCATCATTGAAGGCTTGTCACACTTAGTGGCGCTAGAAGATGAATCAAGCAGCAAGCAATTAGAACGCGCATATCGCAAGCGCGGCATTAACTTTGAACTCGGAGTTCGCTTTAAGTCTCATACCGTTACAGCTGATGGCGTAACTGTTGAACTAGAAGACGGAAAAACTTTTTCAGCCGATGTGCTTCTGGTCGCTGTTGGCCGCGGCCCAGTTTCAGCCAACCTTGGCTATGAGGAACAAGGCATCACCATGGACCGCGGCTATGTATTAGTCGATGACAAGTGCCGTACGAATGTGCCAGGAATCTGGGCAGTAGGCGACTTAATCCCTACCTTGCAATTAGCACATGTTGGTTTCGGTGAAGGAATTTTAGTTGCCGAAGAAATCTGCGGATTAAACCCACGTCCAATTAATTACGATGGCGTTCCACGCGTTACTTATTCTGAACCTGAAGTGGCATCCGTTGGATTAACTACTGCGCAAGCTAAAGAGCGTGGCCACGATGTTGTTGAATTAAATTACGACTTAGCCGGAAACGGTAAAGCGCAGATCTTGCGCACAGCGGGCTCAATTAAGTTAGTTTCCCAAAAGAACGGTCCAGTACTTGGAATTCATATGGTTGGTGCGCGAGTAGGCGAACTATTAGCTGAAGCGCAATTAATCTTTAATTGGGAAGCATCTGCCGACGATGTTGCTCCTCTTATCCATGCACACCCAACACTTTCTGAAGCAATGGGTGAAGCTCACATGGCACTTGCCGGTAAACCATTACACGCCCACGGATAACTAAGAATTTCAATCAGGAAACCAAGGAGATAAAGAGATGACCTTCTCACTAACAATGCCAGCACTTGGCGAGAGCGTTACCGAAGGTACGGTCACACGTTGGCTCAAGAACGAAGGCGACCAGATCGCAATCGACGAGCCACTTCTTGAAGTATCGACCGACAAAGTTGATACTGAAATTCCTTCTCCTGTTGCTGGCGTTCTACAAAAGATTGTTGTTGGAATTGATCAGACAGTTGCAGTTGGTGCCGAGTTAGCGATAATTGCTGATGGTGCTGCCGCTGCTGCTCCTGTAGCTGCGACTCCTGCTCCCGTTGCCGCAACACCTGCTCCCGTTGTTCAAACACCTGCCCCTGTTGCAGCAGCCCCTGTTGCTGCGACTCCTCCACCTGCAGCACCAGCTGCGAGCGGTGCTGGAACTGTGATTTCAATGCCAGCTCTCGGTGAATCTGTTTCTGAAGGCACTGTTACTCGCTGGCTAAAAAATGTGGGCGACTCAGTTGCCGTTGATGAAGCGTTACTTGAAGTTTCTACCGACAAAGTTGATACTGAAATTCCTTCACCTGTTGCTGGCATCTTGCTCGCAATTGATGTTCCAATCGACACCACTGTGGCAGTAGGAGCGCGTTTAGGTTTAATCGGTGCATCTGGTTCTGCGCCAGTTGCTGCCCCTGCTGCTCCGGTAGTTGCACCAGTAGTTGCAGCGGTTGTAACTCCCCCACCTGTTGTGCCAGTCGTAGCGGCACCAGTAGTTGCAGCGCCAGTTGTCGCGGCACCTGTAGTAGCTGCCCCCGTTGCGGCATCAGCTCCTATTTCACAACCAACAGATGCTTATGTAACTCCACTTGTTCGCAAGTTAGCTTCTGAACTCGGCGTAAACCTTTCCTTAGTTAAGGGCACCGGAATAGGCGGACGTATTCGTCGCGAAGATGTTGAACAAGCTGCACCCGCGCCACTTTTGGCAGCCTCGGCAGCACCTGTAGCTGCTGCACCAGCTGCTGCATCAGTTCGCACTTCTGCGCCAGCTATTGCAGTTTCACCTCTTCGCGGAACGACAGTGACCATGTCACGTCTGCGTAAAGTTATTGCAGCACGCATGGTTGAGTCGCTTCAAGTTAGTGCGCAATTAACAACTGTTATTGAAGTTGATGTTACGAAGATTGCTCGTCTGCGCGATAAATCAAAGGCCAGCTTTGAAGCTCGCGAAGGCGTCAAGCTTTCATTCTTACCGTTTTTCGCAGTAGCAACTTGCGAAGCGCTGAAGCAA
>Ga0209107_10001967_pt1 | contig 11456 bp, 8 predicted proteins | sample LakErihyJuly2011_2_FD_187460 | JGI IMG/M metagenome (GOLD analysis project Ga0209107, IMG submission 187460) | Freshwater microbial communities from dead zone in Lake Erie, Canada - CCB hypolimnion July 2011 (SPAdes) (version 2) | ecosystem: Environmental > Aquatic > Freshwater > Lentic >... | reverse complement strand
TCGATGCGCTTGGCCTCGAAGTGCAGTGGGTCTACCATGACGACACTTGGAGCCAGGGCACCCAGCGCATCGAGCAGCCCTTGTCCGCTTCGTTGCAGCTGTTCGCGATGCCGTGGGCCAGGGTCAACCCGTACCTCGTGGCGGGTTTGACGGTCACGCAGCGGAACGTTCAGGACAAGGTCGGGCCTACCTTCGTGGAAGAGAATCGTGCCGCAGTGGGCCCGCACATCGGGCTCGGCATCGACTTCAACCTGTCGGAGCTCACCTCCTTGTCGCTGGACGGGCGCTACCTCGCCTACGCCAATATCGAACCCAACGATGCCGCACGGGCCGGCGCGCTGCAGGGCAACCTCGGGCTCAACTTCAGCTTCTGAACCCGACGGAGCGGCTGCGGGAGCGGATACGCTACGGATGATGTCCCGTAGCGTCGCGATCCTGATGTTTCTGCTTGGCCTTGTGCCGGTAGGAGCCTGTTTGGCGACATGGGTGGGCCTCGGGGTGCTGCGTGGGCTGCCTGGACCGGAGATCGTCGGGCTGGCGGTCGCGATCACCGGGGTCCCGATCGCGGGGATCTGGGCGCTTGGCGGCCAGCAGCTCTCCGGTCTCGTGGCAGGAATGTGGGCGTGGCCGGCGCTGCTGCTGTTCGCAGTGCCCGGGTACTTTCCGGGGGAGCTCGACCCAGCGATGTCCACCGGCCTGTCGATGCTGGCCTCCCCCGCAGGCGCAGGCGCGGCCCGAGCGACGGCAGACAAAGTGGCACAGCTGGCCTCGGCGGCTCCCCGCCTCGACGGGGTCGCTCCGCTGCCCGACGCCGGAGTGGCGACGCGCGAATGCCCACCGGCGATGGTGCTCGGCGACGATCAGGTCGCGCTCCCCTACGAAGGGCAGGGCCACAGCATGATCATCCCCGTGCAGTTCGGGGACTCCGAGCTGCCGATGCTGTTCGACACTGGCGCGAGCTTCACCACGCTCGACGCCCGAACCCTAAAGGCGCTGGGCTTGCGCGTGGCTGCCGATGCGCCTGTGGTCACCTTACACACCGCCAATGGCGACCGCACCGCCCGGCTGGTCATGGCACCGACCGTCTGGGTAGGCGGCCTCCCGGTAGAAGGCGTCACCATCGCCTTGTGCGAGGAGTGCGCGGACGGCCGCGTACGCGGGCTACTGGGCCTGAACGTGTCCGGGCAGTTCCTCGTCACCATCGACACCGCCGGTCAGCAGGTGCTGTTCCAGCCCCGCGCCGGAAAACCCGACCGAGTCGCTGACGTGCAGCCTTGGCTCGACACACGAGCGACCGTCACGCTGTTCAACGATGGGCGCGCTGAAGCCGAGGCGACGGCCACTAATCGAGCCGACCGGCCCGTAGTAGACGCCGTGGTGGGCGTGCACTGCGGCAAGGAGCATCGGACCATCGCGTTGGGCACCATCCCCGCTGGAGAGACCGTGTCCGCCAAAGCCCGACTCCCGCGCGACGCCCCGTGCGAGACCTACACCGTGACCCTCGACCGCGCGCGCTGGTAGCCATCTCCCGACGGATGTTCAGGTCTGATACCGTCGAACGCGCGCCAACCCAGCGAACATCGACGCGACCAGCACCGCAGAGACCCACCCGCCCGCGCTCCAATCGCGGGTCGAGGCTGCGCATCCGCAGCGCTTCTCGACCGGTGGCTCCCCAGGCAGCATCGGCGCGTCGGCGCGCCAAACCTCGGCGCCGTCGAGGTACAGCGTCCCGGCCACCAGGGCGACGCCTACGGTGTGCAGCCCGGCTTCGACGTCACGCCCCCAGAACATGCCGGTGTCGCGCATCCCAGGCGCCACGACCACGTCTTCAGCCACGCCGTCCACGGTGATTCGCAGCGTACATCCTTCAAGGCTGGACCCGCGCAGACGCACCTGCTCGCCGACGAATTGCAGCTCTGAGAAAGGCTCCGCACCAGACTCCGTACCTGCAGCGGCCGTCGCGCCGATGTCGGTGGTCGCCCAAGCTCCAGGGCGATCGCGCTCCACCCACGCGTCGGAGAAGCTCCAGAGCTGGGTGACCGCATCGACGAACTCGACGTTGTTGGCGCGGGACCAGCTCTGGCAGTCATCTTCCGACACCCACGCGCCCTCTCGCGTCCCCGCCGCGAGCGCGCCGTCCGGCCCGACATCGAGGTCTTCTACGCGATCGAGGTCAGGCCAACCGCAAGGCTCCCATTGTCCGTCAACGACCTTGCCTACGCCCTCCCCGGGCACTGCAGCCCAGAGCGTGCCATCGGGCCCGCGCACCAGCTTGTCCACCGCCGTGCCGTCTATCGCAGCGACGTTGAAGGTCACGCCGTCGCTGGTCGCGAGGATGCCGACATCGGTGGCGAACAACGCGGGCATCTCGGGCAAGATGTCATTGACGTTCTGCCCGAGGGTCGCCATCAACCGCCAGCTTTGCCCATGATCCAGCGAGAGCGAGACCTCTCCCGCAGGCCCGCAGCCGATCCACGTGTGCGGGCCGTCCGTCTCGACCACCGTAGGTTTGTCCGAGCATGCTCCAGGCAATTCTACCCGATGCCAGCTTCCGCCCAGATCGTCCGACCAAACGACGACCCCGTGGTCATCGTCCCGGCCCGCAGCCACGATGTACGGAGTCTCGGGGAAGTCGGGCGCGACAGTCACGTGGTCGCCGATCTCGCTGACGCCTACGTTTCCGGTGGTCCAGCTCGCGCCGTCGTCGGTTGACAAATACAACGCGACGCCGCTGACGACGAACACCGCGGCAGGCGTGTGCAGCACTTGCTTGGGGTAGGGCCACCCGACCCCCGCGCTGTAAAGCGACCACGTGCGACTGCCGGGCACGCCCCGGTAAATCCCCCCGCCGTACACGCCTATCAGCAGATCATCCGCGTCTACCCACTGCACGGTGCGCGTACGGGGGATGATGTCGAGCGCGCCTTGCCGCCAGATCCCGACGGCAGGATCGGCCGCCTCTGCGGCGGACAAGTGCCACACACCCTCCCACTGGGCCGACCAGTACGAGCCGTCGGCGGCGATCTCGGTGTCCAGAAAGTGCACGCCATTCGCCGGGGACCCGGGCCCGTCTTCTACCGCCTCGAAGCGGGCGTCCGAGAGGTCCCAAGAGACTCCGCCGTCCAGACTGACCCACAGTCCGGTGCGCGAGGTGCCGATCAGCACGGTGTCGCCTGCGAACGCGAAGGTTCGGGCGTCGGCAGGCCCGTCGGAGACCTCGTCCCACGCGCCCCCGTCTACCGCTCGAAACAGGCCGGTCGCCGTGCCTACCCAAACCGCGCCGTCGTCCGCCACGCCCATCGCGGTGACGACGTCGGGCGGGCGCGGTAAGTCCACCCAATCCGAGCCGCTCCAAATCGCGATGTGCGCGGGAGACCATCGGGCGCGCGTACCGTCTGCGCCGACGTCAACGCCCAACACGCCCTCCCCGTCAGCGCTTGCGCCGAGCAGCACAAAGTCGCCGCCATTGTCGCTCTCCCAGACGCCTTCCGCTCCACCGATGAGCCGCACATCCCCTCGATGTCCACACGCGGTCACGTGCTCCGGGCCGGCCAGCGGCTCCCAATGCTCCGCGCCGTCGGAGGTCCGCCAGACGCCGCCGTCCTCGGTGCCAAGCACCAAGCCCGTTCCAGAGTCTGCAAAACCACAGACTGGGTACCCAAAGGTCGGGTACATGAACGAGAACTGAAAACCATCGGAGGACCACGCGAGCACCTCGGTGTCCGTCGTCCACACCGCGCCGTCAGGGGCCACGGCTACAAAGTCTGCGACATCGTGCGGGGAGTGCGCCCACGCGACCGGAGCCGCGACCGCAAAAAGCAGTTTGGCGAGCGCTCTGGCAAGCAACAGCACCGGCGGCAACAAAAACATGCATGGGCACAGTAGCCCGCTCGGGACTACATTCACCCCATGTCTGATTCGAAGTATCCGGAGACAAGGGTGGTGCACGACCGCTTTGAGCCGTGCATCTACCGACCGGGTCAAATCGCCCGCTGTCCAGCCCGCGTGCCCAAAGACAATCTCAATCGCGAACAGTTGGATGTGCTGCTCAATGAAGGCGACCAGCGTGTAGGGGCTACGGTGTTCCGCACCGAGTGCCCGTTCTGCACCGCATGCGAGCCGGTGCGCATCGACGTCACCCAGTTTGTGCTGACCAAGAGCCAGCTTCGGGTGGTGCGCCGCAACACGCCTTTGCTGCGGGTAGAGATCGGGACGCCCGAGCTGACCCGCAAGCGCGTGGCGCTGTGGAACCGCCACCGTCAAGCGCGAGGGTTGCTCACCGATCACTCCCGAAGAGACCCGGTTGGCTATCAGGAGTGGCTGGTGGACAGCTGCACCGAGACGCTGGAATTCCGCTATTGGTACGGCGATCGCCTCGCTGCGGTCAGCATCCTCGACCGAGGCACACGCAGCGCAAACTCCGCGTATTGCTACTTTGACCCCCGGCTGAGCAAGATGTCGCTCGGCGTGTACAGCGTGCTCCACGAAATTGCGTGGTGCCGCGAAAACGGGATCGAATGGTACTACCTTGGCTTGTGGGCGGCCGATGCCTCTGCGCTGCGGTACAAGACCAACTACTACCCGCACGAACGCTTTGTGCGCGGCACCTGGGAAAGATTCACCGAACCCCAGGAATACCCCCCGCAGCCCGACGGACGCCCTGAAGCTACCGAAGGCGACTGTCAGGGAGAGGACGACTGGGTGGACGCCGAATCCTTGATCGCTGAAGATCCCTGACCCCGAGGCCCGCTGAATGTCCGCGCTCCAGCTGCTAAGCGACTGCCCAACCTGTCAGGTAGAAGGCGGCGTGTTGGAGCTGCTCGACGCCTCCGGGCGAAACACCACCGCGCTCGAAGGCCAATGTCGGCTGTGCGGATATCGCACCGAGGGTGGGGTAATGCAGAGCATGGGTCAACGTTTTACCGCAGTGATCGAGGTCACAACCGCGCTGGCAAGCTGGGCGTCCGCAGACGGTGAGCCCGACGTACAGGCGTTTACCCAAATCAACATGAACGGCTTGACCCCCGAACAAGTCGGCGGACTCGTGCTGCGCGGCGAACGCGTAGAGACGAGCTTTGACGTGATCGCATTTTTGTTTCCGCACGCTGCGGCCGGAACGCGCATGCAAGGCCAGGATCCTGCGCTTCAAAACAACGGAAAGCAGCTTTTTAGTCCCACAAACTCCGTAGAAGCCCTACATCCTGCCGACGCGCACCCAAGCCCGCCGGTCGCCGCAGACCCGCTGGACGTCGCCCGCGCGCTGGTGAGCGTGATGGTGGCCGACGGCGTCGTGCGCGCTGCTGAAAAGAAATTCCTCGCCCGAACCCTCGCAGCGTGGAACGCGCCGCCGCTGCCCGACGCCGAGCACCGCGTGTGGCGGCCGCAGGAGATCGGCGTACCGGCAGACCCAAAGCGGCTTCTGAACGCGATGACCGCGATGTGCCTCATCGACGGCGAGGCCGACAGCACCGAGGTCCGCATCCTCGACGCGTATGCACGCGCCTGGGGCTTGGCGCTGGACCGCACCCAGCTCCAACGGCCCGGTCCGCTTCGCGCCATCGCGAACACGATCATTCGGCTGTTCGTAGCGTAAAAACGACCCCGAACCCGGAAACTGACCGCGAAGCCCCCAACAACGCATGCCCGAAGCGGGTTACTTCCAAGTCATCATGCTCCACGAGCCCCCCACCCGCGACCCCCAGCTTACCCAGCAAATCCGCCAATTTCAGGGGCAGCTGCAAAGCGTTCGCGCGAACGTAGGCAAGGTGATCCTCGGTAAAGATGATGTGATCGCCAAGGTGATGCTGGTGCTCGTCGCCAAGGGCCACGTGCTGCTCCGGGATGTGCCCGGCACCGGCAAGACCATGCTGGCGCGCGCCATCGCAGCGTCGATAGCAAACCAGTTTCGCCGCATCCAGTTCACGCCTGACCTGCTGCCGATGGACATCACCGGCACCAACGTGTTCGACCTGCGGCAAAAACAGTTCGTCTTCCAGCCCGGACCCATCTTCACCAACCTGCTGCTCGCCGACGAGCTGAACCGGGCGACGCCCAAAACCCAGTCCGCGCTGCTGGAGTGCATGGCCGAGGGGCAGGTGACCGTCGAAGGCACCACCCACAAGCTCCCGCCTCCGTTTCTGGTCATCGCGACGATGAACCCCCTCGACCACGATGGCACCTACGCGCTGCCAGCGGCTCAGCTCGACCGCTTCACGATGATGCTGTCGATGGGCTTTCCCGGGCCCGAGGCCGAGATGACGATGCTCGACGTACACCTTGGAATGCGGCCGCCGGTCGATGATCTGCAGCCGGTGATCGACCACGTCACGTTCCTCGAATGGCAGGCGTTGGTCCCACGCATCTTCGTGTCTACCGAAGTGAAGCGCTACCTCGTGGACATCGCCAACAGCATCCGCTCCGACGCCAGAGCGCTCGCGCCTCCCTCGCCGCGCGCGATCCTCATGCTCGCACGCGTCGCCCAAGCCCGCGCGATGTCCGAAGGGCGCGACTTCGTGATCCCCGACGATGTACGCGCCATGGCCGGCGAGGTCCTCGCGCACCGTATGGTGATCTCCGGCGACGAAGTAGGGCTCGGCTATGTGCAGGAAAGGGTCGGGAAGGTGCGGGTGAAATGATCCGGCACCTCGCCGGCATTCTCTGGCACGTCAGCGGCATGTTCTTGCTGCCCTTTGTTTTGGGCTTTGTTGCCGCGCTTTTTTTTGAGGTGAGCGAGGTCGGCGACACCTTGCCGATGCTGATCGGCGTCAGCCTCGTGCTGATCTTCCCTGCGTTCGTCGCCCAACTGTTGGGGTTGATCCTGAAGGTCCGGCGCGAGGTTCGCATGCTGCGCGAAAAGGGGCGGCTCACGACGGAGTCTGCACTAGCGAGCGTGCACCGCCAAGCGCGCATCGTCACGCCCCGCGGATGGGCGATCCTGCTCACCGGGCTGTGGTTTGTGGTGTGCGCGCTGGGGCTTAAGTGGGCGGATCTCTCGATCGTCGGAGTGATGTGCCTGATGCTCTTCTACAGCGTAGTCGGCGTCACCTCGCTGATGTCGACGTTCATGGTGGGCTCTTTCGAGAGCGGGCTACGAAGGCGAGGCAGCATCGATCGGCAGATGGTGCCCGCGGTGGTCTTGCAGGGCGAGGCCGCCGAAGAGCGCTTCATCTTCCGGCGCGTTCCGGTGCCTCCTGGGTTTTTCTTGCTGGTCGAAGATGCGCTGCCTGAGCGGCTCCAAACCCACTCGCGCTACGCGGTTGGCGCGGGCGCGCGCAAGGAGGAGCTGATCGTCGGTGGACGCCTCCGCGCTACGCCGAGGGGACTTTATAGGCTCGGACCTGCTGAAGTCTATTACCAGGACATGCTGGGCATGACACGGGTCGCGCTGGCGAGCGTAGCCACGTGCGAGTTGAAGGTGCTGCCGCGCTTTCGCAACCTCGAGATCATCGACCCCCCGCGCTCGCGACTGTCAACGCCCGACGTGCTGACGCGCCCGCACCGCTTTCCCACCGACGACTACTTCCGGTTCCGCGAGTATGCGCACGGCGACGACACACGACGCATCTCCTGGAAGCTCTCGATGAAGTCTGGCAAGCTTCAGGTGCGGCAGCCAGAGACCAAAGAGATCAGCACACGAACCGTGCTGTTGTGCCTCGACGCCTACCTCGGGCGCGCCAACGTCGGCGACGCCGCGGTGGGCATCGAAGAGGTGCTCGATCGTCTGGTAGAGACCTGGATCTCCCTCGCCAAAGAGCTGCTCGATCGCGGCGACAAGGTGAGCCTCGTCGCGGCGGTTCGCCAACCCGACGGCACGCTGGCCATCGAGCAGGTGCTGGGGACCAAAGGCGGCCACACGCGCTGGCAAGACATGGGCGCGCGCGCCGTTTGGCAAAGCAGCTTTGAGATCACCCAGCTGCTCGAAGAAGCGGGAGATTCCGCCCACGGCGTCGTCGTCTCCAGCCGGTTTCACGCCCCTCCCCCCGCTGCGTTCGCCGGCCAGTCCCTCGCGTGGGTGTGGTTACCCCCGGAGCAAGCTTTAGGAGCGACCGATCCCACGCTATTGCAGACCCTCGCCGGCACGGGCGGCAACGCGCTGACCTGGCTGTTTCGCCAACCGTTCATCGCCGGCGCCGACGAAAACGCCTTCCTCGCACAGTTTCGCGTCTACGACTACCACGCACGCCGCCTCGCCGCGCGCGCCCGGTTGCGCGCCATGGCCCGGCGAGAGGGCGGGCGCACGCTCGCCGCGCTGATCGCCCGCGGCGACACGGTATACCGCCTCGAACCTGGCGTCGGAAGCCACAAGTTGGTCGGGCTCGTCTCGGGTCAGGCGGGAGGACGCGCAGCATGAGCGCCGAGGTCACCCGCTCGGGCTTGTCGTTGTGGCAGCAGCTCAAAGAGGCCGCTGTTCCGGTGGTGATGTACCACCTGCTCCTGCTGTTCTCGCTGGCGAGCTTTTGCGGCGTGGTGCTCGTCACCGATTTTTCGGTAGGATCTGCGGCGGCCATGGTTTTTCTAGCCGTGACAACCGTGGTCGGCACGCTGATGGGCCAGATCATGGCGTTCCTGCGTATTCGCACCTGGGTGGCGATCGCGGTGGGCGGCGTGTGCTGGGGCCTCGCGTTCGGGCTCGGACTCGCGGCCAGCGCTGTGCTCGGCGATGTCGCGGTCTTCGTGTTCCTGTTCCTGTTCATGCTGCCCATCGCGATGACCGGCGGCTTGTGGAGCCTGGAGACCCATCGCGCGACGTGGTCGATCTGGCTGCCGATGGTCTACACCTCAGCCACCGCGATCATCTGGGCGCAGAAGACCGGCCTCGACGCGAAGTGGCTCGCCGGAGACAAGTGGGCGGTTTGGGACGCGCTCAGCTTGGGCGTGTTCGGCACGACCGTCATCTTGACGCTGATCTACCTGATCACCCGCGAGACGCATCGCCTCGCGCTGTGGAAGCGCGGGCCTACCGCGCCGCTACAGCCGACCATGAAAGAGACCGGCGCCAATCGCCCGCGCATCACCCCGTTAGGGCTGGTCACCATCGCCGCGCTGACGGTCGCGGTGACGCTGATGACCGCGCTGGTCTCGCCCTACTTGTGGCGCACCGGAGACGACGGCTCAGAGCCCCCTGAGCAGCCCACCGAGCAGCCCACCGAGCAGCCGGCAGAGCCCCCAGACCCACCTGAAGAGAGCGAATGGATGCGCGTCTTGAAGGACCTGGGCGAGAAGGTTGTCGAAGCCGCGAAGCAGGCCGGCGGGAGCATCTGCTCGTTGCTGGCGTTGGCGGTGCTCGCGGTGCTGGGCATGCTCATCGCCGGGCCGCCGCTGCGACGGCTATTTGTCGTGCGGCATCTACAAAGCCCGTTCTGGCGGGTCACGAACACCACGCGCATCGAGATGGGCTGGCAGTTGGTGGAGATCGCGCTGGCCGACGCGGGGGTGGATGTGCGCTCGGGAGAGGACGCCGCGGGTCTGGCACGCCGGGCTCAGCCCACTCTGACGCAGCTCTCGGCGGTGGACGTGCACGGTCTTGAGGACGCCGCCGAGGTGATCGACCGCGTGCGCTTCGGCCTCGGCGTGGGCCCCAAAGACGTAGAGACGATGCAACGATTTTCGCGCTGGACCTACGACACTGTCTGGGAGCGGCTCACCGACCTGCAGCAGGTCAAGTGTATGTACCGCACGCTCTGACCGGCGGCGCTCACCGGCCCCGCCGCTACATAGGTGTCATACCTAGGTGTCAGGTTGTTACCATTACACTTTCCCAAATAAAGTGTAATGGTAACAACCTGACCCCTCCCCCCCTGCTGCTTGAGATCCACGTCGATGACGAGGTCCTGCAACGCGACCCAGCACGCTGGGAACAAGCTGCGGCCTTGCTCGACGGGCTAGCGCGACGCGCCGAGGATGGCGGCGGTGTGCTCTGCTTCCGCATCCGCGAACCCTTCGCGCGCGGCGATGCGAGCGCCGACAACCGGACGAATTGCGGAGGCTTCCTACGCGCGCTGCAACAACGCGGCCATGAGATCGGCTGGCACGCGCACGGCACCGGACTCGCCCGCGCCGTCGCTGCGTTGCGCGCTACCGGGGTCCGCGAACCCGCGTTGGTCGGCGCCCCCGGACTGGTACAAACCGAGTTGCACGGCGGAATACGCTCCGCCATACGCGCCAAGTGGGTGTTGGAGCAAGCCTATCTGCTTGGAATGCGCGTGCTGACCGATCGCTGGGCCCACCGCGCGTTCGGATGGCAAGGGCGGGTACCCTGGACCCTCGAGCTCGGCGCGGGGCGGCAGATCCTGTCTCTGGACGTCAGCGCCGATCCCTTCGCGTGGGGGGTGCTGCGCCACGCGGGGGGAGCCGAAGCCCAAGCAGCGCCTCCCAAACACGCGCACGGCGACCTCGATTGGCACGCCCTCGACGCGCTGATCGACCGCAGGGACGCCGAAGATCCGCTGCCGGGAAGCTACTTCAGCGCCACAGTGCACGAGCACAACTTCTGCGCTCCAAACAGCCTTGTCGCCCTACCCGACGCGATGGACGCATTCTCCCGCTGGCTCGAACGCCGCGGGCAGCGCTTGCGCCGCGCGACCGAGCTCGTCTCGCCCGAGCTGGTCGCACAACCGTGCGCCCCCAACCTGGGCAGACGCAGCGCAGCGTCCCCGCCGATGCTGTCCCGACTCCGGGCGGTCACGCGGCTCCAGAACTTCGGGAAGCCGAAATCATCCGCCGAGGCCAGAAACATCCCTGTGAACGGACCCACGCTGCGGACGCTGCGCTCGCTGTGGTTCAACGGCGCGCAAAGCAGCTCGATAAACCTCCTCAAAGGCATCGTCGTCGCGGTGCATGGCGGTGCGGGCGGCTGCACACAGCGGCTCGGCTTTCTGGGGCTCGCCGAGGATGCGCTCACAAAAAACGGTTGGGCGTTGGTTGTTTTTGACCGTACCCCCGATGTCTCGCGCACCCCTGGGAACCCGATCCATGTCGCCGACACCGCCGCGATGATCGAAGCGGCCCGACTCGCCGCGCAGGGTCTGCCCGTCCATGTGCTGACCTGGTCGGCGGGGCTTGTGCCCGCGGTGCTGTCCGGCTTGCACGGCGTTGCCCGCCTGATCGACGTCGAAGGCCCGGTGGATCGCTACTCGCTGGTGCCGCCGGGACAGCGCAGCCACGAGCTCACGGGCGCCGAGATCTTCGAGGACGCGCTCTGGCAAGGGCGAGAGGCGGTAGACGGGATCGCCGCGTTCACCCGTGCGGGCGGCGACTATGTGCGCGTGCAAGGAAGCCCCGACCACGTACACGGAAACGTAGACCACCACGCCATCGTAGCCATCCGCGCGGCGAACGCGGGGCGCGCAGGTTCAGCGACGCTGCTCGGGCTGCCCGGGCCGGTCCAAGCCTTTGGCGATCGCGTGCTGCGCGCGATCATCGCCTGATACGACAGATGCGGGCGCGCCGATCAGCCC
>Ga0209107_10001966_pt1 | contig 11460 bp, 11 predicted proteins | sample LakErihyJuly2011_2_FD_187460 | JGI IMG/M metagenome (GOLD analysis project Ga0209107, IMG submission 187460) | Freshwater microbial communities from dead zone in Lake Erie, Canada - CCB hypolimnion July 2011 (SPAdes) (version 2) | ecosystem: Environmental > Aquatic > Freshwater > Lentic >... | reverse complement strand
TGGGCGAAGTCCCCGCCGCCGAGGGATGACCGCAGCCGAGCTCGCGCAAGCGTGGGCCAACATCGAGCGCGCCGTGGAAGCATCAGCGATGATGCCTCCCGGCGCGCTCGATGCGTCTGTGTGGGCCACCGTGGCCGATGGCAAGGTCGCGCATCAGCAAAGCGAACGCGGCGTACGCGGCGTGGGCGTCGTCGCTGACTCTCTTCCCGCGGTTTGGTTGGCGATCACCGACGATCATCCAGTTGACGTCGTCGCGGGGTTAACCCAGGAGGCCTGGAACGGGTCTTGGGCGAGCCCCAAATACCTTTACCAACGTCTCGATCTACCCTGGCCATTTCAGGACCGACACTGGGTGGCCCAGAGCCATAACAACGCCAAGTTAGCAGCGTCGGGAGTTTGGGAGCGGTGGTGGGACAACGCACCGATGCTGCTCCCGGATGCGCGTGAGCGCACAGATGCTGCGGCGTTCGATGCCTCCATCGCCGTCCCCAAGAACCACGGCAGCTGGCTGCTGTACGCCCTTGAACCGACCCAGACCCTCGCGATCTATCAAGCGCGGGTGGATCTCGGCGGGCAACTACCCGCTGGCGCTGCTGACCAATACGCTGCGGTGAAGCTGCCCGAGTTCTACGCTTCGGTCCTGAACAACGCACGCAGCATGCACCGCCGGTACGTCCACGATTGTACCCAGCCCGGCGCAGACGGTGCCACGCTCCCTTGCTTTCGCGATTAACTTCCGATCGTGACTGAAAACTCAACCCAGCTGTTGGTGCTCTACGATGGACGCTGCGGATTTTGCGATGCGTCTGTCCAGTGGCTACTCGCGCACGATCCCCGCGGACAGTTCCAATTCGCCCCTTTAGAGGGGCCCACCGCCGGGGCGATCCTCGCCCGGCATCCGCTCCCGCCCGGGCTCGACAGCATCGTGCTGGTAGCGACCGACAGCGCCGGAAACCCGCAGCTCAGCTACTATTCGACGGCAGTATTCAACATCTGCCGCAGGCTTGCTTGGCCGTGGCGCGCCGTGGCGGGGTTGGGCGTGCTCCCGCGCGCGCTGACAGACCTCGGCTACCGTCTGTTCGCGCGGTACCGCTACCTAGTCTGGGGTAGGCTCGAGGCGTGCAGGCTGCCACAGCCCAATGAACGGAGCCGGTTTCTGCCCTGAACCGAGCTCAGCCCTCGGTGATCGGCTTCAGCTTGTTGCGAAGGTCATCCGTCCATGGCACCGGGGCGAAGGTTGCAGGATCTACCCGCACGATGGTCCGCGTAGCCGTAGCATAGGGCTCATCGTGGTCCATCGGAAGTAGCCGCATCGCAAAGGTCAGGCTCGTCGCCCCCATGCGCTCCACCCAGATGCGCACCCGAACCTCGCCCACGCCGCGCACCGGACGATCGTAGGTGATGTGATTGGCGCGAACCACATGGTACTGGTCTGGGTTGTCAGCAGGCGCCAGCAACGCACCCCAGCCTAACTTCATCCAGAAAGAGCCGATGGTACGCTCAAAAAGCAACAGATAGCGCGCGTTGTGGAGCACCTGAAACGCGTCGAGATCGTCGAAGTAGACGCCCATTACCTGTTCGTGAAAACGCATGACTCTTCCTATCGAGGCACGCATTTACTGCCAGCCCAAGCGGAGGGACAGTGCGACGCGATACGCGCCCGGCATGTCCAGCATTCCCCCGCCCGTTCAGGGCACCGTCGTTGTCAACGGAAACGCCCTGCGCCCGGACCACGTAGCTGCTGTGGCGCATGGCGCCCGTGTGGTGCTGGGCGGAGAGGCCCGCCAGGCGATGGACTTGTCGGCGCGAGCTTTCGGAGAAGGTACCGAGCTTCTTGAGGGTAAACGCCGCCAGTTACTCGGAACGCGCCTACAGGCGGCGGGCTCCAGCGCAGCCGATCCACGGGGCTTCATCCTGAGCCACTGCTCTGCGGTCGGCGCGCCGCTGCCGGTGCCCCTCGCCCGCGCGTTGCTGGTCTGCCGCGCGAACGTGCTCGCGGTGGGAGCCAGCGGCGTGCGTCCCGAAACCGTGCAGCGCATCCTTGACCTCCTGAACGCCGGCATCACTCCGGTCATTCCGTCTCAGGGCAGCGTGGGTGCGGCAGGCGATCTCGCTCCACTGGCGCACGCAGCGCGCGTTTACTGCGGCCTGGGTGGCGCGGCGATTCTTCCGGACGGGACCCGCACCGAAAGGGTGGATCTGCGCGCATATGGCTTGCGGCCCGTCGACCCCACCCCAAAAGAGGCGCTTGCCCTGATCAACGGCGCCACGCTGACGGCAGCGATGGGCGCGATGGCGGTGTTTCGGGCGCAACGGGTCCGAGACGCCCTGGTGGTCGCGTGCGGCATGACCATGGAGGCCCTGCAAGCCGACCTACGCTGCCTGTCTCCCGGCGGAATTGCGCTGCGGGGGCATTCTGGAGGTGAGCGCGTCGCACGGGAGCTGCGCAGCTTACTGGCCGGTTCCGAGCTTGCTTACGCAGGTCGGACGCCCGATCCGTTCAGCCTGCGCGCGGCTCCGGCGGTGATCGGCGCGCTCACCGAAGCCATCGATCATGTGGCCGGAATCGTGATTCGCGAGCTGAATGGCGCCTGCGACAACCCGATCTGGATCGAGGACGAGGGGGTGGTTGAGCTAGGTAACTTCCATGGGGCACCGGTCGCGCTCGCGCTAGACTACCTGCGCGCAGCGCTGACTCAGGCGATCACCCAGTCCGAACGTCGCACCTACCGCTTGTGCACCGGACATCTCGTCGGAGACCTTCCGAGCTTTCTTGTCGAGGGGACCGGACTGAATTCCGGTCTGATGATCGCGCAATACACGGCCGCCAGCCTCGCGAGCGAGTGTAAGGGCTTGTCCCACCCCGCGGTGGTGGACAGCATCCCGACCGTTCAACACAGCGAAGACCACGTAAGCATGGGTCCGATCGCCGGACGCCTCACCTTGCGCGTGCTCGAGTGTTGCGCCGATATCGTGGGCATTGAGGCGCTTTTTGCCGCACAGGCCCTGGATTTCCGCCGGGCCGGGGTACGCTTTCACGGCGGTCAGCGCTTGGTAGAACCGCCGCTCGCCGGAGCCCCAGGCGTAGAGACAGCCCGCAAAACGGTGCGCGAAGTCGTGCAGTTCTGGGAGGATGACCAGATCCTTGAGCCCTGTCTGGCCGCGACGAGCGCGCTGATCCGGTCTGGGAGGCTCCCGCCCCACAGCACCCCCGAGCTTCCTTGGTAGCGACACCCTGCCCGCAACGTAGACTCAGCGTAGACTCAGCGTAGACTCAGCGTAGACTCAACGTAGGCTCAACGTAGCCGAGAACAGGCTCGTCGCTTACGACACTCTGCGATGGCTCCCCCCTCATTCCGTCTGGATACTCTCGCCGCCAACCTCATCGAGAGGCTGGAACCGGTGCGGCGCGCGCATCTGGATGACCCCGCCGCGACCCGTTCGGCGATTGAGGCCACCACCGCGGAGATCGCCCAAAATGTGGCAGGAGAATGCCGGGAACTGATGGGCGACGACGCCCAAGCGCAGCGCATTGAGCGGGAATGCGCGGCTACGTTCCTTCCCCGATACGTGCGCCTCGCCGTCGAACAAAACCATGCGGAGCGACGCGCAGCGCTCACGCCAGGCAACTTGGTCCTGCAGAGGTTTCTGCCGCTCTTTGCAGGCATGATCGCCGCGCGGGTGATGATGGTGCTCGCGCCAGGGCCGTGGGACCTCGCCTTTGCTCTGCTGCCCTTCTTCGGGCTCTTCTGGCCGGAGTGGCTCGGCATGCTCGCGCGTAGACGGTACCGAGCTGAGCTACAGGCGCTCGCGGACGACCTTGGACAGCTCCAGGACGCGGATGAGCGGCTGGCCCCGACCTTGCCGACGCACGAGCGGTCGTCCACAGCAGCAACAAGAGCGCCCAAAGACACGGAACAACGGAACAACGCCGCTGACTCTCAGCGCGAACGGAGCTAAAATGGCGGTCAAGATAGAAATCCCTAAGGTCAGCGTAGGATTTATCCGGTACCTTGTGTTGGGGGGCGTGGTGTTGTTCGGCGCCTTGTTCCTCTGGATGACGACGACGGTGAGCATCGCTCCAGACGAGTTTGGCATCCGACAAGTGTACTTTGGCACCGGAAAGGGTCTACAACCCGATGTGTTCCCACCGGGCACTCACCTCGTCGTCCCAGGCTATGAGCGCTTCCACCTCTTCCCGCGAAAGCTCCAAATCCTCGAATTCAACGACGACAAGCTGCAGGCGAGCGCCGAGGCGGACTATGCGCCGTCCATCAACATCCAAACCTCCGAAGGCTACCGCGTCACCGTCGATGTCAGCGTGCTTTACCGGGTGGTTGACGGCTACAAGCTGATCACCTCGGTCGGTCCGGGGCGGCTGTACGTCACCGCGCTGGTACTACCGCGCGCAGATCAGGTGCTTCGCCAGAAGTTAGGCGATCTCAACGCCGAACAGTTCTACGCTGGCGCGCTACGACGCCAAAAAGCCGCCGAAGCCACCGCCCTGTTGACCAAAGAGCTGGAGCCCGCAGGAATCCAAGTTTGGGGCGTCATGGTTCGCCACTACAGCTACGACGCCCGCTATCAGGACGCGATCGAACAACGCAAAATCCAGGACCAGATGGTTTTCAAGAACCGCGCCGAGGCCATCGCCGCATCGGAGGAGGCCGAAAAGAATAGGGTGCTCGCCGAAGGAAAAGCCACCATCGACGTCGAACAACAGCGCGGCAAGTCCGAGGTCGCCAAGATCGCCGCTGACTATGACTTGTACAGCCGCAAACGCGTAGCTGAAGGCGACCTGCTGGTAGAGCTCGCTAAAGCGAAGTCGAAGCAAATGGAGAATGACGCGCTGACCACTGCCGGCGCGGCAAACCTCGTTGGCCTGAAGATGGCCGACGCGCTCAAGAACACCCAGATGATCATGGTGCCGACGGACGGCCCGTCGGCGATGAACCCGCTCAATCTCGAGCAGATGACGAGGGAGTGGTAACGATGTCAAACCTACGTAATCGATGGATTTCCCTCGCCCTACCGCTGTGGATGCTTACGACAGGCTGCCTGCCGCACTCCCTGGAGTCCACCGAGGCCGGAGTGCGCACCGTTCGGGTCGCGGCGTTCGGGAGCACCGGGGTGTTCCAAGAGCCTTACTTACCGGGGCAGACCTACTTTTTCATCCCCTTCATCAACGGCTGGACGGTCTTCGACGTCGGACTCCAGAACCTCGCGATGACCACGTCAAAAGACTCCGGCGCGCGCGCGGGCAACGACTCCTTGCGCTTCAAGACCGCCGACGGCAACGACATCAGCGTGGACGTCACCATCGCGTGGCGTGTAGACCCAAGCAAGACCCCTTACCTGCTCCAGTTCGTCGGGGGAAGCACACGCGAGGTTGAAGAACGCTTGGTCCGCCCCGTGACGCGCACAGTGCTGCGCGACGTGTTGAACGAGATGCGATCCGAGCAATACTACGACACCGTGATGCGCTTCAAGAAGGCCGATCAGGCCCGCGAAGCCTGTGCGCACTATCTCGGGCCAGAAGGCGTGCTCATCGACCAGGTGCTCCTCGGAGAACACAAGTTCAACGAAGCCTATGAGCAGGTGATCAAAGACAAGACCGTCGCGGAACAAGAGGCAGCACGGTTGCGTTCCGAGAGTGAAGCCGCCGCCGAACAGATGAAGCGCGAGCTGGAGGTCGCCAAAGGACAGGTCAACCAGACGATAGAGACCGCGAACGGCGACGCTGCGATGGCCACGCTCGCCGCCGACGCGAGCTACTTCCAACGCGACCGCGAGGCCGAGGCGCTGATGGCTGAGGCCAAAGCCCGCACCGAGGGACTGCGCGCCCAGGCCCGCGCCCTCGCCGGCTCTGGCGGCCACAACATGGTCAAGCTCAAGGTCGCCGAGGCGCTAGCTGGGAAGCCGATCCTGTTCATGCCGGCAACGGGAGGGGACCTCCGCACGACCAACATGAACGACCTGCTCACGAAGTACGCGGTGATGCAGGCGGCTGGGGCGACCGCTCCCACGCCGTAGCCCCGACAGACCCGGATTAGTCTACTTGCGGCGTTCAGCGACCGCCAAAAAAACTACAGCGACACCGATGAAGCCGAGCGCAGTCCAATCTGACGCGGCGGGAGCCTTGCCACCGAGCCAGAAGTGAGAGCAAACCGTCGCGACCGTCCCGGCGACCAGCGAGGTCAATCGGTTGACCAGCCCAGAAAACGTCGCGCTCCGACCCGGCTGGAGGAAGATAAACACAGAGAAGAACGCTACCATTCCGTAGAGTCCGCCAGCGGCCAGCGCCTCTGGCCACACAGAAGGTGGAGCCTCCCAAGCCAGCCGCATCCCGTCTCCTATAGGCCCAGCGAGCGCACCGCGCGAGACCATGCTCGCAGCAACTACCAGCACCAACGTAGCGACGGCCTGCTCCCCCGCGAAGTAAAACCGACTGTCCCCGAGCACAGCCCCGGCTCCGGTCAGCTTGAAGCGGTTCATTAGATACAAACGCACCGCGTACGCGCTGACGTAGGACACGAAAATTCCGATAGCGGCACCGCTGAGCCGAAGCTCGTCGGACTCAAAAAGCGGGATCGCGAGCGCCCCGAGCGCAAAGACCACCGCGACGTTTTCCTCCCACCGAACGCTTGTTTTACGTAGTCCCTGTAAAATAAGCACGCCGTCGACTGCGCGACTGACGATGATGATGCTGCCGCGCATCATCACCATCGCGACCATCACCGAGATGGGCAGCGAATACAGCAACGTCGTCGCTGGAATAATCACCGCAGCGCACAAGCCAGACGGCCCCAGCGCGGCGAGCTCAGCTGGCACCGACAGACCCAGTACCGAGATCCGCTGCCCCGAGCTTAGACGAAACCACCCCAGCGCCAGACAGATCGAGAGGCACAACGCAGAACCGCCCAAGGTGCTGTAGACGAGGAATGTACCGTCCTGCAGGCCCGGATAACCGAGCGCTTTGTCGCCCTGAAAGTACTTTACGGAGACGCCCGTCAGCACATAGAACGCAAAATAACCAGCACACAACGCGGGGAGAGACGGAGCGCGCACAGGAAGGTGCTCAGAGACAGAAAGATCAGCCATCCCACACTGTATCGCGTGACGTTTCCGAAACGAAATCTACTTTAGTAAACCACACTACGGCTCATCAGCCCATGCGCGCGCGCCATGCCCGAGCGCGCCGACCACCTTGCCCGAGCCGCTGAAACAAAGCTCCGCGAAAAAGCATGATCACGTGCACAAAGGCGACGAGCCCCAAGCCCGCCAACCACGCCAACGGGCCGGAACCCGCAGAAAGCGCGAGTCCACCCGCGTTTACAAAACCGAAATTGGGCCCAAACATGCCCACCACCTGCCCAAATGCCGAAGGACGCAGCACCAGCAAAGGCAACAGCAGCACGCCCTGAGCGACGAACCATTCAGGCCCGCTCTCTCGCAACCAGAAAAATGCATCTTGTAGAAGTTGCACACCCGAAGAACGAGACCGCCCGATCATCTCGGGGGCGACGTTCAACGCCACACCGATCGCCAGCTGCAGGATCAGCGCCACCGTGCCTGGAAGCGCAAACGACGCGATGGCGATCACCACCCATATCGGAAAAGCGACGCCGATAACCTCCGAGGTGTATCGCCCCAGATTGGCCCGTATCGAAGACACCGAGATGGTCCGGCGCGCGTCAAGCGCGTCCTGAACAGTAGCGAGGTAGGTTCCCGCACAGGCGGCGTTCATAAACCCAACGACAAAGCCCCCAATCATCCCCAGCGGCGCCGTCGCCATACTGACTCCAGCGAGCGCCGGAAACAACAACAGCAAAAGGACCAAGGCAAACGCACTGCGCCCCGTCGCGCGCGCCGCATCAATCGCGGCGTCACGGTACAGGGCAAAAGTCGCTCGTAGCAGCAGCATGGCTTGAGACTATCCCCGCAGGGGTGGACTCAGCTCTTCCGGAGCAGGGTCGGGATGTCGTAGTCTTCTGTGCGAATGGCATCGAAGCCGGTAGCAACCCGCTGACCGCCGCCACGCCCGGAGGCCATGGACTGGTTGACCACGCGCTGCATCCGCTGCTCAGCGAGCTGGGGAGTCGCTGCGCCCCTCTGGTCTTTGGTGAATCCGGTGGCGACAACGGTGACTTGCACCTGATCACCAAGCGTTTCGTCGATGACGAAACCGAAGATCACGTTCGCTTCTTCGGCGCATTCTTCTTGCACCATCGACGCAGCTTCGTTGATCTCGAACAGCGTGAGCGAAGCGCTCGCGCTGAAGTTGAGCAGAACGCTGTTGGCGCCGTGGATGCTGATCTCGTCGAGCAGCGGGGAGTTGATGGCGCGGGTAGCAGCCTCGACAGCGCGGTGGCTGCCGGAGGCGATGCCGACGCCCATAAGCGCGAGCCCCTGGCCCTTCATGATCGTGCGGACGTCGGCAAAGTCGACATTGATGACACCGTTGCCGTTGATCAGGTCGGAGATGCCCTTCACTGCGTTCAGCAGCACGTCATCGGCCTTCTTGAAGGCGTCGACCATGGACGACTTCTCGTTCATGACCTGGATGAGCCGCGCGTTGGGGATGGTGATGAGCGTGTCGACGTGAGTCGTCATGCCTTCAATGCCTTCTTCGGCCTGCTTCTTGCGCTTACGACCTTCGAAGGGGAACGGACGGGTGACGACGCCGACGGTCAGCACCTGAAGCTCTTTCGCCACTTCACAAACGACAGGCGCAGCGCCGGTACCGGTGCCGCCGCCCATGCCAGCGGTCACGAACACCATATCGGCGCCCGCTACAAGCTCGGCGATGCGCTCGCGATCTTCAAGCGCCGCAGCGCGACCCATCTCGGGATCGGCACCTGCGCCAAGGCCCTTGGTGAGCTGGACGCCAAGCTGAAAGCGCTGGGGAGCGAGCGAACGCGCCAAGTCTTGCGCGTCGGTGTTGATGACGATGAACTCAACCCCGGTCAAGCCAGAGCGGATCATGTTGTTTACAGCGTTGCCACCTGCGCCACCTACGCCAATAACTTTGATGCGGGCACGGTTTTCAACTTCATTGATAATTTCGATCATGGCAACCTCGGGGAGGGCCTGCCGGCCGGGCAGGGAGGGGTAGGGCAGCGGGGAGAAAAGGCAGGGAGTAGGGAGATAAAGACGGGGCGGACAGCGAAGAGCTGTACGAAATCAGAGCGGGGTTACGACCGCGAGCCGGGGAGACCCGAGGTCGATGCGATGCGGCGTTGCGAGATCTACGCCCGGGTGGGCGAGTCGAGCAAGCCGGGAGAGTGCGTCATCCGGCGCAAAGCCGAGAAGGACCTCTCCCCCATTCCGAAGCACCACCATATAACCCGCGCGGGCGTCAAAGCGCACCTCAGAAATGTCTTTCTGTTGGATTTGTCCCGATGCTTCTGCGGATCGCGCGAGCACCGACAGGCAGTCCTTGACAATGCGACGAGCCAGCTCGGGCTGCTCAGTGGCATAGTTCAACGGAATGCCGGTTAAAACAGGAAGATCGAGCGATACACCGTTCGCTTGCCGGAACACGGTACCGGCATCATCTACGAGGTAAAGCTTATCCAACAGAAGCAGCGCCGTAGCGACCCGCTCCTGCACCTGAATCACGACCCGGTCAGGGAACGCGCGGCGCACGTTCGCATGTGCGACCCATGGATGCCGCTCCACACCCGCGACCACAGCGTCGAGGTCTACCGAGACCAACGGCAGCCCCAAGCCAACGTTGGCAAGGTGACGTATCTCCACCGCATCGATGACGGTCAAACCTTCAACATCTACAGTGTGACAGCGAGTCAACTCCGACCCACGCAGCAGCCACACAGTACCCACCCCCACCGTGGTGGCGACAAGGGCGATGCCGATATTCCGCAGGAGCCGTTTCATGAGATTTCTACAGGGTCAGCGAGTTTTTACTACAATCAAACGGTCTTGACAAGGCAAGAGCACACTAAATTTTGCGATAGCCGCAATTCCGCCTCAAACGTGCAGACGCGCGGCGAGCAGCAGGCGCTCGACGAGGTCATCGAAAGACATACCCTGCACGGCGGCGGCCATCGGAGAAAGCGATGTCTCGGTCATTCCCGGCAGGGTGTTGATCTCGAGGAACCAGGGCGTGCCCTGCGCGTCAACGATGAAGTCCGCGCGCGCCACTCCCGACAAGTTCAAATGCTGAAAGGCGAGCTTCGCGGAGGCTTGGGCGGCGCTTGCCACCGACTCGGGGATGGGTGCCGGGGCGATGTATTGGGTCTTGCCTTTGGTATATTTGGCTTCGAAGTCAAAAAACTCCGTAGTCGGCACAATACTGACCACTGCGAGCGGCTCGCCTTCCAGCACCGCGACGGTGATCTCGTCGCCTGCGACGAACTGCTCCAGCAGCACCTCGGGCGCGAAGCCCGCACAGTAAGCCAGCGCCTCTTCCAGCTCAGCACGGTCGTGGCATTTTCGGATTCCGAGGGTGCTCCCGCCTTCCGGAGTCTTGGCCATCACCGGGAACGTCACCTGCGTAGGAAACGGGTCGCCGACGCGCCAGACCGAGTCTGCGGGCATCGGAATTCCTGTGCCACGAAGCATGCGCTTTGTAGCCACTTTGTCCATCGCGATCGCGCTACCGCGCACCCCCGACCCTGTGTAGGGCAATCGCATCACCTCACAGAGCCCCTGAACGCAGCCGTCTTCGCCGAGGATTCCGTGCAACGCCAGCCAACACACGGTCACCCCCTGCGCGACGAGCTGCGCCGGCAGGTCTGACCCTACATCGATCTCCACCGCTTTCCAGCCGCGACGAAGCAACGCCGCGTTGACCGCATGCCCGCTCTTCAGCGAGATCGGACGCTCCGGAGAGACGCCACCGAGGAGCACACCGACCACTGCGGACTCTTTTGAAATCGTATTCTGCATCAAAGCCTCCCTCCCCGGCCAGCGGGGACAAGTCGTTCTTCCAACTGAATTCCGGTCGCGACGTGGACGCGTTCGCGTACTGCCGCCAACAAGGTGCGTAGATGACGGGGAGTCGCGTCGCCCCGATTTGCCAATACCGCAGGGTCTACCTCGCCAAGCGTGGCACCGTGAACCCGAAGGCCGGCGAGCTGGGCCTTGCGGAGCAGATCCCGCATCGAAGGCCCCTTGCGGTTTCCGGACAGCTCGCGAAAAGCTTGTCCAGACGTAGGCGGGGTCAGCTTGGCGCCGCGCCGAAGCACAGCGGACACTAAAAGGGCCTTGCCGTCGCTCGGCATCGCCTCAACGTCCTCGAAACCCCGTCCGCGAAACCGACGAATCCGCAGCACGGCGGGTAGAATCCAACCTTCCTCATAAGCGTCCCAGAGCGTACCGGGGGCGCGGAGCAGGGCCTCAAACCCAGGTCGCACGCCTATAGGCGCCAACAGAGCGCCTGCTCCAACCCGCAGCGCGCCGCCGTCGGCATCACACACCTGCTCGAGCGCGCCGCCG
>Ga0209107_10001964_pt1 | contig 11462 bp, 8 predicted proteins | sample LakErihyJuly2011_2_FD_187460 | JGI IMG/M metagenome (GOLD analysis project Ga0209107, IMG submission 187460) | Freshwater microbial communities from dead zone in Lake Erie, Canada - CCB hypolimnion July 2011 (SPAdes) (version 2) | ecosystem: Environmental > Aquatic > Freshwater > Lentic >... | reverse complement strand
CTTTAGAACCTATAAAATCTTCAATATCCTTTCTTGCTAAAGTACCAATTTCCTTAATCATCTTACCCTTCTCTCCAATAATAATGGCCTTCTGGGTTTCTCTATTCACTATAATATCGGCCTGTATCTTTATTAATAAAGGCTGTTGCTTAAATGAGTTCACCAGCACGGCTGTATGGTAAGGAATTTCCTCTCCAAAGAGCTGGTATATCTTTTCGCGAATTAGTTCACTTACAAAGAACTTAGTGGGTAAATCACTTAAATCGTCCTCACTATAGAAAGGAACTCCTTCTGGAATCATTTCAATCACAAGTTTCAGTAACCTGTCTATGTCGCTCTTATTCAAAGCACTAACTGAAATAGTTTTAGTACAATAAGACTTCTCTTTAAAAAAAGTAACTGCCTCTTTTACCTGGGTACCCACTGCCAAATCCGACTTATTTAAGACCACCACACAGGGTACTTTTAACTTTAAAGAAGCAAATAATTCATCTAGCTCCTTGATATCGTCACGCATATCTACCATCAATAAAGCCACATCCGCATCTTCTAAGGCACTTTTAACGGCACCCATCATTTTCTCGTGCAGCTTATATTTAGGGTCGATGATACCTGGTGTATCTGAGAAGATAATCTGATACTCGTTTTCCTTGTTTAAAAAGGCCTTAATACGGTGACGGGTAGTTTGTACTTTAGAAGAGACAATCGCCATTTTCTCGCCCATAATGGCGTTCAGTAAAGTACTTTTACCAGCATTTGGCCTTCCAAATATGTTTACAAAACCCGCTTTCATTCTATATTGTTGATTTACCCTTTAATTTTCCCCTATTACTATACAAACTTACTACAAAAAAAATCCGCTCTCGATAGGAATCGGGAGCGGGATGATGTTGCGAGGGAAGGGATCGAACCTCCGACCTTCGGGTTATGAGCCCGACGAGCTACCGCTGCTCTACCTCGCGATGTTTGGACGGCAAAGTTACGCCAATATTAATTCTTATCCAAGTTTATTGGGGTCTATGTGAGATTAGGGAAGATTAAACTTACCAAGTTCTTTTTTCTAAAAACTTTTCAAGTGCTTCTTTGGTAATGATTGGTTCATTTGGATGCGCGCTAATCCAATTTAAAAAGGAAGTTTTGATTTCTTCTGTCCATTGGTTATCAATTTGCCCTGCATTGTATTTGCCTGATTTTAAAACGTCTTTTGAAAAACGATCGCGAACCGAAATAAATTCTGAAGTAGCCACTACTTTTTCAGCCATATGAGCAGGGATAAATAATACACCTTCTCTTTCAGCTAAAACTAAATCGCCAGGCATTACTATGGCGCCACCCATTCTTATAGGCCCATTAAGTCCTATAAGAACCACTTCTTCCAAAAATGATGGATGAAAGTCACGAACATATGCGTTGAAGCCTTTTAATTGCGACAATCCTGACAAATCTCTTGCAGCGCCGTCAAAAATGACACCATTGCCTGTTTTGTTAAATATAGATGCACCTAAATTATCACCTATCAAAGTGCCTTGCGCTATTTTGCCAAATGATTCAGCAACATAAACATCTCCTTTTTGTAAAATTTGAATTGGCCAAGCATTGGTATTGCCAGTGCGCCCTTCTTTTTTACCACGTTCTTTAATAAGTGCTTCAATATCCGGACGGGTTGGGCTGTACTTTGCAGTGAGCGCACGACCTACCACTGGAACATCATCATGTACCATTTTCCAATTACCTTCAAACTGATTATGGTAGCCTTCGTTATGAAGTACTTGCCAAGCCTCTTCGATACCAATTTTTTTTGCTCTCTCAATTAAGGCATCACTTATTTTAGGGCGACCATCTTCAAATCTTTCCCCCTTCCAATTGGAGGTAAGATATTCTAATTCCGCTTTTGGAAATAATTGTGCTTGGGTTAAATAAAACGAACCTGTCAATATTAATAGTAATCCTATTTTTTTCATAATTCCTTTTAATTTATTTAGAGGCACTTTGTAAAACTTCTTTTAATCGTTTGGCAACAATTTTATCTTCGCCTTCTTGTAATGACCAAGCAGTCATGCCAATATTATCTTTACCACCCACTGATTCAATGGAAGGGTTCCCGTTACGTAAATCTAAACGTAATTCTTCCCCTGTTTTACTAATTTTAGTATAATCCAATGAAATATTTAAAGTAGGTGTAACGTTTCCTAATACTGGTGTTGTAATTTTTGTAGTAACACCAGGTACTGATTCTGCAGCAGCTTGTATTTTTTTGATTCGCTCTAAAAATATAAGTGCTTCTGCATCATGGTCAATTTTTACAAATTCTTCCACGGCAACAAGCATACCTAAAATTTCTTCTTTATTTACTTTCATCCCACGACCAATTGTTTCTCCACGAGGCGGCATGGATAAACGTGCTGCTTTGATTAAATCTTTTTTACCCATTAATAAGCCAGCACTTTGAGGTCCTCTTAATGCTTTACCACCAGAGATTGCAACAAAATCAAATCCCATTTCATTAAAGCGCCAAAGGTTGCTAACAGGAGGTACATCTGCAGCAATATCAATGGTAGTAGGAATACCATATTGCTTTCCAATGGCTACCCACTCTTCATGTTGTATTTGTCCTTGATCAGATTGCACATGTAAAAAATGCATAGCTGCTGTATTTTTGTTGATGGCGTTTTTCAATTCTTCCACAGTTTCCACCACTACAATTTTAACACCGGTGTTAGTTAATGCATGATTGTAACCAATGGCATGTCCTTTTTGACAAATAACTTCCGTTTTCATTCCTGTGCCATCCAATTTAGGAAGTGCCTTTACTTTAACGGGATCAAGTCCAGTTAAAATACCAGCCATGCCTAATGTTAAAGCAGCAAAAGCACCACTTGTCACAACGACTGATTCGGCCCTTGTGATCTCTGCCAATCTTTCACCCACTTTGTCTTGTAAATCATCTAGCATACAAAATTTGTTTGAAGCTTGTCTGATGGCTTCTACTGTTGCAGGGCGCATCAAAGAAGCAGTCATTGCGGTATAGGTACCAGCAGCGTTGATAAATGTTCGAACGCCTAATTCAGTAAATAAATTGCGCTTCATAGCGACAGCTAATGGGGTTGCCAATGTTGCAGCATTTGCGGTTGATAAACCACCCACAATTGATGCTCCAGCAATGGGTGTGATGGATATATATTTTAATAGGTCTCTACGTTTCATAATATTTGATTTATTTTTATTTATAATTTTTTAATTTGCAATTGCAATACAATCCATTTCCACCAATGAGTTTCCTGGAACACCACCATAAGTAGCAACAGTTGTTCTTACTGGTGGATTGGGCCCAAAGCGTCCTTTAAATACTTCGTTCATTTGTTTGTAATCACCCAAGTCAGCTAGGTAAACATTTACTTTTAAAACCTTTTGCATGGAAGAACCTGCCTTGATCAACTCTTTTTCTAATTCTTTTAATACATGATCAGTGTGTGCTTTAATATCTCCTTCAAAATGCGCTCCTTTTCCTGCAACAAAAACCATTCCTGCAAATTTTGTAGCACCTGAAAAAAGCGGAATATCTTGGTCCATTTGTACATTAAATACTTCTTTGCCATTTTCATCTACACCAGCATTGGGTCTTGCATTTGCAGCAACAGCGCCAGTAATTCCTAAGAATCCAGCAAACATTTTTTTAAAAATTGAGCGTCGACTTTGATGTTTCATTTTTTTAAATTTTATTATATTAATTTATTTTATTGATTAATTTTATTGATTTATTTAAGTTCCACAATCATTTCAATTTCAACAGAAATATTATTAGGGAGTGCGGCAACCCCTAATGCAGAGCGTGCATGCTTTCCTCTTTCTCCAAAAACTTCCACCATTAAATTGGAAAACCCATTCATTACAGCAGGATGTTGTACAAAGCTAGGATCTGAATTTACAAGTCCTAGCACTTTAACAATACGCTTCACTTTATTTAAATCACCGATATATGATTTTAAAGTAGACAAGATTGATATTCCTGTAAGTCTTGCAGCAGCTGCGCCTTCTTCAACCATTACCTCTTTTCCCAAATGGCCATACATTTGTCCTCCCCCGGGTTTATCTGGTCCATGGCCTGATAAATAAACTAATTTGCCTACCTGAACTTGTTTTACATAATTGGCAATCGGTGGTACTACTGGGATTAAAGTAATATTTAATTTTTTAATTCTTTCTTCTGGATTTACTTCCATAGGATCATTTGAAAATACCAAACAAACAGGTACATTAATTTTCATATCCTGATGGGTGTTGGTTAATTTTCCTGTTGCGTCGTCAAATGAAAATATTTGCACCTTATCGTTATTTTGACTTGCCACAAAAACAAAATTACCCAATGGGGCGAAACTAAAATTTCTTGGCTTTTCTGCTACGGCTTGGTGATACATTTTGGTAAGCAAACCATTTTCGCCAATTTTAAAAATAGTTAATTCGTTACTCGTCACTCTATTAGTGGTGATTAACCATTTGCCACTAGGTGATATATGAATGTCACCACTACCTCTGGAGGCCTTGGTGCTTGAAGTATCTGCAATAATGCTTTGTACTTTATTAAATTTAATTTGATCAATTTCAAAAACATCCACGCTGCCTGACATTTCATTTATCAAATAGCCATGTTTACCAGTGGCATCAAAAACAAAATGTCTTGGACCGTTTCCTGGCGTGATTGAAATGGCAGTATAGTTTTCGTCCAGTAATCCATCCGCATAAATTTTATGCTTATAAATTTTATCGCCGCCCAAATCAGTGACTAATAAATAAGAATGATCCAAACTTAAAACAACATTATGTGCATGTGATGTTTCTTGTCTTGCTTTGTCAATACTTGATCCATTGTATTTAATTTCTTGTGCCATGGGAAGTAATGAACCGTCTTCGTTTGTTTTGAAAACACTCAAGCTTCCAGAAGAATAATTAGCAGTATACACTGTTTTACTTTCGGAACGATAAATGATAAAACAAGGCCCCGCTCCTTTTATGGCTGAGTTATTTATTTTTTCAAATTCATTATTGCTATTAAGCTTATATGCATTTACCGAGGAACCCTCTTTTGATCCTTCTGAAACAGCATACATTAATTTACCCTCATTCGCTAAAGTTAAATAAGAAGCATTTGCGTTTTCCTTGGTATACAATAAACTTGGCTTCCCCGTTACTGCGTTTACAGAATATACTTCAATACCAGGGTTACCCTTATTTGTGTAAGAACCCACTATCAATTGATATTGACTTGTGTCGGCAGGCGAAAAGTTAAGTAAATTGGAAACTAATATTGTGGCAATAAAATTCATGGCAATCGATTATATATTGAACCTAAAAATTAATGAATAAAACGCATATTTTGTTGTGTATAACCCATATTTTATACACTTTTTTTAATAGGTTATGACCAAGGGCGTCTTTATTAGAATTACCTATGGAAATTTTGAGGTAAGTGGTATGCTGAAAAATATTTTATGTAAGCAATTGATTTCATTTTCAAAATGTGTAGCTTTCCTATATCAAAAATGATTTTCTTATTATTTAAATTTAATTTATATGAAAAAGCAGTATGCACTATTATTGGGTTTGCTTGTACTTAATATAGGGGTAATCGCCCAAAATGCTGCCCCCCAATATGATGTGCTAGTTAAGGGTGGCCATGTAATTGATGCAAAAAATGGGATCGATGGAATTATGGATGTTGCCATTAAGCAAGGTAAAATATTTAAAGTTGATAAAAATTTAAATGCCAAAGATGCAAAACAAGTGGTGGATGCTGCTGGATTAATAGTGGCACCAGGATTAATTGATTTGCATGCGCATGTATTTGCGGGCACACAAGCAGATCATTATTTGAGTGATGGCCTAAGTGCTTTAATGCCTGATGGTTATACCTTTAGAGTGGGGGTAACTACAGTCGTGGATTGTGGTGGCGCAGGTTGGAAAAACTTTGCCACTTTTAAGAAAAATGTAATTGATGTATCTCAAACTAGGGTACTCTCTTTTTTAAATATCATAGGTGAAGGGATGCGCGGTGGAAATTACGAACAAGATTTGGCCGAGATGAATGCAAAGTTTGCTGCAGATGCTGCTAAACAATACAGCGATTATATTGTAGGGTTTAAATTGGCCCATTTTAATGGAGAAGATTGGACGCCAACGGACCGTGTTGTCGAAGCAGGTAATTTAGCAAAACTACCTGTAATCATTGATTTTGGTGGATCAAAACCTAATTTACCCATTCAAGAATTATTTTTTAAACATTTAAGGCCAGGCGATATTTATACCCATACTTATGCTGCCTTAGGAGGTGCTCGTGAAGAAATTATAGATGAGAAAAATAACCTAAAGCCTTTTGTAATGGAAGCACAAAAAAGAGGAATTATTTTTGATGTAGGTTATGGCGGTTCAAGTTTTAATTATTCACAAGCAATACCAGCTTTAAAAGCAGGGCTTTATCCAAACACAATAAGTACTGACCTACATACAGGTAGCATGAATAATTCCATGAAGGATCAATTAAGTGTTATGTCAAAGTTTTTGAATATGGGTATGTCATTGGCGGAGGTAATCAAGGCAAGCACATGGAAGCCTGCACAGGTTATCAATCGCCCATCATTGGGTAATTTATCTGTAGGTGCTGAAGCCGATATTGCCATTTTAAATCTCAGAAAAGGCAACTTTAGTTTTTATGATAAAACTGGATTCAAATTAAAAGGCACTGAAAAACTTGAGTGTGAAGTAACTATCATGGGTGGCAAAGTGCTGTATGATTTAAACGGACTTGCCGACCCTATTTATGTAAAATAAATTATTTCTTTTCATTAAGTTGCTGAACTTGCATTTGTTTGATCTTGATTAATCTTAATCGTTGACGAACAATGGCAACTTCTGTTTTTGAAACAGCATCGGAATGATTTTCAAAGCTGCTTCTTATATAGCTTAATATACTCGCAATATCCTGATCAGGTAGTTGTGAAAATTTGGGCATCATGCCCACAAAGGGCTGGCCGTTTATTTTTATAGGGCCTTCCAATCCTTTTAAAATAACAGATATTAATGTATCCTTATTCCCATTAACCCAATCCGATGCAGCAATAGAAGGGAATCTGACACCATCCCCTTTCCCATTTTTTTGATGACAGACCAAACAATTCGTTTGATATAGTCTTTCTCCACCAATGGCAACTTTGTTACGCTCTAAATTATCTAAAACGATATCTGGATTTTTAACATAGGTTCTATTTTCTCTTTCTTTCATTTTTGCCAAACTCTTTTCTGTGAACTCCTCTTTTTTCCCGTTAAATTTCACTTTCCAAATTTTTCCTTTTTCTGATTCGGAAATATATAAGGAACCGTCTGGACCTTGCGCTAATCCCATCGGACGATATTTGGAATCGCTGGTATTTACTAAAGTGTCTGTTCCAGTAAAGCCATCTGCGAAAACTTCCCATTTTTGTGGCTTACCATTTACAAAAGGAACAAAGGCAATAATGTATCCTGCTTGCGGATACGGGGCGCGAATGGTAGATCCATGAAAAGCAACAAAAGCTCCATTTTTATAACGAGCAGGGAATTGGTCACCAGTATAAAATAATAAATCATTAGGCGCAAAATGGCCAGGGAAACCAAGAATCGGAGTTTCAATGGTTGTATCCTTATTTTCAATTTCACCATTACCGCCATATTCAGCATTCAGCATTACCTTGCCTTTCATTTGATCAAAGTAATAATAAGGCCAACCTGCATTCGCCCCTGGTTTCAATTTATAAAAAGCTTCGGAAGGCAATACGGCACTTTGCCAAGCATTATAATATTGCGGCCAAGTATTTGCAAGTCCATCTCTGCCATGACCAACGCAATACAATGAATTATCCTGTGTATTCCAAGTCATTGCCACTAAGCTTCTTAAACCAGTGGCCACTTTTACACCATCAATATTTCTGAATTGGTTTAATTTATTCTCATCAAACATCCATACACCTGCATTGGAATCTAAAATTGGGCAGGGCAACATGCCTGGAGAACCAGGTAGTCTATTCTCTACTTGACAAGCATCTGATGGCGCCCCAAAGGGAACAAAAATATGTCCTTTACCATCAAAGGCCAATGGCTTTCCATCATGTTCTCTTCTCATCCCACTATCAATGACAATATATTCAGGTTGCCCCATGGGAACCATTGAATTAGGATCAAGTTTGTATCTGTATACCAACATTTCTGAACTAGTATATAAATAGCCATTGTGAATGCGCATACTGGTTGCATAAGCACCTTCACTAATTGTTGGACCGAAATTTTTAATGATGTCAGCGCGACCATCTTTATTTTTGTCTCTTAAAACAAAGTTCATTCCGCCTTCTACTAAGCGATTGCCTTTCACATAGATATCCCCATTTTCGTTTACAGCCAAATGTCTTGCTCGGCCTGGTAAGCTATCGACTACCACTAAAGCCTCAAAGCCATCGGGTAAAATTAAACCGCCGTTTTTTTCACTAAAAAAATTACTACAACTCGATAAAAACAAACAAATTGAGAAAATAAAGAATTGGAGTAAAATTTTAACCTGCATCGTTTTCGTGTTAATAGCAATCTTAAAAGTATCCATAAATCTAATGCATTTTTGAATCTGAAAATTGGGAATTTAAAAAATATATGATTGATTTTACCTCCATTGCCCAAATACCTCAGATCCGCTTTAATTTTTTGATAATTTTTAAGTAAATTGAATTGTTATTTAACGATCAAATCAATCTAATATGCCATCATCAAATCATTTTGACGCCATTGTGGTAGGTTCTGGAATTTCAGGAGGCTGGGCCGCAAAAGAACTATGTGAAAAAGGACTTAAAACTTTAGTGCTTGAAAGAGGACGCAATGTTGAACATATTAAAGACTATCAAGGCACCGAAAAAGAACCTTGGGAATTAGAACATCGCAATGCTGTAACGCAAGAGGATAAAAAAAATTCTCCCATACAAAGTAAATGCTATGCTTACGATGAAGTATCCAAAAAATTCTTCGTCAACGATTTAGAAAACCCCTACGTGGCTGCTAAACCTTTTGATTGGATTAGAGGTAATCATGTCGGGGGTCGTTCCTTAATGTGGGGAAGACAATCTTACCGTTTAAGTGATTTAGATTTTGAGGCCAATGCGAAAGATGGTTATGGAACAGATTGGCCAATTAGATATAATGACCTTGCCCCTTGGTATAGTTATGTTGAAAAATTTGCAGGTATTAGTGGGAATAGAGATGGTATATTTAATTTACCCGATGGAGAATTTCAGCCACCGATGGAAATGAATGTGGTAGAAAAAATGGTAGCCCAAAATCTTAAAACAAAAATGGGTAGACCCATGATTATTGGAAGATCGGCTAACCACACTGCCAAAATTGGCACCAGAGGACCTTGTCAATTTAGAAATAAATGTCATCAAGGTTGTCCCTTTGGTGGTTATTTTAGTTCGAACGCGGCTACCCTTCCTGCAGCTGCAGCAACGGGTAATTTAACTTTAAGACCCGATGCCATTACCACTGAAATTTTATACGATAAAGAAACAGGTCTTGCAAAAGGGGTGCGCATACTAGATGCGAACACGAATAAAACTGAAGAATACTTTGCAAAAATAATTTTCTTAAACGCTTCTACTTTAGGCACTGCTCATATTTTATTAAACTCTGTTTCGGAAGTATTCCCAAATGGTTTTGGTAATAGTAGTTTACAAGTAGGGCATAATTTAATGGATCATCATTATGGTGTAGGGGCTAATGGCGACTATGATGGATTTCAAGATGTATATACTTATGGCCGAAGACCCAATGGTATTTATATTCCAAGATTTAGAAATTTAGACGGAGGATCTTCTGCTGGTTATTTAAGAGGATTTGGTTATCAAGGTGGGGCCTCAAGAAATACGGGCGAAAAAAATGGTATAGGTGTGGAATTAAAAGAAAGTATTACTGAGCCAGGCAATTGGAGCATTGGTTGGGGCTCATGGGGTGAACATTTACCCTATTATGAAAATAAAGTAACACTTGATAAAAATAAAAAAGACAAATGGGGACTACCTGCCTTACATATTGATTGCGAGTTTAAAGAAAATGAAAAAAAGATGCGCATAGATATGAGAAACAGCGCTGCTGAAATGTTAGAAACTGCTGGTATCAAAAATGTTAGTACTTATGATAATATGCCTGCGCCTGGTTTTTGCATTCACGAAATGGGAACGGCGCGTATGGGTAAAGATCCTAAAACATCGGTATTGAATAAATGGAATCAAATGCATGAAGCTAAAAATGTATTTATAACAGATGGATCTGCCATGGCTTCTTCTGCTTGTCAAAACCCATCATTAACTTATATGGCACTCACTGCAAGAGCAGCCGACTTTGCTGTAACTGAATTAAAAAAAGGAAACTTATAAAGTTTCCTTTTTTATACTTACTGTATTTTATACTTACTATATTTTTAAACTTAGAATGTTGTATACTTACTAAAATATTAATGCAGTTTATTCCTACTATTAATTTCTGCGTCTAATATTAGAGGCCCCTGAAGTATTAGATTCTTTTACAGTCGGGTTGCCTTTATAATTTATATCGCTAGCGCCACTTGAATTGGCTCTTAAAATTTCTGTAACTGTTACACCAATATTACTAGCACCTGAGGCACGAAGTATGGCTCCCTTAGCAGTTAAATTATATAATTTAGCACTACTTGCACCCGATACTTCTATCGCTAAATCATCTACATTTCCTCTTAATTCAATACTAGAGGCGCCGCTTCCATCTATATCAATACTATTTGCTGTTACTTCCCCTTTATAATCAGAGGCACCCGTTAACTGATACATTAAAACACCTGCCTTGATGTTTCCTTTAAAGTCTGAAGCACCTGATAACTTAATTCTCATTTTAGGAGACTCTATGGTATTTACTAAATGTACAGTACTAGCACCTGAGGCTGTTAATGCATCTATATCTTGAATACTTACATAGGCCTTGGTTTTATAATTGCCCCATTTTCTCCAACTAAACCAAGTTCCTTTATCTTCTAGTCTTATAATTAAAGTACCTCCTACTACTTCTGTAATAATATGATCTCTAATTTCATCATTAGTTGCACTCACTGCCACCGCATTTTTATTGGACTGGGTTAAATACAAATCAATGGCACTTGACACGCTAATAGCTGTAAAACTAGGTACCTTTCTTTGTTGGGCATTTTCGTCATATACAATAGATTTATTCTCCTGCGCATTCACTACAAAGCCCGCAAGTAAAAATAGGGCAAAAAGTATCTTTTTCATAATTGAGGTTGTTTATTACCTAAAACGTAAATATTAGCATAAAGTTACAGCGCTTTGTATCATTTTACTGCTTATTTTTGCATCGTCCTCGGGGTGCTGTAAAAGGCTGAGAAAAACCCGTTGAACCTGAACAGGGTA